>JAEIGA010002182.1_pt1 | contig 31259 bp, 61 predicted proteins | sample 9270691 | NCBI WGS metagenome assembly JAEIGA01 (sample SAMN17057246, study PRJNA624740) | gut metagenome | biome: biome; isolation source: fecal sample | host: Bos grunniens | place: China: Xizang | collected 2019
GCCTAATCTTCCATGTGTTCATCAGTCATTGTATAGATATTAACCAAGGATTTAATTGCTGGACCTTGCGCTTGTGGTGTAATTTTAAACACACATACAACAGTATCGCAGCCCTTTCTACCAACGTCGGCTGATAGAACGTAATATGCTCCGGCCGCAGACCGTCCAGAGTGTTCGTATTCAGGCTATAATAATTTTCTACTTCTTGTAAAATGCTCCCCATTGAAGAATGCATCTTCAACAGTACCCGACCATTTACTTTCGTATTCTCTTTCAAATGAAGCCTCATTATAAGTTCCTTCATTCTTTTGGTCGGTAATAAATGTTTTACTTTGTAATCCCATTCCAACAGGAGTGCGCCAAGTGCCACCAAGAACCATACATCGTTCTGGCTAAGTCACCATACGAACCAAGAAACCTATCAATCTATCATAAGGATAAGTTCCTTTATATCCTGCTGTTGTGATATAAACTTGTGATTTATTTAATGGTTCTTTTTCATTTGTAGTTCCATCTTTTGCACGTCGAGAAATCGCCATAACAGGGATAATAACTTCTCGAAGAATTGTATCGTCAATACCAACACACTCTTCCATTAGTCCTCCATGTCGGCGCTGTCCACGAGTGGATTCACGAGCCGCAAGGTTATCAAGAACTGAACCATTCTTAAATACATATCTAACTTTATCTTTTCCCTCTAATGTTTTTCCTCGACCCCAATCAATTTCTCTTTCAAGGGAAGGAATCAATTTACAAAGTTCCTACACTTTATCATGTAAGATACTAGCACCCTGTTCTTTACCTCCAGAAGTAACGAATAGATGCGCACCAGGGTAAAGAATACAACGAATCATCAATGCCATAACAGACAAGAATGATTTTGAATATGCTCGAGGGAAAACAGCATATACATACTAATATCTCATTACTGAACGCAAAAATACTCGTTGATAAAAATAAAATTGAAACTCTCCATCTTTTGGTTCTGTTCTGGTTCCGCGCACCATGAAGTCAATAAACAGGTCTGGATATTCTCTCCAAAATGCTACGTATTTGCGGATGACAGGCATAACTGCCTCCACACGCTCAGGAGAAAGACCGATCTTTCGGCGCTGGGTAGATAGATCAAGCAAATCTTGTAATGCCATTAATCTTCCTCCCCAGCCCAATCGGCTGCGGCTTCCGCTTCAAGGAAATCCGCAAACTCCTCATAATCAGAATCTTTGATGGTTTTTTCAAGTTCTTCTAAATCAATTTCCATTTCATCAACAATTCCATCTTCAGTATTTTTAGCGTTTTCTTCGTCTTCTTTTTCAATTTCTCTTAAGGCTTTTTCAACCATTATTGGCAAGTTAGTTTCTTCTTCAATCAGTGTTCTTGTATATCTCTGCATATCCGCAATTGTTAAATCTACTCTATCTTTTGGACTTTCAACATAATACTTTTCAATATATCCTTGTTTTTCACACATTTCAATTAACTCACCAATCGAGTCAACAAAATCACCATTTTGTTCTTTATTCTGCTGAGCAGTAAATTTACCAGATTTCATAAGACTATCATAGGCTTTCTACATCTTTTGGAAACCTTCAATATCACCAATATCAATTAATTGATTTGCTTTTAATGAAGTTTTACAAACTAGTTTCAGCGTATCAATATGTCCGGCTCCTTGGATGTCATAAGATGCCATCATCTCTTCATAGAGTTGCTCTAATCGCACCCATTCTTCTGGTTTATAGGTTTTACCCCATTTTAATCGAAGATAAGTAATATCTTCATCAGTTAGATCGCAATCAAAATCTTCTGCGGCAGCGCCACTTTGTTGAGCGAAATAATCTTCTTCTCCAGTTGCTAAGAAAGGATTTGGTTCCTAATACTGCGGTTCAGAGATCGGACCAACGGGAATCGGCACAGTAGATGTCTAAATCGCTTGAGTAATCTCGGCCGCACTATATCCCTATCTTTTCATAGTCTGTTCTATTTTATTATTAGCAAGTTCCTATAAAAATTCTGTATCAGACCATCGATAATCTTTAAACTGTTTTAATTTCATTTTTGATAAATATCTACCTAAAATGGTCATACCAGTTAACTTACTTTTATCTTTAGCGTAAGATGCCATAAGTTTATTCCACTCTTCTGGAACATAAGGAACATCGCACTCTTGTAAAATCCACATATAAGTATCTGGATTAAAATTATCAACATGCATTGTAATACATTTTTTACATATCTTTAATTTTCCTTCTGGGTACTTTTCTAAATTATTACTTCCATAAAATGAATCTGCACTTTGTGTTCTATTACATTTCTAACAATAAAAACTTTCTTGAGCCATTAATCTTTTCCTCCTTTTTTATATAATTAATTTTCTAAAGAAGAAATTAATGACTATTGTCATTTTTTTTATTTCGACAAACTTTACAAATACTATAAAATCCATCTTTGCTTGTTTTGTTTTTGCTGAAATATTTATTATGTGCCAGTTTTATTTCTCCACATCTACTACATTTTTTATATTTGCCTTTTTCAATGTTTAAATAATACCAGTCTAATATTTCATCCTCTGCTCGTGAAGCAATAATTTTTGGAATCTTGTTTCGCCATAAACTAGAAATATATTCTAAACTATGTTTAATTCCAAACTCTTCTTCAATTTTTTCTTGAATCTCTACATTCTATAATCCATCAATTTTGTATTGAACAATTCTTTCGTAGAGTGGATAATCTCTTAATGCGATGTCCGCAATTTTATCGAAATCCTACATTAAATACCACAAATCTTTTTCAAATTGTCCATCGCAATCCTAAAAGCATTTTGAATAATTACACAGAATTGCTGAACAAACTTTTGGATCACACAAAGAAACTCCTTTGGGAATTACAAAACCATCTTCATCAAATTCAAAATCTTCATCTAACGGAATTGTATTTTTTGATCTCGTTAATTTTTGGCACACTATTGGTTGATAATAAGAATTTTTTAATACATACTAATCTTTTCTCATTTCAATAATTGCCTTTTTAATTATAAACGCATCTTTACCAGAGGCTGTTTTTAACATTGCTTCCCACTATTTTATGGCCTCGCGCAATTCTTTTAAACTAGGAACTTCTTCTACATCTTTTTTTGTTATCATTACTTTTGGCTAAAATATTATATTCTTATCATTTGTTATCATATTATAGATTCCATCTTCGCCATTTTCTAGCTAAGAAACAAGTCCTTCAAAAGAAGTTTCTCTCTTTCTAACTGTCATCATACGATTCTCTGTCATCAATTGACGTTCTTCTTTTTTCTTTTGTTTCTCTGCGCAAAAGATTAAATAGTCAGCCAAAGTTTCTAAATATGACTCAGTTGGATTGGGAGTCTCAGCTAGAATTTTTTCTACCAACTATCTTCTTTCATCTAGAGATTCTAAAGTATAATCTAATTTTATCATTTGATTATAGACCTCCTAATCTCTTTTATACAATACTATTATACCAGAAAATTTTGCGGAAGTCAAATTTTTTGGTCAAAAAATTAAAAACAAAGAAAAATTTTTTAAGTTATTAGAAAAAAAATTTGACAATTCAAAAATTTTTTGATATAATATTAATAGAAGAAGAATAAGGAGAAATGCGAAATGGCAATAGTTTTAGCAATCGTCAGTGTAATGTTGTTATTATCATTGGCGTTTAATTTAATACTTTGGAAGGTGCTAAAAAATACCTTCCGCACACTCATAGAAGCAGAAACAATGTTAAAATCAGACTTCTGTGAAGGTATTGCGTATGATGATAATTATTATTATTGTAAACTACTTATGATGACAATTGAATTTGAGCAGCCGCATACGCAGATGGTCGCAGATTTTTCGTTGTATGATGATAAGCAAGTTATTGGTTTAAGCATTAAAACAAAGCACACGATGAAGCATTATTTTAGCAAAATGCCAGAAGCATATATCACACAGAAAGAGGCATTTGGAGATAAGGAAGCGCACGTAATGATACCTAGCGCAGTTGTTTACGCTCCGGCTGAAGGTGTTTGGACTTGGAAACCAATGATAAGGAGAAAAGATGAAGATGAATAAAATTGCTATCATAGAAATTGCAGGACAAGGTGAATATAGAAAAGTGCTTGACTATTGTAATAACAATAATATTAGTTATGATATTTACAATTATCCAAATGATATTACCGAGTGGGAATTGGATAATGAGTTAGAGCATTTGATAGAATATTATTGCGGCGCGCACATTGCGCAACCACTGCCGGCACATATTCGCTACGATGTAGCCGCAGCGGCCGCACGAGACAAGTTATTTAATCCACTTTTGGATTGATATATAAATAAAAAATATAAGGAGGTTAATAATTATGCCAAAAAGTTCATGGATACAAGGCGCAGAACTGATTCCAGAAAATAAGCCATATTTGGTTGATACAGCAGGGCGCATAGTAATTCCCTCTCACCTACGATCAAAATTTAATATTAACATAGGCGATGAAATGGATTATTATACAACATTTATCGACGATAAATGGTTTATGTGTGTGACTAAGCATGTGCCAGAAGAAAATGAAGCAACTAGTGATAATTCGTAAAACGAGGCTTAAAATAGGCGTTATAAAATAAAAAAGCAAACGGGTAAAACCGTTTGCTTTTTTATTTTTTCCTATAAAGTGAGATATTGTAATCTGAAACTAAAAATTAATTTTCCGTAATCCGAAACTAAAAATTGATTTCGTGATTGTATAGCCCAGAGAAAACAAAAAACAAAAAATTAAAAAATATTTTTCCCGAAATACCCCCCCACTTTATCTTTTCTATCTGAGGAAAAATACAAAGTCTATAGTCCGCATGTTTAGCCAAGCAAGAGCTCGTCAATAACACACCCCCTACAGAATAGCCAAGAGATAGAGTAGTGCATACGTGCGGCAAGGCATACATACATACATTTATATTAATACATAAATGTATATAATATATTATATTTATTATAAATTCTTTTATCTTATATATAAACCTTAAGCTCCTGACTTACACATACACAATAAGCTCCTGCGCATGGAGCTCCTTAACTTCCTTGTATACATAATAAGCTCCTATACATACTCAATAAGCTCCTTGAGCTCCTCTCATGCTATAAGCTCCTGAGTCCGCTTCACACACTCTGTGTTGTTATGTTCGTTATCTACTAAGGGGATAACGAACATAAAACACACTATGTGTATAGTTATGTATGCCATCTAATAAGGGGATGGCATACATAACTATACACATAGTCCTGAGTGTGTGAAGCTCCTATGTACAAAGCCCCCGCACACGCACCCTGCGCTGTTATGTGTGTTGTCTAACAAGGGGACAACACACATAACAGCGCACTATGTATGTGTATGTGTAGTATCTAATAAGGGGATACTACACATACACATACATAGTAGTGGGTGCGTGAAGCTCCTGTACTACACTATACCATAAGCTCCTTGTGTGGTGTGCTATACCCATACACTATGGTATGTATGGTATCTACTAAGGGGATACCATACATACATACTGATGGGTGATAGCACACCACATCTATTGTGTTATACACAGTATCTAATAAGGGGATACTGTGTATAACACAATAGATAAGCTGTAATAAGCCGCATGTATATGTAGTGCCTGTCAAAGGGGGCACTACACACAATGCTACACACAGAGAGAGGATAGTATGTATGTATGTATAGCATCTACTAAGGGGATGCTATACATACATACATAGTAGTGCTATACTATACATAGTGTAGTAGCATGTAGTATGTAGTGTTAAGCTCCTACACTGTATCATCACTGTCTACTAAGGGGACAGTGATAATACAGTGTATACTATGTACAGTAGTAATATACTAATGCATCTAATAAGGGGATGCATTAGTATATTACTACTGTACCACAATGTTGTAGATAGTGCTACATAGGGGCGTGCACGCACGCCCTGACCGTATACACAAACATAAACAAGGAATAGAACATTTGTTTTGCGAAAAAAGAAAATTAAACATGGGATTAACAACCCGAATTTACTTCACCCCATTAAAGTGATGAAGTATCCATGAGCTCCTGAGCTCCTATTACCCCCAACGAAGGGGCGCCCATGAAACACCCGGCACCGTGTAAAGAATAATAAAAAAAATAAAAAAAAATTAAAAAAAACTCTTGACAAATGCGGAAACCCATGTTATAATAATATCAGAAAGTAAGGAAAGAGGTAAACAACAATGACAACAATCAAATTCGTAAAACTTAACAGAAATGCTCTCGAAACATTAGACACTGAAAAAGTTCGCAAGGTATACAGAGAAAAAATGGATTGGTTTCCTTCTGGCAGAAGAAAGATGTTTCTCATTTGGAACGAAAGAGAAAACAGAGTAATGTGGGTAAAAGCAGATCGCTGCACAATAGTTGAAGAAAGAGAGGTTGAAGTTGCGTAAGCAACTTCTTTTTTTGTGAAGTCGCAAAAAGAAACACACGGCTCCGTGTAAAAGATCTTGAAAAAAATTAAAAAAATTTCAAAAAAGTGCTTGACAAATCGATCAACCCATGTTATAATAATATCAGAAAGTAAGGAAAGAGGTAAACAACAATGACAATCTACAAAGTAAACTACATCAAGTTCAACACAGGTAAATATTTAAGTGGAAGCAACAACTACTATGAAGATGCAAATAAACTGTTCACAACAAGAGAAAAAGCAGAAAACTTCGTAGCAAATGCCGAAATGAAATATGTTCCTGATTGGAAAAAAGAAGTAGCAGTAAAAGATGCAAACGAAGGAACAATCGAAGAAGTAGAAGTTGAATAAATAAGTAGGTGGGAAGAAATTCCCACCTCTTTCCATTTGAGCCCACCGCCCACCCCCACCACCACATACAAAACAATTTTTATCATTAAAATAAAAAAATAGGGAAAAATAGAAAACGAACAAATGTTCGGTATCCTAAAACGAAGGAGTGGGCACTTTAGCACGCTAAAGCGATGAAGTAGGTTGATTGTTAAAAAATTAACAAATGTATAATTATACAAAAAAATGTATAAATATTCATTAAAAAATTTTCAAAAAAAGCTTGACAAATACCCCGATCCCATGTTATAATAAGTCATAACCTAATGAAGGAGATAATCAAAATGATTTATTTAGTAAAAAGCGAAACAAGAGAAGGAACCTATTTCAAAGTTGGCTATACAACAAACCTTACCAAAAGATTAATTCCATACTTTACACACAACCCCAATATTGAACTGCTTGAAACAGTCAAAACTTACAAAAAAACAAAATGCAATCTTGAAGGAGAAATCCACGAAGAGATCACTAAAATGGGATACACCTTCAAAGTGGCAAAAAATGGAACAGTAACAGAATGGTTTTTTGTTCCAAAAGAAAAAGAAAAAGAGTTTGAACAGGCTGGGCTTAAACAGTTTAAGGCTTGTAAAAACAGAGTAATTAATAAGGCTTGAAAAAAGCCTTATTTTTTTTAATTCTAAACACTTTAGTCACCTAAAGTGTAAAGGTGAATAAATGTTTAGCTACACAAATACGCAAAAGAAACACACGGCTCCGTGTTAAAATGTAATAGTCGGCGGAGCCGAAATTTAGGCGAACAAATGTTCGGTAAAAAAAATATACGCTTTAGCACGCTAAACTGATGAAGTGGCTAGTCCCGGAATGAAACACACGGCTCCGTGTAAAAAAAAATAAAAAATTTTCAAAAAAAAGTATTGACAAATCGATCAACCCATGTTATAATAATATCAGAAAGTAAGGAAAGAGGTAATCACAATGATGAACACAAACAAAACCTACTACTTTGACATGGATGGCGTAATCGCAAACTTCCACAAAGAACCCTATAAATACACAAATGCAATCAACAGAGAATGGATCGCAAATCTTGAACCCTTCGAAAATAATGTAAAAATCCTTCGTGAAATGATCCTTGCAGGTATCGAAGTTTACATTTTAAGCAAGGCAGCAAGCGAACAGGCAAGACTTGGTAAACTTGATTGGCTCGCAAAGTATGTGCCTGAAATGGCAGTTGAAAATGTAATCGTAATCGTAGGCAATGGTAAGAAGGTTGACTTCATCAAAACAGAAACAGGCGTTCTCGTTGATGATGATATTAAAAATACAAGACCTTGGATGAAGGCTGGCTTTGAGGCTATCACTCTTGAATACAGAGGTCAGGCAATCGAAATCTAAACCGAGGGAAACCTCGGTTTTGTTTTTTTTTACGCCTAAAAAGAAACACACGGCACCGTGTAAAAAAACTTAAAAAAAAATAAAAAAATTTCAAAAAAGTGCTTGACATTCTTGGCAACCTGTGGTATAATTTAATTACAGTAAAGGAAAGAGGTAATCACTAATGAAAACAAAAACAACTTACAAAATAGTTTATTCTTACAACGCAGGTCTTCTCGGTACAGACATTTACTTCAAGACAGACGATGAAGCAAGACAGTTTGAAGAATACTACAAAACAGAATTCAAAGATTGCGAAAAAGGTTTCATCACTTACAGAATAACAGAAAACAAATTCCTTGGCATCTCAGTTGGCAGAGGTGTGGAAGAAATCAGAAGATGGTGGGAAGAATAAAAACAAGGTGGGGGCAACCCCACCTCTTTCAATTTCCAAGAGCCGAACATTTGTTTGGTGGTTCAGCCCACCGCCCACCCCCACCACCACATACAAAACAAAATGAGCCGATCGAACATTTGTTCGAGAAAAATCCAAAAGCGAACATTTGTGCGGCGTCCCGTTCAGCCGAACCTTTGTTCGGGCAACCGCACGAAAAAATACTCGGTTGCCCTACCGAGTAAAGGGTGCCGATCGTCAGACACAACGGAGGACTTTTTGAGGCTTGCGGAAGTTTCCACCACACTACAAGGGGTTGGTTTCTCTCTTGGAGGCTCTCTCCCTTACCTTCTGATAGTATTATAACATGAACAGTTGAGTTTGTCAATACTTTTTTGAAAAAAAATAAAAAAAGTTTTTTTGAAAAAACACTTGACAAACTCAACAATCTGTGTTATAATAATATCAGAAAGTAAGGAAAGAGGTAATCACAAATGACAATCACAGAAATCATCAACAAGGTAGAAACAATCGGCAAGGCAGAGGTAAGAATAACAGACGGCTTTACAAACTTAAAGAGAAACAAAAAAACAGGTGAGTGGGTTAATGAAAATAAAACAGTGTTTGAAATGGAAGACCTTGAAGAATTAACAGTATTCGGAACAGAATACGATGAAGGAATAGTGTGGATTAGCACAGACATCATTGACTAAAAATAAAAAAGGTGGGAAGAAATTCCCACCTCTTTCTAATTCAAAAAAAAAATTAAAATTTTTTCAAAAAAACTCTTGACAAATTGATCAACCCATGTTATAATAATATCAGAAAGTAAGGAAAGGGGTAATCAAAAAATGATTATCAAACAGAGAGAAATTGAAATTCTTGGTAGAAAAACAGTATGCACACTCACTCTTAAAGATTGGTTCAGATTTCAGTGGGTTCAGTTCAAAAGATGGCTTCACAAATAAAAAAAATAAAAAAAGGGGGTTGACAAAACCCAACCCCCATGTTATAATAAAGACACAAAGAAACGAAAGAGGTAATCACTATGAGAACAATCGCAATCATCTTATCAGCAATCTTATCAATCGTAATCGCAATTGCTCCTGCAGTCTTTACAGAGAACACCTGTTCAGTTGTAGAAGTTGAAGACTTCGACGAATGCAAAGTAATTACAGTTGAAACAGAAGGCAATCTGTATCAGTTCTATGTGGATGCAGATGCAAACGAATGGAACACAAAAACAGAATGCACAGTAATTTTCAGCAATGACAAAATTGTTCAGGCTTGGTAATCGCAGAAGGTGGGGGAAACCCCACCTCTTTCTATTTCAAAAAAAAATTAAAATTTTTTCAAAAAAACTCTTGACAAATCAGCAAACCCATGTTATAATAATATCAGAAAGTAAGGAAAGAGGTAATCAAAAATGACACAGATTGAAGTTACAAAGAAAATGTTCGCAGACCTTGGCAAAGGCACAGTATTGAGCAAAGCAAAATACGACTCCTTCAGCCGTAAGTATTATGTAAGAGATGAAAAATACCACACACTCATTGAATACCCTTCAAGATGGGAACTAATTATTCAGAACCCTGAGAAGTTTGGAGTTGAAAGAATTGAAGCATTTCACAAAGTACCAACAAGCAAAGTCACAACAGTTGATGTGCTTGAAATGGTAAAGAGGGGATGCTCGGTTGAAGAAATCGAAAATGCGATTTACACAACAACAAAATCAGTAAGTATAATAATTAAATAAGAAGGTGGGGGAAACCCCACCTCTTTCTATTCCGTGTGGCTCGGCAGAGCCGAAATTTGGGCGAACAAATGTTCGGTAAAAAATTTTAACACTTCATCGCATTAAAGTGTTAAAGTAATCGATCCCGGAATGGAACACACGGCTCCGTGTAAAAAAAGATAAAAAAATTTCAAAAAAGCTCTTGACAAATTGATCAGAGTGTGTTATAATAATATCAGAAAGTAAGGAAAGAGGTAATCAGTTATGACAACTATCAACTATCGTGGCGTGGATTTCGTCCTTTGCAAACCCCATACAATCGAGCTCCTCAATGAGGAGATTCACAGAGAAGAGTGGGAACGCTCTGCTCAGGAGGCTCTTGAAAGAGCTTACTCCGAAGGGGATTGGAACTTGTTCTCCGACCTCTACAAGGACCTCTACGGTGTTCGCCCTCGTTGGTGAGCCGTAGAGAGCTAAAAAAAATTAAAAAAATTTCAAAAAAAGTATTGACAAATACAATAAAGTATGTTATAATAAAGACACAAAAGAAGGAAAGAGGTAATCAAAATGTTAGACTATGAAATCTATGTAGAGGCTTACGAGTGGGAACAGAGTGAAGAGGCTCTGGAGGCTCTGTGGGAGGACTAACCTCCCACCCTCAAAAAAATAAAAAAATTTGAAAAAAAGTATTGACAAACAGCCAAAAGTGTGTTATAATAAAGACACAAAAGAAAGAAAGAGGTAAACAAAATGTTTTTAGTAATTATAGTTGCGTTCAGTTTTGTAGCAGCAAATATTTATCTTTCAGAGGTTTTTTAAAAAAAATTAAAAAAAAATAAAAAAAGGGGTTGACAAATCTGTCAATCCATGTTATAATAAAGACACAATAAAAAAAGAAAGAGGTAATCAAAAATGTTTAAAGTAATGATGATTGTTGACGGAGAAATTTATGAATACGGAAGATGGGCAGACAGAGAAACTGCTATGAAGGTTTCAATTGATGTTTTCCTTCAGAGAGATGTCCACACCTTCGTAGAAGAAGAATAAAACAGAGGGCGGAGAAATCCGCCCTCTTTCTATTTTTCAGCCCACCGCCCACCCCCATACTATACACAGGAACCAAAAGAGGGGATCGAACAAATGTTTGAGAAAAATCCAAAAGCAGAACAAATGTGCGGCTTCCCGTTAATCCGACCGCTAAACCGAGCCGCCGCAAACACACGGATCCGTGTAAAAGATTTTCAAATTATTTTTCAAAAACCCCTTGACAAACTTAAAGATCCATGTTATAATAAAGACACAAAAGAACGAAAGAGGTAAAACAAAATGACTTACACAATAATGGACACAACAAAAACAAATTATATTCACGGAACAACAAACGAAATCACAACCGATCAGGATCAGGCAATGGAATGGTATAAGGCAGGTGCTGAGGTTGCAGTTTGGTCTTGGTCTGAAACCCTTCAGAAAATGGTTGAGCGTGTGGTGTGGGTTCATCAGTCACAGTTCCCTTATTAAAAAAAATAAAAAAAATCAAAAAAAGGGGTTGACAAATCTGTCAACCCATGTTATAATAAATACAACAAAGAACGAAAGAGGTAAAACAATAATGGAACTTACATTTACAGTTTACGATAATAAAACAAATAATATAATAATGTCGGATGTTCCGTGGGAAGATGTGGAAGACTTCGCAGAGTGTGAAGGCAGATACACAGTTGTGTGTTTACAGAACGGAATGTTTATGTAAAAAAAAATTAAAAAAATTTCAAAAAAAGTATTGACAAATGATTAAAGATGTGTTATAATAAAGACACAAAAGAACGAAAGAGGTAAAACAAAATGAAAAAATACACACAGAAATATTTAAGAAAACTTGTATCACTTGGCATTGCTCTTGACATTACAAAGAGCCACGATAGAACAGACATCGGAGAGAGATACGAACAGATAGGCTACTCAGCAGGTATATATGGTTGCAACGGCAAACTCCTTCAGGGCGAGAGTGGTCAGATGTATGCAATCATCGGTGCAACAACTGCATTATACTTGTTCTAATAAGTAGGTGGGGGCAACCCCACCTCTTTCTAATTTTTTTCAAATTATTTTTCAAAAAACACTTGACAAATCGATCAAAGTATGTTATAATAAAGACACAAAAGAGAGAGAGAGGTAAAACAAAATGAACAATTATGTAAGATACTATGTAAGCAAACTCACAGGTGAAATGGTTGAGAGCCACAGGGAGGCAATGGAACTTTATAGAGAGGGTCACGACATTGAGTGCTGGGGTTGGTCTCCCACTCTTGGTGAGTTGGTTAACAGGGTGGATTGGGTACACTAACCCCAATCCACCCTTTTATTTTTGGCGGCGCGTTTAGGGTCCTAGGGCGCCGAATTTTTGAAAGTTGGCAGTCTGCACAAATTTTCAAACGAAACTTTGTGCAATTTGACTATTGACATTTATCCCATAATGTGTTATACTATAATCACAATAAAGGAAAGAGGTAATACACAATGACAAGAAAAGAAATGATGGATAAAGCAATTCACAGATACGGTTTTGAACATACTTGGGTAGTTGCATTTTGTACTTACTGCGACACCTGGGAGGACACAGAGTGGAACAACAAATGCCTTGAAGGTCTGTTCAATGCGATGATGAACTACATCGCAGAAGATGAAGATGAAGATGAAAGTTTTTCAGATTATTTTTCAAAAAAGGCTTGACATTCTTGTCAGCCTGTGTTATAATAAAGACACAAAAGAACGAAAGAGGTATTTATAAATGAATGCAGAAGTTATTAAAGCAATGAACAAAAAAGAAAAGAAAGAAACCCTTCGCAAGTGGTGGAAAGTAAACGGATACAAAGTTTTAAGAGTGGTACTTTTTCCCATTTGGATTGGTTCAATCATTGCAGAAAAAATACAAAACAAACTGAATGCTCGAAATTTTTGGAGCGAAGAAAGAGCCGATGAAATTCTTAATTACTATGTCCCTCGCAGTGCCGAATGGGATGACGAAGAAAAAGAGTTTTACCTGTTTGATAATGGTTGGGGTTGGAGCATCGGACTTGCCAAAAGACACTTGAAAAGAAAAGACCGCAGATTTTGGGAACTGCACAATGGATTTTGCGGAGGTCGCATCCGCACATTTCTAATTGAAGATTTTGAACTTGAAGGCTTTACTAAAATAATTGGTAATTGCTCGGATACATTTACAGAAATAACCTTCAAATTAAATTAAAAAAATTCAAAAAACCTCTTGACAAACAAGAGGTTTTGTGATATAATAAAGACATAGTAAAGAAAGAAAGAGGTAATTAAAAATGAAATGTGCAGAATGTGGAAAGAAAACAACTTGGGATGAAAGTTTCGGAGGAGAAAATTACATCGTTTGTCCTAAATGCTTTCAAAGAATAAGAGAAGAAAACAAAACGGATGCTATTGGAACATTACAAATTATTTTTCAAAAAAGTATTGACAAATCAAAAAAAGTGTGATATAATAAAGACAATCCAAGAGAGAAAGGAAGATGTAAAATGTATTTTAAGATTGTAGTTGATACTCCCTATTGTGGCACAAGAGAAGAAGAATATGTTGAATGTGAAACAATGGATTATGCAATTTCTATCGCAAAGGAACTCTGTCAGAGCAATGCCGAAGGCTATGAATATCTCGTAACGGGTTGGGATGATGATGTGTTTGACACCGAAGAAGAAAGAGATGAAGCCATTGACAATTACTATGCTGATTGCGATTGGTATGTAGACGAAATCACAGAAGAAGAATATCTTGAAAATATTTCATAAAAGGGGTTGACAAAACCCCTTACCTGTGGTATAATATAATCAATCCAAGAGGAAAGGAAACGATAAAAATGATCTATGAACTCACAGTAAAAACAAATCACACCGAGCACAAGAAGACCCCCTTCTCAAATCGCACAGTTGCGGAAGCCTATGCGGATGTGATGTATCAGTGTGCGGATGTATATGCGGTCGAATTGATAAACGCGGGCACGGGTGAGGTTGTGTATTACAGAGGTAAGGAGTGGTGAGCCACTCCTTTTTCATTTTGATTTTGAGCCGGGCGCCCGCGGTCCTGGCGCCCGGAATTTCCATTATACCACAGTTCCCGCAAAAAATCAATTGACATTTTATACAAACTTAATGCCATTATTTATCCCGGATTTGTGCAACATTACCACTTGACTTTTGGATGTCCTTGTGCTATAATAAGGATGTCAAGGGGAGAAGGTCGCCGCAGACGAATGCTTGCCATTGTGAGTGTAGCACGGGCGTAGGGTCTTTCGAAAAAAAAGTTTCGAGAAAATGTAGAAAACCCCTTGACAAATCAATCAAAGTGTGTTATAATAAAGACACAATAAATCAAACAAAAGAGGTCGTTAAAATGTTCATTACTAAAAGAAAAACACTTAAAGAAATTAAAGGGGAAATCAGAAAGATTGTTGCAATTTCAGATGAAACTTTTGATAAGATGACACGCTCAGAAATTATGAAACTTTATCGCAAGTGCAAAGTCATTGACACTATGTTTGATGATGTATGCGATTTTGTTAAAGGTAAAGAAAATCCAAAAAATTTTGAAAAACCTCTTGACAAATCAGTCAAGATGTGATATAATAAGTATGTAAGTGAGAGGGAAACCTCTCCACGACGGTGTGAAAGCCCTCTCTCCGCAGTGGTGGGCAACCCAAAAAGGTAGTCGCAGAGTTGACGAGTAAGACCCTTAAAAAGGAGCCACCACCGTCTAATAAATCAGTAGGGTAAAGATACTCCACAGACCTTGGAAGTGGAGATGGACGGAGCAAGGTCATAGATATGCGAGTGTAGTTCAGAGGCAGAACACTACCCTTTTAAGGTAGGTGTCGAGGGTTCGATTCCCCCCACTCGCACCATTAAATGTGAGAGAAAGCCCTATCGGTTGGGGGCACTTGGCGAAGTCTGCGACGGCAGCGTGTGGGTTCGACTCCCACCTCTTACACCAACATACGAGGGTAGCCAAACGGTAAGGCAACCACAAACGGCAAAGCCTATGGGTGAATGTGGGTTCGACTCCCACCTCTCGCACCAATAACTCCATTACCATTATTACCTCCTTCCTGAGAGCCCTGCCAATAGGTGGGGTTTTCGGCTGCCCGTGCGCGACCCGTGCCCGGGCAGCATTTTGTCAATAAGCAGGTTGCACAAATTTTCAAATCGAAATTTGTATACTTTTACCTATTGACTTTTTTCCTAAAATATAGTATAATAAATACAGAAAGAGAGGTAATAATAATGAATGTTAAATGTGTATGTTGTGGCTCTACTGCTCAGGTAAGACAGGAAAAGGTAATCTATTCAGAAAACCATGCTGATGTATATTACAGTTGTGGATGTGGCACTCGATTCGTAAGAGTATATGAGTTTGTCGCACAGTTCAAACTTCTTGATAAAAAAGTTGAAAAAAACACTTGACAAGTAATAAAAAGTATGATATAATAAAGACACAAAGAAACGAAAGGAAATGATAATTATGGCATGTGTAGTAAAAGAGTATCATCGTTATTACGGAGGAGTTATCGGAGAGTATTACTTCAAATCTCAGAAGAATGCTTATAACAAGTTCGCAGACATTATCAAAGAGGCTATCAAAGATGACGGTTGTGATTTTGAAGATCTCCTTGAAGATTATGACAACAGCGTTGAAGATTTCATTGATGATTGTTTTGCAGGTGGTGAATTGGAAGGCATCGTTATGTGGGACATTATCAAATTTGAAGATGAAGAAGATTAAAAAATTTCAAATTATTTTTCAAAAACCTCTTGACAAACAAGAGGTTTTGTGTTATAATAAAGACACAGTAAAGAAAGAAAGAGGTAAATAAAAATGACTGTTAAAGAGTTTATTGAAAAAATATCCTTTTCAGGTAATTCTTGGGATTGGGGAGAATTTTTTGGAGGTCTTGCTCGTGTATCTAATTGTATAGACTGTCCTTTAAGAGAAAAATGTATTAATAGTCCTAATTTTTCTTGTTCAGAAATTTTAGAAAAACACTTGACAACTGATTAAAAATATGTTATAATAATATCACAAAGTAAAGAAAGAGGTAATTAAAATGGCAAAGAAAATCGACAGAAGAATGTTTAAGAAAGAGGGAGAAGAACTTCGGCAGTATCTTCACTTTCGCAAGAGAGGTTCAGTAAAAGAAAATAAAAAGGGCAAAGGCTCTTATAACAGACAGAACTTTAAGAAAGGAATTGATTAAAATGAAATTTGAATTTGGAGTTGCCGCAAGGTATCGTGGCTCAGGAGATATAGAAGACCTTTATCCAAGCCGATTTGCTGATTATGATAGTGCTAATGAGTTCGCCAAGACATTCGAAGAATGTTTCCCTACAATCTTTTTTATTGTAGATGAAAAATATGTTTTTCGTTGTAAAAGATGTGCAACCCTCAATCAGCCTTATAAAATTTATAAAATAGAATGTCATCCGTGGGGTCAGGTTGAAACTTGCGTGTGGTGGTCAGAATTCATAAAAGAACCTGAAAAATATTTATTTTTTGCCGAAGGAATTATAAATAATACTTGACAAATTACATAAAGTATGATATAATTAAATCACACCAAGAGGAAAGGAACTGATAAAAATGAAATTTGTAAAAGAAGGCTATTCATCAAAAAGACATTGCGACTTCGGAGATGTAGACCTCGGAGGGATATTCTTTACAAATGGTTATGCCTACATGGCTGTGAACTGTGAAGACATCACCGAGAGCAGATACGGAGAATGTCCCGCAGTAAATCTCGGTACAGGTATCATTGAGTTCTTTAATGATAATGACCCCATTGTAATCCTTGATAAAGACCTTGAAATTACCTACAAAGACGAAGACCTGAAAATGTGGGCAGATTGATATAATAGTCAGAGATTAAGAGGTGCGGCAGGCACCTCTTTTTTCATTTGACCTTTTAGGCGGCGCGCGCACGGACCTCCCGCGCCGAATTTTAATTATACCACACCCCACAGAAAAAATCAATTCGCAAAATGCACAAACTTTAGTGCCTAAATTCTCCTATAATTTGTGCATTCTGCCTATTGAAATCGTTGGCAACCTGTGGTATAATTTAATCACAGTAAAGAAAGAAAGAGGTAATGAAAATGTTCCCTACTTGGTTTGTAATCTTATTTAATATCTATCTGTTTGTTGGTGTTCCCACATTTATTATCTATGCTATGAGAGATACCTACAAGCAGACAAAGTATGCTCTTGAAAATCCCGTTGAATACGAAGAAGAGGAGGAAGAATAAATGGCTAACATCAGAAAAGCAGAGTACGATCCCTGTTATCCTTACAGAATAGAAGATTCTTGGGGTGGTTTAGTTTGTTGCGACAAAGAAACACTCAAAGAGATTAAAGAAGAAATTGAAAAAATTCTTGAAGAAATTTAATAAAAAGTATTGACAAATGATTAAAAGTGTGCTATAATAAAGACACAATAAAGGAAAGAGGTAATCACAATGATGAACAAAATTAAAAACTACTTTGAACTTAACACAACTTACAAATTTGACCCCACAGATTTAACTGCACTTATCTATGTAGTATGCACAGTAATCGGTATTTCAGGAGGCAATCCTACTCCCTTATTCTTAATCGGCTCGGCAATTGGCACTGCGTTCTGTTGGCAGGCAAGAAGAATAAATCTTATCGTGCTTAATGTGGCTTTGTTTGTTCTTAATCTTGTAAATTTTATAAAAATGTTCTAAAAAACTCTTGACAAATCAATCAAAGTGTGATATAATAAAGACACAGTAAAGGAAAGAAGGTAAACAAAATGAAAGAACTTAATGTAAATCTTAAAATGATATGTTTCGATATGGATGGAACAATCGCAGACCTGTATGGTGTAGAAGGTTGGCTCCACTCACTCCGAAACGAAATCGTATCTCCCTATGAACTCGCAAAACCCATGTGGGATATGGAAGAACTCGCAGAAGTTCTCAATGAGTTAAGAGAAAACGAAATTGAAATCAGAGTTATTTCTTGGCTCTCAATGGACAGTTCTGAAAAATATAAAAAGGAAGTCCGCAAAGCAAAACTTGAATGGCTCGAAAGAATGGGATTCCCCTATGATAAGATTCATCTTGTTCAGTATGGCACAACAAAAGCCGATTGTGTAAGAAAATACCTTGCCGAAGATGAAACTGCAATGCTGATTGATGACAGTAAAGCCATTCGCAAAAGTTGGCACTTGGGAGAAACAATAAACCCCCTTACAGAAAACATCGTTGAAATCTTAAAAAATATTCTCGGTTGAGAATATTTTTTAAGAAAACCCCTTGACAAATAAAACAAAATGTGTTATAATAAAGACACAATAAAGAAAGGAAATGATAAAAATGCCCCTTAACGCAATTGAAATTACTGTTGAAACAGTTGAACTCCCCCACCATTGGATACCCGCTTCCAAGGCAAGAGAGATAGCAACATCTATCTCAAATAAGAACACAGTGAATTTCTTAAACAATGTAATGTCTTACATCAAGAAAGCCTCAGAAGATGGTCGCACAAAAGTCTGTATTACTTGCTTGTCAGCAAACAATGAAGTTTATGAGAGAAGTGTTGAAATTCTCAAATCTCTTGAATACTCAGTTTCAGGACTTGCTCGACAGGGAGAGAGTATTATAGTCGGGTGGTAAGGCTTCTGAAGGGTTGAGCCTATCAGCCCTATCCCAATAGCATCGTGTATTTTAGTCATTATCTCACTTCTTTCCCAAGACTACCCCTGCCTTTTGGTAGGGGTGTTTTGGCGCGCCGCACACAGGTGTCCGGGCGCGTTTTTCCACGCAACCTTCCATTATAGCATTTTTTTATCCAAAAGTCAATAGGCAAATTAAACAAATATTTATCCCGGAATTTGTGCATTTTGACGATTGACATCTGCGGTCGGATGTGCTATAATAGTATCAACGAATGGAGGTAATAACTATGACAGATAGAATTAAACGGCTTGAAAATTGTGGCTTTAATCCTATACACTTATTTAACAATTTATATTTTGTTCGTTGTTATAGCAGATTAAATCGCAAGTTTAGTCTTTATAAATTGATGATAATAAAATAAAAAATTTGAAAAAAAGTATTGACAAATCATTAAAGATGTGCTATAATAAGTACATCAAATGAAACGAAAGAGGTTTTAACAATGGAAACAGTAAAAATTGACAGACGAAAAAATTACATTGTGGTACTTGATACCGAAACATCAGGTAGTCTTGATTGTCCCTTTGTATATGACATCGGTTGGGTAATAACTGATAAGTATGGCACAGTATATCGCAAGAGAAGTTTTATAAATCGTGAGATATTTTTTCTTGAAAGAGAACTTATGCAAAGTGCTTATTATGTTGAAAAACTCCCCTTGTATTATATGCGAATAGCACGAAAGCAGACACAGGTTGCAAATTGGAATACAATAAAAAAAATCTTGTGGTCTGATATGGAAGAGTTTGAAACGAATATTGTAGTTGCCCATAATGCTCGTTTTGATTATCTATCAACAAACAACACTCAAAGGTGGTTGACAAAATCATCATACAGATACTTTTTACCTTATGGCACAGAAGTTTGGGATACTTTGAAAATGGCAAGGGATGTAATCGGTAAAATGCCGACTTACAGAAAATACTGCGAAGATAACGGCTATATTTGTAAAAATGGTCAATTAAAAATGACTGCCGAAGTGCTTTATAGATTTATAAGTGGCAAGGAAGAATTTGAAGAAGAACACACAGGTCTTGCTGATGTGATGATTGAAAAAGAGATTCTTGCTTATTGCTACAAGCAACACAAACCTATGCGAAAAAAATTGTGGGAAGATTAAACTTCCCACTTGACAAATCGCAAAAGGTATGTTATAATAAACTTACAAAAGAACGAAAGGAACTGATAAAAATGAAGATTAAAATCTATGTTGATTATGAGAATCAGGAAGTCTTGACCGAAGAAGGTTATAAGGAGGCTTTAGCCGATAGAACAAAATCTTACAAGGATAATAATGAAAACTTTGAAGATTGGCTCAATGACCGATACACTGCCTTCGAAATTTTTAATAAAAACGGAGTTGAACTTGACAAAGTTGTCGAAAGGTGGGAAGGTGTTTGCGAGGCTGATGCCGAAGATGACATGAGCAGAGAGTTGACCGAGTATGAACTTGATGTGTGAGGGTGCCAAAAGGCACTCTTTATTTTTGTGCAATTTGCCTATTGACTTTTGGGTGCGGAATGTGGTATAATAGAATTTTGAAATGAAATTGCGGCCGCCGGCCCACGCTCGCCTGGGCCGGAATTTTATATTATACCACACCCCGCAGTTTTTGTCAAGAGAAAAGTTGCACAAAGTTTAATAGTATTTTTTCCCGGAACTTTGTGCATTTTGCCTATTGATTTTCCTATTGTAATGTAGTATAATAAATAATGTCAAGAGGGGATAGGAACCCACCAAGCCGAAGATGCTGATTGGATAAAAACTTAAAATTCCCTCTTGACAAATGGCACAAGATGTGCTATAATAAATACATCAAAGGGCTTGTAAAACTCGCAACAAAACCCCGTCGAGTGTGTAAGGAAGTCAAGTAAGGGTCAAAAAAAATTAAAAAAAGTTTGAAAAAACACTTGACAAACCCTTTGAAATGTGCTATAATAAAGACACAGTAAAGGGAACGGCACTAATAAGGTCAAGAAAAAAAATAAAAAAAAATTCAAAAAAACTCTTGACAAACGATTCAAAATGTGCTATAATAAATATGTAATCAAGAGGGAAACCTCTTCGATAAATAAAATAATGGGTAGCGACCGACCGCTGAAAGGAATTGATAACTATGGAAAAAATGACTAATGTGAAGGCTCTTGCTTATGTTCTTGCTAATGCTGAACTCCCTGCTGATGTTAAGGCAAAGGTTGAGAAGATGAAGGAACAGTTCGAGAAGAAGAACTCAGCCGAGAAGAAACCTACTGCTAATCAGGTTGCTAACAAAGGCATACAGGAGGCAATTCTTGAGGGTATGACAGAGGGTAAACTCTACACTATCACTGATATGATAAAAGAGATTCCCGCTTGTGCTGACCTCACTAATCAGAAAGTTTCAGCCCTCATCAGACCTCTTATCGGTGTATCTATCGAGAGAGTTGAGGACAAGAGAAAAGCCTATTTCCGTAAGATAGGCTAATCTCCCAAGAGGGGAGGCAACTCCCCTCACTCTATGAGGAAGGCGTGATTCAAATCGAAACACAGGTTGAAAAACTAATGCGAGTGCTTGACATAACCGAGGAGGAGGCTCTTGAAATGATCGAATGCGATAAGCGAATCGATAAGGGCGAAAAACTCTTTGAGTTATCCGAGGAACTTGCCGAGGGTGCTAAAAAAGCAAGACAGGCACCGAGAAAACAAAACTCTACTCCAACCAAGAGAGAGAAAAAAGTTGATAATGACAAACTCCACTTGATGAAGGTAATTCAAACGGCAATAGGTTATAATCCTGATACTGCGGACTTTGAATTCATAAACCAAGAGAGAGAATGTGTGTTCAACTATAAGGGCAAAAAATATAAAATTGTGTTGTCCTGTCCCCGTTCTTAACGGGGATTTTTTCTTTGTGCAAAATAACTAAATTCATTTTTGTGCAATTTGCCTATTGACATTTGCGGCTGGGTGTGGTATAATTGACCGGCCCTTACTGGACGTGCAGGCCGGAATTTCGGCAAAATAACCAATTTCAACAATTTTTTCTCGCAAATCTTTGGTTATTTTGCCTATTGTATTTTCCCATAATGTGTGGTATAATCTTATCAGAAAGCGAGGTTAGTGCTATGACGAAAGTTGAAATGCAAACTGCGAAGGCTGAACTGCACAAGGCAATCGTTGATACTATTCTTAGTTTTAATCCTGATGATAATGAAATGGATGAACTTTGGGATTATGTAAAAAATTTAGCAGAAATTGAAAAAAACTATTGACAAACGATTAAAGATGTGCTATAATAATATCAACAAAGGAAAGGAAGGTAATAAAAATGAATACCTTATTATTAACATTTATCGTACTTAACATCTTGAATGTCATCATTCAGACAGTAAAATCAATCGCCACTGTAAAATGCGGAAAGACCGCCGCCGCAATCATCAATGCCGTTGCTTATGGACTTTATACAGTCGTTACGGTTTATATGATGTGCGAACTTGAACTGTGGCTGAAGGCAGTAATCGTTGCAGTAGCAAACTTAATCGGTGTGTATGTTGTAAAGTTGCTTGAAGAAAAAGCAAGAAAAGACAAACTGTGGAAAGTTGAAGCAACATTATTAAATCAGAATCTCGGTGAAAATGATGATTGTATAATTGAATTAAGAGAAAACAATATTTCATTTAATTACATCGACATTAACAAGTATTTAATAATTAACTGTTTCTGTGCAACACAGAAAGAAAGTGCAACAGTAAAATCAATACTTGATAAATACAATGCAAAATATTTTGTATCAGAAACAAAAATTTTATAAAAAACTATTGACAAATGCCCTTTGATGTGCTATAATAAGTACATCAAAGGACAGAAAGGAAATGATAAAAAATGCGTAAAGTAGAATATTGGGTAGCCGAAGACGGAGAAGAGTTTGACACCGAAGAGGCTTGTTATGAATACGAACATCAGCACGATGACCTCGCAAGCAGAGTAATCTTAATTGACAGATACGGAAATCGTCTTAATAATTCAGCAAACTTCAAAAACGATATTGAAGATTGTATTGAAATGATTGTTGATGATGATGAAACTGCCGTTGACCTTATGGATTATTTCAAGTATCAGGGTATGGAAAGTCCTTGGGACAGATTCAATGGTCTTGATGTGGTCGCAGGTCATTACTACTATGAAAATGGATGGCGTTGTGTTGAGGCTGACATCAGAAAACTTGAAGAGCGATTCCACCGAATGGAAGAAGCAAGGAAGGTAGTGTAAGGGGGAAACCCTTTACACCGCCCGGCCCACGCTCGCCTGGGCCGGAATTTCCATTATACCACATCGTTCAAAAAAAATCAATAGGCAAAATGCACAAACTTTAATAGAAAAAATATCCCATAATTGTGTATTTTGCCTATTGATTTTCCTATTGTAATGTAGTATAATTAGTAATGTCAGGAGGGGGTAAGACAAAAACCCCAAAGAAAAAAAATAAAAAAATTTCAAAAAAACTCTTGACAAACTGCTCACAATGTGCTATAATAAAGATGTTCCAAGGGCAAAGGAAAACTTAAAGAACGGACTTAATCCGATAAAAAAAATTAAAAAAAGTTTGAAAAAACCCTTGACAAACGGCACAAAGTGTGCTATAATAAATACATCAAAGACAGGTTCAAGTCTTAAAAACCGAAAGGAATTGATTACTATGGAAAAAATGACAAATGTTAAGGCTCTCAACTATGTTCTTGCTAAGTGCGAACTCACAGACGAAGTCCGTGAAAAGATTGAGAAAATGAAGGTTCAGTTTGAAAAGAAAAATTCTGCTGAAAAGAAACCTACTGCAAATCAGGTTGCAAATCAGGGTATTCAGTCTGCTATCCTTGAAGGTATGGAAGTCGGCAAACTCTATACAATCACAGAAATGCTTAAGGAAATCCCTGCTTGTGCTGAACTGACAAATCAGAAGGTATCGGCACTTATCCGTCCCCTTATCGGAGTATCAATCGAAAGGGTTGAAGATAAACGCAAGGCATACTTCCGTAAAATCGGATAATCCCCACGGGGGAGGAAACTCCCTCAAATTTTTTGAAAAAATTTGAAAATACCTATTGACAAATACGTTGTGTTGTGCTATAATATTAACGAAAGGACAGGTGATTAGCCTATGGCAGAAACACAGAAAGAAAAACTTATGCGTGTTCTCGACATTACTGAAGCCGAAGCCGAAGATATTATAGCATCGGATAAGGCAATCGACAAAGGTGAAAGAGTGTATTTTGACCTTGATGAAGAAACGGAAAAAATGGCAAAGAAATTCGCAAATGCGACAAGCCACAAGACCGAAAAAAAGGTTGTTCGCACTCACAAAGAAAATCCCACAAAAGCAACGATAATTGCTGAAATCAATCAGTTTTTGGTTGAAAATGGCTACAATTCGGTTGAAATTACCAATAAAGAAAGGCAGATTGCGTTCAAAGTTGGTGAAAATGCTTACGAACTGACACTTGTTCAGAAAAGAAAGCCGAAAAATTAACAAAAATGTGAAAAAATCTTGAAATTTTCAAGATTTTTTCACAAAAACCCTTGACAAATCAATAAAACTATGCTATAATGTATTCATAAGGTTAGGGAAACGAAGGTACCTCCTAATCAATAAAATGAAAAGAGGAAAAAGTAAATGTCAAAAAAATCAGCAGAAATCTACATCGCACAGAATGACTTTGAAGGAGCAAAGGAAAGACTTGAAGAAGCCAACCCTCGTTGGAAATCTCATTGGTTTAATACTTGCGAACAGATTTATAATTCTTGTAAAGAATGGGCAAAAATGTATGTACTTGACCCTATCGCAAAAACAGTACAGAAAGTTATATCAGCACAGAGTAATCTTTTTCCAAGATTAAGAAAAAACGATATTTCTTACAGTGATAAAAGTATTGTTCAGACAAATGAAGACAGACGGCAGAAATGCTACTTAATTGAATTCTTTGATAAAAATGATGAAAGTGTATGCTCAAAAGTCGGTACTACAATTCGCACAATTCAGGAGAGAATCCGTGAAGAATTAAACAGTAAAACATATAAAAATATGGGTGTTGTCCGTTGTATGATTCACAGAGTTTATGATTGCGGAAACATACCTGCTGAAGGTCTTGAAAGTGAATTCAGAGCAAAGTATATTAAAAAATACCCTAACAGTTTTTATAAAAATGACAGATTTATAAATGAAAAGTTTGACCTTGCCGAAGCCGACAAGATTTATGCTGAATATATGGCATAGAAAAAAATCCCCAATTTTGGGGATTTTTTTTGTCTATTTTGCCTATTGACTTTTGAAACGCTCGCGTACAGTTGCCGCGAGCGTTATTTTTTGTCAATAGGCAGTTTCAACAATTTTTCAATCAAATCTTTGTGCAATTTGCCATCTTGATTTCTCCCATAATTTGTGTTATAATACTATCAGAAAGTGAGGTTGAACCAAATGAATGAAAAGCAGGTAATTTTATCAGCACTCTTAGCTATGGCTTATGATGAACAGATTTGCGAATGTCTGTGGAACGATGTTATCCACCTTGACCGAGGTAGTGATATTCTTATTGCAACACTCTTAACCGAGCAGATGATTCAGGTGCAGACCGACAGAGCCTTTGCAGAAAAACTTATCGCAGACCTTAATGAAAGAGAAGAAAAATTAAAACTTTTTTCAGAAAAGTTCTTGACAAAGTAAATCAGATGTGATATAATAAAGACATAACAAAGGAAAGGATAATACTAACGATGATAACAAGAACTATTACACAAGCAAAGGTATTTGATGTAAAAGCACGAGGCACTTCTTTAATAGGTCATGGATTTTCGGATTATGTAGAAGGTATTACTTGGGTTGAAGGCTACCCTTGGGAAAGTGATGAAGATTGTAATAAACTTCTTGATATTGCAATTGCAGAGTGGGAAGAAAGACGGAGGGAAGACCCTTGGAGGACAACATCGTACAAACCTGAATTAAAAATTTATTGGAAAAATATTTCAGAAAAGTATTGACAAATGATTAAAAGTGTGATATAATAAAGACACAACGAAAGGAAAGAAGGTAAACAAAATGGATTATAAGTGCCCCCATTGTAATGTAGAAATCGAAACTGCTGATAGACTTGATTTTTCGATTGATGATGATTTCGTCGAGGTTGAAATGTTGGGATATTGTCCTAAATGTGAAAGAGCCTATCATTGGTTTGAAGTGTATGAGTTCAAAAGAAAACACGACTTTGCTTTGTGTTATTAGCGGCTGCCCCGGTCAGCCGACCGGATAACCGGGCTCCCGCAAGAAAGGAAATGATAAAAATGAAAAAAGATAAATGTCCTAATTGTAAGAAAAGGAAATTAGAAAAAATACCTCCTATTTTTGATATGAAAATTGATAACCGAGAGTGGTGGGGTTGTTTAAGTTGTGGTCTAACATTTTTCAAAAAAACTATTGACATTGATGAAGATGTGTGATATAATAATATCAGAAAGCGAGGAATAACTATGGCTAAGAAATTAAAAAATAAAAAACATTCTTTTGATAATTATTATTCTTTTTGGGATAGTTATAAAAATTATTTCATTATTGTTTCAGAGGCAAAAGAGGTAATAATGACAAAACCCAAAGGCTATACAGCATTTAAGTATGATAAATTTAAAAGCATTGAAGATTTTTTACACCATCATTTTAATACTAAATTAGAATTAGTTCTTACAAAAAATGATATAAGTTATTTAAGAGAAAGTGAGGAGTAATTATGAAGAGTTTTCAGTTCGATTGGCAACACGGAGTAATGAGAGGTATCTATCAGATACCCTTGCAGAAAGAAATGGAGATTGAGGTACAGGCTCCGAGAGAGCATACTATCTTATCTTACTCTAAAATCGTAGCAGTAATCAACGCACCTAACAAAAAAGAGGCAATCAAGAAGTTTGCGAAACAATACAAAGTAAAATTCAAAAATGTTTGAAAGGATTTGATTAAATGAGAGATGTAATTATAATAAGTGAAGAAAACCATGGCACAATAGGAGTTGCTGTTGATGAGGTCGCCGCAATCAAATTCTTAATTGATGAAGGTTGGGTTGATGATGTGTGGGATAAAGACCAGAACAAGTATGTTTATCACGAAAGCCTTTTTGAAAAATACGGAGTGTCGAATGCCTTGGCTTTACTTTTGGAAATGTACCGAGAAGATGAAAATGCTTTTGACGGAATGTTTTATTTTAATAAAACGAAACTTTATGAATAAAACCTCTTGACATTTTTCTCTTGGTGTGTTATAATAAATACATCAAGAGAAGAAAGGAATTGATAATAATGGCTAAACATTTTCACTGTCCAGTTAATGGTTGGGACTGCCCCTACTACAAAGATGAGAAAGGCAACCCCTGTCTTTGTACGATGACCGACCCTTACGCAGAATGTGATGATTTCTATGCGATGTGGGAAGGCTCGGAAAAAGAAGAATACACAGATGACCACGATTAAAGGGTGATAAAAATCACCCTTTATTTTTGTGCATTCTGCCTATTGACAAAATAGGGGTGAGTATGGTATAATAAAAAGTTGTGGTTTGTCGGGCCAATAATGGACGACACAGCCCGAATTTTCAAAAAGTCAAGTCATTTCGTAAATTTTTTGTTAAAATTGTGTGAATTTTTTGTAAACTATTTTTTCCCATAATTTGCCATTTTTTTTAAGGCGACCGGGACACCGCGACTCATTGCCCCATATGGCCTCCCAGCTAAATGAAAGCGCCGTGGGCGGCTGCGCGCGGCCGAACTTCCGACCGGCCCCCGCATATGGAAATTTTTTGCGACTTCTAGCGACCGGGGCGACCGCGACATTTTTCCCGGAATGACCCCATATGGCCGACCGGATGACCGAAACTCGCGCACATATGGCCCAGCCCAAGAGTGAAAGTGAGCGGCAAAAAAGAAGGTTTTTTTTACCATTATAACAAAAATTTTTTGAAAAGTCAAGTTGCTCTCCCTAAAAAAACATTCAATAAAATTTGCCGAGATTTTTTGGATAAAAATATAAAAACGACCAAACTGTCGGGAGAGCCTGTATGGTATGTGAAAATCTATATCAGAGAGGCAAATTGACATACGATTTCCAAGAGTGGGGAAAAACAGGAAGGGTGCGGTTTGGGGTTATGTAGATGTTAATAGGCCAGGTCATCCCGGACGGAATTTGATTTTTTAAAAAAAATATGATATAATATATATGTAATAAAAAGAAAGAAGGTATATATACTATGTTTAACAAAGATTATTTCCTTAAAAGACTGCAGGCTGGCGAGGACATGAATGACATCGGAGAAGCCCTTGCGGAGGCTATGAACGAGGCACAGGCTGAGTACAATGCCGAAGTGCGTGCGAAGGAAGTGGCTGAGGCTAAGGCAAGAATGGAAGCCGAGGCAAAGGTTGCTCGTAAGAGAGAAGTTATGAAGAAAATGGTTGACCTCATCGCAGAATACAGCGCGATCGAGCACCCTGAACTCGCAGAGTTTGCGGCTGCCGATGCGGAAGATGTAGATGGACTTATTGAAACATTTGATGGTCTTTTCGGTCTTTTGACTTTAAGCGGAGTGTTTTCACCTGAAGCTCCTAAGGCTTACAAAGCAGCACCTGCTGTTTTTAAGTCAGATGACGCTGTGTTGGCAGATTTCATTAAGAATTTTTGCGTGTGATATTTGAGTCGCACGGACTAATTTGATGGGCACACAGTTAACTACAACTTAACTAGCCAATAGCAAAAGTAGAAGCCCTCTCCCAAGTTTGCGGGAGAGGGTTTTTTGCGGTTTCTGGGGCTATGACGGAGACGATGACGGGTAAATAGGTCTCTATGTCTAGGGCCGGTCGGGCCACCCATATTCTCTATTTCTCACCATTTCTCACCATTTTTTTTATTTTTTTCTATTTCTATCTTATTTCTTACTATTCTATCTTATAAAACAAAAATAAGGGAGAGTTTCCTCTCCCTTTATGAATATAGTCCTACCATATATCCCATAAAATATCCAAATAAAACTAATTCTAATCCAAGTAAAACCTATAGCATTATTATCCCTTTGCTTTCGCTCTATCTCTAGCCTGCTCTAACTCAATCTCTAGTCCATAGTTAAAGCCTGCGAGCAAACTATCAATAGACATTTCTCTTGCTTTCTTTAAAGTATTTTCTACTTCAATTTCCAAACGAACATCCGCAATTATCGGTTCATTTTTCATTTCGTTTCCATCATTAGTTTTCGTTTCATTTTTCATTTCATTTCTATTTTTCGTTTCATTTTTCGATTCATTTTTCTGATTCTTGGGACCATAGAATATTTTACCAGCATTAGAATCATTTATATGCCCATTAACATCAAGAGTTCCATATATAACATATCTGCCATGAGTAGAGTTATATTTTACTAACAAATTGTCATAATCATATAGACAATAAATAATGCCAGGATCTTGCTCATTTACAAGATGTACAACACTTATTGAATAAACTTCATAACCTTTATATTCTCCAAGTTTTGTCATTGTTTCCGCTGCTCTCATAAGACTCGTATAAGTATAATTCATATTGATTACTCCTTTTTTATTTCTTTTATTTCTATTATTATTATAACAAAAAAAATAAAAAAAATCAATTAGACACTTTTAAATACTAATCATATGGATCTGATATTTCCATTTCACTTTTTGATAATATTCGGTCATACTAAAATGGAATAGTATCATTATCCACGAAAAATATTGTATTATCTTTCATAAATATACTTACATCTTTACATCCGATGGGTAGATCTTCAAATCTGCATTTAATAAATCTTACTCTATCATCATCATAATACTAGTCTCTCTTCATTATATAAGCCATCTTTATTTCTCCTTTTTCTCTCAATAATTCGAGCCTTTAGGCTCGCCTCTGAATTTTGTATGAAACGAAGTTTCGTACAAAATGTACCAATATAACATTTACATTAACATTAACATTTACATGCATTTGTAAGTTTTGTATTATTTGTATTTTTGTAAACATTTGGTAAAATTTTTTGTAAAATCATAATTTATTTGTAAACTGTTTGTAAAAATCAGAAGTCGAACTGCTTTTTCCAGTCGATTTTTGGCCCATCTTCCTCTACAGATCCATCATTTTTACAAAAACTTTCCGGTACAAAATTTGTATTTTTTGTATTATTTGTATTTTTTGTAAAATCCGAATCTGTTTGTAAATTTTTTTGTAAAGTCTTTGTAAATTCTTTTGTATCATTTGTAAACGGCAAATTCTTTTGTAAATCTTTTGTGCGGTCTGCGGCGTCCAATAGTTCGGGATATTGGGACCTAATGATGCCTAAACGATAACTAACAATTTGCTGCGTCAAGCCCAATCTCTCACCAATTTCTCGCTGTTTGAACCCCTGCAGATACAATTCCGCAATCTGATCCAACTTCTGATCGACAATCTTCTTTTGACGAGCAGTAGATACTTTCTGGTCATATTTATCTTGATTAGCCTGGTTAATTTGTCTAGTAGGCTCAAGCATTAGTTGAACTAACATATCATCACTGCTAATATCTCCGCAAAGCACAAATTCTATTGCGGAAATCGCTAATTCACCCGCTTTCTCGGGATCAACTTCATATAGTTTCTTAATCTATTCAAATGTACCGTTATATATTACGCCACTTTTTCTCATTTCTAATTCTTTAAATTCTTCAATCATTGCGGCAGCCCTCCCTTACAAGCGCGTCAAAGGCAGTTAATAAGTCCGGAGACTCGGCATAAACCCAACAATTAAATCTCTAATTTTGCGGATTCTTCATTTCCGCAATACATTGAAAACCCTATTGCTAAAGGGCAATATGTATTCTTAATGAATAAATAATTTTAATTTTATAATTTGACATTTTAATCTTTGCTCCTTAGTTATTTTCTTTCTGGATAAATTCCCTTAACGCCTTGCGCACCACCTATGACATAGACAGATCGTGTTCTTCGGCATATTTTTGAAGCGCCTCTTTTTCATGCTCTTCCATCTTTACAGATACTGATACCATGTAATATTTCACCACCTTTTATATTATTTGAAAATATTTACAAATACATTTTCCTACTTTGTCCTACCAAATAATCTTTTTTGATTTTTTTA
>JAEIGA010002183.1_pt1 | contig 31249 bp, 45 predicted proteins | sample 9270691 | NCBI WGS metagenome assembly JAEIGA01 (sample SAMN17057246, study PRJNA624740) | gut metagenome | biome: biome; isolation source: fecal sample | host: Bos grunniens | place: China: Xizang | collected 2019
CCTGTGCCGGCTACGGCATCCGGATCAGACCAGGGGGGGCCTATAGGGTCACCCTGCCCAGCGGATCACAGCGCCAGCGCTTCCGGATCCGCTTCTTCTTGTGGCATTCGGCGCACAGGCAGATGGTATTTTCCACGCTCAGCGCGATCCTCGGGTCCTTCACGTTCTGGGCTGTCAGCTCCACAATATGATGAACTTCTTCCGCTGGTTTGATTTTCCCCTTGGCCCTGCATTCCTCACACAGGCCTCCGGCCATCTTGATCCGGTTCTTCCGAAACTTTCGCCAGTTCCATGAAACATATAACGCTTCGACTTCTGGGGATTTGTTCATTTGATGCGCTCCCACCTCTCACGCTGTCGCGCCGCGCATCCCACCGTGCGAGGAAAGGAACACGGTACACCTAAATGATCTCACAAGAAAAGGGCGCCGCCTTTCGGCTGCGTCCCTTACCCGTTCCTGCGTATTTTATTTTAGAGATCCGGAAAATGAAAGTCAATGTATGATACATAAACTTTTTTATTTTCTCCGTTGCTGAGCTCGCGAACCCCATATTTTTCCTTGCTTTGAGCGGTCCAAATTTTTTATTTCGAGGCTCTCTGATTTTTGAATTGGTTTTCCCCGGTAAACGGCTCCGCGCGGATGATAGACAGCGCCTCCAGGGTTAAATGCCTGAACGCTTTTCCGCTTCTCTTCCTCATCCATGCCGATGTATCGCAGGGTGACAGATTGATTGTTATGGTTAAACCAGAGCCGGAGCATTTCCAGATCTTTGTTCTGCTTATAATGCCAATAGCCGAATGTTTTCCGCAGCGTATGACATCCGATATGTCCATCCAGATGATACTGCTTCGCGATCAGCTGCATATCATCATAAGCGCAGCGGGTAGTGATGGCATGTTGGGATCCGTCTCCCAGCCGTTGCCGGCTCGGAAAAAGAAGCTGATCCGGATCCATGTCTCTGCATCTGTCCTGGATGATCGCCCTGATGGTGGTGTTCAGCGGGATCCTGGTGATCTTGCCGGTTTTCTTTTCTTTTGTTTCGATCCATTCCCCGCAGACATGTTTCTTTCTCAGTCTGACCAGATCGCTGATCCTCAGGCCGGTATGGATCCCCAGCTCAAACAGCAGAAACATCCGCTCTCCGTGCGGATCTGTCCGGGTGGCCAGCTCTTCCTGGATCTGCCGCAGCTTCTCCGGGTCCTTGATCGGCTGGACCTTGTTCACGTGATCGCCCTCCCTTTTCTTCATTCTGTGCGTAATTTTATGAAATACTAATTAGCAATATTATCATCCGAATATATTATAAGAAGAAATTCTCATGGGTTTATCCATTACGCTCGCCAGTTTCCACTGGTGTTTTTTTGAATGTGATCCGGGCAGGAATCGAACCCGCCGGCCTGGTTAGCACGATCCTCCGGCAGGGCTTAAACAGGGGTATTTCGCCTCCTTTACATAATAACCCAACCGGACCAGGTCAAACCTATCGGATCATGCATCATTTTAATCAATCACGCTTGCCAGTCTTTCCGCGCTGTCCCGGACAAACTGCGGGCAGCGTCTGACGAAATAACTATCCAGGACAACATCTGCCCCCATGTGATCCGCTTTAATCGGATGATAAATAGCGATCCACCCGTCCACCGGTATATACTCATCAGACCATGAACACCCACCACAGGCTTTCTGGCAATCCCAGCACAATGTCTGAGGATAATAAAATCCTTTTACTCCTTTCATCAGCATCACTCCCGCTGCCATGATCAAAGATTTTCCCCGGTCCGGATCTCATCCATCATTTCCATCCATTCCTCACGATCCGCTGGTATATCATTCCGGCGGGGCGGGCCTCCGGCGATCATGATCTTCCGCTGCCATTCTGCAGCCTTTACGCCGTGCCACCGTTTGCATCTGGCTCTGCCCCGTCTGAATGTGGCGTCCGTCATCTGGCAGTGATACATGCCGTTGGCTTCTCTACAGGCTGAGCACGTTTTGCACATGTTCTGGTCCTGCTTGAACGTGAAACGCATGTTATCCGGATCCGTATAATCACGCGATAGCCAGATCCCATAGCTGTCCAGGATCCTGTCATCCCGTCCCGGATCCTGAGTCGGGTGATCCAGCAGCAGCTCCATATCGTCAATAAATTGCCGAATCTGAGGCGCCTTGTGCTGATATATGTGATCGAGCGCAGCAGCCGCAGCAGCTGCTGCCGCTTTTACGCCAGCCCAGTATGCCCGTTTTTCGCGTATGGTTTCCCCGTCAACAAATCTCCGGATAAACGTTTTCCCCGCATTGGTCCGTCTTTTTCTGCCCATGTCAATCGCCGTCCCCGTATCGTTTTTGATATCGCTCGCTGTTCCGGAATAGCCATTCTGCGGCAGACTCTGATCCGCCCACCATCCGGGCCAGTTTGGCTTTTTCCAGTGCGTCCCGTTTTTCTTCGTACCGGCCTGCCATATAAATCTTTCGGACATGGGCCAGCCACTGGCTCATGCTGTGATAATCGTCTATGCAGTCCTCAGCCAGCTCCGGAGGCATCCCGTCCTCCAGAAATCCGCACAGGGTTGCGTGGGCGTTCTCCACGTCCACGTCCCCAAAAAAGCCGCCCAGGATCCGCTGGGCCACAGCTCCGCGAGCTTTGGGGCTGACCAGAAAACCGCTGTCATATCGGCATGGCGCGGCCTCCCCGTTTTCGGTCAGGTATGTGCTGCTGAGCCGGTCTCTCGCGCGCGCGTTGATGACGATATCATCATCGTGTGTGTTATCTCTCTGGTTTATCCCTTGTTTATTATTTATATAATGTGGTACACCTTGTGGTACATCCTGTGGTACACCTTGTGGTACATCCTGTGGTACACCTTGTGGTACATCCTGTGGTACATTTTTGCACCGCTGGCAGAATGTTTGATATCTGATCAGGTATTTCGCCGGCCTGTTCGCGTTGTCACCGCTGCGGAAATCGATGACGCCCAGCTGCTTCAGCCGGTTCCGCGCCTCCAGCATAGCCCGTTTTTCCAGCGGACAATGGATGGCAAGCTCTGCATTATTGACGGGAAAAAAATCATCCGGCCACTCCCATGTTCCGGTCTGCTGATCCTTCCTGGCTCTGTCATTGGCAAGGTAGAATAAAGCAATCCAGAGCAGCCTGGGCTTGGCTGGGAGGCTTTCTCTTCGGCACGTCTCCATAATGCTCCTGAACTCATCCACAAAATTGATCTGGCTCATGTTTTCCTCTCTATGCTTCATCCGAATCCGACCGGAAAAGGTCCCGCTTATTGATCAGGCCCTCTGCAGCTGCCAGCAGAGCGCAGCGGAAAATATACCGGTCCAGCCGTCTCCTGATGGTGGACCGGGTGCATCCGGTGATCCGGCATACATCCTGTTGGCTCATGCCGCGCCGGTAAATCATTCGCGCAGCAGCCCCTTCCTCGCTGTTCTCCGGATAGATTTGGTCGACTGTTTCAAACACTTTCAGCCACTTCATCGTCCTCTCCATCTGTCTCTGCGCTGTCACAATCGCCACCGCGGCCCGGCCAGTCCGATCGGAAACGCTCCCACGCGTCCCGACCGTTCCGGCCTGGCTGCTGATCCCGGCTTTCGCCCTGGCGCGATCCAGTTTCGCCTGCGCCCGCTGCATGAGCTTCGGTCTGATCCTCAGCTTGCGGTCGATCTCCTGATATATGATCTCCGGAATCGCGCTCATGGTCCATCCCTCTTTTCGGCATGATATAAATGCCGTAGAGCCGGCAATATATATTTTTTCGAAATGTATAGAATCCACGCCAATCGCATGTTGTGCATCTGCTTTCCTCCCAGCATTGCAGCATCAGGGACCGGTTTCCTGGTGCAGCTGTCTCCGCTGCATGACGATCCGGATATTGACCCATCGGTCAACGTTCCTCCGAACCTCCGGAAGCGCGACCTCCGGAAGATCGTGAAAATCTTTGATGTTGTATTTCTGCAGCATTTCCCGTTTGATCGTGCCTTTGATGGCCCTTTCGTCAGCTGGCTGCAGGTCGTACTTGTCGCAGATCTGCCTGGCCCGCATCCGGATCAGCGCTCCCAGATCCAGCACCTGCTGGTGGCTGATGGTGATCCTGCGCTCTCTGGCCTCTATTTCGTCCATCCGGTCATTGATCCGGGTCATCATGTGGGCCATCTGGACCAAATAGGCCCCCATTTGCTCGACATTCTGGCCCAGATCCATGGCCGTGCTTTCCGGGATGATGAAAACTTTGGGATCCTGTTGGGTCAGCTCGATCATTCGATGATCACCGCCCCATCGCTCTGCAGGTTCCTCTGCAGCATATCGTCGAATGTTTTGACCCATTGCCGGATCATTTCCAAATCCCGCCGGATTTTTTCGGATCCCTTGGACAGCTCTCCGGGCGGTGTGTTCAGAATGGGCAAAACATCCATCTCGAACCGGGTCAGCGCCATGTGCAGGATTTTCCAAACCGGCTCCGCGGTCGATACGGATCCCTGGCTGATTCGTTCCAGTTCTGCCTCCGCTGCCGCGGCCCGTTCCTCCGCAGCTGCCGCGGCCTCGATCAGATCGCCAGCGCTCCGCTGGGCGTTGGCCAGCTGCTTCTTGATCCGCTCATAGTCCTCCGGGACTTTTTCCACAATCTTTTCCACTTCCACGCGGTTGTTCTCCGCGGTCAGTAGATCGGCCCGCAGCTGTGCGTTTTCTTCTTTTAGCCGCTTTGCTTCGGCCTGTGCGTCCCGGTAGTTCTGATGGTTCACGTTTGCCTTGGCTTCCAGCCTGCTGATGTCTGATTTCTGGCTGGCCAGTTCGTCATAGAAGCGCTTTGCTTCCTGCTCCGCCCGGTCAGCCCTGGCGGTTTCCGCGTTGGCCGCCTCCGCTGCCCGGTTCCGTTCCTCGATCAGCTTCCGGATCTCCGCTGCGCTCTGGCCCTCCGTTTCCTCAGCCAGCGCCTCCCGGTCCTCTGCCGGAGCGCTCAGCAGGGCCAGGGCTTTACTGTAGCCCACCGATGCAAGCCGGCTCCCCGGTGCGATCTCCCGGGCCACCCGCATGTAGTTGCTGGCCGTGCTGCTGCTCAGTCCCAGCTCCCGCAGCCATGGAAGGAATTTCCCATGTCCCAGCTGTTCCTTCGCGTCTATGCAGTCCTGGCCCAGGCCGATGGCACGGTGGATCATGTCCTGCATGTTAAGCCGTGCGCTGGCTGTGATTTCCTCCATGGATCTCCGGATCGTTGTCTTTTCCTCCATTGTCGAGCATCTTCCTTTCTTGTTTATCTCAAATCTCATCCGCTGAAATTTCCACCGGATGGAAATTTGGAACCCTGTCCACCGGGATCAGATCGGCCAGCTCGTCCAGACCCTTCAGCCGCAGCAGCGTTTTGCAATAATAAAGATACTGCTTTTCGGTCGGCATTTTGTACTCGACGTGGGTGATCTCTCCCGTCTTCCGGCTGACCGTAATGGTGCAGGGAATGGGATGCAGATTGATCGGCACCTTTGCCACGGTCAGCCCTCCTCTCATGTTGGTTTCTTATGGTGTGCGGGGCCGCTGCTGCCGCGGCCCGCCCAGGCTGGCACATCCTGATGGTTGTTGAATCCGCAGGAGGATTCCTCCTCTTTTGTTATTTTTATAAGGTCATCCGGATCCCGGGCGAATCTAATCCGCACATAAGCCCGCCGTCAGGCGGGAGGTTTCCTGTTCAGCTGATCCCTCATTTCCGCAGCGGATCGCTTGAATATGCTGCAAAATCGCAGCACGCTGTACTTGTCCATATATTCCTGTGCCAGCGCCCGGCTCTGGAACAGCTTCGCCTTTTCCGCTTCCGGTCCGTATAGCGCTGTGATCTGCTTCCCTTTTCCTGGAGACCGTTCGAGATAGGCGCCGTTATGGTGATCCGGCTCAAAGGATCCGACTCTGGTTTCTGTAACTGTGTATAGATATTTCCCGTCTATTCCGCATAGACAATACATCGTTCTCGCTTTTTCCATTGTTAGCTAATCTCCAGGCTCAACAGAAATATGGTCATTTCTTCGATCTGCTCATCAATCTTTTGAGCTTCCCGCAAAAATTGCTTGTCGTTATCCGTCTCTCCGGATCCGCTGGCCCGCTCGATCTGCGGAGCGGTTTCCATCATAAAATGAGCGCCTCGTGCAAGCCGTGTCAGATCGATATCGTCCACGACTCCCTTCCCTCTGCAGATGAGGCTGTGCACATAACTCAGGCTGTTAATCAGATTTTTGTACATGTTCCTTTCCTCTCTTTCCTCTCCTGTAAACCATCGGCCTCCCGTGTTCGTCCTCCATGGCGCATTCGCGCCGGAAGGTGCATCTGCAGACGCAGATCCAGCCCTCTGATGCCTGGGGAGAATAAACGCATCCAATCCGGTCGCACTCCGGATTCTTCTCCGGGTCGCAAATGTAGAGGATGGCCGGCCCGTCTTTTCCCGTCCTCATTCCTGCACCAGATCATCAATCAGGCACCGCAGCGCCCGCGCCAGCTTGCTCATCGTTCCGACAGTGGGATTTTTTACAATCTCGTTTTCGATCTCGCTGATCATTGGCTGCGGGACGCCGGACATCTTTGATAGCTCTGCCTGATTGAGCTTCCTCTTTTTTCTAAATTCTTCCAGTAGGATTTTCATGCGGCCCTCCTTTTTACTCGACTTATAGGCTATTCGTTAATAAGATAATGGCATTTCGTTAATTTGTCAATAGGCAAATCGATAAATAAAGTATAGAATAAATATATAAATATCTATTTTAATAAGAGGTGGCTTTATGAACCCAGTCGGCAAAATAGTTAAGGAAGAAAGAGAAAAGCAAGGTTTGAGCCAGAATCAGCTTGCTAAAAAGGCTGGAATAGCTCAAGCATCTTTAAACGCCTTAGAATCTAAAACGAACAATCCAAGTGTAGAAACGTTATATCTACTTTCTAAAGCCCTTAATTGCACTGTATCTAAACTATTAGGAGAAGGTGAAGAAAATGCTATTGTTTTAACTGTAGCCCAGCGTGAACTTTTAAATTTATTTGATCAGCTGAACGATTCCGGCCAAGCTTTGTTAATGGCTCAAGCAGAAAGTATCTTAGAACAACCTGCATTACGTAAAAAAGGCTTTATCTCATCAGCAAAATAATAACATAGGAGGCGATACCATAGGTTTGTTTGATTTCTTTAAGAAAAAAGGACAGAAACCAGAACCAGTGAAAGAGACGCCCAAACTGGATCCGCAGGACCAAATCCTGGATATGAACAGTTTCATGCCTGCAGCGATGGAGAAACAATTTGAGCAAAAAGCGATGGAACATAAGCAAAGACTGGATAATGCACTGAAAAGAAACCCGGCTGCGACACGCTTTAAAGTATCAGAAAGGCAAACAAGTCTTAATATTGACGAGATAGAATTGTTTGATTTTTATAAGATACTTGATAAAACCTTTGTTGTGTTCGATCTGGAAACAACAGGATTGAATGAGCATATGGATTCAATAATAGAAATTGCTGCTGTCCGTGTTCGTGATGGAAAAATCACAGAAACATACCAGCAACTAATCAATCCAGGTTTTGCGATCCCGTCAAACATAACAGCTATCAATCATATTACTGATGCAATGGTAAAGGATCAGCCAAGAATGGAAGATGTGCTGGGCAATTTCCTTGTTTTTGTGAATGATGATATCCTGGTTGCACATAATGCCCACTTTGATATTAAGTTTCTTGCCCAGGCTTGCATGGCTAACCAATACAGATGTCCTGATCCATTTTTTGATTCCATGAAGATTTCTGTACTTTATCCAGAATCAAAAAGCAAAAAACTTTCTGCTCTGCTTGAGTGTGCCGGAATCCAGAATAATGCAGCTCACCGCGCACTTGGTGATTCTATTGCCCTGGCTTCGCTTTTGTTGGCATCTGAAAACAGACTGATGGAATGGGTTAACAATAATGTTACTCCTGATTATTCGATTGCACATTGTACGGAAAAGTTGGATCCGATTGATGACGCCCTGGCCGGCTTGCGCTTCTGTGTCACAGGATATGTAGAAGGCTATGAAAGATACGATTTTGAAAAGCTGATCTTGCTGCATAGCGGAAAGGCCACTGTGAGAATCTCCAATGTTACAGATTATCTGATTGTTGGATCTTATCCGGATATGCCGAAAACATACAGATCAAGAAAAGAAATATACGCGGAAGAGCTAATCAAAAACGGTGGAAAAATAAAAGTAATAAAACCAGATGATCTTTTTGCTATGATAAATAAGGAATAATTATGTCTGTAATATATGGCTATTGTCGTGTTTCATCAGAAGAACAGGCCCAGCGCGGCATATCTATAGACGCGCAGCGGACCCTGCTGCAGTCCTATGCAACCGCCACCGGCCAGCAGATCCGGATCTTTGAGGATGCCGGTTTCTCCGGAAAGAATACGAACCGCCCGGCCCTCCGGCAGATGCTGGCTGCCCTGGATGACGTCTCGATGATCCTGGTCTGGAAATTGGACCGCCTGTCCCGGTCCCTTCGGGATACCCTCTCCATGATCGAGGACGTTTTCCAGCCCCGCGGGATCACCCTGGTCTCCATCACCGAATCGATTGATACGTCCTCGCCCTCCGGCAGGATGATGCTCAATATGCTGGCCTCGTTCGCGCAGCTGGAGCGGGAGCAGGATTCCGACCGGGTGGTGATGGCCCACAAGCATCTGGCAGCGGAGTGCAAGTATCTGGGAGGTCACGTACCCCTGGGCTATTGCATCGACGCGGAAAAACGTTATCAGCTGGATCCGATTGCCGCGCCCATCGTGCGCCATGTGTTCGAAATGTACCTCTCCCGCTGCGGATATACGGAAATTTTATCCTGGCTGAACAGCCAGCAGCTGCCCGCCGGCACGCGAAAAACGGAATATAAAAAAGCCGATCTCAATTTCATGTTGAATAATGAGATTTATTCCGGCACCTTTGTCAGGCGCATCGGCGCCGATCCGCGTCACCGCGTCACAAATCCGGAAACCATCCGCGTCCCCGGAGGCGTCCCAGCGATCCTCTCTGATGAAGAATGGGCGCGGGTCTGCGCCATCCGGGAGCACAATCGGATGACGGCCTCCCGCGCCCGTGCGTCCTCCCGGGTCTATCCCCTTTCCGGCCTGGTCTATTGCGCCGTCTGCGGATCCCTGATGAAGGTTAACGTGGGAGGCAAGACCAGATCCGGTCAGCTGGAGCGCTATTATAAATGCGAAAAAAACCGCTGCTTTCCCCCGCCCCGGGTGGAAGCTGCGGAGACTGCAGTCTTTCAGTCTCTGCACTGGTTTGACGCCCATGAAGCGGAGCTTCGCGAATCCTGCGCCATTGCGAATGGCTACGCGGACGGTCTGGATCTCGACCGATCCGGAGAAGCCCGGGAGATCTCCCGCCAGATCCAGACGGAAAAGCGCAGAGCCGCGCAAATCACCGCCTTTGTGGCAAAATCAGGCGCTGACGCCCCTCTGACCCTGATGGATGAGTTGCGGTCCATTGAGAAGCGGACGGCCTCCCTGCAGGCGAAAATAGACCGTCTTTCGCGCCCCGTCGCTCGCTATGATGCGGACCGTCTTGTGGCCGCGATCCGCGCCACCCGGGACATAGAAAAAAGGCCGCCGGATCAGCAGCGTCAGCTGATACAGGCGGCCGTTTCTCGAGTGCTGGTCACAGCTGACGATTTTACCGTAAATCTGCTGTGGCCTATGTGTGGTGGAGATGAACCACCACAATACATAGGCCACAAAATAAAGAGAAATATTTAGTCAGCTCATCCGACAACAAACCATCCGTAAACGCCAGGCTCCCAGACGTTAGCGTCAACGTCGCTCTTCCAGACATGGCCGCCGTGCCGCACCTGGTCACCCTTGTTATAGGCATCCTGGGCGCCGGTCGGCTGTTTCCACTCCGGGATCTCGCCAGGCTTCGCGATCTCGGTGAACAGCGCCGGCGTCTTGTCCGGCTCCCAGCCCACCTGGGACGTGTGCGGCTGCACAACCTTATACAGCTTGCCTTCATGCTGCAACCGCTGCCCAAGAACAAGGTCCAGACCTGGCTCCCACTTCCGGAAGAGCGTCATGGCATCCGGAGCATCTTCATCCGGGATCACGGCCAGCGCGGAATCAATCTGCTCAAGTCTGGCATTCACAGCCTCCATCAGATCATCTTTCCGCATCACAGATCCACCCCCAGCTGCTCCAGCGCATGCTCATAATCCGCAGCCGTCGCGATTTCCGACTCCGGCAGCGTCTCCGGCTCCCCGTTGAACAGGCAGATGCCGGTGTACAGTTTGCTGAAACTCTCCGGATCGATGGCGTATCGTCCCCGGCTCGGATTGGCGATCACCACGTCGCCTTTATCATTCATCCCGCACATGACCAGCCAATGATCATAGGTCCACCAGACAATTCCCGGCCGGTCCTGCCGGATCAGCTCATCAGCATCCATCTTCCAGCTGGTCATATCCAGCCCGTGCGCCCGGCCAACCTGCAGCAGATCTTTCCCGGTGCATCCACCGATCCTTACATGACATTCCTCGATCAGATCGTCCAACGGAACCTCCGTCCCATAATAGTCCAGCAGCATCGCCAGCGACGCAGGCCCGCAATCCATATCCGCCTTGGACGTGATCAGTTTAACATCGTACATGGACTCACTCCTTACCGCAGCGGGTCAACTTTGACCGCGTTCGTCGGCAGATCAAAGGTCTTCCGCTTTTCCTCCGCCATCCTGATGCCTTCCGGATCCAGCTCATGCTGACCAGCTTCGATCTCTTTTTCCTTTTCATTCTGAATCCTCGCCATCGTATTCAGATCCATGCTCATGCTTCAATCCCTCCAAATGTAATCACATCGTCGTCGTACCAGATGCCGCCGCGCGTCAGTTCCTCCAGCCGCATCATTTCCTCGCTCTTGTCCAGGATATGCCACTCATCCTCGACAGTAAATTCGTCGATCTGCCTCGTGGACCTTTTCAGGTACTGCGTCCGCTTGTTGTACTCGATATCATTCGTGTCATGGTGGATATGCTTGACCCATCCCAGGCGCCTACGTTCCTCCGGATTCTCGTCAAACCAGGCTTTCACGCCGAAAACGATATGTCCCGTGATCTTGCCGTCATAATCATTCATCGGGAGGTACTTGATTTTGTTATTCTCATCCAGTTTTTCATATTCCCACTTTTCAGCCATGATCACTCACTCCCTCCTTATGTTGACGGCAGATTGGTGTGAGTATTCAGCAGTGTCCACATCTTCACGCCGTTAACGTCCGCGTACTGCAGATCAATCACGTTAATCCCTTCGGTCTGCGCCTGCGTGCTGGTCGTTCCTATTTTGACCGTGTTGTCCGCCGGCAGCAGGGTGACGCTGTATGTTGTGCTGTACTGCATCTGGATTTCGAACCATGCGCCATATCCGTCATCCGGCACTTCCGGCAGCACAATCTCGATCGGAGCGTCGACCATCTCATTGAGACGGTACGTCACATTGCGGACCATGCCAGCGAGATGCAGCTTGCTGTGATTGTAATACATGTTCGCTGGCACACTGGCTCCCGCGGTCACCTCCGCCTCGACATATGCGCCATCAACCAGTGTAAAATATCTTTTGTTGGCCACGAATGCCGTGTCTGTCGTCAGCGCGTAGGTCCATGTGACAAACGGCCCCAAATCGTAGACATAGAAGGTTGTCCGATAGTCCAGGTTCCTCACGGCCAGATCGGTCGCCCGGAACACAAACGTCTCTGTTTGCTCTCCCCAGGCCACCGTGACCTCCTGGGATATGGATGCCACCTCAAATCGGACGGCCACATCTACATGATCGCTCCCGACCGTTGCAATGTATCCTGCCGCGCCCGTTACAACCGTCTGACCGGTCACCAGCGTTCCGGTTTTCGCCGCAATCCGCGCAAACACATACCATCCGCTTTCCGTCAGTCCGTATGCGCTGTATTCCGCCACGTTTTCAACATATACCGGGATTCCTACAGCTTCGTAGGTACGCCTGTTGAGCTGGATGCCCGTCAGGCTTGTTACTCGTTCCGGCAGGCCCTCCGTGATTTCCGCGATTTCCGCCTTGTCCGCCTCTGTCAGCACATAGTCTGACCCATCCTGTCCAGGCGCTCCCTGCGGCCCCTGGATGCCCTGCGGCCCTGTTTCACCCTGGATGCCTTGCGGGCCCTGAGGTCCGGTTTGCCCGGTCTCGCCGTCATTGACGATGGCGCTGTGTTCGCCGTCCCGGTCTGTGATCGTGATCCTGATGCCGCCATCAACCCGTTCCATGGTCACCGTTGGGCTGATGCCCTCGATAATCCGTTCCGTGTCCTCCACGGTCATGTCAACCTGTTCCGTGTCCTCCACGGTCATGTCAACCTGTTCCGTGTCCTCCACGGTCAGGGTGATGCTGTCACTCATGCTCGATCACCTCTTTGTACAGCACATCATACACATTGATTGTGGCTTTTTTGGTTGCGTATGCCTGACCCTGGCTGTCAATGAATCGAATCTGACATATTGCCGGACCGGGCCGCAGCTGCAGCGTCTCCTCCTGTGTCAGCGGGCACATAACAAGACTGTATTCTTCGCCCTCCACGTCATCGTTATATGTGACGATCAGCTCCGCCCCACTTTTCGTGATTTTCGTGTTCCGCGCGTTTTCACAGATCGTAACAAAGACAGTTGCCTCTGTCAGATCATATCCTTTGACATGTAAAGGCAGTGTCGGTGTTGTACCCTGGAACATGTAATAACCTCCCCAGATTTGTTTTCCCGCGTCCCGTTGGAAATCTTCGTTTTAAAAATCATCATCATCCGGATCCTTCGGGATTACACCGAAATCCTCAGCACTTTTTAATTTTCGGAATGTGATTTCATACGCCCCCATGGCAGCCAGAGCGATGATCACCGCGTTGATTGCAGCCAGCAATCCGGATTCGATTGTCAGCCCTCCCGTGAACTGCATGGCCAGCAGAGAAATCACCAGGGCGATGATGTAGGCAACCAGCCTGGTGGGGATCTTCCACACCCGATCCAGCGGCAGCTTCAGCAGCTGCACAATCAGTAGGGTGGCCACCGTGCCCCCGGCGATGGTGGCCAGGTATTCCCACGTGAATGGCTCCGTGGGCAGTTCTCCCTCAGCCATCGCTACGCTGCTCATCAGCAGCATCAGCATTTCCAGCACCAGCACCAGGCAAAACAGCAGTTTTTTCATTTTTTCGTCTCCCTTCAGCCTTGATGGTTTTCCAGATTTTTGACCTTTTCCTCCAGCACCGGCATGCGCTGGGCGAAATTGTTATGAGCCCGCACCTCCCTGGTTAATTCTTCCAGTTTGGTATCTGTCACCGCTGAATACTTATCTATTTTTGCCTCCAGCTTGGCGTCCGTCAGTTCGGACCGTTTCTCCAGCTCCGCGAATAGTTTAGCATTGCTTACCTTGGCCACAATCAGCTGAGCGATCACCGCGAACGCGCCGGTGATCAGGGCCACCACAATCGCGTCAGGCATTTTCCCCAGCCTCCTTTTCCATCGAGCCGGCAGGATAAAGCGCCAGCAGCTGCATCGCGTCCTTTTCGCTCAGATGCGGAATTGTAACGGTGAAATAATCAGATGGATCTGATCCCATGATCTCCCGGATTGCCTCCCAGGTGAGCGGACCGCAGACCCCGTCCGGAGTCAGGCCGCTGTCGGCCTGAAATTGTTTCAGGGCTGCCTCTGTCTCTTTTCCGAAATCACCATCAGCTCCATACTTTGGCAGCGAATACCCCAGGATCAGGAGATCCTGCTGCAGTTCCGTCACATCCTGGCCCTTGCTGCCCCGTTTGATGGTCGGTTTAAAATCTGGCAATGGTATCACCCCTCTCTCGAGTCCTTTCGGGATGGCCCAGTGCGTCCATTTTTTGTTCCGCTTTTTGAAATGCTGGACCCCGTTGCTGCATTCGATTGTTTCCTGATTTAGGCCCCAGCCGGTATGATCCATTTTAGCGTCCTTTCGGACAAACAAACAGACCAGCTGGTCCTTCGGCATGTTCCCGATCTGGCCTTTCTGGCTCCAGTTTCGGTCATCGTCCCACTGGCTGGTGGCGCCGGCGCCGCGGATCGTGATCCCGACCTGTGCCGCGCACCATCTGGTAAACCCTCTGCAGTCATACTGTCGGACGTTCACTCCGTCCGGCAGCCATTTGCATCCGCTGCAGCTGTCTCGTTTCCCGTTGAGGACCTGGCAGCTGCTGACAATAGTCGGATGGGCAGCGCTGGCCCGTTCCTTCCGGTTTTTCGGAGTACACAGGGCGCCGGCAGCACCGAAAACATAGGGCCATTTGACGCAGGCCAGCGCCAGCTCCCAGATGATCGCGCTTTTGCTCAGATCTCCCCTGGCTTTTAATTCCTGCAAATAATGATCCACCTGGATATAATTGTTCATTTCTTCATCGCCCTCTGTTTTTTCCGTTCCCGGATCAGATCCGGAGTCAGATAGATCACTAAAGCGAGCATGCCCAGCGCATACAGTCCCATGAAGCAAACCACGATCCACCCCAGCACGCTCATCTGATCACCCCCTTGATTACTTAAAGTGTTGTTTTGTTAAGCCCACTGATTAAACCACGCAACCGCATCAGCGTAGCTTGTTCCCGCCTGAAGGTAGCATACTGCTGTGTGATCACCAGTATATTCTGCCGACTTCACAATTGTCCCACCACGTTTGATTTCTGCAATCTTGGCAAGACTTTCTGTCTTTGTAGTGGTGTCTGATGTGCCATAGATAAAGAATGTCGGAGGGAAATTCACAGGACAGATTTTTGCATTGTTGTCAGTTACCGCAGAAATAGCGGTCACATCCCAGCCTGATGCAATGTCTGCGTCATACCCATCAGTAAAGCCCAGATTAGCGTCAATGATGGCTTTTTGTGCATCTGATGCCAATGCATATCTTGCCGCCAAATCAAGCCTGATGCCCGAAATAACGCACGCCTTAACCGTTGCAAACATCGTGGACAATCTCAGGCCAATCAGCGATCCCATTGACTCACCAAACACGAAAGCCGGGACAACATTGTAGGCGGTCACAGCGTATTTAATAGCCGCCGCATACTTTGCAATCAGATCAGGATTGCACCAGTCTCCTGCTGTAACCTGATTGACATCCAGAACCGCAAAACCATCACCTGCAAACGATCCGACAAGAGTTTCCATGCTTGAATTGCCCCAAGAGCTGGAAGAAATCGTGGAACTGAGGCCGTGGGCAAGGATAATCATCGGTGTCGGTTTCCCGGTGACTGCGTAGGATGCCGGGAACTTCATAGCGGATTCCAATGTGGCGTTATAGATAAAATCTGCTGATAAATCTGGCATAATATAATGATTATCGTTTACGTTGTCCACAAGCACGTTATTGCTTAGTTTGCGGATGTATGCCGCATCGTCAATCGCTCCGTGGATAAACATAGGAATAAACTCCACGTTTATCGTTTTGCTCTTTGGAATGTACAACATCGCATATGCAGGAGTCTCTTCAATGGTTGCCTCTGGTTTTGACGCTGAAATAATTGTTGCACTGCTTGATCTCAGCGAAACACCTACATCAGACGGGAGAACACCGCTCAGAACAACATTATGCAATGAGTAGGTTTCTCCAATCGTAAACAGCGAAACAGTTTCAGTCCCCCATGACGCAGGAGCAGAAGTTACCCATTCAAAGCCATTTGTGACTTTCAGCCTGACCACACTTGTAGTTGTGCCGGATATCTTAAAAATCCCGTTTTTGATCTCTATGGTCACGCCTGAATCCACATTGCGATAAGCTGGCAACGGCATAACGTTATTCCCCGGCTCAAACATCAAATCATGATATTCATCAATTCCGTCAAAAGCTTTTGCATAGCTCAGATATTTGATATGTTGCTGAATGGTTGCGATATCTCCGCTAATGTCTGCCTCTTCACTTCCAACCTTTTCAATAAGGATAGCGGCATACTGTCCGGCGTATTCTTCCGGTATGGCAATAAGTCCGTTATCAAACGTGTTAATCCATGCGACCAGATTTGAACCATAAATGAGATTGGCAGAATAGACTGCAACACGGATTTTGTAGTAGGAGTCACAATAAACAGCGTCACCGCTGTTGATAGGAATTAACGCCCGGAGTCCGTTCCTGATGCGGGCTGTATTGTCAGGCACATTGTTCCCGTTTGAATTGATGCCGCCGCTTTCATAATAGATCTCTGTGAATTCCGGCGCTGCACCTTGGATGGAATCAAAAGCGCTTTTTAAGCTAACAATCTGAGCATCCTGCTCTGCGACTTTCGCGTCATATTCATCCAGCGCGGCCTGCATCTGCTCGAATACGGACAGCACTTCCTGATACGTCGGCACGGATCCGGTCGGGGCGACTGGGCTGCTGGTGTTCGTGTTGTCCACGTTGCCGTCCACAATCCGCATGGTACCTGTGACATCACTGCCGACCAGCTTGATGGCCAGGGTGAAGCGGCCCTCGACATTATAGCAAGCCGCAGGAAGGGTAACATATGCCACATTTCCGTCGATGGTCCCATAGCTGGTCAGCGCGATATTTACACCGTCGGCATTTTTGAAAAAGCCCTGGCAGGTGACCCCGCTCAGCGTCTCGGGCTCGCCGTCCCGGAAAACCCGCACGCCGAACCGGTTGGCAGCTGCGTCAGCCAGCCCGATGCTGCGTTTTAAAAAGGTCCGCAGGATGCTGCCGCTGTTCAGCTCGATGTCCGCGATATCCTGGTGATAGATTGCCATAATCTTATGCCCTCCCTTTTGTTTGTCAGCTCAGGATCTGGATGGCCCGATCCGCTGCCGCGTCAATAATGGCCGTCATGGTCTGCCCGGCCAGCGTTTCACTGGTCAGGCTGCCGTTTCGGATCATAAACCCGGCGATATTCTGCCCGGCGCTCCCCGGGATGTTGCTCAGCTTGATTTCTTTGATTCGCTCTTTGATGGCGTCCCAATAGATTTCCGATACTCTCAAATGGAGATCCATCCCGATCCGCGGATCATAGCATTTCACGATATCGTACATGACTGCCCGCTCCAGCCGTTTGAGCTCCGGATATTCCTCCGTGTCCCCCAGCATGACAAAATTGACGGTGACCTCGGTCTCTTTGATGTCCACATAATTGACAGAAAATTGTTCTGCGGCCTTTGCCCGCATTTCGTCCAGCAGATCGCTCTCGGTCCATGTGCCGCCGGCTCCGTCATCCTTCCCGACCTGCCCTTCCACCCGGAGTATTTTCATCCTCGGCACGGGTGACTGGCTGGCGATGGGACTATCCACGAAAATCTCCGGCAGATACAGATCGTTTCCGTTCGCGTCCTTTGCGATAGGGATGATCTGTGTGATCATGTTCGTCCGGTCCCGTTTCCACTGGATCCCCAGGGCGTTTATCCCGTACCGGATGGCAAAACCCCGATCTGTATCCGTTTTCTTGAGGATATACAGATCCCAGTTATTGCGCTTGTAGGCCGCGTCAAACGTGTGTATAATCCCGTTGCTCGGATCCATCAGGCAGGAAATGAGGCTTTTCCCTTTGATTGTCTGCGTATAGGTCCCGGCCTCATCCGTTGTCAGGTTGGTGGATATAATCCCATAGGTGTAGGCTGTGAATAATCCATCCTGGATCAGCTGCATGGCCAGGGCGGGGGTAGCCTGGGCGATCTGGGCCTCCTGGACCAGCAGGCCGTTCCCGTCATAGCTCACATGTTCAGCCGCGACCGATACGGTCATGGCCTCGGTGTCGATGGTAACGACGCGGATCCGGAATAGTTGATCCCGGATGGTCACCGGCTGGATGTCTTCCTGCGTCCGGTGCTCTTCCCCTGTCAGATCCGACTGCTTGATCCATCCCGTCACCCCGCCGAACGTGCTCATGTTCCACCAGGTATCTGCATATGCGCCGCTGATCCAGATCAGTTTCGTCCCTGCCGGCAGGCTGGCAATCACGGTCCCGCCGCTGGTGCTGCCGGGGATCCCCTTCCACCAGGGAGATTGATCGGGTGTCACATATCGCGTGGAACTGGACGGATCGAAATAGGTACATTGGTAATTTCTTCCGTTGTATGTTGCCCTGTCTCCCACGCCCATATCCGGGGACCAGGGATCATAGCTGATGGTCTGAGGATCCTGGGCGGTTTCCCGGAGCACTGTGTCTCTCGCCGTATAATAGACCCACATCTCCGTCCCGCTGTAGGCGTTTTCTATCGTTTCCTCCTGCACCGGGCAGCGGATCAGGTTGTCCTCGACCAGATAACGCCATTTTCCATCCGGGTCAATCGGATGGACCATGGTCAGGTCGTAGGCCCCGCCGGCGACCTGATGCGTATCGCATTTGGTCGGGCAGAGCACCGCGTCTCCCAGCGTTGTATAATCCCGGGCCGCGAACCCGTCAAAAACGACGATCATAGATAACGCTCCTTTTTCGTGATCTCAACGGATGCCCACCCGCTGCCGCCCAGGTAATTATTCCCCCCGGGCTGCAGCAGCGGAAAATCTCCGCTGCAGGAGCTGTTGAGGATAACGCTTTGGGCGTTGTTCAATATGATCCCCGTTTCCGTGTCGATATAGACGTTGGATCCACCGCCGATATCGGGGATGGTCAGCGCCTCGGCAAAGGTAGAGCTGCCGCTGCTGTGGCTGATCTGCAGCACGATGGTCCCGCCCCCGGAGGATGCCGTGATTTTATAATAGGGCCTTGCGATCACGTCCCCGCGGTTATAGACCATCCCCGCCCCGGTCAGGGTGACCTTTTCCTCCTGCAGCGCCTGCTTCAGGGGCTGACAGTAAAACTGAGCCTCCCCGACCCACCAGTCCAGATTTTTGCTCTGTTTATTCAGCGTCACCGCGCCGATCACGCGGGCCGGCTGCTTCCGGTCTGGCTCGCTGCTGCTGATCAGGGATCCGCTCCCGGTCAGCCAGTTCATAACATCCGGCACATTCAGAGCGCCCTTGACGGCGATCCGCGCCGTCTGGATGTAGCTGTCGAAAATCCTTTCTCCTTCTGTCATGGTCAGGTCGCCGCTGCGGCCCGGAATGGGTATGTGCTTAATCCGTTCCTGGCCGCGGATAATGTGCAGAGGACTCTGCAGCACCACGCCCATGTTCCGGCAGTCGATGCCCTTAAAAACGAAAAAACTCTGTCCCATGCGTTAACCTCCGTAGGCTTTGATCATCCGCTCGTTTTCGGCCCGCATAATGGCCGCGATCCCCTGGGCGTCCACCCCGCTGTGCATGTTCATATGCTCGACGTTAAAATAGCTGTTGGCGGTGTAGCTCCTGTTTTGCTCCGCGGTCATGATTCGCTCGCCCTGGTGGATGTAGGCCAGCCCGTCCCAGGGAGCGAATGGCAGGCCGTTCGCATAGGACCGATGCCCCAGCAGGGTGTCGTATGCGTCCCGGAGCAGGCTGAAAACGCCTCCCCCGGTGCTGCCCCCGTATCCGGCCCCGCTGACCACGACCTGGGCTGGCACCGTGATGGTGCCGATCTGTTCCGCGATGGATTCCGCGGCATTCTCCGTCACCTTCGGCTCTGTGGGAATATCGACCTTCTCCCCGCCAAAGAGGTTCTCCCACTCCGTGATCAGCTGCCCAGGCTTACCCAGGATGCTGCTTTTACTGGCGCTTTTCTGGTCCATATACTGGTCAAAATTCCGGACGGTCTGCTCAAACGCGTTTTTGTATCCGCTGATCAGTTCTCCCCAGTAGGACGTTTCCCAGAAATTATTCCAGTTATTCGGCAGCGTCTCAGTGAAATATTTCTGCACTTCTGCCATGCTGTTCTGGGCAGCCTCCTGCAGGGTTCCGCCGTCCCGCAGCGTCTGTCCGAATCTGGTATGATCCTCCAGGTATGGGGCAATCAGCGCGGTGGTTCCGCTTGGATCGGCTGCGTATAGTTTTTGAGCCAGTTTGGATCCGGCCCGGAGTGTTTTCTGTATGACTCCGCTCCCGCCGCCTGTGGTGGCAGCCTCAGCTGCCGCGGCTGCGCTTCCGCCGCCTCCAAACAGGAATTTTCCGGACGCGATCAGCTGCATAAACGTCAGCACGCTCGATGCGACATGCATCCCGCCGATGGCTCCGGCGATGGCCAGCAGTCCTTTTTCGACGTCTCCCCAGTTGTTTGCAATCCATTCAAACCCATCCGTCAGGGTGTCGAAAACGCTGCCCATCTTGCTGATGGCGTCCTCCGGGTCGATGTTTCCGAGCCCCTCAAACATCCGCCCGACAGCCTCGCCCATTTTCTCGAGCATTTCCTGCCCTTTTTCAGATTTGAGGTATTCGTTCAGCTTTCCGAGCAGGCTGTCCAGCACCGTCGCGGCCTCCGTCAGGGCCGGCGCGATCCCGCCCATGACTTCCATCTTCAGGCTTTCCCAGTCGCTGATCAGGGTGTTGTATTTGTCGTTTAATTCGGCCAGGGTATTGATCGTGTCCTCTGAGACAATCTGCTGGCTTTGCAGTTCGCTCTCGAACTTTTCCCGGCCCATGTCGAAAATATTATTGAAAACGCTCCAGTTTTTTCCGAAAATGGCCTTTGCGTATTCATCCGCTAGTCCCTGGCTCAGCTCGCCGCTAGCCACCTTGTCCCGCAGCGTCTTTCCAATTTCCCAGAAAACATCCTCATAATTCCTGGCGGCGCCCTCGATAATGCTTCCGTATTTTCCGGTTCCGCCGCCCTCATGGGTGACGATCCCCAGCGCCTCCAGCACGGTTTTCTGCTCGTTGCTCGGGGCGAAAATGGCGTCGTTAACCTTCTGCTTTGCGTTTTTCCAGTCCTGAACGGTCAACTCCGCGGTAGTGGAGAACACTTTCGCATATCGCTGATAGTCCTCGATGTCCATGCCCAGGATATTCGCCTGGGTCGCGATATCGTCCGCGTTTTCAGCGCCTCCGCGGATGCTGTTCCAGAGATTTCGACCCAGCTCCACCGCTTTCCGCGCGGCATTTTCCATCCCGGTTGTGATCTTGTCAATGCTCTGGATCACCTGATCCAGGCTTACCCGCTTTCCGATGCTGTTGACGCTGTCAGCGAGTGCGCCGGCGCTGCCGGCTGCTTTCTGCTGGCTGGCGTCCAGTCCGTTGATACTGCTCTGGGTTTCCAGCATAGCCGTCTGGGCATTGAGCATCTGGGTTTCCAGTCTCTGGTATTCGGTGGTGGCCGGATTGATGCCGTTTGCCCGCATCTGTTCCAGGCCTGCCTGCAGCTGCTTGACCAGTTTCTGCTGCTGGGCCATCTTTTCATTCAGCAGCTGGGTCTTCTGGTTCATGTAGATTTCAGCGTTGCCCCCGGCCTTGAAGGATGCCTCGTTGGTCTTGAGCGCCGCGTCCAGGGTTTTTAACGCCGCCTGGGCCTGGCTTACGCCTGTTTTAAATCCGGTCGCGTCGAAACTCGCCTGTGTGCTGACGCCCATGTATATCCCTGCCTCTCTATCTGGTCCGGATCCCGCGGGTTATGAGATCATTAGCCTGTCTGTAGGCGTAGAGATCCAATATTTCCCCGGGACGTGTCCGGTCAATTTCGTCTCTTCTGAGTCCGGCTGTCAGGCCGTAGGAAATCATCCGCCGGTAGGTCATTTCCCTGGCTCTTTTTTTGCGTTCTGCTCCTCCAGGATTTCATCCACTGGCTCGTTCGGGTTCTCCAGCTGGGCCGGGCTTTCCATGGTCATTCCGTCAATGATCTCGGCCATCGCTACGATCCCGTACCCCAGCACCAGGGCCGGCTTCATGTGCCGCAGGATCCACTTTTCAGTGAGATCAGGCTCTTCCCCGGCCTCTTCCAGTCCGGCGTTCCCCAGGATCCGGATCAGCGTCGCCAGTTTTGCCTGCTTTTCCGGATCATCCAGGATTCCCCATGTGACGTGATCATCTTCGTCCTTACGGTATCCCATCACATGCTCCCGCAGCTGGGACGCGGTGCAGCCGATGTCCCGCTGGATCGCCAGCATCTCGAACGTTGTAAACAGCAGCGGGATCGTCCTCTCGCCAATTTTCATCTCTGTCATGGTTCCGTTTTCCTTTCCTCTGTAAAAAAGCGGGGGACGCTCTCGAGCGATCCCCCGCGTCTTCTTAGGTGGTGCTTGCGCTGATATTCAGCAGACCATTCAGCCAGGCTTTTGCCGCTGCGGCAGTCGGGAACGTCTTATGGAGCCGGAAACGCAGCTTCCCGCTGTTATCGACGTATAAACCTGCGGCCCGTCCAGTGACGGTCGGAGTCCCCCAGTTAATCTGGCCCTCCCGGGTAGCTGTTGCCTGGGTCGCCTCTTTCAGCTGAATGCAGAGGATAAGCCACGCTTCAAAAGTCCGGGTCGCGTTGCCGCCATTGGTCGCGCTCTGGCGCATTTTGCGGATATAGCCAAACCCGCCCATCGGGGAGGCGTTGTCCCCCTCCCAGTATTCGCCGTCCGTCCGCAGCTCATCGCCCAGCACCGCGACCCGGTCCTCATCCGACAGCCCTGTGCTTTCAAAACTCAGGGTCAGTCCGGTCATGCCGTTGTCGTTGTCAACAATCCGGTCGTCACCGTAAAGCGGATTATCCGGAATTTCTTTGGTTACTGTGGCATTCCTGGCTTCCTGCAGCACCCGACCGGTGCCGTATACCGGCATGGATCCATCCGTATGGCTGTTCATCGGTGCCCAAACCGGGTAGATCATGCCGACGTTTGCATTAGACATTTTTTAACCCTCCATCTCTTTTGTGATTTCATCAATCCGGCGTCTGGCCTCGCTCTCCATCCGTTCGATGGCTTTGCCTCTCGATCGGCTGATAGCTTTCCTGAAAAAAGGCTGCTTATCCATAAAACTGGTCCCGCTGTTGATGCTGTTTGCGATCAGCGGCACTGGTTTCACGTTCACGCTGCCCTCTCCGGCCTGTCCGCTTTGTGTGATTCGCCCGGTTTTCGGATTATACCGGTAATTTGTCCGGGCGTTTTTGCTCCGGCGTCCTCCCACGATGGCGTACCCGGATTTATTGAAACCGATGACTGTATTGACAGATAGCCCATTTTTCCGAAATTTGGCAATGCCGGCGCTCCCAGCGCCAAGCAGTGCCGCCTTTTCCTCCGGAGATGGCTTGCGCCGTTTCCCGCCCGCTGCGTACTTAAACGGCTCGACGGCGATGCCATGCACCGCCTGGCTGACCGCGTCAGCCAATACACCAGCCCCTTCATAAAGGGATGCCGACGCGACGCCCTGCGCCGCGTTTCCTATTTTGCCCAGCGCTTTGCCAAGCTCTTCAAGCCCTTCGGTGGTCACGTTATAGGCCATCGTCGATTCAGTCCTTCCGATTGATCAGTCTTCCACCTGGAAAACCCATTCCCAGTGGAAAATATCGTTTTCCCGTTCCCACTGGTGGCTGTTCAGATGCCAGCAGCCTCCGCAAACCACATTCAGGGTTTCCTCGATCTGCTGGACATAGCTGTCCCCGTCCTTCTTCTTGCTGAAAAGGTCCACGCTGCCCTCAAAAGCCCGGCAGACTTTCCGGTCATCTCCGTGCAGCGCGTCCGGTTCAAATTCGCATGTGACCACGCCCCAGTTATCCGTCTCCGGACGGCTGTCCCATCCGTTTTCCGCGAACGGGCACCCATAAAGGGATTTGAGACCGGTCACCAGTTCATCATATTGATTGCACATCTTTGTCTTTTCCTCACTGGGGAACGCTGTTCCCGTCCACTTTCTGGATGGTCAGAAGCACCCCGTTGTACTCTCCCCCGGCCACCCGGAGCACCTTCCAGCGCTTCCCCTGGTATTCCAGTTCCCGCTCTCCGTTGTAGTCCCTCTCATAGGGGATCAGCAGCCGCTTTTCCGGATTAAGCCCCGCGCCCATGGCCTGGTATGCCTCCGTCAGGCCCACGCTTTTCTCGGTGCATTTGACTTTCGTCCGTATTGCCACCGGATCTGCGCCGGCTTCGTGTGCGTCCGGGTTGAAGCTGATCAGCGTGCATGTGCTCATCATCTCCATCAGATTTCCTCCATTCCGAAAGAATACCTGGAGCTTCTGGCCATGTTCCCCTTGATCATCGTGTATGCGGCGTTTAGTTTGTCGATGTTTGGCGGGTTGCCGATCCGCGCGGCGCACCAGGTCGCGATGGCGGTGATGAAATATTCATCGGTCACTGTGCTGCTGTCCGTGATGGCGCCGGTGCTCGGGTCTATGCTGATGCTGATTTCGCCCGGCATACTGATATCTGCCGTTTCGGTCAGATCCAGCGCTGCCGCTTTGATCTGCAGCATGATTTCCTGATCGTATCCGTCCCCGCTCACAGGCAGCATGCTTTTCACTTCCTGGAACATTTCCCTCACTTCCTTCCCGCCATGTAATCGTGATAGATTCCCCTGGTATACAGATGCAGAGCCGGGCAATGAGTATCAACCCATAGCTGATATCCGGCGCAGGCTGCTCTCACGCAGAAATGCCGGTCCTCGCCCCGCAGCGCCTTGTGGATATTCGGGATGGGGTCATAGCTGACCCCGTTCGCGAATATGTCCGTTTTCGCCAGCATCAGCGCTCCGGTCATCCCGCACGGATAAAGCCCAGGTTTTTTCCATTCCTCCGGCATCCCGCTGCACTGATCCATCATCCAGGCGTTGCACCATTCGTTCCCGCTGGGCGCTACAGTCCAGAATATCTCGCTAACAATATCCTTATTTGCCCACAGCAGCCACTGCAGGGTCATCGGATGGACAACCAGGTCCGTATCGATGGAAAACCAGTAATCATAATCATTCAGGTATGCCTGGTGGATGGTCCGGTTCCGCAGCCCGCCCATGGCCCACATGTTTTCATAGGTCCAGATATGGTCGTTGTCGGTCTTTTCGTAGGCCAGCCCCGTGTCCACCTTTTCATACGCTGCGCCGCGGATCCGCGGGATCACCTCCGGGCAGTTGTTTACGACAAAAAACCGGTCAACCTGCACCCCGTCAGGGATGATCAGCCGGTCGAGGCTGTCCTGGTAGGCGTCAAAAATATCCGGATCCTGCCGCAGCGGTGCGGTGATCAGCACTTTAATCATTTTGCCGGTTCCTCCCCTGGCCAGATTGGTACATGGGCGATGTGTCCGGCTCTGGCCGTTGGCTCGCACCAGATTTCCGTGTTCATGGTCCTGGCCCGTACGCAAAACGCCAGATCCTCTCCGTAGTCCTCCATCGGGGTGAAGCAATTCCCATAGTGATTCATCACAGATCGTAAGACTTCAGTAGAGGTCAGCGTGCACGCCATCCCGCAGCCGGAAACCTGAAACGGCTCTTTTCCGTAGTCCTTCACCCGCTCCAGCGGTTTCAGGCTGGTGAAAATACAGCTGTTATAAGGGGGCCTCCGGCTCTGAAAAGCGCCGCAGACAAAATCCTTTCCGCAGAATGTCAGATCCTCCACGATGGTTTCCGAAAAAACCATATCACTGTCCAGCCACAGCACATGGGTGTATCCCTCGTTGACGGCTTTGCTGGCCAGCTTGTTCCGGGCCAAATACACCAGCGTCCCGGCCACCAGCTCGACCGTGTGGTTCACGCCGTCCCGCTGCAGCCTGGCTGTCAGCTTGATCAGGCTTTGAACGAAAGCCGCGTGCATGTAGTCTGTCGTGGGGATCGCGATCATCACTTTCATTGGATTTTATTTCCCTTTCCTCGCTGTTTTGGTCTTTGGTTTTTCGCTCTGGGCCTCCGGCGTTTCCTTCTCCCCATCGTCCTCGGGGATTTCCCGCGGGATGATATCCTCCGGCGTTTCCATCGGCTTTTCATCCTCTGGGGTTTCCGGCTGGGTCGCGTTGTCCTGGATCTGCGTCTGCTCCCGTTCGCAGACCATTTCTCCCAGCCCGTAGGTGATCAGAAAGGCGGCCCGCGCCGGAGAGACCTCGACGATCTCCCCGGCGTTACCGTCTATCCGATTGCGCCGCAGCAGTCGGATTGTCATCAGGTGGTAACGACTTCGCTGGGCTTGCAGATCCGCACCAGGCGACCGGGAGCGGTCACGCCATGGCCGGCATACTGGCGTCCGATGACCTTGACCAGATCCTCCTCGGCCAGGCTCAGATCGTCCCACTTGATCAGGACGTCATCGCCCTCCGGATAGTTGACCTGCAGGGCGTCCAGATCGCCCACGATGGCGTAGGTATCGCCAGCGCTCGCGGTGTTGTAAGCCGGCAGCGCGGAGGTGTAGATCCTCGGCAGTCCGGCAAACGGATCCATCGCGAAATTTCCGGCGGCCCGCGCCGCTGCGAAATTGGTTTCGGTCAGGCGGTTCATCACGATGACAAGGTTTGTAGCCTCGTCGCTCAGGTTGGCCGCGCCGGTCTCGATGGTGGTGACGCTCGGGGCTTCGGTAACCTTCGGGATCCCGACCGCGCTGCCGCTGTGGCTGGTGCTCGCGTTTTTGACGTCGGTGACCAGCTGGTCCGCCAGCTTCTTGAGGACCCGATGGGTGATCTCGTCATAGATGTAGCGCAGGAACGCCTCGCCGCCCATGGTGACGGCCTCATCGCTGATCTTGATCCACTTTTTGATGTTCTCCGGCTTCAGCTCCACTATGCCCAGGGTGAGATCTTCCTCGGTCACCGCGGTGGTTCCTTCGGGATGCACGTATGCGTCATCTCCGGCCCGCTCAAACGGTACCTTGAGATTGCCGCGGAAATAGGTCCTGCGGACCCGGCTCAGCAGCTCGTTCCGCTCCCATGCGGTCCGCACGATCTCGTCCACCAGCGTCGGCACCGGCACCTGGCCATTGTTCGCCGCGTTGGTGCTCAGCAGCTTCCGGCATTCATCAGCCTTGCCGGTCTTGATGTAATTAGCGTAGGCGTCAATGTACGCCTTGCTGCTCCGGATTTCGTCCAGCGTCCTCTCCGCGCCGTCGATGCTGCCGGACTCGAGCACCTGGGCATGGATTCCGGCAGCGCCCTCGGCGATCTGCCGGCGGGTTTCCGCGGCCTGGTTCGCCGCTTTCTGGATTTCCTCGGCGTTCTTCCTCAGCTCTTCCATTTCCTTTTTCAGAGCGTCCAGATCCGCGCCCTCCTGCTCCATTTCCTGGAGAATCGCGGCCTTACGGGTTTCGATTTCCTGCATGGTCTTGAATTTCATTTTCAGATACCTCCTGCGATAATTTTAATCTGGTTCCGTATACGCGCCCGTGCCTTTTCGGCAGCGATCTCCCCGCGAACCTCAGCAATCACTCCCTCGCTGTAGTTCCTGGCGCTGATTTCTGTCGCATCGTTGGCTGGCAGCGATACGGCTGAAACGTCATAAAGTTTTTTCATCTTCAGGATGGTGCGATAGATATCCACCCGATTGTTCTCCCGGTCCTCGATAACCTTCCGCTCATCCTTGGCGACCCGGAAACCCTGGGACATTTTCGTGGTGTACTTTCCCCGGATCTCCTGCAGCAGCTGCTTGCCGATATCCGTGCCGCCCAGATAGGCGCGAATATGCAGCCCATGGCTGTCCGGCTGAACCTCCAGCGTGCTGTTCCCGCTGCGGGCAAATACCCGGCCCTCGTGATCGTACTGCATGATTACGTCGCTCAGATCCGTTTCGTCATATGCGTGCGGATCTACGCTTTCCCACATCCGGTATTCTCCGTCATCCCACAGCAGATAGGGCGTGCCGAATGTTGTGGCGTATCCCTCCACGATATCCTGGCCGTTTTCCAGCGTCCTGCATTCCATGCTTTCCAGGCTGATGTCCCGATATTCCCGGTCTTTACATTTAGGCATTGTCTTCCCCTCCGTCTCCTGTGGTCGTGTCGTTAATGTTGTAGTATTCGCCGCGGGCCATGATCTGATCGCCATAGGGTGCCGGCAGCGGGGGCAGATTGAAAACTTCCCGGGCCTCGTTGCGCCGCAGCAGCCCCCGGTCGCCCATCTGCGTGATAAAATTCAGCTTGTCCGCTGCGCCCATGTATTGGAGCCTGTTGCTGCTGAAAAGGAACTCGTTCCCGTTGGCCCGCTCCCGCTCTGAGAAACACATCATAGTCAGCGCCTCGCCCATGTTCAGGCCAAACCATTCCGGCCCGCCCTCATAAAACGCGGCCCATTTGTCGCCTGTGGCTTTGTTCTGCAGGATGTCCTCGTTCGTCCCAAAATAATCATAGACGTTATCTTTGATCACCTTCTGCTGGTCCGCGTCCACCGCGTAGGGTTTAGACTCGGCCTGGTGTATATCGTCCAGCGTATTCGGGAAAATCAGCAGGCCCCCGCCTCCGCTGTCTTTTTTGAAATTGTAATCGTTAAACCGTTCGCGCTCTTTTTTCAGATCCACATCTCGGGACCAGTTTGTGCTTCTTCCCCAGAATCGATAGCTTGCGCTGTTTTTGACAGCCTCCTCGATGCCCTGGCGCTGGATCTCCTGCAGGTCCAGCGTATCCTTCAGAGCCCGGTTGTTTTCGCCGAATAGCTGACTCCCGATCTGGAACCGGGTCATGATTCCAAGATCCTTGAGCTCCACCGCGGCCCGTTTATTTTTCTCGAGATAAAACCGGACCCATAGCACGTCATCGACGTCCAGCAGCTCCCATTTTCGCGGGGTTAGCACCTGGATCCCGGTTTTTTCTCCCGTCCGGGAGTAGATCGGTCCGATGAAAAGTGTGTTGCGACCGTAGAGGATCATGCTGGCCTGGTAGAGGAATTTCGGCCAGGTCTGCCATCCGTTCGGGGCCAGCTTCAGCCGGCTCCGCAGGGATGTCTGGGCGCTGCCCTTGCTCTCGATCCGCAATTTGGCGTCATGCCTGGCATGTGCGTCCAGGCTTGCGCGGATCAGATCGCTTTCGTAGATTTCGCCCTGAAACGTGCGGGATACCGGAGAATAGCCCTCGATAAACTGAAATGTTTCTCTGGCCCGTTTCCGGTCCGGGTTGTTCCGCGCAAACAAATTAGAAAAATAACCCATGTCCTTATCCTCCGTTAACCCGCATTCTGCAGTCTTTCCCCCATGTCATTCCAGTGGACCTGTCTCATGCAAAGCGCATCCAGCACGGCAGCCACACCGTCAACGTGAGCATTTTTGCTCAGCTTGACCAGCTTTTTCCGGGTGTGTGTGGTGGTGTTGCTTTCGATCTGCAGCGCGGCGTCCATGAAATGGATCTTCAGCAGATCGTTATTTTCCGCGGACCGCAGTCTTCCGGATCTCATCATGGCCTCCATGGAGTCAATAATCCCGCTCAGATTGTAGCCCTGGGTCACGCTGTCAACGTGAAAGCCGTAGGATTTCAGCGCCTGCACAATCTGCGCCGCGCTCCACCGGTCATATCCCACCATGAGCGGAAAGATCTTGTATCTCTCGATCAGGTCTGTGAACCATCGGAAGCAATCCATGTGATCCACCATCTGGTCCCCGCTCGGGCTGCATAATCCCCGCTCGATCATGATCTGGTATGGGATGCCGTCCCGGTCGGTGCATTCGCGGATCTTGTCCGCGGGGATCCAGAAATGGGAGAAAACCCACAGCACGCCGTCCCGCTCGATGATGACGCATGCGCTGGTCAGGTCTGTAGTCTGGCTCAGGTCCAGACCGCACAGGGCATAGCTGTCAGCAAAATCCTCCAGCTTCAGATCCCAGGGGACCATCTCCCCGGATTCGTCCTCATGCAGGAACACCTTCCTCACGGTCGCAGCGTCAAACCAGGCAGCCTGGCTGTTCTGCTTGAGATTGCAGTATTTTGTGAGAAATTCCAGCTTTTTGCTGATGCTTTCGTGGGCGGTGTCGATCTCTTTGAGGATAAATTTCACGCTGACGGATTCGCCCAGGCCGGGAAGGGATTTCTGCAGCTCGCTGATATCGTCCCACTTCTCCGGGTTATCGATCATGTAGAGGATCGGAAGGATGTGCTGCTCCCGGCTGTTTCCGTTCAAAAACGCCGTGCTGCGCTTCATCAGCTCATCATAAATTCCTTCGTTCTCGTAGCCTCCGGAGGATATCGCCATCCCCAGCGGTTCCTCTCTGGCGCCTGTGCCGCTGACCATGACCTCCCATTGACGCAGGCCCCGGGCGCCGGGCCATGCGGCCACCTCATCGGCGCAGTAGAACATGGGGTTATAGCCATCAGATTTCCGGTCGGAAAATGCCAGCTTTTTGATGTTGGTGTTTGTTTCCTGAATGATCAGCCCGCGGTATTTGGTGGACTTTGTGATCACGTCCAGCTCCGGCTCTGCGTGGACATTAAACTCCAGCGCGGAATAGCAGAGATCAGCCTGGTCGATTTTCGGAGCGAGGAAATAGATCTCTGATCCATACTCTCCGGCAGCATAGGCCATATAAGTGCCAACTGCTCCGGCCAGCAAAGTCTTTCCCTGTTTTCGTCCGACCACCCAGAATACTTCTGTAAACTGTCTTTTCCCCTCAACGTCCACAATGCCGAAAATCAGACTGATGCTGGCCCGCTGCCAGAGGCTCAGCCGGATCCGCTGCGGAGCCAGCTTTCCCTTGTAGTGGTGGCAATATGTTTCACAGAACCGGATGGCATTCTCGGCCAGTCTCTGGTCGAAAAACCATTTTTTGGTTTCAAGCCCTTCGATGATAACCTCATAAAGCAGCCTGATATACCGGCCCACAATCACGCCACCGTTAACGATCATCTGGTAATAGGCCAGGATGGCGTTCTCGTCCTTCATGCTTTCCTCTCAAATTTCCACCTGATGGAAATTTCACGGGTGCAGCCGGAACGCATCCAGCGCTCTGGCTGCGTGCTCCGTTTTCGCGCCCCGCTTTGTGATCATTCCGTCAATGGTGGCCAGGCACTTGTTTGCGCTTTCCACATGGCGCGGTAGCTCTGACAGCAGAGGATGAGCGCACAGCTGATCCCCGGTTTTATAGGTTTTGTAAACCGTCAGGCCCTCCTCTTCCAGGATGTCCCGCATCTTGCCGATCAGCGCGGCCTCCTCGGCATAGATCCGGGCAGCCTCCCGGAAATCCTCCTCTTTTTCCAGCTGGTAGATCTTTGCAAAGTCGATCAGCTTCTTGTACAGTGCAGCCGGCGTGATTTTCTTTCCCGCAGCTGCTTTCTTCCTGGTGGATTTCTCTTTCGCTGGTGCGTCCTCCAGCATTTCGTCCAGTAGATCCTCCATCTCCGTCTTTCCTCCGTCCGGATTCGTGAATCTATGAAAAACTCCCGCGTTCCTTCCGGCATCCTGGCCGGAACTCTGCGGAAGTCCCCAAAACTTTGTTTAATTTTAGCGGGTTTTTCGGTGCCAAATCGGCCCCCGTTTCATTATGGCGCGCGCGGGCGCCCGTGTCCTCGCGCCGGTTTATACCTCGGCGCGCTTTTTCTACC
>JAEIGA010002184.1_pt1 | contig 31240 bp, 33 predicted proteins | sample 9270691 | NCBI WGS metagenome assembly JAEIGA01 (sample SAMN17057246, study PRJNA624740) | gut metagenome | biome: biome; isolation source: fecal sample | host: Bos grunniens | place: China: Xizang | collected 2019
CCGTTTTCTGCAACTGCAATGGCATGGATGGTTGTCTTGCCGTCCTTTAGTTGAATGCCATCTGTGTACAGATCTTTTTGCGTTGAAGGATATTCACCGTTGCTGCTGACATAAAGTGTGCCTTTTTCCGCAGAAACTGTCACTGTAATATACTGGGTAAAGTAATAGTTGGAATCTTGGGGGTTCGGAGAACAGGTAGGTGCAGCCGGACGCAACATATTCAGTTGGGCTTTTACATCTGCATTCTGTACATTATCCAGCATTTTTACGGCATCCAAAAGCTTGTCTTGTTCCACAAAGGTCTTGGAAAGGGCAATGTACAACTCAACACCGCCACCATCAGAGATAGCTTTGGTGAGGGTGTACTCTGCTTTTGTGTAATTTCCGGTTTCTTTGTATTGCTCTGCAAGCTCAATAGCCACGGCATCGTTGTCGCCGGCCTGCTTGTAAGCGCAGTCATAGAACCAGGCAGCGACGGTGTGGTTGCCCTTGCTGTCAAAGGATCTGGCGGCGTGCAGCATCATATCCCGGGTGAATTCCCGGTCGTATATAAAGAGATACCAGCAGGTGCAAAGAAGAATTACAATTGCAAGCACCAGCGGCACAAGAATGCGTACAGTTTTTTTCATTGTTCGCTCCATTTCGATAAATTATCACACTAATTATACCTTTGATGCCTGACCCTGTCAAGTGGAACAAAATTCTAATTCGGCTTCGTGCCGATTCGTCGAAATTTTAGGCATCATAGATGTAAAATGTAGTTGGGTGATGGGATTGAAAGGCAAAGGTAATGTTATTTTGGCAGCGATTTTCATAGGTGCAATCCTGCCGGCGGTGATATTCTCTGTGGTGGAAAAAATGTATGCGGACAAGCATAATGAAGATGCAATATCTTCTACAAGTCAAGCCATACAAAATACTGAAATCAATAGTGTTGCAAGGGAGGAATTTGTATCGGTCCTGCAACCAAACGGCACAGTGTTGAATATGGAAATGAATACTTATTTGACCGGCGTTTTATTGGGGGAGATGCCGTCTGATTTTGATAGTGAAGCACTGAAGGCACAAGCTGTTGTTGCCAGAACATACACACTAAAACGAAACCAATCGGCAAATAAGCATACAAGGGGCGCAATCTGTACAGAATCATCCTGTTGCCAATCCTATTGTTCGCCGGAGGATTATTTGCTGGAAGGTGGCAAAAAAGAGACGATTGAGAAATTTCAAAAAGCAGTTGCCGACACCGCGGGACAGGTGGTGACCTACCAGGGGAAATTGATCGAGGCAACATATTTTTCTTGCTCCGGCGGCAAGACTGAGGATGCCCAGGCAGTATGGGGTACACAGATCCCGTATTTGCAGGCAGTAGACAGTCCAGGTGAGGAAATCGCAACCCACTATCAGGATTATGTCCAATTTAACGCAAAAGAGTTATCGTCATTGTTAGGAATCGCACCTACGGGAAAACCTGTTACCTGGTTTGGCAGTGTGACTTATACACCGGGTGGCGGTGTAGATACCATTGTGGTTGCCGGTAAGGTGTTTACAGGTGTAGAGTTGCGGCAGAAACTTGGTTTGTATTCAACGGCGTTTTCTATTATACCGGCAGGAGAAACGGTACATATATATACCAAAGGGTTTGGACATCGTGTGGGTATGAGCCAGTATGGCGCAGAGGCAATGGCGGTCAGTGGCAGTGACTACACACAAATTCTTGCCCACTACTACCCGGGAACGGAATTGGATAGCTATTTGGATTGACAAAAATTATAATCTTTAGTACTATTAAGAAAAATGTCAAAAGGGGAAATACTATGCCCATTCAAATTCCCAATAATCTGCCGGCAACTGAAGTGCTGCAGCAGGAGAATATATTTGTTATGCCGGAGGATCGAGCAATGACCCAGGATATCCGGCCATTGGAGATCGTGGTGCTGAATCTGATGCCCACAAAGATCGTCACAGAGACCCAATTGAGCCGTCTGCTGGGCAATACGCCGTTGCAGGTTCATATTGAATTGATGCACATGAGGAGCCACACCTCCAAGAACACGGCTCAGGAGCATTTGCTGACATTCTATAAGTCCTTTGAGGAACTTAAGCACAGAAAGTTTGACGGTATGGTTATCACCGGTGCGCCGGTGGAGAATATGCCCTTTGAAGATGTGGATTACTGGCCTGAACTGTGCGAAATTATGCAGTGGAGCACCACCAATGTCCACAGCACCCTGCATATTTGCTGGGGTGCTCAGGCTGGACTTTATTACCATTACGGCGTGAATAAGCACCCACTGAGCGAGAAAATGTTCGGCATTTTTGAGCATACCAAGGATTATCCGCTGTCTATTTTGCTTCGCGGTTTTGATGATACCTTCTGGGTACCGCATTCTCGTCATACTACAGTCCTGCGGGAAGATATTGAGAAGGTGCCGGGATTGAAGATTCTTGCATCTTCTGAGGAAGCTGGTGTCTACATTGTATCCAGCAAACAAGGTAGGCAGATCTTCGTTACCGGCCATTCAGAATATGATGCCGATACCCTGGAGCGGGAATACCTGCGGGATAAGAATTTGGGACTTCCCATTGCTGTTCCCAAGAACTACTATCCCAATGACGATGATAGTCAGCGTCCTGTTGTGCGCTGGAGAGGCCATGCCCACCTTTTGTTCTCCAACTGGCTGAACTATTTTGTTTATCAGACAACGCCTTACGATATCACAAACATCGGTAATGAATAAGCGAAACCACCCGGAACATATGTTCCGGGTGGTTTTTTTGAAATACCCATTGACAAAATTTAACATTGTGTGTATAATTCTGAAGAAGGCAGTTAGCATAGGCTAACTAAATAGGAGGAACAAAATGACAATTGATGATTTGCAAATCGGACAGAGCGGTACGGTCACCTATGTTGGCGGTGAAGGTGCGTTGCGTCTGCGATTTTTGGATATGGGATTGATTCCTGGTACGAAGATCTGTTTGCAGAAGGTGGCGCCTATGGGCGATCCTATTCAGATCCGTTTGCGGGGTTATGAGCTGTCCATTCGTCGGGAGGATGCCCGTATGATTGGAATTGAGGAGGCAGAAAAATGATTTTTGCATTGGCCGGCAATCAAAATTGCGGCAAGACAACTTTATTTAATGCCTTGACCGGCGCGAATCAACATGTGGGTAATTTCCCCGGTGTGACGGTTGATCAGAAATCCGGCACGATCAAAGGCACAGATCATCAGGTGGTAGACTTGCCCGGAATCTATTCCATTCGACCCTATTCTCAGGAGGAGATCGTTACACGGGATTTTATTCTGAACGAAAAACCGGACGCTATTATCAATATCGTTGATGCCACTAATCTGGAACGGAATCTGTATCTGACGCTGCAGCTTCTGACTCTGCGGGTACCCACGGTGATCGCACTGAATATGATGGATGAGCTGCGTGGTAACGGCGGCAGCGTGGATGTTAGAAAAATGATGGATGCATTGGGCGTGCCTGTGGTGCCCATCAGCGCCGTCAAGAAACAGGGTATATCTGAACTTGTTGATACCTTGATGAAGACGGCTAAGGAAAAGCAGCTGCCCAAGGTGCTGGATTTCTGTCCTGATGGACCTGTCCACCGTTGTATCCACGCCGTCAGCCATATCATTGAGGACCACGCTACAAATGTTGATATTTCCCGTCGCTTCTGCGCAATGAAACTTATTGAAGGTGAGCAGGAATTTGTTGACTTGCTCCAATTAAGCCAAAATGAGATCGAGTTGATCGAACACTCGGTTATCGAGATGGAAAATGACCGTGGGTTGGACCGCAATGCAGCTCTGGCGGATATGCGCTACAACTTTATTGAAAAAGTATGCGCTGATTGCCTTGTCCGGGCGCAGGAGAGTAAAGAGCATCGCAGAAGCGTGCAGATCGACCGCATACTGACGAATCGCTACCTTGCAATTCCGGTGTTTGTAGCCATTATGGGTCTGGTTTTCTATTTGACCTTTAATGTGTTTGGTGCTTGGCTTTCTGATCTTTTGGCATATTCTATTGATGGCTTGACAATGCTGGTAGATGATTTGCTGACACGATACGGCCTCAATCCGGTTGTACATAGCTTGATTATCGATGGAATATTTGCCGGTGTGGGCAGTGTGCTGAGCTTTTTGCCGGTCATTGTTGTGCTGTTTTTCTTCCTGTCCATGCTGGAAGATTCCGGTTATATGGCCCGTGTCGCGTTTGTGATGGATAAACTGTTGCGTAAGATCGGCCTGTCCGGCAGAAGCTTTGTGCCGATGCTTGTTGGCTTTGGGTGTACTGTCCCGGGTGTTATGGCCACAAGAACCCTTTCCTCCAATCGGGACAGAAAAATGACCGTCCTGCTGACTCCCTATATGAGCTGTTCTGCCAAAGTACCGATTTATTCCGTGTTTGCGGCGGCATTTTTTCCGGGTAGGGAATTGCCGGTGATGATCGCGCTGTACTTTGGCGGTATGGCGGTTGGCGTGTTGGTTGCGCTGGTGCTGAATAAGACCACCTTCCGGGGTGAACCGGTACCATTTGTAATGGAATTGCCCAATTACCGTTTTCCGTCGGCAAGAAGCGTGCTGCTGTTGATGTGGGAGAAGGCCAAGGATTTCCTGCAGCGGGCCTTTTCCGTAATCTTTGTGGCCACTGTGCTGATTTGGTTCTTGCAGACCTTTGATCTCAAGTTTAATGTGGTTGCTGACAGTGCGGATAGTATTTTAGCAGCCCTTGGGCGCCTGGTTGCTCCCGTATTTGCACCCCTTGGCTTTGGTGATTGGCGTATGGTTACGGCTTTGGTATCCGGATTTACCGCCAAGGAGGCTGTTGTCGGTACCTTTGGCGTGATTCTTGGGGTAGGAGCAGAACAACTGACAGCGGCGTTGCATAGTTTGTTCAGTATGGCATCAGCCTGCAGCTTTTTGGCGTTCTGCCTGCTGTATACGCCCTGTGTGGCGGCGGTAGCGGCTATCCGCCGAGAATTGAACTCCGGTTGGAAAGCATTTGGCGTAGTGGTCTTACAGTGTGTAGTTGCCTGGATCGTGGCCTTCTTGGTGTACCGCATAGGAGTATTGTTATGAAATGGTTTGAAATTCTCCTTGTGGTTTTGATCGCTGCTTACTGTTTGTATGTGATATTCGGCAAAAAGAAACACGGCTGTTGCGGTGATTGTGCGAAGTGCCAGGGTTGTAAAAGTAAAGAATAGTATAAAAAACGCTGGAGCGATGAATCGCTCCAGCGTTTTATGTTATAATTGTTCTACGATTGCGCAGGCAGATTTTTCTTCTTTTGGTTTATATTTGTTCGGACTGGGAAAATTAAGAATCAGAGAGAACAGCAGACACACAGCAATAGCCGCTGCGCCGGTGGTAATCCACAGACTGCGTTGCCGGAGCAGTTCTTTGGTAGCATATAAAAACCAAAGCATCAATCCGGAGATACCCAGACACAGCAGGGTCAGAATCACCTTCAGCCAAATGATACCGTTACCTGCGGCAATCAGATAGAAGAAGAAAAGAATTGCATCTACGCACAGCGCGACGGTCATATAGCGCTCCATTACTTTGTAGCGTTGGGGTTTTACAGCCATGATAATTCCCTCCGTTGCTTTTTTAATATTTTATCATATTTTGTCGAAAAATGCAAATATTTTTATCTTTTTAATTTTTAAAAGGAATACTTGCAGGATTGGTGATTATTTGGTATAATGACATCATTATTATGTGAAAGTATACGCAAGGAGCAACTATGGCTGAACCGCAGTATCGCCTGGAGGGCATTGTGCGCACGAAAAGTGAGCTGATGGAGGATTTCGAAGGTCCTCTGGATGTCATCTTTTTGCTGCTGAGTAAAAACAAAATAGAGATTCAGAATGTGTCCATTACGGCGATCCTTGAGCAGTATCTGGCCTACCTGGAGGAAATGAAGCGGCTCGATATTGAGCTTGCCAGTGAATTCATTACGATGGCATCCCACCTGATGCTGATTAAGACCAAGATGCTATTATCCACCGCTGAGGCAGTGGAAGCGGAGACGGAACTGGATTTGCTGCGTCAATCGCTGATTGAACGGCAACGCCATGAGGCGATGGACCAGATCCGTATGGCCATTACAGTTTTGGAGCCTATGAATGATGTTGGCCGCTGCCTGTTTACCAAGCAGCCAGAGCCCCTGCGCCGGGATACGACTTATCGTTACCAGCACGATGTAATGGATATGCTTTGGGCCTTGGATGAAATTACAGAGCGAAACCAGCGCCGTCTGCCGCCACCTACGGTGAATTTTAAGGGCATTGTTGGTAAGGAACCTTATCCTGTAACCCGTAAGGCAAAAGAACTGCTGCGTAATTTGGTGTTGCGCGGTGTGCAAAGACTTAAGAATTTATTTAAGGGAAGCCGCAGCCGTTCGGAGATCGTTGCAACATTCCTGGCGATTTTGGAACTTTGCAAAACTAACTCCATAACCCTTGGTGACGATGCCACCGGCGAAAATCCCGATGTCCACCTGTTGGACGAAAACGTTGCTATGTTACAAGGAGATGACGAAAATGGAACAAATTGAATTACAGAGGGCCATTGAAGCCATCTTGTTTGCATCCGGAGAGCGGGTTGAAATCGCCCAACTCGTTGGTGTGTTGGAAGCTGACGAAAAAGCGATTGTTGCAGCCACTGATGCGTTGGCGGACGAGTTGGCCTTTAATCGCCGCGGTATTCGTATACTGAAATTGGAAAAAGGCTATCAGATGGTATCTTCCGGTGAGATGGCTGATTACATTACTCAAGCGCTTGAGACCCGGAAACCCCCGAAGCTTTCCGCATCTCAGCTGGAGGTACTGACGATTATTGCCTATTACCAGCCGGCCACCAAGGCTATGGTGGAGCAGCTCCGCGGTGTGGATAGCAGTTATTCCATCGGCGCGTTGCTAAATAAAAAATTAATCGAGGATGCCGGTCGATTAAATGTACCCGGCAGACCCATTCTCTATCGTACCACTGCAAATTTCCTGCGTACCTTTGGCTTGAGTACCCTGGAAGACCTGCCGCCTATCGAAAAGGTAAGTCTTAGTGAGCCGGAATTGCCTCAGGAAACGGTGGACCCGGACCAAATGAAGATCGAGGAGGTCTGAGTATGGTATGGCTGATAATCTTAGCCGTACTGTGTGGCTTAGCCTTCGTCCCATTGGGATTCAGCGCTGAATATCGGGAAAATGACCCTGGTGTGTGGCTACTGATCGGTCCTTTTAAATACCGTGTGTATCCCGGTAAGAAAAAAACAAAGAAGAAGGAATCGCAGGGCCGCAAACAAATTACTCCCAAGGGTGGCAGCTACCGCGATTTTGTTCCGGTTGCTCGCGCGATTTTTGACTTTTTAGGCCAATTTCGCAGAAAATTGCGTGTTCGGGACCTGCAGTTAAAACTGACCCTTGCCGGTGATGATCCCTGCGACCTTGCAATCAATTACGGCCGTGCGTGGGCAGCGATAGGCGCCTTGATACCCCAACTGGAACGGTTGTTTGTAATCAAAAAGCGCGATTTGTCCGTGGATTGTGACTTTGATGGCGATAAAACACGGATCTATGCTAAGGTGATCGCAACAATTACCATCGGCAGAACCCTGCATTTGCTTTCGCGACACGGTATAAAAGTGATAAAAGAACTACTTGAATTGAAAAAATTACAAAAAGGCGGTGCTCAAGTATGAGTAAGAATCTTCCCAATATGCTGGAAAATACTATGGCAAAAATCCGGGAAATGGTGGATGCCAATTCTGTCGTTGGTGAGCCTATTACAACCGGCGATGTTACCATTGTGCCGATTTCCAAAATCAGCATCGGTTTTGGCGGTGGCGGTTCGGACTTCGCTACCAAGAACAGCCATGAACAGGAGAACTTTGGCGGTGGCGTTGGCGCTGGCGTGAAGGTTACCCCGGTTGCGTTTATTATCATTAAGGATGGCAATGTGCGGATGCTGCCTGTTGCTGCGCCTGCCAACACTACTGCAGACCGTATTGTGGAAATGGTACCCAATACACTGGATAAAATTACCGACTTTATCGATTCTCATTGGGAGAAAAAGCAGAATAATTGATATTTCACCGGGGAGACTATCCTCGGGTGATGAAATGAAACGATTATTTGCCGGGGTGGCAGCTGCATTACTGGCTGCTGCCCTTGCTTTGCCTTGCAGTGCGATCTCTGCGCAAAATGCCCTGCTGATGGATGCGCAGACCGGCCGTGTGCTTTATGAAAAGAATGCCGACAAGCAAAGTCTGATAGCCAGTACCACCAAAATTATGACGGCGCTTGTGGTTTGTGAGCAGACCAATGTACTGGACAGGGTGCGAATTCCTCAGGAAGCGGTGGGGATTGAAGGGTCGTCCATGTATTTGAAGGCCGGAGAGATTCTTACTGTACAGGAACTGTTATATGGCTTGATGCTCCATAGCGGTAACGATGCTGCCGTTGCTCTGGCAATCTATTGCGGTGGTACGGTGGAAGGTTTCGCTGAATTAATGAATGATAAGGCGCACCGCTTGGGAATGCGTAACACCCATTTTGTGAATCCCAACGGCCTGGATAGCCCCGGACATTATTCAACAGCCAGGGATATGGCGATTTTGGCGTCCTACGCAATGGAAAACCCCATATTTGCCAAAACCGTTTCCACGAAGGCAGTTACTGTGGGTGAACGCGTTTTGCGCAATCACAACAAGCTTCTTTGGCTGCTGGAGGGCGCCGATGGCGTTAAGACCGGCTTTACCAAGGCGGCTGGGCGAATTTTGGTGTCCAGTTGTACACGCCAGGGACGGCGTCTGATTGCTGTCACGATGAATGACAGAAACGATTGGGCCGATCATCAGAAACTAATGGAAAACGGTTTTTCCAATTATGCAGTGCGTCAAGTGATTCGATCGGGGGATTGTTTGGGTACGATTCCCGTGATTTCCGGTGAAAAATCCTGCGTACAGCTTCTGGCAGCCGACGATTTTTCATATGCTCTGGCCAATGACGAAAATCCGCAAATCATTCTTTCAAAACCGGGATTTATCTATGCGCCGGTGGTGCAGGGGCAGGAGGCAGGTTTTGCCTATATATGCTTGAATGGAAAGAGTGTTGGTAAGGTTCCGATGGTTTACGGCCAGACGGTAGAAACAGAAAAAATACAACAACCATCTCTATGGGAGAAGCTGCTGAAAAGGAGGTAACAATGACCGAACGCATACAGAAGATTATAGCGTCCCGGGGAATCACATCCCGGCGAAAGGCTGAGGAAATGATTATAGCCGGGCGTGTTACCTGTAATGGCCGTGTTTGCCTCCTTGGGGAATCAGCTGACCCGGATAAAGATAATATTCTGCTGGACGGGAAACCGCTCCCGTCCGGCGGTGAACACACGTACATTATGCTGCATAAGCCCCGCGGATATGTGACCACCTTGTTCGATGAAAAAGGAAGGCGAAATGTGGCCCAGTTAGTTACCGGGTGCGGTACACGGGTGTATCCGGTTGGCCGATTGGATATGGATTCAGAGGGTTTGCTGCTGCTGACCAATGACGGCGATTTTGCCAATAAGCTGATGCATCCGAAACACGAGATCAATAAGACCTATCGGGTGACAGTTACCAGATATTCTTCAGAGGCACTGGATAGGCTCAGTCAGCCGGTAACACTGGACGGCTATACGATTTCAAAACCGTCTGTTCGGTTGATACACGACCGCACAGACGGTTCTGCGGAGCTTGAAGTGATTATACATGAGGGTCGAAACCGCCAGGTTCGCAGAATGTGTGATATAGCAGGCATGACAGTTGTGCGGCTGATACGCATTGCAGAGGGATCGCTGCAACTGGGCGACCTGCCGTTGGGCAAATGGCGGAAATTGACACAGCAGGAACTTGAACTGTTATCAGCAGAAACTTGAACATAAAATTTGGAGTTGTTTATGCATACAGATGTAATAGTCATCGGCGGTGGCCCTGCGGGAATGTTTGCGGCGATTACTGCTGCTGAGCAAGGGATGACCGTTGCACTTTTTGAGGCAAATGACCGATTAGGAAAAAAGTTGCTGATTACCGGAAAGGGTCGTTGCAATGTAACAAATGATTGCACTGCCCAGGAGGTACTTCAAAATGTGCCGAGGAACGGCAGATTACTGTTTAGCGCCATGGAAAATTGCCCACCAAAATATGTAATTGACTTTTTTCATAACAACGGTTGCGCATTAAAGACGGAACGCGGCAATCGAGTATTTCCTGTCAGCGACCGCTCACAGTCGGTGCTGGAGTGCCTGCAGAATAAAATGCGACAATTGAAGATCACAGTTAAAAATGAAAAGGTTCAGGATATCATAGTTGAAAACGGTACTGTTGTTGGCATCAAGGCGCGTAATGGTGTGTACAATGCCAGGTCTGTGATTTTGGCAACCGGCGGCGTATCTTATCCTACAACCGGTTCCACCGGCGATGGATATGCGATGGCCGAGAAGTGCGGACACACTATCATCACCCCCCAAGGGTCATTGGTTCCGTTAGAAACGGCAGGGGACATCTGCCAGCAGATGCAGGGACTGAGCTTGCGAAATGTGGCAGTGAAACTTGTGAATGAAAAGGGGAAAGCCTTATATAAGGACTTTGGTGAGTTGCTGTTCACCCACTTTGGCGTTTCCGGTCCTACGGTGCTCAGCGCCAGCGCCCATTTGAAGGGGGAAGGCTGCAAGTTGTTGATTGATCTGAAGCCAGCACTGGATGAGAACAAACTCAACGACCGCATCCTCCGGGACTTGGATACCTATAAAAACCGCACCATGGAAAACGCATTGACGGATTTGCTGCCGAGATCTATGATTCCTGTGGTTTTGGAGATGCTAACGATACCTGCTGATCTGCAAGCGAATTCCTTAACAAAGCAGCAGCGCAGGGGATTGGTGGAACTGCTGAAAGCATTCCCGGTTACTATTACCGGCAAACGACCTGTGGCGGAGGCAATAATTACTTCCGGTGGTATTAAGGTTTCGGAGATTGATCCCAAGACGATGGAGTCAAAACTTGTCAATGGATTATATTTTGCTGGCGAGATCATCGATTGCGATGCTTATACTGGGGGCTTTAATTTACAAATCGCATGGGCTACCGGTTATGCAGCCGGTATGGCGGTGAAAAACTGTCATTGACAAACAATGGCTCTTGTAATAAAATATCTGTATGCAAAATGACCGATTTGGAGGTATAGAAAAATGTACGAAAAACTGGTTTCCTATGCAGCTAAGCAGCTTGACCTGAATCCTGAGGATATTACCCCCAGCAGCACTTTTGAGAGCCTGGGCATCGATTCTCTGGATATTGTTGAGATGATTATGGATCTGGAGTCTGAGTTGGGCGTTGAACTGGAAATGGAGGATCAAAAGATCACCACATTCCAGGAGTTGGCAGACTTTATCGATTCTAAGGTAAACTAATACAACACCCTTGTTATGGCATTCCGGCTCATAACAAGGTCGCACTAGTCGGGGAGTTAGCGGTGCCCTTTTCCTGCAATCCGCTATAGCAGGGATGAATTCCCACACCCGGGCCTGTCCCAGTGCCGTCTGGACCCTGTAAGCGGTGTTGACGAAACGGTCTTACGCAACAGAATCCCGTGAACCATGTCAGGTGGGGAACCAAGCAGCATTAAGCGGATCTTTCTGTGTGCCGTGGGGTTGCCGTTTCTGAGCTGGCTGCTGGGATACCGGGCATTGAGCAGGTTCAAATGTGGGTGTGCGATCTTGTTATGAGCCGGAATTCTTTTACTAGAGAGGAAATTGCTATGTATCAGGCGCTGTACCGAAAATACAGACCGCAGACTTTTGATGATGTGGTCGGACAAATGGCTGTTACGCAGACGCTGAAAACCCAGTTGCAAAGCGGAAAGCTGAGCCACGCATACCTGTTCACCGGTTCCCGCGGAACGGGCAAAACCAGTAGCGCCAAAATCCTTGCCAAGGCAGTCAACTGCGAAAACCCGCAAGACGGCAACCCTTGTAACCGTTGTCCGTCTTGTCTGGCCATCGATTCCGGCTCCTGTATGGATGTATTGGAGATCGACGCAGCTTCCAACAACGGTGTGGATAATGTCCGGGATCTGCGGGATGATGCTATTTACACCCCGTCACAGGTAAAGATGCGTGTGTACATCATTGACGAGGTGCATATGCTTTCTATTTCCGCTTTCAATGCACTTTTAAAGATCATAGAAGAGCCACCGGAGCACCTGCTGTTCATCCTTGCGACTACAGAACTGCATAAGGTACCGGCGACCATTTTGTCCCGTTGTCAGCGGTTTTCTTTCCGAAGAATTGGGCAGGACGATATTGCTGCCAGACTGCAATATGTGGCATATCAGGAGAATATAGAGCTTGATGATACTGCTGCCCGGGTGCTTGCCCGCTTGGCAGACGGCGGTATGCGCGACGGCTTGAGCCTTTTGGATCAATGCGCATCAGCTACCACCGGTGATTTGACCGCGGAAAAGGTTTATGCCTGTTTGGGCATTGCCGGTATTCAGGAGTGCGGTAAGCTGATGGCGGCTATTGCAGAGCATAATACTGCTGATGCACTTTCTTTGCTGAACCGGTTCTATGCTGAGGGCAAGGATATGGGCGCACTGTTGGACGAGCTTGCCTGCCTGATTCGTGATTTTATGATCGTGCAGTCAGCTCCACGGGAGGCGATCAGCCTGTTGTCAGGTGTGGCATCTGATGCAGAAGTCAAACAACTTGCTCAGCGGTTTACATCTGCTGAATTGGTGCGTATGCTGTCGATTGTTCAGCAGACGGCTGCCGGATTTTCCCGGAGCGCCAGCCGCCGTATGGATACGGAGCTGTGTATCATGCGTCTGTGTCAGCCGGAACTGCAACTGGATGCGCAAAGCCTGAACTCCCGCATCTCGCGCTTGGAGGAACAAATCAGCAGTGGCACCTTTGCGGTTCGCCGTGAGGTGGCATTGGAAGAAGCGGAAGAAACGGAGGATGTACCGGTAGAATTGCCGCCCATTCCGGAGATTTCAACATTAGAACTGGAAGATGAGGCACCCGCTGGTTTCTGGCTTGAAATTTGTTCTCAGGTGAGAATGGAGCTGAAGCCTCCGGCTTTGGGCTTCTTTGCAGCCAACGGATTGGTGCAGGGAATTATGAAGGGCGATGTGCTCATTCTTCTGTGCAACAGTGATTTTGCTAAGAATACGGTGGATAAACCGGATGTGTTGGAAATTGTATCCCGTAAGGCTTCTGCGAAGTTAGGACGGCCAATCCGAGTGATCGCTTCCGACAAAACAGGTATTCAAAACGGCCAGATGGAACAACTTCTGCAATTCGGCAGAGAGCATTCCGGCGTTGTTAATATTAAACAGGATTAAGGAGAATTCATTATGGCAAAAGGTGGTTTCCGCGGTATGCCTGGTGGCATGGGCGGTATGAATCAGGCTGCTATGATTAAGCAGGCCCAGAAAATGCAGCAGGAAATGCTGCGTATGCAGGAAGAAATGGAAAATAAGACCTATACTGCAGCTGCAGGCGGCGGTATGGTAAAGGCAGCTGTAAACGGCAAGCACGAGGTGGTTTCTTTGGAGATCAACCCTGAAGCCGTAGATCCGGACGATGTGGAAATGCTGCAGGATATGGTGATTGCGGCCGTTAACGAAGCTATGCGCGCCGCAGATGAGGATTCTGCCAACAATATGTCTAAGTTGACTGGCGGTTTGAATCTGGGCGGCCTATTTTAAGGAGGCGCTATGCAGTATTTTCCTGCCGCTTTGCAAGATTTGACAGATCAGTTTGCGAAGCTTCCCGGTATCGGTGGTAAAACTGCACAGCGCTTGGCGTTCTATGTGTTGAGTTTACCGGAAAATGAGGCGCGGACCTTTGCAGATGCCATTGTGGAAGCAAAGCGTACAGTTCATACTTGCCCTGTATGTCAAAATCTTACTGACAAAGAATTGTGTCCTATATGTGATGATGACACCCGTGACCAAAGTATTATTTGTGTGGTTGCGGAGGCAAAAGATGTGATTGCAATGGAGCGGAGCCGGGAATTTAACGGTGTTTACCATGTGCTTCACGGTGTGATCTCGCCGCTGAATCATGTCACACAGGACGATATTCGTGTAAAGGAACTTTTGCAGCGGGTTGCCAAGGGTGGCGTCCGCGAGGTGGTTATGGCCACCAATCCGGATACCGAAGGTGAAGCAACAGCAATGTACATATCCCGTTTGCTGCGACCTATGGAGGTCAAGGTGACCCGATTGGCCTATGGCGTGCCGGTGGGTAGCCAGTTGGAATATGCCGACGAGGTTACCATCTCCCGGGCTTTGGAAGGCAGAAAAGAAATTTAAAAAAGAGCCGTACGGTTTGTCGTACGGCTCTTATGTTTTACAGATTTAGTTTCAGGTCGCCATCTTTGATCCACTTTATTTTACGCAGGATATGGCAGAACACAAAGCTAAGAATTGCAGGCAGGATAAAGCAGATCAGTGCTAAACCAATCCAGTCCATAGCAGTAATTGCTTTCTTGGTGCCGGCAGCTACATCGTTGACCCAACCGGTGTAAACACCGATCTGACCAACAAGACCACAGGTGCCCATACCGGAGGAAACCGGTGCGCCGTTCATCTGTAACTTAAACAGACAGGTCGCCAAAGGACCGGTAATTGCGGAGGCCAAAACAGGGGGGATCCAGCAGCGGGGGTTCTTTACCAGGTTGGGCATTTGCAGCATGCTGGTGCCGATGCCTTGTGCCACCAGACCGCCCCAACGGTTTTCTTTGAAGCTCATAACGGCAAAGCCGACCATGTGGGCGCAGCATCCGGCAACAGCAGCACCGCCTGCCAGACCGGTCAGACTCAAGGCAGCGCAGATGGCTGCGGAGCTGATGGGGAGTGTCAGCGCAATACCGATGATCACAGAAACCAAAATGCCCATGAGGAAGGGTTGCTGTTCTGTTGCCCATTTGACGGCAGTGCCGACAGCAGAGGCTGCGGTGCCGATAGGGGATGCGACAAGGTAGGATATACCGATACCCACGAGAATTGTAACGATGGGTGTTACCAAAATATCGACCTTTGTTTCCTTGGATACCAACTTACCGCATTCAGATGCAACAATAGCTACAAAGTACACGGCCAAAGGACCGCCTGCGCCACCCATTGCATTTGCGGCAAAGCCAACAGGAATCAAGGAGAACAGCACCAATTGCGGGCAACTCAGTGCAAAGCCGATGGCTACCGCAATACCGGGACCGACCATAGCGGAAGCCAATCCGCCAACGGTGTAGTTGATCACATTTTCACCGCTTTTTAATGTAACGATGATCTTGTTCAGAAATGCAATATTGAACTGCTGACCGATGGTGTTAAGAATCGTACCGACAAGCAGTGTGCAGAACAGGCCCTGGGCCATAGCGCCCAGTGCATCTATACCGTACCGCTTACCGGAAAAAACAATATTTTTCCGTTGCAGGAATTCTTTGATTTTGCTCATTATAGTCCCTCTTTTTATAATTTGGCGTAGGTTCTGTCTAAGAATTTCTGAGTAGTAACAATTGCCCGCTTATGGGTACCTTCTCCGATCTTGCCTGCTTCATCAAAGGCGGTCACCCGGAATGTGAGGATATTACCATGAACTGCGGTTAGTTCGGCCTCTGCGCGCACCTCAAGACCAACTGGTGTGGCGGAGATATGGCTGATTTGCAGCTCGATACCGACGGATGTCTTATCCTCCGGCATGGCCTCAGCGATTGCATCGCAGGCTGCGCCTTCCATCAACGCTACCATACAAGGGGTTGCATAAACCAACAGAGAGCCGGAGCCAACCTCGTAAGCGGTATCTTCCCGTTCTGCAACGGTGGATGCCTTGCCAATCATTCCAACTGTAATTTCCATAAAATTACCTCCATTCTTTTTCCCTTAATATAGTCGAAAAGTGTTGATGTGTCAATAAAAAAGGATTGCAATTTCTATAATTCTAACCTATAATGAAGCCAATATTACAAGTGAGGTGCTGATTATGGCAACACTGGACAAACTGAATCTAACGATGCTCTGTGATTTTTATGAGCTGACTATGGGTAACGGCTACTTTGAAAAGGGCTATAAGGACAGAATTTGCTATTTTGATGTTTTCTTCCGGCAGTGTCCCGACAATGGCGGCTTTGCTATTGCAGCAGGTCTGGAACAGATTATTGATTACATTCAAAATCTGCATTTTACCCCTGAGGATATAGAATATCTGCGTGGCAGAAAACTGTTCAGCGAAGAATTTCTGGCATACCTGGCCGATTTTCGCTTTACCGGTGATATTTGGGCCGTGCCGGAAGGTACGCCGATCTTTCCCAAGGAACCAATTATGACTGTGCGTGCGCCTGCAATTGAAGCGCAGTTGATGGAGACGTTCATCCTGCTTTCTATTAATCACCAAAGCTTAATTGCGACTAAGGCCAACCGTGTTGTTCGAGCCGCTCAGGGCCGTACCGTCTTGGAGTTCGGTTCTCGTCGCGCCCAGGGTGCGGATGCGGCGATCTTAGGCGCAAGAGCGGCTTATATCGGCGGTTGTAATGGTACAGCTTGTACCATTTCAGACCAGTTGTTCGGCGTGTATGCGGGCGGTACGATGGCCCACGCCTGGGTGCAGATGTTCGATACGGAGTATGAGGCGTTTAAGGCTTACTGTCAGATGTATCCCAATAACGCGACCCTGCTGGTGGATACGTATAACACCCTGAAGTCTGGTGTTCCCAATGCTATTAAGGCATTTAACGAAGTGCTTAAGCCTATGGGTATTACCAAGTGCGGCATCCGTTTGGACTCCGGTGATATGGCATACCTGAGTCGTCAGGCCAGAAAAATGCTGGACGAAGCTGGTTGGACGGAGTGCAAGATTTCTGTTTCTAACTCTTTGGATGAGTATATTATTGAGGATTTGTTACACCAGGGTGCGCAGATTGATATGTTTGGTGTTGGTGAGCGGCTGATTACTGCGAAATCCGAGCCGGTGTTTGGCGGTGTCTATAAGTTGACTGCCATCGAGGAGAAGGATGGTACCATCATTCCTAAAATCAAGATTTCTGAAAATACAGGCAAAATCACCAATCCCCACTATAAAAAATTGTACCGCTTCTTCGGCAATGACACAGGCAAGGCAATTGCGGACTATCTGTGTGTTTATGACGAAATAGTGGATGACAGTAAGGATTTGGAGATCTTTGATCCGGATGCTACCTGGAAAACCAAAACCGTTTATGATTTTACTGCCAAAGAGTTACAGATACCTATTTTTAAAAATGGTGAACTGGTTTATCGGTGTCCGCCCATTGATGAGGTCCGTAGCTACTGCCTGGAGCAGGTGGATAAGCTTTGGGACGAGGTCAAGCGTTTTGACAACCCCCACACCTACTATGTGGACTTGACCCAGAAGCTTTGGGATATTAAGTATAGTTTGCTGAAGCAAAATGGCGGGAAATAATTTCTCAATTAATACCGATGGGAGACAGAGAGATGTCACATTTTTTGGACACAACGGAAACGATTGCCGAAGGGTATGGCTTTTCGTTGTTTGATTCGCTGCACTTGATGTGGCTGGCCATTGGACTTGTTGCTGTTATAGTGTGCAGCATTGTATATAAACGGTTAAAACCGGAAGGTAGGGGCAGATTCAGAAAAGGAATTGCCTGGATACTGATTGGCGACGAACTGTTCAAAATGGCAATTTTGTTTATTGGCGGTAATTATGCAGTCAGCTATCTGCCGCTGCATCTTTGCAGTATCAACATTTTTGCCATTGCAGTTCACGCATATAAGCCTTCAAAAATGCTGGATAATTTTCTGTATACAGTTTGTATACCAGGCGCATTGGCGGCAATGTTATTCCCTACATGGACATCCCTGCCGATTACATCAGGTATGCATATCCATAGCTTTACCGTACATATTCTTCTGATGTTGTATCCTGTTGTTTTGGCAATAAATGGGGATATCAAACCGGAACTGAAGAGTATGCCCAAATCTTTGGGACTGCTTGTTATATTGGCAATACCTATTTACATCATAAATCTGCTTCTTAATACTAATTTTATGTTCCTGATGTCTGCCGATCCGGGAAATCCTCTGTATTTGTTTGAACAGATGTGGGGAAATCATTTGTTAGGTTTTCCGGTTATTATTGCCGGCGTGCTGCTGGTGATGTACGGACCGCTTGAACTGATTCGAAAATTAAAGAAAAAAGCGTGATAGGATTTCCTATCACGCTTTTCATTTGATTTATGTTAGAGTTCTTCGCTAACTGCCAGCAGGAGAATACCGATAATGACAACGGCAATAAAGACATAGGTCTTCCAGTTGAGTTTTTCTTTCAAGAAAATGCGGGAAAGCAACAGGGATACAACACAAACAGAGGAGAGAATGGGTGCTGCAACAGCATCTGCTTCACCCAGTGCGTAAACATAAGTAAACTGACCGGCGGTTTCGAATACAGCGGCAAGAATCTTGTCTTTATGCTTGGGGATGGGACCGAATTTTACCTTCTTGGCTTTCATGAAGATAAATAGACCCAAAGCAAACAGAGCGAAGGTTAATTCATAACTGGTATTGGCAACTGCTTCAATGGTATCTTCAGTAACATTTACCAGAGGGGAGCTGGCGGCATCTTCGATCAGGAAGAAAGCGTCATCCAGGAAAGTGCCGAATGCATCCAGCAAGGCGTATACAAAAGGCATGCAGAAGGCGACCACAGCCAGAGTTTTTCCCAGTTTCTTCTTTCTGGGGGTTTCGCCGTGATTCTCCAGGAAGCTGACACCCAGAACACCGACGGTGATAACGCCGATTGCAATCCATGTGAGCAGGGAGTATTCTTCCTTCAGAAAAATGGTAAATAGAAGGACGCAAATGACACCGGCTGTGTTCTCGATGGGGTCGGAGATGGATTCCTCCAAGAACCGCATTCCAAAATAGGAAAATGCCATGGAGATGATGTAAAACAGGGAAACGGGAAGATAACGGATGATATTCATGGGATCGTAGTTGATATCCTGGGTCAGCAAGGTGTAAATCGCATGGATGCCCATAACAACACCAACCCATACGCAGATCTTCAGGTGGGAATATTTTTCGTTAGGCTGAGCGCCCTTTTTGTAAAACAGTTCCGCGGTACCCCAAAGAATGGCGGTACCAATTGCAAAGAATAACCAACTCATAATATTACCTCTTCTTTTATAGTTTTATCAGGCCGGCATCGACCATTTTCTGAAGGCTCATCAGAATACCAAGTTTTGCATGGCACCATGTCAAACCACCCTGGAAATATACGGCATAGGGAGGACGGATCGGACCGTCAGCAGATAATTCAATGGAGGAACCCTGCACAAATGCACCGGCGGCCATAATGACCTTGTCATTGTAACCGGGCATATCCCAAGGTAGGGGAGTGGCGAAAGAATCCACCGGCGCAGCGGCCTGGATGCCCTTACAGAAGGCGATCATACCTTCCTCACTGCCCAACTCCACCGCTTGAATGATGTCATGACGGCTCTCTGTGGCATTAGGAACACATTTGAAGCCCAGTGGTTCATAAAGGTTCGCAGCAAATACCGCACCCTTTTCCGCACCGGCAACAACAGTAGGTGCCAGGAAGAAACCCTGATATAGCGCAGGCATCAGGCCCAAATTCGCACCGACTTCTTGTCCGAGACCGGGGGCGGATAACCTGTAAGCGCACCGCTCAACACAAGCGGATGTGCCGCAGATATAACCACCGATGGGCGCCAGACCGCCACCGGGATTCTTAATCAGACTGCCAACCACCATATCCGCGCCCACATCAGATGGCTCAATGGTTTCTACAAATTCACCGTAGCAGTTATCCACCATACAGATCACATCCGATTTAATTGCTTTTACAAATGCAATCAGTTCGCCGATCTGTTTTACGGAGAAACTGGGTCGTGTGGCATAACCCTTGGACCGCTGAATGGTAATCAGCTTGGTTTTTTCGTTAATTGCTTTACGGATGTTCTCGTAGTCAAAAGTGCCATCTGGCAACAGGTCAACTTGCCGATAGGAAACGCCGTACTCTTTTAAAGAACAGGGACTTTCCCGGATGCCGATCACTTCCTGTAGGGTGTCATAGGGCAGACCGACAGGGGAGAGCAGCTCGTCACCGGGCAGCAGATTTGCAGATAATGCAACCGTCAACGCGTGGGTGCCGCAGGTGATTTGGGGACGGACCAATGCGGCTTCTGTGTGGAATACATCGGCATAGACCTTCTCCAGGTTATCACGGCCCACATCGTCATAACCGTAGCCGGTGGTTGCGGCGAAGCAGGCAGCGGAAACACGATTCTTCTGCATAGCGGCAATCACCTTTGCTTGGTTGTGTTCGGCAATCTTGTCAATTTGATTGAATCGGTCTTTTAACCGCTCCAGCGTTTTTTCGCCGTAATCGTACACGGCAGGGCTGATGCCCATCTCGTTATATAATTCCAGTAATTCTTCCATTTCTATTTCCTGTCACTTTCAAAGATTTCGTCTGCAAGATCCCGGAGCAGTTCCGGTCGGGACACAATCAAACCCTTATTCTCTTCGCCTAAAATCAACAGTGTATCTCCGGGCTTGATATTAAATAGGTCGCGGGCTTCCTTTGGTATGACGATCTGTCCACGATCACCGACCTTGGCGGTGCCGAAGACGCGTCTTGAATTTCCTTTACCGAGAATGTGTTTTCCTCCGGCCATCAGACCACTCCTTTCCTACTTTTCATACTTTTCACACTGAGAAATTATAATAAAATCCGCTCCGGTTGTCAATACCGGAGCGGTAAAAATCAGTCGTTTCTTCTGCGTCCGCCAAAGAGCAGGATCAACCGTAGCAGTTGCGCAGCGGCCACGGCTACGGCAGCAACATAAGTCATAGCTGCAGCGGTAAGTGTTTTCCTTGCACCGGTTAATTCGTCGCCGTAAAGAATTTCCGTATCCTCAATGGCTTGCATAGCACGACGGCTGGCGTTGAACTCAACAGGGAGCGTAACCAGTTGAAATACAAGACTCATGGCAAACATACCGATTCCTAAATAAATCAGGGTATAGGACGAGCCGAACAGAACGCCTAAAAGAATCAGGGGCAGAGCCAATTTGGATCCGATATTGGTGATTGGAATGATTGCGGCACGCAGCTTAATGGGTGCGTAGGATTCGGCATACTGTACGGCATGGCCTGCTTCGTGACAGGCAACACCAATGGCAGCGGTGGATGCACTGTCATAAACGGGTGCGGACAGCCGAATCACATTTGCCCTGGGATCATAGTGGTCTGTAAGATTGCCTGCTACGCGTTCAATACGAACATCCGTTACGCCATTGGCTCGCAGGACGCGCATTGCTGCTTCGTGTCCTGTGATTCCTCTGGCAGAGATCTGATTGGAATAGCGCTTGAATGTACTGTTGACTTTTGCGCTGGTCAGCATTGCAATAATCAGGCAGGGAAGGACAATGAAAATATAGGTCCAGTCAAATCCATAATAGTAGGGCATGACATACCTCCTTGTACGAAATACTTTTCTTTAGTATACCCGTTTTTGGCAAAATTGCAATAGTCACCATTGCCTTTTGGCTGGTGGATGTGTATAATAATTTTACATATAATTGTAAAGGGGTGGGTGTATGCGGTTTTTATATCTGCTGGAGAACATCCGTGTGCCGGTATTAAATGAATTTATGCTGGCGGTTACCATGCTTGGTGAGGAAACTGCCTTCCTTTTAATTGCGCTGATTTTATTCTGGTGCGTAGATAAGTATATTGGATATTATACTCTGTCTGTGGGTTTTGTAGGAACACTGACCAATCAGTTTTTAAAGCTGGCTTTTCGTATTCCTCGTCCTTGGGTTTTGGATCCAAATTTTACAATTTTAGAGCAGGCAAGGGAAGCGGCTTCCGGCTATAGTTTCCCCAGTGGTCATACACAAAGTGCAGTGGGTACATTCGGTAGTATCGCCCGCATTACGAAATATAAAATTATTCGCATTATTTCCATTGTAATTGCAGTCCTTGTACCCATCTCCAGAATGTATATCGGTGTCCATACGCCTTTGGATGTTGTGGTATCCGTCGCAATTGCGCTGCTGCTGATATTTGCCTTCCAACCGCTGATTTTGGGCAATGAACATAAGCGTATGCCCATTGTGTTTGCCGGCATGCTGTTGCTTGCAATTGGGTATTTGTGCTTTGTGGAATTTTATCCGTTTCCCCTGGATATCGATTCCCATAATTACGCATCCGGAGTACAAAACGCTTATACATTGTTTGGCTGCTTGATTGGCATGCTGGTGGTGTACTGGTTTGACGAAAAATGGTTACACTTTCAGACAAAGGCAGTTTGGTGGGCGCAGATCCTCAAAGTTGTACTGGGCCTTGCTTTGGTCCTGGCTATCAAAAGTGGAACAAAAACGCCGCTGAATATGCTTTTTGGTGAGTATATTGGAAGATCTGTACGTTATTGTCTTGTTGTCCTGTTTGCGGGAATTCTGTGGCCGATAACTTTTAGATGGTTTTCCAAGTTAGGTAAGAAGGAGTAATTTTATGCCGTTTTTCATCTATCTGCTGCTATCTGTTGTTGCGTTGATGCTTTGCAGCGGATTGTTGGTCTTTATTTTGAGCTGCGTGCGCAGAAAAGAGATCAATTGGCTGGCAGAAGAAGACATCCTGAACACACCCTACGAAAAATACTATCAAAATATTCTTGCCGGAGATCGTTTTCTTAAAGAACACGGTGCCCGGCAGGTGAATATCAAAAGCGATGACGGATTGATGCTGTATGGCGATTATGTGCCTGCAGAAAACCCAAAAGGTACTATTTTGCTGGCTCACGGATATCGCAGTAACAAGTGTCTGGAATTTGGTGCGGTGTTTGATTTTTACCACAATAAGGGCCTGAATATCCTTGTTGTGGATCAACGGGCACACGGAAAAAGTGAAGGGAAATTTATTACCTTCGGTGTGAAAGAAAGCCGGGATATGCAGGCCTGGATCCGGTATCATAACGAGAATATGGGTCCGTATCCAATGATCCTCAGCGGATTATCTATGGGTGCCAGCACGATGCTATACTTAGCGGATGCTGACTTGCCGGATAATGTAAAGGGAATTATAGCTGATTGCGGTTTCACATCGCCAAAGGAAATTATTGCGACAGTGTACAGCAGGACCACCCATCTGCCTGCCGGTCCCAGCCTGTGGACGGCAGATCTGTTTGCCCGTCTTTTGGCAGGTTTCAGCCTGACAGAAAAGAACACAACTGAATCTATGGCAAACAGTAAGCTTCCTGTTTTGATGGTCCACGGAGTCGATGACGGCTTTGTACCCTGTGATATGACGCAGCGGGGTTACGATGCCTGCACAAGTAAAAAGAAACTGCTGCTTGTGGAAGGTGCAGATCATGGCGTTAGCTTTTTGGTTGACCGTGTGCGTTACACCCAGTTGGTTACAGAATTCCTCAAGGAGAATTTGGAGGGGACCCAATGAATTATGCAACCATCAAAAATTGTGATATTGCCAACGGTCCCGGTGTTCGCGTAAGTTTGTTTGTGTCCGGTTGCACCCATCGCTGCAAGGGTTGTTTCAATGAAGTTGCCTGGGATTTTGACTATGGCGAGCCTTTTACACAGGATACCATTGATAGAATTCTTGAAATGCTGGCGCCTGATTATGTTCAGGGGCTGACACTGTTGGGTGGCGAGCCCTTTGAGCCGCAGAATCAACCGGCGATTTTGGAGCTTTTGCGTCAGATCAAGGATAAATATCCGCAAAAATCAATTTGGGCCTTTTCCGGATATCTCTTTGATAAAGATATTCTTGCCGGAAGACTGGGACCTTGGGAGATTACGCAGGAGTATATCAGCTATTTGGATGTTCTGGTGGATGGACCGTTTGTGGAGACAAAGAAGGATCTTAGCTTGCGTTTCCGTGGGTCCTCCAATCAAAGAATCATAAGTGTGCCTGCGAGTCTGCAAAAAGGTGAGATTGTTCTTTGGGAAGATTGGCAAGGTTATGGAAAGGGGATCAAATAATGGATCAAATTCGAGTAAAAAAGTTAAAAGAAAATGCAATTTTGCCAACTTACGGCTCGTTGGAAGCAGCCGGTGCTGATCTGTATGCCTGTTTGGATGATAATATTGTCATCGCCCCCGGTGAATCTGTATTTGTACCCACCGGCCTTGCAATGGAAATTCCCAAGGGCTATGCAGGCCTGATCTATGCCCGCAGTGGTCTTGCTTGCAAGCGTGGCTTGGCACCGGCAAACAAGGTCGGCGTTGTGGACAGTGATTACCGTGGTGAATTTATGGTGGTCCTTCATAATCACGGAAATGTGCGACAGGAAATTGCCCACGGGGAACGGATTGCCCAACTGGTGATCACACCGGTTTTTACCCCTGGTTTTACAGAGGTTTCGGATTTAACTGATACAGACCGCTCCGCCGGTGGATTTGGCTCAACAGGAAAATAAGAAATATCGGGTGCAAGTTTGCACCCGATATTTTTTAGTAGAAAAGAAGATCAGAATATGTGGGATAAGGCCAATAACTCTTGTCGGTGAGGGTTTCCAAAATATCTGCCTGGGCACGCAGCGCCTCCATATCAGTAACAATCACATCGTGGTAGTAATTGACGATGTTTTCCTTTCCTTCCGGAATGTGGACAAGATCCCGCTGCAATCTCTCGCAGCACTGATACAGCGCATCAGAACTCCTGGACAGTTTCTGTGCAATCTGCATTTCAGATTCGCAGGGAAGCCCCAGTTCTTTCTTTGACTTGATACCTGTGGTCAGATCTCTGGTATAATGCAAAGCTGCGGGCAGGACCTGATGTAGCACCATATCAATGCAGGTTTTGGCTTCGATATTAATGATTTTGCGATAGGAATCCAAGTGGATTTCATGTCTTGCACGAAATTCATCCTCGGTGTAAATGCCGTGGCGTGTAACAAGATCGATATTCTTGTCATCAATATAGGTAGGCAGACACTTGGCGGTGGAGGGATAATTGCTCAATCCACGCTTTGCGGCCTCCTCGGTCCAATCGGAGGAATAGCCGTTACCGTTAAAGATGATGCGCTGGTGTTCGGTAAATGTGCGGCAGACGAGCTTCTGCAGCGCAGCATCGAAATCCTCAGCCTGTTCCAGTTCGTCGGCAAATTTGCCGAGTTCCTCAGCCATAATGGTGTTCAGCGCAATGTTTGGACCGGCAATGGATTGGGAAGAGCCCAACATACGGAACTCGAACTTGTTACCGGTAAATGCCAGGGGAGAGGTACGGTTGCGGTCGGTAGTGTCCTTGGGGATTGCAGGCAAAACATCCACGCCAATACGCATAACACTCTTTTCGGGATCGGTGTAGTTGGTGCCGTTGATAATAGAATTCACAACTGCATTTAACTCATCACCCAGGAAAATAGAGATAATAGCAGGAGGCGCTTCGTGAGAACCAAGACGGTGGTCATTTCCGGCGGAGGCAACTGTGCAACGCAGGAAATCCTGGTACTCGTCAATACCCTTGATAAATGCGGCAAGGAAAACCAGGAACTGCGCATTTTGACGAGGGGTTTTGCCGGGGCTGAAGATATTACGACCGGTATCGGTGGCCAAGGACCAGTTATTATGCTTGCCGGAGCCGTTCACGCCGGCAAAAGGCTTTTCGTGGAGTAAGCAGACCAGGTTATGTTTAGCAGCGCACTTTTTCATAACCAGCATAATCAACTGGTTGGCGTCGCATGCACTGTTTGCATCTGTGTAGATGGGTGCAATTTCGTGCTGACAGGGTGCGGTTTCGTTGTGCTTTGTCTTAGAGAGAATACCCAGCCGCCAAAGCTGCTCGTCCAAATCCCGCATAAAATTGGAAACACGGGTACGGATGGTGCCAAAGTAATGGTCGTCCAACTCCTGACCCTTGGGGGGGAGTGCGCCAAAGAGCGTACGGCCGGTCAGACGCAGATCTTCCCGTTTGGCATACATATCCTTAGGCAACAGGAAATACTCCTGCTCAGCGCCCACACAGGTCACTACGCGCTTGGTTTCATTGTCGCCAAACAGGCGCATAATACGCAATGCTTCCCGAGAGACTTCGTCGATAGAGCGAAGCAACGGGGTCTTCATATCCAGCGCTGCGCCGGTGAATGAGAAGAAACAGGTGGGGATGTACAAACTGCCATCCTTAACGAAGGCGAAAGCGGTGGGATCCCACGCAGTATAGCCGCGAGCCTCAAAGGTTGCACGCAGACCGCCGGAGGGGAAGGAAGACGCATCCGGCTCGCCACGAACCAGAGATTTACCGGAGAAACGCATAATGACCTTACCGTCATCGGCGGGCTCGATAAAGGAATCGTGTTTCTCGGCGGTGATGCCGGTCATAGGTTGGAACCAGTGGGTGTAATGGGTAGCGCCCTTCTCAATGGCCCAATCCTTCATTGCCTCTGCAATTTCATTTGCGGTAGACAGTTCAAGAGGGGAACTGGTCTCAATACAATGTTTCCATGAGGTGAAGATTTCGGGGCGAAGGCGCTCCTTCATAACACTTTCGTTGAATACATCGCTGCCGAAGATCTCCGGAACATTCAAAACAGAACTCATTTCTTGGCATCCTTTCAAAAGGAAAATTAGTCTTTTTGTGAAAAAATACTTTATACTGAATTTTATTCCAAATATCAAAAAAATGCAAGGGTAATTATGCATAAATTTCAAATTTAGGCGGTTATCGACTTGTTAAATGGCTACAAATCACGCCGTATACTGTCATTTTGGGTTGCATTTGGCAGGATATGGGTGTATAGTATGGGTAGGAAAATTTTTGGAAAGAGGTAGGATTAATGTTGTATACTGAAATGTCCCGTGAGGAATTACAGAATATGTATTCCCAATTGCAGGCGCATTTTGATGCCTGTAAGGCGCAGAATCTGAAGCTGAATATGGCAAGAGGTAAGCCCGGTGCAGCGCAGCTGGACTTGGTCGGTGACCTTCTGACCTGCCTTACAGACCCTGCAGACTGTTTTGTAGATGGTATGGATGCCAGAAACTACGGTGAGTTGGCAGGTTTGCCTTCTGCACGGGTATATTGGGCAGATGTGCTGGGCTGCAAACCGGAGCAGACCTTTATGGGTGGCGCATCCAGCCTGACCTTGATGTATGATTTGATTGCCAAAGCATATTCCCACGGTCTTCTCCATAGCCCCCGTCCCTGGAGCAAGGAAGAAACCGTTAAATTCCTGTGCCCTAGCCCTGGTTATGACCGTCATTTCAAAATTACCGAGTCTTTTGGCGCAGAGCTGATTACCATTCCTATGACTCCCACCGGTCCGGATATGGATATGGTGGAAGAGCTGGTTCAGGATCCCCAGGTGAAGGGTATTTGGTGTGTGCCTAAATACTCCAATCCCGATGGTATTATCTACTCCGAGGAAACCGTTCGTCGGTTCGCGAATCTGAATGCCGCTGCTCCTGACTTTACCGTTATGTGGGATAATGCTTATTGTGTCCACGAGTTTGACGGCGATTTCGTGCCTTTTGCAGATATTATCTCCTTGTGTGAAGCCGCCGGCAATGCGGATATGGTCTACGAGTTTGCGTCTACTTCTAAGATCACATTCCCCGGCGCTGGTATCTCTGTGATGGCATCCTCTGTTGCCAACATTACATATCTGCTGAAGCTGATCGGCGTGCAGATGATTTCCTATGATAAGATCAACCAGCTGCGCCATGTGAAATACCTCAAGAATAAGGAAAACACCCTGGCGCTGATGAAGCGGCATGCAGCGGTGTTGGCGCCTAAGTTCTGTACGGTCCTGGAAATGCTGGACAAGGAAATTGCACCCTGCGGATTTGCCTGTTGGAATCAACCTAAGGGCGGCTATTTCGTGAGCCTGAATACGATGCCCGGCACTGCTAAGCGCGCACTGGCGCTTTGTAAGGATGCCGGTGTGGTGATGACCGATGCCGGTGCCACCTATCCTTATGGCAAAGATCCTCAGGACAGCAATATCCGTATCGCTCCCAGCCTGCCTCCTGTGGATGAACTGGTGAAGGCGATGGATATCTTCTGCACCTGCTTAAAACTGGCAGCACTGGAGAAATTGCTCAATATCTGATAAAAGCGGGCTGCGGCCCGCTTTTATATTGCATATCGGCGCTGCCAAAGTGTCATAATAATGTATCAAAGCTTGACAATTTTGCCATATTTGGTATACTAAACAATAAGAAATTCGACTACTGCAAGAAAGAAGGAACAGTATGGAACAAGAGCTGAAACCCAACGAGGGTAAGCAGGGAACAACCACGATTGACGGGGTTTCCTATTTGCGCCTGCCCATTAAGACGCATTTGGTTACAGATAAGGATGACATTGTCGCCGTTGCCGAGCAGTATGGCTTGCCTGTTCTTGCGCAGGAAGATGATGTGCTGTTTATTTCGGAAAAGTGTGTTGCCTGTACACAGGGGCGTGCCATTCCGCTGACAGACATCAAACCTAGAAAACTCGCCGTTTGGCTGAGCAACCATGTGACAAAAACGCCCCATGGCATTGGTTTAGGTATGCCGGAAACTATGGAGTACGCTCTGCGGGAATGTGGTATCCTTCGCATCTTGTTCGCTGCGTTTGTTTCTGTAATTGGCAAGAAAATCTTCCGTAAAAAGGGTTGGTTTTATCAGGTTGCAGGCTATAAAGCCCGTTCCATTGACGGTCCTACCCATAATACGATCCCACCCTATAATCAGTGTGTTGTTCTCGGTCCTGTGAATCCTGACAAGGTCGCCAAGCAAATCGCTGAGAAAATCGGCTATCGTACCATTATCGTGGATATTAACGATCTGGAGGGTCAGATCCTGGGCGTATCAGACAAATCTATGGACAAAAAACTGTATGTCCGTATCTTGAAGGACAATCCTCTGGGTCAGGATTGTCAGCAAACGCCTATGGGTGTCATTCGTACAGTAAATGAATAAAATTTTCCCGGAATGCAATGCATTCCGGGATTTTTTATGCTTTGGGAACAGGACCACCGATGATAGCTTCCACTGTGGGAAGCAGGCCTTTTTTGTCAGGATTGAATTTGGAATTTTGCACCATATCGTAACCGGGAAGAATGTTGCCTTCAATCAGTACAGGTTTGTCAGGTGTGATGGCTACATCCCAACCGATATAGGCAAGTTCCGGCTTCACTTTTGCTGCCTGCAGGCAAAGTGCAACGGCATTGTCAAACATAGGAACGGTGAAACCTTGAAAGGTAGTGTGCGTAACCGGGTGCGCATCATAATATAGGCCGGTCTTATCGCAGAAGGCAGGGAATTCCAGCACACCGCCTGCACTGATTCGTGTATACATACCGCCACTGGAAATGTTATCCACATGGTTGTGTCCGCTGCCCACACGCAAAAGCGCATACAGGAAATGGGAATTGCCGTTCAGAGTAAGGGTAACGATTCGTAGCGTGTTTACACTGTCAGGACACAGTTTGCTCAGTTCGTCGTGTTGTGTAACGGCTTCTTCCGCCAAATACTGACGATTTGACATTAAACGCTCAGCCAGTGCATTAAAATCTGTATTTGCATCCGGTGTGATCCGCTCCACACCGGTGCCGCCAAAATCAGAAAGAGGTTTTACAAACACGGTGTTTACCTTTTGGCACAATGTCTTCAATCCATCGGCACCGGCAACTCTTAAATCGATCCAGTCACGTCCGATAAAATCTCCATAAGTCTCCAAAAATTGAATTTTATCATTCATAATGGGATATAGTTCCGGATTGTTTACCATTCTTGTAAGGCCGATGTTGTGATGCATTGTCATAAAGCTTTTTCTGTTTTTGCCCCTGTTTTGTGCAAAACCAAAAACATGGTAATCCAGATAACCGATACCGTATTTCAGCATACACCAAATCATATCAACCAGGATAAACAGGCGATTTTTACCGGTTTCTTTATGAATTGCTTGGATATTTTGATTCAAACGAGCGAAGCTGGCACCCTTGATTCTGCGCAAGATAATCGTTGCTTTGGAAACAAGACCCATTTTTATCCTCCTGAATTATTACTTTTTAGAGTGTAGCCACTTTCTGTGAACGATAGACCACAGAAGGCCGCTGATAACGCCAAACAGTATAATACTGACTATTGTCAAGGCGATTGAGATGATGATAATGAGACCGGTGGATAATTTCGTTCCCATTCCAAGCAGTATCAGAAGGAAAAACATCAAAGTATTGAATGCCGCAGCATGCAGGATGTGTTCCCGTGATTTGATGGTTTCAATAAAATCGGTCTTAAACATGAATGTCTCTGCGCTATGGGATTTTTTGTATACTTCCTTGTGTTTCAGATTGTCAATACGAATCACATAAACGGCAATTAACTCAATAAACAGTGTCAGAATAGCGCTTATACAGTAATTGAAAGTTTTGCCAAATTCAATTCCAAATTTTGCTTCACAGGCCATTGCGATGTTTACCCAAACATAGGCAACTGTTGTAATAAACAGAAAGTAAATAACGAAAAAGAAAAGGCTGGAAAGCAGCTTTTTGCAATAGGAACCAAACATAATATCACCTCTGTGACAATTATAGACCCAGTACGGGAGTTTGTCAAATTCTATTCATAGCGATAAGGCGTGTGGCAGGGATGCCAACAACAATAGTTTTTAGTAATTATAAAAAATCATTGTAATTATATCAAGAAATGTAGTGATTGAAAGTTCTTATAATAAAACTTATTCAAGGAGCAGAAAATGCCAAAAAAATTTATGCCGCAAGGCTTTTGCTGCATAGAAAAAGCACGATGGTTTTGTATCAAAACCATCGTGCTAATGTGGTGGAGATGAGGGGAATCGAACCCCTGTCCGAAAGCAATTTGGAAGGACTTTCTCCGGGCGCAGTTTGTTATTTACATTCCCTTATCCCGGCGGGAACAAACACCCTACGGAACTTGGTAGCTTCATTATGCATGGTGCGCTCAAAGCTTTGCGCACGCACGGTCTCCACTCAGATCACACCCGAGCCCGGCTCGTGGACCTTCCGGGGCGGATGGGCGCCTAATTAGGCAGCCAGAGCAACAGTATTGTTGTCAGTTAAATTTAAAAGTTACCCGTTTTATCGTGGTCAGGCGCCACGACCCGCTATTCAAACCTCACTACCCCCGTCGAAACCAGTACAGCCCCATATCGGGGCGGTACGAATACCGCCCGGGA
>JAEIGA010002185.1_pt1 | contig 31238 bp, 34 predicted proteins | sample 9270691 | NCBI WGS metagenome assembly JAEIGA01 (sample SAMN17057246, study PRJNA624740) | gut metagenome | biome: biome; isolation source: fecal sample | host: Bos grunniens | place: China: Xizang | collected 2019
CTTCCCTTGTAAACTCGGTAATGCTTGAATACCTTGCCGTTCAATATGCTTTCTCCCGCTTCTTCGCAATACTTCACATATTGTGAAATGGGTATGTTCGCAAGAACACTTATCATCTCGCTCTGTCCGTATCGCTTGAGCATCAGGAAGTAGACATCTTCTTTACTCTGCCTTGTTGCGTTGCCTATCTCCGTCAGCAGTTTCCACGCATAGTTGTTAGCGTTGAGTGACCGCTTTTCCCGGAACTTTCCGACTCTTACGCATATTTTCTCGGCTTTGTACAGTTCATCGAACATCTGAAGCGCAGACATCTTCTCGTTGATTTCAAAGGTTATTCTCGCTTGACCTCTTGCGGAGAATGACACATCAGGGAGAAGTTTTCCTGTCAGTTCGTGCATGGCTCATCTGCCTTTAACGCTTCAATGCACTTCGGACAAAGCACCTTGCCGAACTTCGTCTTGGATGCCTCGGAATGTCTGCGGACTCCGATTTCCTTGCCGTTGTTGCCTATGTAGGGTTTCAACACTTCGCCGCATTCCTCACAGTTAAATGTCATTACAGGCTTGGGAGCGGAAACAGGCGAGTCTACGATGCGCTCTTCCTCGTCAAGTTCCGGCGCAAACTGTGTGCCGTAGCCAAGCATCGCAAGCGCACGACCTATCGCTTTTGTCTCTGCCTTTTCTATGTAGTCTCTGAAGTCCTTCATACTCTCGCTGCCATAACCGGCAGATTTCTGTACGCCGTTTTCGTCATATATCTTTGCGCTGAAGACAGCGTGATTGTCCGCAAGATGTTCAAGCCTTGTGTCTATACACCAGTTCGGCTTTTCTTCTCTAAACCACACAAGCCTCCACATAACCTGTAAATAGGCTTTTCCTTTCAGGTCGATTAAATATTTATTGGGATCGAAGCACATTACTTTTTCTCCTTTTTCTCAATAGTCACGGGGTTTTCCTGAAACTCCAACGGACAACTATATCCGACAATATCTCTCGGTGCGGGGAGAAGTTCGCCTGTCTTGCGGCAATACTCCCGACCCGAACGACTCTCCATCCCCATCAGGGGGCATCTTGCACAGCAGACATCATCTTCGGGGAAGCAAATCTCCACCGTGCTTCGTGTGTACCAAGAAACGCCTTTAGAAAAGTTCTTCATCTTACACACTCACTTTCGTCGGCGCAGTAAAGGGAGTAAAGCACCCTTATTTCTTCGTAACTGATGCATCCGAATCTTCTGTATCGCTCGTCCAACAGGCTTTTCAGACAATCAGCATCGTGCGCTGATTTAACAAGTCTGTCGTATACTTCTTTAGTAATAGTGATTTCGCTCATTGTGTATCTCCTTTTCTCATTTTTGTTTGAATCGCACTTCTAAATCAAAGACTGACTTCCCTTGACCCTTCATCGGTCTTGCTGTTCTGCTTTGCAATCCTCTCAATCGTCCCCAATATTCAGGGAGATAGTCGTGCATATTCTTCAACTCTTTCAAATTCTTGTTCGCACAACACCAACAAGAAACACGGTCAAGAATCGAATATAGGGGGATTTCGTTTTCAAGCCATTGGAAGCCTTTTTCGTAGCAGTAAGCCAAACAGTCTGCTTCTGTCTTGCCCCACTCCACCAACGGTAGCACCTTGTTTTCGTGCTTGGCTTTTTCAAACCTTTTCTGCTCGTCTGCAGCTATTCCGACATATTGAATTGCGCCCTCGCAATACTTGCGGAGATAGTTCAATTTGTCTGTTGTTCCCCAACGACACCGTCCGCCGCACCAAGAATATCCATAATGGAAACCGTTTCGTCCGTTCACCGGCTTTTCAAACATCTTCCATTCAAAATCGTAGTCCGGGCGCAATACGGTGTATTTAACGCCGTGATGGTCAAGTATTTCTTTTAGCCTTGCCATAGTTTCATAGACTGCACGGAATTCCATGCCGTTGTCGAAGAACACCACTTCATCAAGCGGATATCCTAATTCAATGAGCCACAGCACCATAGCGGTGCTGTCCTTGCCTCCACTACAAGAAGCAATGTGTTTCACTCGTCAAGCACCTCTCCTTTGTTAAAATGTGTAATCGTCTGTGTATACTTCGTGATAGGTTTCAAGGCAGGACTTGCATATCAGAATGCCGTCAAAGTTGTAGCACTTCTCGTCCTGTATAGGCTCTTTGCACTCACGACATATAGGAAACCTTGCAAGGCGGTCTTCCATCTCGTCATCGTGTCTTCGCCAAGCATCGTAGTTGTCGGGAATCATTTGTTGTCCTCCTGTGTTGCTCTTATAAGCCCCTCTATTACGGCAATCGTCCAGCCATTTCCCAAAAGTTGATAGGCTCTTGTGTCGGATACAGGGAACTCATACCATTCCGGCACCGTCTGTAAGCGCATACATTCTCTGACAGTCAACTTGCGGATTATGTAGAAACCGTCTGCCAGTTTGATAGCGTACCGCTTACCCTTGATTGTGATGTAGCCGTCTTTGACTTCGTAGACAGGATAGGTTTTGCCGTCTGCTGCGGAGATAGCCTTTGTTGGCTTTCCGTCCTCGCCCCATTCGCAAGGCGTAGCATAACGAGGAACAGGCTCTGCCGCCATTGATTTGCACCCTTTTTCAAGTGTATGCGCCGCATAATTGCCAATCTTTTCTCCGCTTCCGTTTGTATATCCTGCTCTGACAGGCTCTGCAACCATACCGAATTGCTGCTGATGAGTCGCTACAAGTGCGTTAGACTTTCCGTCTGTTCTTGCTTCGTAGCGGCGGTCGTATGTCCCATCATCAAGCCTCTTTCTCCCGTAAGGTTGCTCAATAAGGCTTGCACAAACAGGCTCGGCAACTCCGCTTGCAGTAAATCTGCACCCTTCGGTGTTGTCGTTGAGTATATTTGTAATGTTGTTTTTGTAATATTGGCTCTTAATAGTCCAAGCCTTGCCGTTGTCGGTTGTGTTTACAGGCTCGGCTACACCGCTTGCTCCGTATGTAGATGTATAGCAACAGATGTTGGCTACACTTGTCTGCTGATACTGTGCTTTGATTGTTTGCGATTTCCCGTCCTTTGTGATGTTGATAGGCTCGGCAACCATTGTGGGTCTATGCTTTGCAAGAGTGTCTTCAGGTATTGCCGCTTGGCATCTTGTTGTATACGCATAACTTTTGTCTTGCCACGCCACACCGCTTTCCAAAACATCCTTCAGCAGTATTCCTCGGTCTTCCGGCTGTTCAACATCAACCTTGGAATATGTGCCGTCCTCGTTTCTCTTGCCGACCCAATACAATCTTTGTCTGTTCTGCGCCGGCACAAGAGAAGAGTTGATGAACACCGCTTCAAAACCAAACGCTTCGTCAATGCTTGCCCTGATTGCCTTTGACATTGACTTATTGTTTTCGTAGATAAACCACTTTGGCTTTGCTTCGTGTAACGCTCTAACATACTGCTGAAACCATTCCCAACCTTGACCGCTTGCCTCGGTTTCTCTACCATTTTTCTGCGCTATGCTCCATTTCGTGCAAGGGCTGCCGCCTATGAGAAAGTCGAAACCTTCAAACTCGGTGAAGTCTGCTTCAAATACATCCCCACGCTGTTCTATCATTGGGAAGTTATGTACCGCCGTCTGTATGGCGTACTTTTCAATTTCGTATGCTACATATCGGTCTATGAATATTCCTGCGCTCTGCAACGCAATCATTCCGCAAGCCATACCGTCAAAAAGGCTTAATATGTTCACGCTTTCACCATCCTCGTCATCAACTCTGCTACTGCTTTTTCTGCCCTCTTACGAAAATCGGCAGATTGTGGGTCACGAATAATTACCTTTGCGCCGCTTGGTGCTATGTATTCGGTAGTTTTCATCACACAACACCATCTTTCTTGATGTTCAGGATTTCGCAGATTGCCGCAACGATCTTTGGTGCATTGCGCTTGCCTGTGAGAATCTTGTGCATATAACCACCATCTACGAATAAGCCCGTTTTCTCCGAAACGGCTTCTTCAAGCCATTTCTGTGACTTGCCATTTCGCAAAAGTTCCGTCTTTATGCACAAACCAAAGTCCGAAAATTTGCTATTATTCACAAAAAGTACCTCCTTGCGTGCATTTTAATTGACTTGGTACGCCTTCGGGTACTATAATGAAAGTGCCAACAATCATGATAAATACTCGTTCGTGTACCTGCCATAGTTGCATTGTAGTACCTGAACGAGTAGTTGTCAAGCCCAAAAATACTTGTTTGAGTGTTTTTGTGACAATTCACCAAAAAAGGAGGTACTCGTTTGGCTACTTTGTATGACACTATAATTTCGCTTTGCGATGAGCGTGGAATCAAAGGCGGAAAAATGTGTACAGACACCGGCATCAGCAAGGGGTTGCTGACGGATTTGAAGATGGGGAGAAGAAGCGGAGTTTCTGCGGCAACTGCACATAAAATCGCATCATATTTCGGTGTCTCTGTCGGTTATCTGCTTGGAGAAGAAGACAAAAAAGAAAAGTCCACCACCCCGAAGGATGATGGACTTACTGAAAATCAGCGTAGGCTTATGGAGTTTGCGAAGTCTGTTCCCGATGACAAGGCTGACATGATACTGAAAGTAATTCAGTCAATCGTGGAAGGTGGCTAACGACCTTGTCAACTTGTTCTGGTGTTAGTGTGGATATGTAAGAAATCAATTTGTTAACTGCGCTCATTTTGTGAGGTCTCCTTTCACCGGGACAAACATTTGTTCTTTCGAACTATCTGAAAATAATTGTAAGTGTAAACATTTAGACGCACAAGCGGTAAATGTTTCCTTACTATATCAGAATAACCGTGTCGAAATTGCACGAAACAGTGCAAATAAATTAAGTCGGTGTGGAGATGTCCGGCAGCCAACCAAGCACCCCCACACCTGAATGATAGGTCACCCTCGACCTGATGTTAGCCTATCATTCACAAATCGCATTTTCAATAAGCAGAAGTGATACTTGCTTATCACTTGCGCTAAATGTTTATCACTTATGAAAAAATTAAAATCACTTGTGAATATGGGAGAAATATCGTGTTTGAAAAATGTATTCAGTGCAACAAATTGGGAGAAAGTTGTGTTCCCAATATATGGCTTCTGCCGTTCTCTGATCTCATTCAGTGGGCAATCAAACGGCAGAAATATGTTGGGTGGACAAACCAAGTCCTTGCCGATAAGAGTAAAGTCCCTGTCGGCACAATCAATCGCATCAAGGCGGGAGACTACTTGGACTGCAAGTATTCTACTATCAAGAACATTCTGATTGCTCTGATAGGCGGCACAACAGACGAGTTCCCTTGCACGGAACAAGTCGAAAAAGAACTAAAGCAGTTAGAGCAGTTCAACCAACAATCCGAGAAGGTTTCGGTACTTGAGAAAGAGAACAAAACGCTGAAAACCCGCTTGAGCAAGATTGACGAACAGCACCGAAAGGATATCCGTGCTATCAGAGAAGAGTATCATGAGCAAATCATCTTCCTGAAAGAACAACTGAAGGCGTGGCAATCAAAGTGATGTGTTCCTTACAACTATTATATTATAGGTGTTGGTGAGTTATAAAACGGACAGTAAAGAAGGGACAATAATGGCTGAACGCTTTTTCAAAATCCTAACGGATATTGTTTATTACATACTTGATATTCAATGGCATGAAATCCCCAAGAATATGTTGTACGCTGGATTGATTGGCGGCGCAGGCTACTGTGCGGCACTGATACTGTTTTGCTTTCCCTGCTCGATTTGGGAGTTTGTCGCAAAGAAAAAGGTAAGAGAAGGCGTTGAGAAGAAGGCTGTGACGACATTGTCTGTTTGTTTTTCCGTCATTATATTGTTGCTACTCTTTGCATAACCACATTAAAGGAGGTGATGCAGGAAATAATCGAAGCACCAAAGAATAAACACCAAGGGGGAGATTGTATGCAAGCAAAAGACCAGTACGCTATGTATTTGAGGAAGTCCCGAAAGGACAAAGATTTAGAAGAAAACGGCATAGACACATTAGAGAGACACGAAAAAATCTTGCGTGATTTAGCCGCAAGGCAAGGTCTAACCATCGGTGAGATTTACAAAGAAGTCGTTTCCGCAGACAGTATCGAAGATCGTGAGGAAATGCAGAGACTTCTCAAGGATGTTCACAACAACAAATGGGCGGGAGTCCTCGTTGTGGAACTTGAACGGCTTGCCCGTGGAGACACTAAAGACCAAGGTGTTGTAGCAGAAGCATTTAAGTATAGCGAGACCCTTATCGTTACACCGATGAAAACCTATGACCCAAACGATGAATTTGACGAAGAATATTTTGAGTTCGGTTTATTTATGAGCCGCCGAGAATATAAGACTATCAAAAGAAGATTGTCAAACGGCGTAAAACTTTCTGTGTTGGAAGGTAACTTTCTCGCTCCCCACGCTCCATACGGATATGATATCGTGGACGGAGGGCGTAGAAACAGAACGCTGAAGCCAAACGAAAAGGCAAAAATCGTTCAAATGATATTCCAATGGTATACGGAAGAGAAACTCTCGTTCTGTAAAATTGCCCAAAGGCTTACAGACATGGGTGTACCATCGCCGTCAGGCTTAAACTATTGGTCATCCTTTGGTGTCACAAAACTCATTAAGAACGATGTATATGCCGGTAAGGTAAGGCACGGCAAGTGGAAAGATGTAAAAAAATATGACTCTGTAACAGGGAAGTTGAGAACGGTCTGCCGTCAGCAAAAGGACGGAGACTTTATCATCGCAGACGGCAAGCATCCGGCACTCGTTGATATGGACACTTGGGAGGCTGCCGTTGCTCGTCACTCGCTTAACACACGAATCAGAAAGAATATGGAATTGTCAAATCCGTTGGCAGGACTTATTCGCTGTTCAGAATGCGGTCTGATGATGCAGTACAAGCGTGAAATTCGTCCGCAAAAAACCTACGAATGGTTTCGCCACCGAGGGGACACCAAGCACGATTGCAACTGCAACAGTGCCGACTATAACGATGTTATGAACGACCTTGCTTTCGTATTAAAACAGTATGTAGACGATTTCCAAGTCAAGTTGGAAGGCACTAACAAAGCAGAAGCGATTCAACACCAAGAAATGATCGCAGAGATGGAAAAGAATCTCGAAAGACTAAAGGCAAGAAGAAAAAAAGTCCTCATTTCATACGAGGACGGATTATATACAGACGAAGAGTTCTTGGAGCGCAAAAACGACATCAACGAAGAAATTACAATGTTGAGCGCACGAATCGCTACGGCATACGACACTATTCCCGAAGAGGTGGACTATAACGAAAAAATAGTAAAGTTCACCGATGCCATTGATGCTATTCAGAACGGAGCAACGCCGAAGCAGATTAACGATTTCTTGAAAGAAATCCTGTGCGAGGTTAGATATTCACGCCCAAGCAAGACAGAGCCGTTCACGCTCGTCCTAACTCTCCGTTAGCATACCCAAAGTTTCTATCATCTACCCGACTGTTTACGCTTGTATAGATGATGGAAACAATTCCGGCATCGAATTTTAATAGCATTATAGCACAAACATAGGGGGAATCAACCGTGACTAAACTACAAGAATTATATGAGCAATTACAAGCATTGGAAAATGACATCTATATGGACCACCTTGAAAAGATGCGCCTACAGTTCAAAATTCAAGACCTTATCGCAGAAGAGGAAATGAAGAAGTTCTTGGACGAACAAGAGGCATAAAACAAAAAAAGAGGGAGAACGGAATTATCCGTCCTCCCTCTTTTTTAATTAAGTATAGAATCCCAAGTCTTTTCTCCGGCAATAGCATCAGGTGCGAGGTCGTGGTCTTTCTGATAGATACGCACTGCGGTTTCGGTTTTCGTGCCGAAATCGCCGTCAGCCTTGCCGCAACTATAGCCATATCCATTCAAAAGAATCTGTAACGATCTAACGCTATCGCCCTTACTGCCTTTTTTAAGCACAGGTAATTTAACTGTCACTTTCTTTTCGCCTCCCGTGTACGGATAAGCGAAGGCTATGACCTGACTTTTGTATCGTCTGCGTTCCATAACCTCGCCGCCGTTGCTGTCGTTTCCTACTGCGGTGTTTCCTTCGATGGTGTTAAACGAGCCATCGGCATTTACACTCTTGACTATTCCGATATGCTTTGCTTTTGTTCCGCTTCCCCAATTAAAGAAAGCCAAACTTCCCACTTTCGGTGTAGAGGAAGTTTGACCTTTATTCTTATAGAAGTTCATCAGGGTAGTACAAGAGGCGGTTTTCTTGCCGCCATAGAACAGATTGGAAGCATCGCATTCTCTGAACAGCCACCATATAAAAGCACAGCACCACGGATAAGCAGAGCCGCTTACCTCTCGCCCATAATAGGCGGTGTTGTATTTTACCTTGTTGCTTCCTTTAGGATTTTCTTTTGTGCCTATCTCGCCTTCTGCGGTTTTAAGCAACTTATTTACCATTACATTTCACTTCCCTTGTGCTGTTTGACAAAATCAACAGCAAAGGTTTTTACGGCAGACAGACCCGCCATAACTGCCGCAAAAAGAGCAGACTTCCAAGCCGCTCCGTCCATACCTACAGTAAAGGTTGCAGGAAGTGCCACAAGGAAACCTTCAACAAAAGTCCACGCCGCTCTCTCAAGAATGTTAAGCCAATTTACTTTCATAATTCATTCTCCCTTCACGATGTAATACTGCTTCTGTTTGGTATTTATCTTTGCAAAGGATTCTTCGCCGTTGATAGCGGCAACATGACCGCCGTCAAGCATAATAGCCATTTCAAGACCAAGTTTCTTTGCGTAGTCGTTTACCTGTGCGCCAGTCATATTCTTGCAATAGCAGAGATAGATATAGCCACTCTTAACACCAAGCATCGTGTGATTGGTCTTGCGGAGAACATCGGAGAAGTCCAATGATTTTCCGTTGCATATCATGCGCTTAAATCCTTCGTCAGACGGACTGTAATTGCCCAGAAGACCCATTCCTCCCACAGCGGCAACAACACCCTTCGGAAGTTCAGAAGCCGTCCTGACTCGTTTTATGCCGTATGAGCCGTCTTTCAATTTGTACAGTACGCTTTCGGGGTAGGTCTGCCAATAATGACAAGCATTTGGGGAGATGACTTCCCCGTCTCTTATCATTACGGAACAGGGGTCTTTCCCCGAAAGAAAAGACCCGCTGATAGCATTTGTGTATTTGGTTATCGTTGCGCCCTGTGAAGCATAAGGTACAAAGTCCTTTGCGATTATGACAGGCTGACTATAAATCTGAAGAGTCAGAGGGAAGCAATCAGCCTTAACAAGACGGGCGATATCGCTCATCGTCTGTGTGCCTATCTGCCCGTCAGCGATTGCGCCTATAGCAGTCTGAATCGCCTTTATCATTTTCTTTTCACTTGCCGTAGATCCTGTGACTGTTTTCATGCGACACATCCTTTCAAGTGACGATTTCCCATTCGTGTACTTCCTCATAGATTTTGTCTATAAAGGAGTTACCTTTCAACGCTTTGTATGCTTCATATAAATATACGAAGTTCTCATACTCATACTGTCGAATAATTTTCTTCTCTCGATTGTGGTAGTAAATCTGCAACATATCATTTCGCAACTGACATCTCTGTCCATTTGCGATTTTGTGAATCCATGCGGCGATAGGAACGATTGCGCCCAAAAGTACGCCGACTTCAGTTATCAGCGTAACAATAGTTGTTAAATCCATTGGACTCCCCTCCGTTATGTTTTAATGCGTAGCCAACCGTTTTCCACGGTGAGTTCAGCGAATTCTGCGTGTTCGATAATGCCGTTGTCGTAGTCTGCCGTATTGGGTTTGTGGTATGCCAACATCATCTTGCCTCGCCTGTCGGTGAATACCGAAGGCTGTCCCACATCTCCCGTGAGAAGGGGATTGGGATTAACTTCCCATACCCCGCCCGTACCATCGGGATCAAGGTAATTGCCGCCTATACCCGTGGCTCGTGCCTGTCCTATTGCTCTGCCGTTTGCACTGTCGGCATAGAAAAGCATAACCACTTTGCCGTCAATCGTGTCAGGCAGAACAAAAGCACCACTACACACATCGGAGGTTGCCCAAGGAACTTCGTTGGCACGAAGAACTTTGTATGCCCCCGCATCGAACGCTGTTGCACCGCTATTAAGGACACGGGTGTATATGACATCGGGTTTGCTCTTTTCAGGGTCGTAATGGTTATTGCTTTCCGTGTAGAACACATTGATGTTTGTATCGCACCATAAATTAGGCTCAACGCAGTTTTCGTTTTCGATGTCTGTGAGCCATCCGTTTTCGGTTATGTTGTAGAACTTGCCGAAGGGAGACTGCGATGCCAATATCATCAGTCCGTTGCCTTCCGTTCCCGTCTTGCGACAACTTACCACCATATAAAACCATCCGTTGCGATAAATGATTTCGGGTGACCAAAAGTTCTCATATCCCGTCCAATCTATCGCACCCGCCGTGATGTCGTATATGTTCGACCAATTCTCCTTATCGGAACTTATGCGGCACGAAAAGCCTTTGTTTCCGATTTCGGGAGATATCATGTTTGAACTATACATAAAGTACACATCATCGCAGAGCATAACGAAGGGGTCACGGGTATAGAACTCTTCGGACTTGTTCTGTGCGTCCGTCCAATCAACACCAAGCAGATACTCGGTGCTTGCGGTGTAATAGCCGTAGCCGGACTTGAACATCTTGCGGTATTCCTTAACGGTATCGACATACAGTCCTTCCGTGTTTTCGATGCTTCCATCACGGTATGTAAAGATGTAATAGCCGTAAGAGGGAAGGTCGAACACCCAAACTGCGCCGTACTGCTTGCCTTCTATGGCAACGCCGTTTCTTGTGCAAGTTACAGATGTGCCTTCGATGGTGTAAATGAACATCTGCGGAGCGAGTCCCCCTCCTGCACCGGGAGTGATGTCCTCAATCATCTGCATCGCCTTTGTTGCCGTAGCCGCCGCACTGTTCGCCGTGTCCCTCGCCGCCGTTGCCGTTCTCTGTGCGTTAGCGGCAACAGCCATAGCGTTTTCGCTTGACCCCAAGTCATATTTCTGCTCAATGTCGGAGGCTTTGCGAACACCCTGTCTATCCTGTTTTGCAATCACATATAATCCCTCCAATAAGAAAGGGGACTAATAATAGTCCCCTTACCAATTCTTCGTAATGTTACCTTCGTCATCGACATCGAAGCCTAAACTTCTCAAGATGGTTACCCTGTCCTTAAAGGTGAGGTCATTTCGGGCGTTCACATAGTCCACAATGTCGTCATTGTATGCCTTGCAGTCGGCTTTGCTGTCATACATGCTTCTATACAAGATAATCCTCTGACCATAATCAAGATCGAGACTGTTGATGTAGTTTGTTACCCGTTCCTTTTTAAGTCCGGAAACAGTTTCGCCGTTCTCGTCCTTTGCATCAAATTCAGATATGACATCCATGTATGCAGTATAGTTTTTGTAGCCGCCGACAGACTTCGCCACAGCGTAATTTTCAGGATGTTCATAAGCATAGTCGTACTCTTCTTTTGCACCCCAATATTCTTCGGGGGTAATTCCGAGTGCGCCTGTTACTTCTTCCTGTTTTTCGACCTGTTCATCGGTGAGTTTTCGCCATCCTGCTTCTGCCGTGGAATCCTCGTCGGGCTCATACCATCTGTAATGAACTTCGCCGTTTGTGGCATAAGGAGCATCTCCCGCCGCCGTTGTGACTTCGTACTTTGTTACTTCATCGTCGGTCATCTTCTGCCACTCGCCGTCTTCGTTCAACTTGAAGTGTCTGTCACCTACAGTAGCGATTCCGTCACCGATGTTGACATTTTCATAGGTGTTCAAGCCGTCTCTCGCAATGTCAACAATCTGCTTCTGAATCTTGTGGACACGCTTGTACTTCTCTTTATCCGACAAACCGGAATCGTTCTGTATTCTGCGCTTCTCGGCATACAGTTCGCCAAGTTCGAAGTTGATAGAGTTCATATACTTGGATTTCAGTATGTCTTCATCCGTGGCAGTGCTTGCTTTTGCGTTGGTAGTCAGTTCGTCAACCTTGTCATAGAAGTCAGAAACATTCTGATTGTTCATCATGCCGTCAGTGGTGAACTTGCTCTTTATCGGCGCAAGCATATTGCCAAGAATCGAGTTATCGCCACTTTCCGCTTCAGGTGTCAGCATCGGCAATATCATATCGCCTACACCGCCACTGTACTGATCGAGAACATAGTTCCACTTGTACGGGCTTGTGTTGGTTTTTTCGCCAATCCACTTGCTGATAGCATCCGTGCTTTCGTCATACTGTTCTGCCGCAGGAAGGTCTTGCAATCTCGTAGGAACTAAATCCTCGCCGTACCAAGTCTCGTTGTTTGCGGCTTGGAATATCGGCGCAAGGATGTTGTTCTCAAGCGGATTGTTCGGTGCAAGGTTGGAGACAACCAATTCGCCAAACGCTTCAAGGTCAACCTCGTCATTACCTGTGATAAAGTTTTCCATCTGCTCAAAGGCATTCTGAATAACCGCCAACGCTCTGCCTTTGGGGATTCTGACAAACTTTCCATCACCGAACTTGCCGACAATGTAATAGTTCTGCTTTACATAGTCGGACAGTTCTTCATATTCCTCGTCATCATCCCACAACAGATGATTCAGCAGGATAGAAGGAAGCCCCACAACGGCAACCTTTGCCGCCAACTTCGCCCATCCCTTCAGACCTTCGTACTTGGCTTCACGGACATTTCTCACCATCTGAACAGCACCCTGTACGGAAGCGTTCAGGAAGGTGAATCCATTGCGATTGAGTAGCCTTGTAATATCGCCGCCGGCGGAGAAGTCTGTAGTGACTCTCGCCGCATCCAACATAGCAACATCAACGCTTCTTCCCGCTTCACGGCTTGCGATATACTCTGCCATTCTTGGGATTCTTTCGATGAAGTTGTTGGCTGCGCTGATTTTCTCAAGCGGGAATCCGATAACCTTTGCTATGCCGCTCTTTTCCTGTTCGGCAAAAGTGTTCGTTTCCTTGTCGAAGTAGGTGTTCTGTTCGCCACCGTTTTCCATGTACTCTTTATACCAATGACCATTTTTGTTCCAAAGTTCCCCAATCGCTTCAGGGATTTTTGCGTAGGTTTCCATCGGATGCTGTGAGTTCAGCAAAGCATCCTGTATATCTTTAATGGGGTTAGTGAGCATAAAAGCAGGACTGTACTCGGTCAACAGTCCACGGCGAATGTCGTTTGCCTTGTTTGCGACCTTGTTGGTATAATTCTTGCCCTTGCTCTTCGGCTTCATGGTGTCGTACATTTCCTCGGTGATCTCGAAGGTTGCTTTCTCACCGTTCTCGAATACCGTGAAAGTGGGATTTCTGCCGTTCTTGCCTTCCTGCAAGAGTTCTTCGTGCGTATCAACGCTGTCAATGGCTTCGTCAAGACTCGTTTCCGCTTTCTCAATGGTAGTGCCAAGCATATTCTTCAGTTCAACACCAAAGCGATTCTTGGCAACCGCCTTGTAGGTCTGAAGTGTGCGCTGTGCTATTGTGTCGAACAGAGGAAGAATGTCTTTACTGCCACCTGTTGCTCTCTTGACGGGAGCGTTTACGCCCGTTCTTCTTGTGTCAAGAGGAACATCAATGTCAACACCGAAGTCACCGGCTCTGCGAATAGGCACGAAGTACGGGTACATCTCTGCCCAAAGGTCGGCGGTTTCCTGTGATATAACGCCACCATCGACCAACATCTCACGCAGATAACCCATGTAGTCGTACACATCTTTTGCGTGTCGCTTGAACTGCGGATTTTCACGCTCATATTTGTCTACGGCAAACTGTGACTCTTTCGCCGTGATAGAATCACCGAAAACAGGCTTGTTTTCCACATCTTTGTATCTGCTGTCAAGGGTCATTCTGCTAACATTGTGCTTGTGGTAGAGATATTCATAGAACTGCTGTGTCTTGCCGCTCTTCTCTACTGCCTTGCGAATGGAGTCAAGGGACTTTACGCTGTCGTTGCCGTGCTCCATAAGCCACTGTGCGCTGCTTTCGGCACGACCTATGGACTTCCACTTGCCTTGCAGTTCTCGGTTGCCCGTCTTTAAGGACATCGTTTCAAAGACCGTGCCTTTGTCAACAAAGTTGTCCTTGAACATTGACCACAAGCCGGACTTTTTCTTTTCGGTCTTCGGCTCTTCAGCCAGTACCCTTGCGACCTTTGGCTCATAAGTCTTCTGCTCTTTGGCTGTCTCTTCACCGTAGTACGGTGCTTCCACTTCAGGAGGCGCATCCGCATCGGTAATGCTTGCAAATCTTTCGTCCGCAACATCTTCCCTCACAGGTGCTTCCGCCTTGGCGATGTCTCTGCCGAAGGTGTCAAAGCGGGTGAGGGGAGCAAAAGACTCACCCTCGTTGGAGAGAGAGTGAAGAGTGCCGCTTTGGTGTTTTGCAACAAATTCCTCCACAACATCGTTTGCTACAGGAAGTTCGTTTGCTCCACCTTCGTATTCTTCAAGGACTCTGTACGCCTCTTCCATATTGAAGTTAGGCTGTACCTTCTGCTGTGCCGCACCGTTGCCCTCGTTGTCATACATTTTGAAGTCAATAAGAGTCTTCCAATATCCATCGGTAGAGCCATCGGGCTGAAGACTATAACTACCATCGCCGTTGTTTACAAGGAACTTGCTGAACTTCGGCTCACGACCCGTCTTGGCACAAAGATTCAGATATCTTTCCGCATTCTCTTTGCCGGTGAGATTGTAATCCCAATAGTCAGGGGGATACAGATTCGCCACACCCTTGTCAGTTTCAAGGTCGTGTTCGTTCTGTCCATAGGTGTAGTCCTCATAGGCACTCATACCCATCATGTTAAGTTCATTCTGTCCCCATCCGCTTCGATGGAAGGGAATGATGTAGTCGATGCGGTCATCAGCCATACAAGCAAGGATGTGCTTGTCATTTGCGCCGACAATGATGGTGCCGACATTTTCAGAGTATGCATCCCTTAACTTCATAGCCTCGTCAAAGTCCATACCTTCAACAGTACTAAACGCAAGGTTTCCGTCTGCATCGAAGCCATCGCCCTCGGCTATAAGAGAAAGGTTTATCTTGATTCCCGTGTCACCGAATACCCATGCGAAGTTAGGAACTTTCGTATACGCCTGTGAAGTTAGTCCCTTTGCGGACATATCCATGACCGCTTGCATCATGTCCAACAGATGAGGAGTCTCAAAGTCGGAGAAACTCTGTACACGCAGACCGCCGATGGACTCTATCTTGCGTATCTGTGCAGGAGTCAGGGACATAATCTCGTTGCGGTACTCCGTGCGAAGCTGCACCACTTTGGGATTGGCAGACCCCTTCTTGTTCATCGCATCCATGAAGTCTTTATAGGTATCGGGATGACTATGGCGAAGAGCCTCAAGACCGTCAGAAGTTGTGACTTCATCGAGATTGGGTTTGTATTCGCCTTCGTATCCGTTCAGCCATTCCTGTGCGAACTTGCCAAGGTGTCTACGGCGAGATTCCACATAGCACACCGCACAGGGTGCTTCCACTCCGTGTTCTTTCATCATGTTTGCCAGTTCGATGAGGTCATCGGACGAAAGCACGGTGTTGGGCATTCGGTGCTGAATGGCATCAAATGTTCCCTGATATGCAAGCCTCTTGGCACACAGCGTAGAAGCATCAAGAGTTTTGACATACTCCTGATTGTTCTTCAGCATCGTCTGATTGTCTGCGGCAACAAAACCAAGCCTATCCTTGTCGGCGGCGATTACGGAAGCAATGCTGTTAGTGTCCTCAATCCACTTGTCAACTCGGTCTGCTTCATAACCCGCCTTGACGAGACTGTCTCTAACCTTCGTCTGCGTTTCAGGTGTCCAAGTGGAAAGGCTGTACTTTGTCACCGAGCCGCCATCCATTACCTTGACATTGTCGTGCGACTCTTCAGCCTCACTCTGCTTGCCGCCCTCACGATACGCTTCCTCAAAGGCTCTCTTGACTCTCTCAAGTTCTCTTGCTTCTTTGCTTCCTGCTGTAGCAATCTTGCAAAGATACTTGATTTCATCGTAAATCTTTTGGAACACATTGCGATGTTCTACAGAAAGATGTTTAACAAAGTCCGCATCGGAGAAGAGATAATCGCCTACAAGGTCGGCGGCAAGTTCGGAGTCAATGTCCGCATCCTTGATGTCCTTATACAGTTCGGACAACGCATTGTGTCTGCTGTCATACTCGCCCTTGCTCTTCGCATAGTCAAATACGGTCTGCTTCAGCGCATCGTACAGTTCTGTGCCTTCAAGAACATGGGTAATTTCGTGACCGACAACTCTATTCAGCGATTTAGCGGAATCAATGTTAAGCGTAACACCGTCTTTTGTGACATAGCCGTTGACGGTTTTACCATCAACCGCAAAGCCACTCTCTTTTAACTTCTGATTGTTGGTGAAATCAAAAGGAACACCCTTATCTGCTGATATCTTTGCGATCATATCAACAAATTCGTGTGTTCTGTTTGTGTTATTAAGTATTCCGCTCTCTATGGCTTTTTTGACAGTTTCCTGCTGCTTGGCATCATACTTCGTCAAGTCTGCGGTGAAACTCTGACTTCTTCTGCCTCGCTCGTTATAACTCTCAATAAGGCGGTCATTCTGCACCATGCCAAACACTTCATCGCCCAACTGCGTTTTAAGAGAATCACGCTGCGAAGTAGTCTTGAGTTCTTCAATCCGCTGTTTCAGTTCCGCATATCTTGATTGTTCTGCAAGGGTAGCGTTCTGCTTCTTACCAAGAGCCTCAAACTCGTTTGTAAGCGCATCTTCGCTGTCGATAGTCTCTTTATATGTCTTGTAGGTGTCACCGCCCAAAACGCTTTCTATGGTGTCTGTGGTGATATAGCCTTTGTCCATATCTTCGAGAACTTCGTCATAGATTTTGGACTTTTCTTTTTCGGTAAGTTTCTTGCCGCCCTGTTCCTGCTTTTCGATCTCGTCATTGTAAACCTTGTCTACAACAGCCTGTTCGTTATCGGTTAAGCCGGAGGCATAGTCAACTCCCTTTTTGATGGACTTGATAGCATTGGCACTTCCACCAACACCGCCAAGGACAGCACCGCCGATAAAGGACTCCCACGCTTCTTCGGAGGAAAACAGTTCTGTCAGTTCCTTGTCATCGGCGTAAGTGATTTTCTGTCCTATTGCGCTCATTACGCCGGACAGAACTTCTTCAAAACCTTCACCCGCCGTGTCCATGCCAATCTTGGCAAGCGTTCTGACAGCCTTGTTGGAAATGTTTCTAGCAAGTCGTTTTGTCAGGGCGTTGTCAAGCGTTTTGCCGCCGAAACTGATACCGCCGGATATCTTTTCGGTCAAGATTTCAGCGCCGGCAGTAATAGCGGCACTTGCGGCGGCTTCATCAAGGCTTGCACCTTCTTTGAGCGCACTTTCGGCTTCACCGCCAAAGGCAATCAGACCAGTGGTAAGAAACCAAGGGACGCTCACTGCTTTAAGACCCGCTGTTGCCGCCAACTGACCCGCAGACTGTGCAAGAGCATCCGATTTCTCGGCAAACACGGAATCTGATTCCATGTTGTTCTTGACATACGCCGTGTCGGACTCAATAAGCCGATGCGCCACATTCCAGTCTTCGTCCGTAAGCATCTGACCGCTTGACGCTTTGCTTGACATATATGCGGCAGACCCAATACGGGACAGGATAGTATTGGCAATAGCCTCCTCATCGTAAAGGTCTTTTGCTACAAAATCGGCGGCTTCTTTTTTTTGTGCTTCCGTTGCTCGATCAAACGCTCTCTGTGTTTCGGCATTATATGTGCCGCCGTTCTGATAATACATACTTTGCGACACATAAGGTGCGGCGGTTGTAAGAGCGTCAATAGCCTTTTCGCCCATGCCTATAACACCGGTCAGAACATCCCCGAACAAGTCAGAGCCAGAGCCAAGGATGGCTCTTGATACGCTGTCCACGGTAGTGCCTTTTTCCAGTGCGCCCTTCTGAAACCACTTGCGCCCGTCCTCTTCAATCTTCTTTTTGGAAGATTCTCTCATCCCGTCAGCAATTTCCCAGTCATCATCCGTAATCGCAAGACCGCTCTGTGCTTTTGTACCCAAATAAATGCCGGAACTGATGTTGGAAAGGACTTTTTCCCAAATACTTTCATCCTTCTTCTGCTCTTCCTTCTTCTGCTTGGTGGTCTTCGCCTTGGCATTCGTAGTCTTGGTAGTCTTCTTAACGGGCGCAAGGTCTTCTTCCGCAAGCCGTTTCTTTCTTAATGCGTTATACTCGTCAGAAAAGGATTTCCCTGATGTTTCCCTTGTGGTTGTTTTTTCGGTTTTCTTTTCGGTTTTCTTTTCGGTTTTCTTTGTGGTTGTCTGCTGTTCCTGCAACCGTTTCTTTCGGAGTTTGTTATATTCTTCCGAGAAACCCATAGAATCACCCTTTCTTACTGGTTGTTATACAGTTTCTTCAGTTTAGACAGCACGGGAGATACGGTGTATGTCAGTCTGCCGTTAATCACTCTTTCCTGAACAAGACCCTTGCTGACATAGGTGTTCAACTGGGACGGACTTAACGCCGTAGTGCCAATCGTATTAGCCACCTTCTTAACGCTGTTCATATCTACGACAGGCTCTTTGGAGTCGGCAACGGTTGTAGTGCCTTTCTTCGCTCCCGCAACAGGCTTGTAAGTAGGTGTAGACTTGACATACCTTTTAACCTGTGGGTTATCTTCCGGCGGGTTATCTTCCGCCGCTTTTCTCGCTAACTCATCCTGTGCCTTCTGATACTCAAACTTTTCTCTTTCAAATGCCATCTGCGCTTCGGTATTGATCTGCTGAAGAACATCCTGATAGCGACCATAGTACATATCGTCAACTGCAAGTTCTTTGTCGGACTTGGCAATAATAAGAGTGTTCTTGTACTGGAAGCCTTCAATAGAAAGTTCAAGTTGCTTCTGCAATGCGTTGTAGGCTATCTCCGCAAGTGCCGCATTGTTCTGAAGTCTTGCATCCTTGATAGCGTTGTCATAGTTCAGCACAGCACGGCTATAGGACTCTCTCGCAGTAGCAACACGATTCTGATAGGTGGTGTACATACTGACCTGTGAACTTTCGCTATAGCCGGTATTCTGCATACCCTGTGCCGCCATTGCTTCAGCATTTGCGCCGTACTGGTTACTCTGCTTCTGCCAGTCAACATAAGCACCGCTCTGTTCCTTGGTGTAGTCTTTCTTCGCCTGTTCCTTCTGCTGATTTATCTGCTCAATGGCAAAGTCGGTCTGTTCCTGCTGAAACTTCTTCTGCTGTTCTGCATACTGTTTGGAGGCATCTATCTGCTGCTGATAGAACTTATCGGAATTGCTAATCATATTGCCGTAAGTTGTATCAATCTCGTTTAATGCCGCCTTCTTATCCGCTTCTACTTCGGTGAAGCGTTTGTCATCGTAATTTACGCTGTAATCAGGTGTAGCCATTTATCTTCCCCCCATCATCGCTTTATATAGCCGCCTATGAAACACTCAAGCGTAACTGTCTCAAGGCTGAAACGGGTCTGCGAACAGAACTTCAACTGAAGGTCTTTGAACTTCTTCCGTTTAATTCTGCTCACAAAATAATCGGTCACATTTTCGTATGTGCCGATTAACTCAAAATCTGTATCTTCCAACTTCGCATAGACGGATATATCGCCCGTTGCTTCTGCGACACATCCTCTTTTGTTGGTTGTCTTCTGTTTCTGCGGTGCAGAGAATTTATCCTTGGGAGTTACCCAATAACTCTCCACATTCGCCGTATTGTCGGTAAGCGTGTAAACGCCGTCTTCTGTGCCAAGGTAGAGAATGCCGTTGTCCACTCTTGCACTCGTTATCTTCTTGCCCAAATCCCAGTAGAAGAACTCGTACTCTATGTGTCCCTCGTTGCTGAAGGCTGTGCGAGAGTCGGCGAGATATGCCTTGTCACCGATAAAGATGCACAGATAACCTTCCCACTCTGCGAGAATCATATTCTTGTAATCTGCTTCGGCAATCATCTTGCGGTCTACAAGAGAGCTTCTGTGTGCTACAGACTGTTCCGTAGTGATATCGCCGCTTATGCCTTCCATTCCTCTTTCAGAGAAGAAGATAATGTCATCGTTAAAGTTGATGGCTTTACCTACGCATCCTGTAGTGATACTGGAATGCTGTGAAGGATAGATTTTGCCGTACTCGTTATCGATAGTGGGAGCGTGATAGAACACCGTTGTGTTCGCCTGTGAAGGCTCACGGAACACCCACAAGACATTGTTACCCGCTACAAGTCCGTTTACCTTTGCGCCGTCAAGACCTTCCTTGTAATAATCAAGGTCGCTACAATAGGAAGGGTCATCAAGAGAACAATGCCATACAGTATTGGGATAATCCTTGTTGCCGCTAAAGAATACTCGGTTGTCGAATACCTGAAGCAAGGTGCAGTTCAGTATCCTGTTGCTTGCCTTGACATCCTTTTTGAACTCTACCGAAACATTATCCCGTCCGTCCGTAAGAGGTGCGGCAGGAGCGGTAGTAAAGGTTATCTTTCCTGCGGTGTAGTTAACGGTGTAGTTGGTTACTGCCTTGTCGTTGACCTTTACAACGGGAGCAAAGTCGTTGTCGATGTTCTGTGCATCAAGAACGAACTCTTTGCTTTCGCCGTCTGCAAGGAATGTGTTTTTGCGCTTGGCAGACAGAAGGTTGACATCTTCGTGTATCGAGCCGCCTCCTGCGGGTTTCCTTCCGATAGAAGTGGTCGGCACATATCCTTCCACCGCTTTAATGGTAGTGCCGTCATACTCCAAGTAGTGCTTGCCGTCTTTGAAGTACCACTTGTCTTCATAAACAAAACTGTCACTAATAGCAGAATTTAAGCCGGAGAAGATTTCACTCTTTACTCCGGCTTTTACTTTGTACAGTTTTGTACCGCTATGCACTAACTGAAAGTCTTTATAAAAGAACACACCATAGACAGGCTCATCGAAGGATGTTTCCAAAGCCATGCCGGGGCGTGTTCTTATGCTCTCTGTTTCTTTGTAATCTTTCCATACATTAAGGCTGTCGGGACTTCTTACAAGGTTTATCTCTTCGCCTCGGAAGTCTACGCCACGAAAGCCACCGTAGATACGGGATATGAGGTCACCAGTCGATACACTCATACGCTCACCCCGCCATCAATGTAAATGGAACTCATGTGATATCTCGGATCAAGTCTCTGAAGCATAGTTTCATATCTTGTGGAATAGATGTTTCCGTATTCCGCAGATACATCGCTCTTGAGAAGGTCACCCGCAATACCATAGGGCATTATCTCAAGCACATCGGGAGTAAGTTCAAACTCATAGGCTTTGTCCCTTGTCTTCTCCGTAATGCGTTCAGGATATACAAAGACATCCATCTCTGCCGTGCCGCTCTCCATAATCTTCAGAACAGTTCCGTTTGCTTTGGGAATGTAATCGACACCGCCGACCATATTTATCTGATAAATTTCATACCCACATTCTCTTTCAATGTCAGCGAATTCTATCAGGTCACCCTCGGTTACTTCCATCTCCACATACTTGGAGATTTTACGCATTCTCGCAAGTTCATACATCACCTGATTGGTGACTTCGTTTATCTTTGCGGAAATATCGGGGTCATCAGTTAAAAGTTCGCTGTCAGGGTTAAGTTCCTCAATCATCGCAAGGACTTTTTTCTTCATCTCAAGTAATGTCATTTCATCACCCCTTTAATGAGAAAGGGACGGATTTCTCCGTCCCCTTTGTTTATTCACCTGTGATTTCTTCAAACTCTTCTGCGGTAATCCATTTGCCAACAGCAGAGCGAACACGGTCAATAGACCACATACCACGGTCATAATAAGATTTTACTTTTTCGTAGTTAGTGCTGTGTTCCATTACGCTTCCTCCATCATAAGAAGATAGTCAACATCGGCACGAAGGAGTTCAAGTTCGGTAGGCTCAACGGCTTCTTCTGCTTCGGGCATTTCTCCCGCCGTCCACTTTGTAACGGTCATAACACCGTCAACATCTTCGGCTACAACTTCGCCAAAGGGGAAGTTTTCGCAAGTAAGGTCATCGGGAATAACCGCCCAACCTTCAGGAAGAACGCTATGGTATGTCTGATTTCTGTGCGCTCCGTTATCGAGAGCGACTATTTCAAGCATTTTCATTTTGGTTTCCTCCTTTTAGCCGATAGCAACATAGCGATAAGTTACGCCGGAAACATTTAACTGTCCCACCGCAGTGCCGCCGTTAATATTGTGATACCAAGTCAAGGTTAGTGTGTTTTTATCAAAGGCTGCCACTTGTCCGAATGCTGAAGTGTACGAACCAGTAGTCGAATAACTTCCAGTACCAATCATAAATTCACCGCCGTGTATATTGGTGCCATTGCCATCGGGTGCAATGTGAACGATTTTCGGCTCAAAATCAAATGTCAGCGAGTTTTTGTTTTTGCTGCCATATTTGCCCGTACCAACATAAGTGCCGGTTGCGATTTTGACATCTGCTGCGGCAAGTTTTTCGTCTTCTGCCTTTATAAGCGACCACAGTTTGGCAAGACCGTTTTCATCTAAAAACGCCATGTTAATTCCTCCTTATACGCAGATTTCCTCGATTTCGTCAGGCTGAATCGCCGCAACATTATCGATTGCTTTTTCAACCTCGTCAGCCACGGCATCAACCGCAGCCGCTCTTGCGGTTTCTTCTGCAAGGTTGCTAACTTCCTTCAGCGATGCTTCCACCGCTATATCTACAACTTCCTCATCAATTGCCTTGTCGATAGCCTCTCTCACGGCTTTTGCATCTGCCGCCGCACCGCTGATGGAAAGTGTCTTGTCGATTACAAGAGTATGTATCTTACCGCTCAAGGAGGCATATTCAGTCTGTACATTTCCTTCCATATTCTTCGCTCCTTTCTATAAGAGAAGCACCGCCATTAAGACGGTGCTTTTTTGTTATGTTAGTGCCGCACACACGCACTTGGCATACAGTTCATATCCTGCTTCGCTTGGATGCAGACCATCGCCAAACAATACCGCAGTCAGTTCATCGTCGGAAGAAGTCGGAAAACCAAAATCAGCACCATTGATAATGCTTGCGCCGTTGGCAATACATTTTCTGTAAATAGCCTGTCTGTATTCATCCATCGTGTGGAACGGATGTGCAGGGTTTCCGTCTGCTCGGTTGATGGGTAGGATAAAAATAATTTCTCTGTCCGGAAAACGCTCATTGATATTCGCAAACAGGGCGTTGAGCGCACCATACATCGTGCTTTCATCGGTAGAGTCCCATTCGCCTATGTCTGCTTGCTGTCCGTAGTCATTTGTACCAATCGCAAAGAACAAGTATTTGCTTGCCGGGTTTTCGCTTCTGAACACGGCAAGCATATTATTTGTTGCGCTGACAACATCGGTAAGGCAATGACCACCACGACCTTTGTTATACGCTTTGTTCAATCCAAGTTTGTCTTTGATAAGTGCTACCCATCCGTTTTCCGTGATCGCATCAGATGCGGTATATCCAGCCGTGATGCTGTCACCGAAGCAGTCCGCTTCCTCACCCGTAAACACAAAAGGTTTGTTTGCTACCGTCTTGAACGAATACGCTTTGTTTGTGCGCTCCAAAGATGTTCCAGTAAGTCTGTTTAGCCTGATTTTGACAGCCTTGTTCGGCAAAATCATTTTGTCATTGCTGTCCAAAGTGATGTCACCAAGCGGATTCATGTCATAATCGTATGCCATACCAACCAACAAAGAAGTATCAAATCCGTGATAGTAATAATCCTTTGATGGGTCAAGTTCCACCAAATAACAAGTGGCATCCACGGAAAAGGCTTCAAATGTGTTGTCAACTTGGATTCTGCCCTCACCAACTTTTGTCCCCTCATACGGCTTTTGCATGAACTTGATTGTAAGAGTTTGGATGCCTTTTTCGGCTTGGTTGGGATCGTGATTGATAAGAATATACCCATCTTTTCTTGTCAGCAGACCTTTTGCGACCTCATCCAATCGCTTGAAGTATGCGCCGTCCTCCGTAAACACAAGACCTCGGACATAGCTTTCGCCATCAACGATTCGCACCTCTTCCATGTATTCGTTGAATGGGAACTTGTATATGTTGCACCCTTCCAAATCCTGATAAACACCGGAATAGTCGATATACTTATTTCTATTTACAATTTCCAAATCTTCCACGGAAACGGTGACAGACCGCTCACCGTTGAAAACTAAAGGCATAAATGTCGCAAGCACATGGTTGCCAAGTTTTCTGTTAAATTGCTCCCTTACCGCCGTTCCTGCACTGTCGTAGGTAACGCCGTCAGCACCAACACGGATGTCAACCACTTCCGCACCGTCAGCAGTTGCGCCGCTCACAAGGTTGTCTATTCTCGCTCTTTCAACGGCAAGTTCTTCAGCAACAGCCTCGCCGCTCTTCTTGTTCTCTTTAATCTTGCCCGTCAGTCTGCCGTCCATCAAGGCGATATCATTCTTAACAAGCGCAATCGCTCTTGCAATCGCCTTGTTCTCAACAGGACGGGAAGAAAGCAGACTCAAGTCCTCGTCAACAACAGGGATGTCTTCAGGCTTGGTAGGCTCGTCATTGGTAATATCCTTGCCTTCGGGGAACAGTTTGAATATCTTTGCTCCGTCATCGTCATAGCCAATGAAGGTCTGCGGATTGGTGTAGGGATTCAGCGTTACTTCATACCAATAGTCAGTAGGCTTGCTGATGGTATTGCCTATCTTGGTGTCCTGTTCCGTCAGGAATATGCCTACAGTGTTGGTCTTGGCAGGAACAGGGAAGTCCTTCTGCATCACAACATCTTCTGCGTTCTTCTTGCGGTAAATCATCATCTGCACGATATCGCCCGGCTGAAACTCATAAGCCTCGCCGGTGCGCTTATCTTTTGCAGAAACATTGAGACATACTATATCGCCTCTTGTTGCGTAGATGGATAAATCTTCGTTTACAACAAACATTTCATCACCCCAAATCCTTAATGTTCGCCAGTTCTTCAATGGCATCTGCTATCGTTACAAAGTCTGCTACGGGTTTTATATAGCCACGACCTTCTTCCTCAAAGATAAGAACATCGCCCTCTTTAAGTTCGATGGTAGTGTCATACTTGCTCTTGTATCCCTCGCCCTTGACCTTTGTAACAGAGTGGAACACCAAATCCTTAACTGTCTGTTTTACATTCTCGTTCTTGTACTCAAAATCCGTGTCTTTGTCTACACGGATGCCGGGGTATAAATCAATACTGGGTTTCTGTATGAATATCTGCATTGTGTGCCTCCTTTCCTTTCGTCAGTGCAGAGATGCCCTCTACATTCACAAAAAGAGGGGGAGCATCGTTTGACACTCCCCCACGAAGGGCATTAGGCTATGCGCCTTGCATTCCCCGCACTTGGGGTATTAAGTTTGCCCTTATCAGCCTGCGAGAGGTACTTTGACAACCTGAATGCGGTTTTCGTCAATGACCTTTGCGCCGAAGGTATCAAGACCACGGATGATGTCCTTGAATCTCTTTTCAGCACGGAGAGCCTCAACCTTGTTAATCTGACCGGCGAAAGCAATAGCCTTCTTGCCACGGATGCAGCAGTAAGCGTTAGTGGAGTCCTTCGCCATGTTGTTGGACATAACAACATTGAAGTCATCGTATACGCCAACGATACCCTTCTTGATGTATTCGGGGTTGTTGGTGGACAGGGTAATGAGTTCGTTCTTGAACACATTGTAGACGGCAGGAGTAATTTCGATTACGCCTTCCTCGTCAAAGTTGCGTTCACGGAGAGCAACGATAGCATCGTCAATGGCTTCCTTAACTGCTTCCTTGGTAAGAGCGGTAGCAGTGGTAGCATTGGTTGCGCCCTTGATAAGGTTTGCAACATAGGTGTCACGGGCAACAGCAAGACCGTGAACAGCCTTTTCCTGATACTTTTCGGGCAGACCGGGGACGGACTGTGCTTCGTTGACATCGTCTACATAGAATGCGAAGTAGTTAGCCTGATCGATGGTAAGTACCTGACCCTTGTCGGACATCTCTTCAATGGTGATATCCTGAGAGCCATCGTAAGCACCGATAGTAGGCTCACCAACGCCAAGAATCTTGACGGAACGAGCGTACTGGCAATCGCCTTCGTATTCACGCAGACAGTTGTCTACGAGTTTGCACTTGAGTTCGAGGTCATCCTGAATCTTCTTACTCCATATAGTCTGAATAAAGTTAGTTACTGCCATAATAATTTCCTTCCTTTCATTAGGAGGGAAGCATTATTTCCACTTGTACATTGACTTCTGAACGGCGGCAAACAGTGCCGGATTCTTGTCAAAGTCCTTTTTGGTAAACTGAAGTGCCTCATCTCTTGTATAGAAATCCTTAACGCCGTTGTTATCGGATGTACTGTTTTTCATGCTTCCCATAGTTTTGAATTCTTTTTTGGGTATGGTTTTGTTGTAGATGTCATAGACATCCTTAATAGGCGTATTGGGATTGAACTTACCCGCAAATTCTTTGAACTCTGCGCTGTTGTACAATTCCTCTGTTACACCTATCTTTGACAGTTCACGGCTTCTCTCTGCATTCTGACGATGTTCAGCAAGGACTTTGAAGAGTGCCTTTTCTCTTGCGGTCATGTTCGCCGCTCCTATTTCGGTCAGTCGGTCAACTTCTTCGACCACTTCTTCAAAGCCACCATTGATGATGTCAGCCGCTTCTGCTCTCGCAAGGACTTCTATATCCTTTGCGGAGTAGTTAGGCTTCTGCGCCATTTCTATGCCCTTTGAGGTGTAGAACTGTCTGAAGGTGTCGGTTATCTCACCAACATCTTCTTTGCCTGTGCCAGCTTTCAATGTTTCCACAAGGTCACCGTATATGCGGTCATTCTCCTTCTGAACTTTTGCTCTCGTTCTGGCTTTGACTTTGCCAACAATTTCATTGACCTCACTCTGTGTGTAAGTCCTTTCCTGTTGGGTTTCTTCTACGGTCTGCTCCGTGTTTTCAGTCTGTTCGACAAGGTTTTTGTTCTCTTCCATAAGAACTCCCTTCCTATTTTTTAATCGAGGTTTGTTTCCTCAAATTCCGTTTGAGTTTAACGACATCACGCTTGGTCAAATAAAAAAGCACCCCAATTGGGACGCTTAATATCAATAGGTTTTCTTCTTCTTGCCGTATGCGTAAACGGTCTTCTTGCCGTCTCTTCCCTGTTCGCCAATGGAGCGTACAGAAGTAGGAGTCTTATAAGAACTGGTAACTCTTTTAGTCGTATGTACCTCGTTGCGTCCGCCGTTCTTGCTTGCAGGAATTACCCAAGCGTTGTTGGTTGCTCTTTTACCCGCACTCTGCGCTCTGGTAATACCGGTCTTTGCGGCGGTTGCGTTTTTGCCGACTACACCGGCAGACGCATTAGATGCCGCTCTTGCCATTTTTGATGCCTTGGTAGAAGCCTTCGCAACGGCTTTTGCGCCACTTGCAGTGATTTTTTTAGAGGCGTTGGCGGCTGCGCTTGCAAGTCCCGCCGCAGTGTTAGTTCTCTTCTTTTTCATTTCGTAAGTAGCCATAGTTCATTCATCCTTTCAGATTTGTTTATTATTTATTCTTCAGCGATGGTTTCATCGCTTACTTCTTCGTCAAGTTCCGCTTCCTGTTCTGCGTACTGTGCTTCTTCTGCTTCTAACTGTGAACGGGCATCGGCTATCTGCTGTGCCTGTCCGTCAGGGTCTTCCATAAGGAACTGCTGCGCTCTCTGCTGCATCATCTGTGCCTGTGCCTGAATCATAGCAATCTTGCGCTGTTCATCTCTTATGTGTTCGACTGCTTCTTTTATCTTCTGTTTAGGCGCAACAGAATCATCGTCAAGCACTTCCACATAGGTGGCAAGTTCACTTACTCTCTGTGCGGTAAACAGTCCGTTAAGGAGAAGATTCTCAATAGTCTGTTCCTGTGCGAACTTGTCATATACGCCCTTAGGAGTAATGTCTATCTTGACTGTTGCCTGAAGTCGCTCAAGCACACTCTGCGGAACATGGACTATGCTGATAACCTCTTCGCCGGTCTGTGGGTCTACTTTGACTTCTTCCATGTTGATACCGTCTGTAGAATAGACAACGATGTATTCGTGCCATATCCTTGCAATATCTTCGATGAAGTTCTTGTAGGACTCCTTCTGTTCGGTCATAGGTGCTTGTGATGCTTGCTGAACTGCGAGAATTGCACGACCTGATGCAGATTCGGGATTGACCTGACCTGTTGCTGTGTCACCCGCACCCGCCAAGTCTCTTGATACCTGAATCAAATCTTCCTGAAGTTTAACTACATCGGGAGACATCTGTGCGGGAGGAATCGTGCCAACAATCTTGTGTACATCTTCTACAGGCTGACCATTGGTGCGAATCGTACCGCCTACAGTATTCAGCGCATTGGGATTGGCTATCTTGGTAACATCCACAACCTTCTGCGGATATGCCTGATATTTAACTGTAAGAACTCGCCTTACTTCGGTGCGGTTGACTTCGATCTGATTGGGAATGAGATAACGGACTTCGCCTTCGCCTCTTGCACTTCCTTCTTTCTCTTCCCAAATGAAGTGTGCAACGGGGTAGAGGGAAAGTCCTGTGTCTATATCCTCCGCTATGTTTATCCATCTTGTAGCAACAGCGAAGTTGACTGTGCCGTTACGCTTGTACATCTTGTAGACAACGGTAACCATGTTATCGAGTTCTATCTTGGCGGCTTCACCGCTTTCCTCAAAGGTGTCGTTATCGCCTATGATGTACTGCTGTTTTTCCTCGCTCATACCAAATCCGGCAGCGAGTTCTCTTGCATTGACTACAGGCAGTCTCTTACGGATAAGGATATAAGGCTGACTCTGTATATCGTCATCGTTCTCGTTGCCGTAGTAAATGTCGTTCTTCTTTACTATCTCGTTGACAGGCATCATCTTCTCTTTGTCGAAGTTGATGTAGATAATACCTTCATCGTTGATAGCGGCATCCTTGGTGATCCTGCGACCTTTATAATCCATCTTGTCTTTTTCCCATACACGGGAAGCATAGCGGTTAAGCATATCGCAGTATCTTCCGCTCTCTTTCTGAAACTCTCTGTTTTCGTGGTTTTCAGAAGAGTAGTTAATAGCGTAAAGATTGTCGTGAATAACGCTAACTTTGTATTTTACGATGGGTTTGATAAAGTTCTTCTGTACCGGCTCTACGTCGCCCAGTTTTGCGCCTTCCCACTGATTGCCGTTATACATCCTGTAGTTTCTGTCGGTGTCTGTATAAATGCCGGTCTGCCTGTGGTAGTTGCGCCCCTTCTCATATAACCCCCATATGGGAGTCTCCATTATTTCCTGAATGTCCATCTATATCACCCCTTATCTTGGAACATCTTCCTGATGATTGGCAGTTCCATCGTAGGACTCTATGTTACGCATGATGGTATCTATTCTGTTCTGTTCTGCCTTTGCTTCCTTCTTCGCTTCGTGCTCTCTGTAGGCTTTCAGAGGACTGACGGTAGGAGGCTCTATCTTCTCGCCCTTGACTACTGTCTGTCCCACCATTGCTCCCATAAGAAAGCAAGCCATGCAGACGAAACCTACTGTCAGTATCGTTAATGCTTCCATATATCCTCCTTAAACTATGGTCATATCCTCGCCCCAGTCGTATTGTGTCTCCGTCTGTCTCTCTACATTGAATCTGTACTGCGGAGGAACATTGATAGGCTCGTTGATGAATACGACCTGTTCTCTTATCTCATGTGCTATTGCAAGACTCATCATTTGGTCATCGTGTCCGCCCTGTGGTGCTTCTATGCGCCCCTTTTCGTTTCTCACAATGGTCAGAAGTTCTTCTAATGTCTCTTTGTCATTGATGGTGTCGCAATGTTCCCTTACTATCTCTATCAGTTTGGAGATGATTGTAGGGCGTGTGAGGGAAGTAGTCTTAAAGCCAAACCTCTTCTCCGTCTTGCCCGTGTATGTGTCTTGTGCCTCTCTCACATACTGTTTCTGATATCCGAGCCTCTGTAGTTCTCTTATGGGATAAGAGTCGAAGTTTGCTTCTATGCCTATCAGCGCATCTCTGTAGTATTTGCCAAGGCAATACATCTGTCGTGCGTATTGGTCTGCATCAAACTGATGTCGCATCTTCGCTACCTGAATACCTGTCTTGGCATCCAGTACATCAGCAACGAAGTAGTCACTACCTTCTCCGGCAGTATCGCCACCGATAGCAAAGGCTGTGTCATATATCTGATTAGGCAGCGTATACAACTTGATATATCCGCTCTTGTCGTTTACCCACTTGATATTGCTAATGCGTAGACCGTCATAGTCATAGACGAAATAACCTGTCTTCAGCGGCTTTGTAATCTCGTCTAATCGCTTTTGTATCGCTCTTGCATCAAATACCGTCTTGCCGAGAATGCCCCACTTACCGAGGCAATAAACCTCGTATGTGTATTCATCAATGGCTTTCAGGTCTTCAAGTGCTTTGCGGTCATCTTCTGTAAGGAACTTGTTGTCCTTATAAGTAGAAAAACAGACAGTAGCCAAGCCACTGTCTACGAAATGTCCCTTTATCCAATGCTGTATGTTGATAGGGTTAAACGAAAGCACGATCTGTTTCTTGCTCTTACCACCACGAAGACGGACTTTTAACTGGTTGATATCCGCTTCCTGTGTTTCCGTTGCCTCTTCCACCCAAATGTCTGTAAGTTCGCCATTCTCGAATGTGATGGACTTAATCTTTTCAACATCGTCCAGTCCCGCAAAGGCTACCTCATTGCCTGTCAGTTTGCATTTGATACGCATATCGCTCTCGTTAATCTTGAAATGCTCTGACAGATTCCAATGGGATATAACCTGTTTCAATAGCGGGAATGTGCTTCGTCTGTTTGTATCGCCCGTCTGACGGACTACAAGCAGATTGCATCGCACAGGATGTATTAACTTGTATATGTATCTTTGCGCTATGAAGTAACTCTTGCCGGAAGAGCCACCGCCATAGAACACAAGATATCTGTCGGTGTTATCCAAATAGGGAAGGTACACATCGTTGAATACCTTCTTGGATATCTTAATGTTTACATCCATCAGTCATCACTCAATTCTATGCTGATGTTTACTGCATTCTTTACTTCAGCCTCGACCTTCTGTACATATTCGCCCTGCATCTTGTTCATAATGTCGATTGCTTTTAACTTTGCGTTGATATCCACATCCGCATCGTCAATTCGCTGTGTAAGCCA
>JAEIGA010002186.1_pt1 | contig 31235 bp, 23 predicted proteins | sample 9270691 | NCBI WGS metagenome assembly JAEIGA01 (sample SAMN17057246, study PRJNA624740) | gut metagenome | biome: biome; isolation source: fecal sample | host: Bos grunniens | place: China: Xizang | collected 2019
ATCCTCGTGACGAGCGGTACGTTGAAGTTCCCCAATGGCGGTGCAAATGGTCCGGGTAAGAGTCGCGTGATTACGGTCACGGGCGCCAATGCAGCGTTGGCGACGGGTACGAATACTGACGCCACGGGCTGGAATGTTGATGGCCGTCAACGTATCGTCTTGAAGGAGCAGGGCGAGTTCAAGGTCTACAAGCGTGATACGCTCAAGACGCCAATCACCATGGCAGGTGGTATCATCCGCTTGATGGCAGATTCGGCAGATAGCAACCGTGGTTTGGACTGGTTCGAAAATCCGACCTTGACGGTGAATGCCCTTGAGGGTGCTACGGCCGAAACGCCGACCGAATCGTACATTACCTATGCCGATAACGCTACGGGTGACTCGATTAAGATGAATATTCGCCACAATTCGGGCACGGGTGATTTCCCTGTGGAAGTCGCAGAAAAGGCTCGCTTGACGGTGAAAGTCAATCTTTATGGCGGTACTATCACGAAGACGGGCGCAGGTGAACTCGTGCTCACGAATGCTGACAACAGCTATGGCGCGACGACGATTAATGCCGGTACCTTTACGGTGACGGGTGCCACGGGTACGGGCGCCACCACAATGGCAGCTGGTACGACCTTGCGCGGCACGGGTACGGTGAAGGGCGCTTTGACCTTCACGAAGACCGTGGAAGAAGAAGTGATTACAGCATGGCCGACCTTCGAAGTGGCAGAAACGCCGCTCACGGTGAATGGCGCGATTACAGGTGTGGCACAGTTGAGCGTCAGCGATGCCTTGCTCGCCTCGGATCCTGTCACGATTCCAGTGATGACGTCTGCCAACGTTACGGCTGACAACTTCACCAATAAGCCCGAAGGCTATGTCTTCCACAAGGCTGGTAACACGCTCTACCTCGTGAAGCAGGCCGCAATTCAAACGGCGCTCTATGCTACGGTGACGGAAGATGCGGATTGGTCGGCATTGAATTGGACCGATGCAGAAGGTGTCGCTGTTGAGGATGTCGCTTGGGATGCAGTTGTGTCGGTGACCTTGACGGCTGAAGCTGATGCGACGGTGACACGTGATGTGACCACAGCGATGCTCACGACCCTCACGGTGGCAGCCTCTGACTACACGCTTGCGATGGCGGGCAACTCCTTGAATGGTGCAGCGCGTGCGCTCACGGGTGACTTGGTGATTGCGGATGCGAACACCTTGACGACCTTGACGACGCTCTCTGGTGAAGGCTCCTTGAAGCTCGCCGATGGCGTAACCGTGACGGTAAACCACACGGCTGATACGTCTACCTTGAGTGGTCAGAAGGTGGAAATTGCTGAAGGTGCTACTTTAGTGATTGCAGCAAATGCTAACCGTGCGCTTAAGGATAACAACTTCAGCGGTATCACGGGTACGGGTAAGATTGTCTATCAGAACACGGGTTGGACGACCTTGCCGACTGTTGCAAATATGTTTGCAACGACGCTTGCGGTAGAAAACAACCTTGCGAACGGTCTCATTTTGCCTGAAGGTGGTAAAGCCTTCCAGATTGGTTCGCTCTCTGGTACGGGTGCTTTCCGCGTGGACTACAACTCGGGTGAGCGTTCGCTTGAAATCATTCAGTCGAAGGATACGACCTATTCGGGTGGTATGTTGACGAATAACGAGACTGGCCGTCTCTCCTCCTTCTACCTCTCGGGTGTGAATGGTGCGACCTTGACCTACGCAGGTACTACGACGGTGGCGAAACCGTTGGTCATCAATCAGACGGGTTCGTTGAACCTCACGGGTACTTGGACAGGTGAGATGACGGTGTCGGGTAAGCTCGCAGGTTCGGGTGCGATTAATGGTGCGGTGAACTTCAATGAAGGTGCTGTGGTGGTGGCCGATGGTCAGGCTTTGACCTTGGGCGCTGTTACTTCGACGGCGACTGTGGTTGAGGTTACTGCTGAAGCTGGCGCAAGCTTAGTGGATGCCGATGACACGGTGACGGTCTTCACCTCTACGGGTGCATTGGATGCGGCTCAGTACACGGTGAAGTCGGAATACACTCTCGATGTGGTTGAATTGCCCGAATCGGCTGGTTATGCCTTGGTGGTGAAGCGTGCAAGCTTTGTGACCTTGACGGGCACGGAAGGCTTCGTGGCTGAAACCCAGCAGGCAGTTCGCGATATCGTGGTGGAAGCCTTGAAGGCTCAGGACGTAACGGAAGGCACTTACGCTGTCGCAGTGGAAGTGTACACGAAGGGCAGCGAGACGCCTAAGACGCCGACGGCGGATGAGGTGGATGCGCTCTTGGGTTGCTTCATCAATGTGGAAACCGTGAACGTGGATACCGAGAATAACACCGCTACGGTGAAGATTGAGTATGAGTTCGGCTTGGCGGGCGTGACCGTGGATGCTAAACTCAATGTGATCTTCACGGCGAAGGTGGAAGGCCCTGGTGAAAACGCTGACTATGTGGATGGTGTCTCCTTCACGATTACGGATGAAGGCACGCAGGAAACATGGGAAATCGGTGCAGATAACATTGATTTCGATAATGCACCTCTCGGCTCGGTCTTCTTGAAGCTCCCGGATGCTTATGAAGTGGGCGGCCAACAGAAGTCGGTCCTGACGGACTTCATTGGTACACGTCAGTTCAAGGTGAAGGTGCGCAAGTAAACATTGCCTAAATCCTAATTAAAAGCGTCCCAGTCGAAAGGCTGGGACGTTTTTTGTAGGGGAATTGCTTTGGGGTATGGAAGTGGGTGAGGTGGGTTTTTGATTAGCAATTCAATGAAAAGAGGCCTCGCCTGTGGCGGGGCCTCTTTTGTGGTGTGGAAAAGTGTGTGGGGTTATTGGGCGGGAGAGGTCTTGAGGTGGGGATTGGCGGCTTCTAAAAGCGCCTTAAAGTGTTGGAGGGTGGGGGTTAAGATGGCTTCACGGATTTTGCGTGTGGGCATCTCTTCAGTCCAGAGGTTGAGCTGTACGCCGTAGACTTTGGGCATGTCCCAGTGGGGGAGGCGTGCACGGCTGGCGGCTTGGTCGAGGTAGCAGTAAGAGTAGGGGCAGGCGATGTCTTGTGGGCGCGGGGTTACTTCATCGTGCCAACACATTAAGGTGACTTGATCCACCGAGACGCCCGTGTGTTTGAGTTCGTCCCAGGCGATGACCTGGCGACCGCGTTTTTGGACGGATTGGATAAGGGCTTCATAAAAGGTTTTTTGGGCTTCTGGCGCACGACAGGTGGGGCATTCTTTCCAAACGAAGTCGGGCACTTCGTCGCATCCGATGTGAATGGGTGCATTGGGAAATGCTTCACAGAGTTCGCCAATGAGCGTATCGAGCAAGGTCAAGGTTTTGGGGTTGCTAATGCAGATGACGTCTTTGCCCAAAAACCATTGCTTGGGGTCGCGGTTGGTGGGGCATGCAATGTCAGGGCACGCGGTGAGGAGGGCAGCAGAGTGCCCGGGGACATCGATTTCAGGAACGACTTGGATGCCAAAGGTGGCGGCCTCTTGTGAAAATGCTTTGAGTTCTTCAAGCGTGTAGTACCCACCGTAACGCTTGCACCCCGACTGTTCGTGTTCGGTGGTCCAGAATTCGGTCGCCCGCCAATTCCAAGGGCGGTCGGTTTTGTCTACGCGCCAGGCGCCCACGGCGGTCAACTGCGGGTAGGCCTTACTTTCCAGACGCCAACCCGGACCGTCAACTAAGTGCAGGTGCAGGACATTGCAATGCGCGGCTTGGAGTTGGGGGAGGAGGGCGCGCAATTCTGCCATTTCTGGAAAATGGCGTGATGTATCAATGTGAATGCCGCGCCACGTATGCGGAGTTGGTGCCGCAGAGAGCAACGCGGTGGCCGAAATAAGCAGGGTAAAAAGAATTGATTTCATATCACGTAGTATAGCATAGCAGGTGGTGTGAGAAGGATCCTTTAGTAGAGGGCTTCTTTTCGTAAGGATTGATTACGCAGGGCGAGGAGAAGTTCCCTCCGCTTCTGCGTATGCGGTGATGCGGTCAATCGCTTGCGCAAGGATGGCTTCGGGATCATTGCCATCAATGTCTAACCCTTCTGCACTGAAAAAGGAGATGTCGGTGATGCTAAAGAGGGTTGTGAAAACGGCTTTTACGTAATCAAACCCAAAATTCGCCGCACCGATGGGACCACCAGAGGTGGTGACGTAGACTAATTTCTTTACATGAACCAATCCCTGTGGACGGCCCGTGTCGCCATAGCAGAAGGTGAGTCGGTTCACGCAGAGGTGTTCAATGTAGAGTTTGAGCAATGCCGGAAAGCTCATGTCCCAATAGGGCGCCGCGATTACGACTTCATCTGCCACAGCAAATGAACGGGCTAAACGAAAGGTCTCTCCCGAAAACTCGCCCTTGCGAATGGCGTCTTCGCGTTCGGCCAAACCCTTTCCCGTCAAAGGCGTCAGGCCTTCCTCTTCCAAGGTGATGGTTTGGAGGGTCCATGAGCTCGTCTCAAGATGCTTTTTCAAATACGCCTGCGCCAAACGATTCGTGCGAGAGGGAATTTTACGTTTGACGCACGCATTCACATAAAGCAGTGTCGGCATTTTATCTTAAACCTCCATCTTTCTGCAGGTTAACGACTTCTACCATTGTACTATACCACAAAAATGACCTTCGGCTGATAAAAGTCTCTGTGTAAGCGTCCATTTTGGTGTCGGCTTGTGAGTCCTTTTTCGGTGCGCGAAACCTTCACTTTTTCAGAAATTTTGGCGATTTTTCGCCTGTTGAAAACTTTTTTGAGTTATCAACAATTCACGTTTTTTGACGCAGGTTTTTGAAAATCCTTCGGCGGATTGGCGGATTTTAGGCACATTTGCTTGACTTTGTTAAAACTGCATAAATAATTGAGAAATAAAGAGATAGTGTGAAAATAGGGGGGAATCAACTCCGCTACAGCGGCTTCCTTGCGATTTTTTGGGTCGATGGCAGTAGAAAAGTTATCAACAATTTGCGCCTTTTTGGGGGAAAGCTAAAGAAATTCTGGGTCAATATGGGCGAAACCGAGTCGCAATATGGGCGAAATTGGGTCACCAAAACAGGCGAAATTGGGTAGGTAAAGTCGCCCATTTTCCCTTGGGAATTTCGCCCATTTTTCGCGGGATTTTCGCCCATTTTTCGCGGGATTTTCGCTGACTCGGATCAGCAGAGTTGACGACTTGTTTCCGCTTTGCTACACTTCTAGTGTGCGTGGTGAGGAGACATTTAAAGACTATTTTCTCGGTAATTCGCTATACGTGTGACATACCAACCGACGGGGACACCCCGAACCCCGCAAATGCGCCCTTACCGAAGGTGCGGGGATCACCCCCACACTCTGAAGTGAGGGGTTCGGGGAGCGCAGCGTCCCCGTCGTTTGGAGCCTCTCTGGAGAGCGGGTGGCGGAGAGGTGGTGGCAGGCGGGGGTGTTTACAAGAATTTAGATATGAATAAAGGTTGTAAAAAAAGATATATGCGTGGAAATCTTTTTGCTATAATTTCGGGCAATCTCAACAAGGAGCAGTTATGCAACAGGATATGATTGTTGTTATTGATCTCGGCAGTGAAAACACAACACGCATTGCCCGAGACATTCGCGCCCTCGGTGTTTATTCCGAAATTCACCCGCATGACTTAACTGTAGAACAGCTTGCCGCGCTCCCGAATGTGCGCGGTTTTGTTTTTGCTAAGGGCCCCAATCGTGCTTATGAAGGCCAGGTGGTGGAACCCTCCGCTGCGATGCTTGATTCCGGACTTCCTGCATTCACGACCGAAGGCCTCGTCCCAACGCTTGATGAGCTCAAGCCGTTCATTTTCGACACGTGCAAAGCCTCTCCCAACTGGAACATGGAGAACTTCATCGCCGACCAGGTGGAACTGATTCGCCGTCAGGTGGGCGACCGTAAGGTCTTGCTCGCACTCTCTGGTGGTGTGGATAGCTCCGTGGTGGCCGCAATGCTCATCCGTGCAATCGGCAAGCAGTTGACCTGTGTCCACGTCAATCACGGTCTCCTCCGTAAGGGTGAGCCTGAGCAGGTGGTGAATGTGTTCGGCAAGGAACTCGGCGCGAACCTCGTTTATGTGGATGCGACCGACCGCTTCCTCGATAAGCTCGCTGGCGTCGCAGATCCCGAACAGAAGCGTAAGGTCATCGGTGCTGAATTCATCCGCGTCTTCGAAGAAGAAGCGCGTAAGTTGGATGGCATCGCATTCCTCGGTCAGGGCACCATTTATCCCGATATCATCGAGTCTGGTACGAAGACCGTGAAGTGCGTGAAGAGCCACCACAACGTGGGTGGTTTGCCTGAAGATTTGCAGTTTGAGTTGGTCGAACCGCTCAAGATGCTCTTCAAGGACGAAGTCCGTGCGTGTGGCGTGGCCCTCGGTTTGCCTGAAGCGATGGTCTATCGTCAGCCCTTCCCGGGCCCGGGTCTCGGGGTGCGTTGCCTTGGTGCAATCACGCGTGACCGCCTCGAAGCCCTCCGCGAATCGGATGCAATCCTTCGTGAAGAGTTTGACAAGGTAGGCCTCCGCGGCAAGGTGTGGCAGTACTTTACGGCGATTCCCGACATCCGCTCGGTGGGTGTCCGCGATGGTAAGCGCGCCTTTGAATGGCCGTGCATCCTTCGTGCAGTGAATACGGTGGACGCCATGACCGCTACGGTGGAACGCCTCGACTGGGAATTGATGGAGCGCATCACCGCTCGTATCACCGCAGAAGTCCCTGGCATCAACCGCGTGCTCGTGGATATCACGCCGAAACCCACTGGCACGATCGAATGGGAATAAGACCCCTTTGATTTCAAAATCACAAAAGAGCCGCCCCTTAGGCGGCTTTTTTGTTGCACCACACCTTTTTACTATGGTTGCGAACACTGAAGAAGCTTTGGGGTAGGTGGCAACGATATCTTACGCGGATAAGGTGATACAAACAGAAAATCATTGGTGCAGAGGGCAATGACGCGGCACGGGGTTTTAAGGGTGTAAAAAAAGGGTTTGACAGTGAGGGGGCGGGTTTGATATTGTATGCGCACTTCAGCGGACACGATTAATTTTGGAGAGGTGGCCGAGTGGCTGAAGGCAGCGGTTTGCTAAATCGCCGTATTCCGCGAGGGATACCGGGGGTTCGAATCCCCCCCTCTCCGCCATTTTTGTCTGCAAAGACTCGGGATGCCGAGCGCAAGAAAGAGAAATCCGTTTTTCGCGGGTTTCTTTTTTGTTTTTAGGGGTGGAACTTTTGCAATGCGTCGGAGTACATTTTGGGGGCGAAAAGGGAGGGGTTCTCGGGAAGTGTGCGTGGCGGAAGCGAGAGAAGAGGGCAAAAAGGGGTAAATTTAGGTCGCTTTTTTAATGTTTTTTCTCTTTTTCAGTGAATCGTGACTTGCAGAGGATGAAATTGCTTGCTATTATAGATAGCAGATAATTATCTTCTCGTTTCAGAAAGGAGCCTTAAAATGGTTCGGAATACGATGTTAGCGACGGTGCTCGGCGTTATGTTGGGCGCGACGGTGGTTTACGCACAGGATGTGGTTGAGGAACAGATGGTGCGCTTTGAACCAGCGGTTCAGGTCATTGGCCTTGAAAATGGCGGTTTGACCGTTTTGAAGCCGGGCGAAAAGAGTGCAACGCCTGGTGTTTCGTATAAGGCATATCCTTACGGTTCGGTTTTTGAAGTGGCAGCGGGCGTGAAGTGCCGTCTGCGCTTTTCTGATTTAACGTACGCCGTGGTGCGTGGTCCTGCGAAGTTGACGCCTGTCGTCTCTGATATGTTCCGCAAGGTCGTCTTGGACGTGGCCTATGGTGATGTGAACTTCTCCGTGGACAAGCGCGCTCAGGCAGGTCAGTTCACGGTGGTGACGCCGATGGGCTCCTTTACCTCGTTGCAAGGCACCTCTCGTCTGCACGTGGGTAAGGTCACCTCTGATGTGGTGGGTGAAGATGACTTCTCCTTCCGCACGCTTTCGGGTACAGCAGTGTTTGGCGGTCTCCACTATAAGATGGCGGGGATGACGCAGGCCAATGCCTTCGTTTCTGGTGATGAAATCAAGGAAACGGCAACGGGCAAGGTCTTCCGTGACACCTGCATTGAGGGCGTTTCTGGCGAAGTGGCCACGGAAATCCCGATGGGTGCTGATAAGAAGATTGATTTTTCGTTGACGCCTGGCGCCGTGGTGAAAATTACGCGTGCTAAGCAGCCTGGTTCTAATAATTGGGTAGTCTCCGTTCTGACGCTCTTCGCAAATGGTGCGGCGCAGAACTACTTCTGCTATGTGGAAGGTCGTAGCGCAGAGTATGCGACTGGCGACTTGCTGAGCGAAGTGCTTCCTGAAGAAGACGAGGATGGCGAAGGCGAGGGCGAAGAGGCCGACGATTCCGATAGCTCGGATGTGAGTGATGGCCTGGACGATTTTGGCGATGAAGAGTTGCTCTAATGGTGTGAGCAGTCTGCAATCGCTATTTTATTATTAAAGTAACAACCAAGTACAAATCAAATGTTTATCTATCATTTCTCTCGTCTCATTAAGAGTAAGTTGTTGTGGGGCTTTTTGGCCCTGTTGATGGTGTTCGCATTCGTGGTGATGGATTCTTGTTCCGGTTCTTCTGGACAGACGGACACCTCAGCTGGTTATTTGGGAGACAGTGCAATTTCTCGCAAGGTAATGGAAGATGCTTCGCAGGTGGTGACAACGGCGAATAGCCAAGCCTCCTTCTACCTGCCGCAGCGTAGCCAGATCTTCGGCGCAGTGGTGCGTGATGGCGCATTCGGCGTGGAAGATTGGCCGGCACGTCGTCGTCAGAACTGGAAGGTCATCGCAGCACGTGAAGTGGCCGTGCGCAACGGCATTGAAGCAAGCGTGACTTGCGGTAATCATGTGCTCGAAACCATGTTCGCAGGTTCGAATGGCGTGTTCAATCCTGACCGCTATCGCGCCTTCCTCGCAGCCAATCAGTATTCGAAGTCGGCACTCTTTGAAGCCACCTTCGCAAATACGTGGTTGCCGGCGCAGGTCGTGACCATGGGCGTGTTCAATGCGGTCGGTTGGGTTTCGCCGATGGAACTCGATTTCGCCCTCGAAACGAACTATGACACCACCACTGCTTACGCCGCTTCGCTCAAAAACACCCTCCAGGCTGATACCATCGCCGTCACGGATGAAGAGTTGAAGAAGTGGTATGATGAACATCAGGAAGATTATCGTCTGCCTGAACAGCGCGTGATCGCTTACGCAGAACTGCCCGCCGAAACCTTCGCTGCCAAGATCGTGGTGGACGAAATGGACGCCATGCAGTACTACGATGATAACAATGACGAATTCAAGGGCACTGGCACCAATGCTACCAAGGTGCTCCCCTTCGAAGAAGTGAAGGATCAGGCCATCGCCAAGGTGAAGGCTCGTCGCGCTCTTGAAGAAGCCCTCCTTTTCGCAAACGAAACCCTCGTGGCTGAAGCACAGACCAAGACCTTCGCTGAAGCGGCTAAGGCTTATGGCGAAATCAAGCACGCCACCGTGCGTTCGGATCGTCCCTTCGGCTTCCAGAATGCTCAGGACGTCATCGCTTCCACCTTTGAAATGGATCCAGCAGAAACGCCTTTCAATGCTGTCTCTGGTACGGACTGCGTCTACTTCATGAACCTCGAAAAGGTGATTCCGACGGGCATCGCTCCCTTCGAAGAAGTGAAGAATCGCGTGTTGACGGCGGTGCGTCGCGAACGTTTGACCGCTACGTTGAAGGAAAAGGGCGCCACCATTCGCACGGCACTCGCTGCGGAACTTGCTAAGGGCACCGCCTTTGATGCCGCAGTGGCCGCTTGCAAGGTGGATGGTCTTACCGCAACCACTGGCATGACCTTCGTGCTCAATGATGCCGCTAAGCTTGACATTCCCTACCGCGCAGAAGTCACTGAAGCCGTTGCAAACCTCGGCGTGAAGGCACTCTCTGAAGCGGTGATTACCAGCGCTGATGACATCGTGCTCGTGTATGTGGCCGATCGTAAGGCGGGTGACATGCTCGCAAAGACGACCGCAAAGGCTCAGACCATGCAGGGCCTTGCTTGGCCGATGCAGTTCCGCACGACCACCGACTGGATGAATTGGAACCTCAATCGCGAACCTCCGACGGTTGATGGTAAGCGTCCGGTCCTTGATGAAGAAGTGGCAGATGACATTGACGAAGAATAAGTCTTCGGAAATGACAAACAAGAGCGGCATCCGAGGGGATGCCGCTCTTGTTTTATTCCCCTGCATGAGGCGCGGATAGGGCGTAAGGAGGGAGGAGAAACGCAGACCATTACCCGCTGAAGTTTGCGTACACTGGTGAAAGAGGGGTGGGAAACACGAGATACGATGTGGAGCGTTACCTGCCGAACTTCGCGTACACTGGTGAAAGAGAGGTGGGAAGACGAGATACAACGTGGAGCATTAGCTGCCGAACTTCGTTCTCGCTGGAGGGAGGAGGCGGGGAGTCGTGAGGGAGTTGCGCGGCGGAGGGGGAAGCTGCATTCCTAAGGATTTCGGGAGCGGCTTATGTGCGGAAGCGTGGGAGCGGGTGGGCTGAATGGTGATTTTCTGCTTTTTTAGGGTTGATTTGGTGTGCTTCTAATGGCTTTTTCGTTTCCTTAATAGTAGGAAATGTGTTAGAATAAATGCGATTTTACCACGGGAAGGCCGTGGTTTGGATGAAGAAGATTTGGAGAGCGTGATGCGCGTACCCTTAAGTTGGCTGAATGAATTTGTAGATTTGCGTGATCAGACCGTGCAGAATGTGTCCGATTTGCTCACCTTTTCCGGCGTGGAAGTAGAAGCAATCGAAACGACTGGAACGGTTTTAGATGAACACTTTGTGGTGGGTGAAATCATCGCGTGTGAAGATCACCCGAATTCCGACCACTTGCATATCTGCAAGGTAAACGCAGGCTCCGAAACGTTTCAGGTGGTCTGTGGTGCGCCGAATGCACGCGTGGGTGTGAAGTCGCCTTTGGCAAAGATTGGCGCAAAGATGCCGGGCCCAGATGGATTTGAGATTAAGAAGGGCAAGTTGCGCGGCGTGGAGAGCTTCGGTATGCTCTGCTCGAAGGACGAGCTTGGCCTCGGTGGCGCACATGATGGCATTTGGGAATTGCCTGAAACGGCTGAACCCGGCGCCGCAATTCAGCCCTTCATGCCGAAGGCTGATGTCGTTTATGATTTGGAAATCACTTGGAACCGTCCGGACTGTCTCTCGGTGCGTGGCATTGCGCGTGAACTCTCTGCTTTGTTGAACCGCCCCTTGAAGACGCCCGATGTGAGCTTCCCTGAAACGGGTGCTGATGTAAATACGCTCGCTGCGGTGCGTGTGGATGCGCCTGATTTGTGTCCGCGTTACACGGCTCGCGTCGTGACGGGCTTGGATCCCAATGCTCCGACGCCGGACTGGATGGTGGAACGTCTCGAAATGTGCGGTCAGCGTTCGTTGGGCCTCGCGGTGGACGTGACCAACTATGTGATGCTTGAATTGGGTCAGCCGCTCCATGCCTTTGACCACACCACGCTGAAGGACAACACGATTGTGGTGCGTCGCGCTGCAGAAGGTGAAGTGCTCCGCACGTTGGATGGCGTGGATCGCACCTTAAATCCCTCCATGCTCGTGATTGCTGACACCGAACGAGCCACCGCAGTGGCGGGTATCATGGGAGGCGAAGAGACTGAAGTCGCCACTGGCACGGGCACCATCTTGCTCGAATCTGCACTCTTTGATGCGGCCAGCATTAAGTTCACGGCGACGGCTTTGGGCATGGCTTCGGAAGCCACCTATCGTTTTGCCCGTGGCGTTGATCGCGATTTGGCAGATGAAGCCAGCCGCCGTGCGATTTCCCTTTTGGTGAAATACGGTGGCGCCACTGCATGCACAGGTGTGATTGACGCAGACTTCCGCGACCGTACGCCGATTGATGTCTCGCTCTCCTACCAGCGCGTGAACGAAGTGATTGGTGTGGAAATCCCTGCAGAAAAGGTGGATTCCATTCTCACCTCGCTTGGCATTGAAAAGATTTCTGGGGATGACGCGGGCGCAGTTTTCCGTAGCCCGTCGTGGCGTTATGACGTGACCCTGCCTGCAGACTTGATTGAAGAAGTGACGCGCATGAATGGTTTGGATGCCATCCCGACGCAACTTCCCACGCTCGTCGCGGTCTCGCAGTTGCCCGAAACGAGCTTCCGCGCGAAGAAGGCGGTGCGCCATGCACTTCTGAGCCTGAGCTTCACGGAAGCCATGCACTACTCCTTCCTCTCGAAGACCGAATTGGACGCCTTTGATCCTGAAGTAAAGAATCGCTTGGTGATTCCGAATCCTGTTTCGGCAGATTACGGTGTCTTGCGCGATTCGCTCCTGCCGCAGTTGATGGGTTCGCTCGGTCGCAATGCCGCACGTCAGACCGAAAGTTGCGCACTCTTTGAAATTGGCCGCGTCTTCTCTGTGAATGCGAAGACGGGCAAGCCTGAAGAAGGCGAACGCGTCTCGCTCGGTTTGATGGGGCCCTTCGGTCGTGACGCCCTGTCGCGTCGTGCGCCAGTGAGCGATGAAGAGGCGATTTTGTGGTTGAAGGGTGCGATTGAAGCACTTTGTGCCAAACTGCATGCGCCGCGCTTCGGTTTCTTCCCCGTGGCACACCCTGCATTTGCGAAGGGTTATGCCGTAGAAATTTGCGTGGGCAAAAAGCGCGTGGGCTTGATGGGTGCGGCGAGTGCCGCAGTGCGCCACCGCTACCGTTTGAACACGCCCATGGTGGTGGCTGAACTGGATATGGATCAGCTCACGAAGGGGCTTGATGCATTGCCGCGCTTGAAGCCGGTGCCTCAATTCCCTGCAAGCCGTAAGGATATTGCCTTTATTGCCCCGGATGATTTGGCACATGAAACAGTTGTGAAGACCATTCGAAAAGCTGCACCTGCGGAATTGACCGACATTGCACTCTTTGATATCTTTACTTCGAAGGCAATCGGTGCAGGGAAGCGTTCCATGGGGTACACCCTTGAATTCCGTTCTGCGGAACGTACGCTTCGCGATGCCGAAGTAAATGCCGCTTTCGCTAAGATTGTTGAGGCGTTGAAACGCGACCTCGGCGTCGAAGTTCGCGAAAGCTAATCACCCATTTGCGCGGAAACGCGCGCCGGAAGTGGGCCCTGTCCTAAACGCGAATTGGCTGAATGTATCTCTGGCCTACATGTTTTTAGGACGGAACCGAACGCAACTCAAAGGCGTGATCTGAGTCGTACCGGAAAGTTGCGGGGCGAGCTGTCACTTGGATAATCCGGGCTTCCAGAGGTGGAGGCGATACGTCTGGACGGGGCTTTTATTTGAACATGATCGGACGCACTGCGTTCGGAAGAAAAGGAAAAAGACGATGTTGAAACAGATTCTGCTTTGTTTGGCACTCTGCGGTGCCGCATCTGTCTTCGCGACCGAAGGGGTCAGCGATATGGCTGTGCAACTCTTCGGAAAGGAAGAGGCTGGAAAGCGCGTCAGTGATGGCGTGGTCTTCATCGATGGACAGTATGTTCGCGGACCTTATTCCGTTACGCGTGAAGGAAATGTCATCCTCATCAATGGTCGCATCGCGAGCCGCTTTAAGGTGGAGTCGAGCGCGAAGGCGGCTCCCGAAGCCGTGCAGGCAGACCCGAGTGCGGGCGAAGGTCCCATCGTGTCGGATGAGGAGGGAGCGGATGTGGGGAGCGACCCCACGCCGACCTTGAGCGATACGCCCGCCGCGAAGGAACCCACGCCCAAAACTTCTGCGATTGAAGCGAAGCTCGCCAAGCAGAAGGGCGGCGGTAGCATTGAACAGCGTCTCGCCGCCAAGCAGAAGGCAAAGGATTTGAAGAAGTCTTCTGCCGTGGGTACCTTTAATTCTGAACCTTCTGGTGCAGATCCGATGGCACTCTTCGAAGAGGCCGATTACACCTACACGCCCCCCTCCAAGCCTGAAGCAAAGCCTGTGCCCTATGTGCGTCCTGCCGCCCAGAAGCCGATGGCAGAACGTATGGCTGAAGCGCGTCAGAAGGACGCCGCTGCCGCGAAGAAGGCAATGGCCACCGCAAAGCCCGCTGAGGAAGCAGAGGGTGACGGCGAGGAAGATGTCGTGGCTGTGGAAGAATTTGATGACCTCACCGAGGCAGAAATTGATGCTTATACGAAGAAGTTCGCCGCACGTCGCGTAGCAATTGAAAAGGCCCTCGCGGGCGACGGCATGGTGCTCTTGTCCTCTGCCTCAAGCGGCATGAAGTCTGTCAAGCGCAACACCATGTGGAAGTTTGTCCTTCAGTTTGAAGAGCTGTGCGCCGCAAATGATGCCACGAAGTTGCAGAATAAGTGGGGCACCACCCTTCCGCGCGGCTATCTCCAGCGCATCTATGACAACCGCGCGGAGAGCCTCAAGGATATGAAGACGCTTGTTTTGCGCGTGAAGCGTGAAGAGAAGAAGGCATCACAGCGTTCTCGCAATCGTCTCTAATGCGGAGTTTACGATGGATTGTCAGCCCAATCCGTTGATTTTGCCACCGTGCTTAGATCAAAGCGCCGTCCTGGAATTACTCCAGGAGGGCGCTTTTTCATGGGTTAAGCCAGGCGTTCAGATCGTGATTGATGCGACGGCGGTGCGCCATTGTGATGGGGCAGGGGCGGCCTTCGTTTGGACTTTTCGTGATCAGATTGGCGCAGCGGGAGGAACATGTGAACTGATTCATGCCTCGCCAGAACTGCTACGTTATTTGGATGCGTATGATTCAGCGCGCGAAGCCGCCGCGAAAGACCCAGAGGCGAATGTCAAAGCGCCTGCGCCCGAGCATTTCATTACGGTAGTGGGGCGAAGTGCATGTGAAAGGGTGGCGGGCTTTGGTGATGCATTAACCTTTTTAGGCGAGGTAATGCTCTCCTTACCCTTAATCTTTTCGCGTCATTTTCGTCGGGCAGATGCGCTTTTAGCCTTTGTGCGATGCGGGGTGCAGGCGGTGCCAGTGGTGTCATTGATTGGCTTCTTGCTGGGGTTGATTCTCGCCTTTCAATCTGCGATCCCGCTCCAAATGTTTGGTGCGGAGGGTTTTGTGGGCGGTCTTATTGGGATCGCTTTGGTGCGCGAATTGGGCCTGATTATTACGGCGATTCTGATGGCGGGTCGCACGGCATCGTCCTTTGCCGCTGAGTTAGGGACGATGAAGGTCAATGAAGAGATTGACGCATTAGAGACGATGGGGTTAAAGCCTGTACGCTTTTTGGTCTTGCCGCGTGTGGTGGCGGGAACGCTCGCCTTGCCAATTTTGTCGCTTTTCGCCACCGCATCAGGCTTGATTGGCGGTTGGTTCGTGATGCACATCCTTGGCTTCTCGGTCTCGTATTTTGTGGAGCAACTTCAAAGTTTCGTTTCGTTTGGGGACCTCATCGGCAGCGAATGCAAGGCGATTGTTTTTGGTTTTACCGTGGCCACGGTGGGGTGTCGCTTTGGGCTTACGGCGGGACGCGACGCAGGTGCGGTCGGCACGGCCACAACCTCAGCCGTCGTTACGGGCATTGTCCTTTTGGCTGTGCTCGAAGGTCTCTTCTCGGTCATCTTCTACGCGATGGGATGGTAACACATGGCTGAGTTAGATCGTACAATCCCCGCTATTGAATGTCGCCACGTTGCCTCGGGTTACAATGGTAATGTCTTGATGAACGACATCAATTTCACCATTGATCGTGGTGAAATCGTCTTTCTCCTTGGCGGATCGGGTTGCGGTAAATCAACACTCCTCAAGCATATCATCGGCCAGGTGCCGCCCATCTCCGGAAGAATTCGTATCTTGGGGCGTGAGGTAACGGCTGATGCGTCCGAAACAGACCCACTCCAAATCTTACGTTCGTTTGGCATGATGTACCAGAGTGGTGCGCTGTTTGGTAATCTCTCTGTACTTGAAAATGTGCTCTTGCCGCTTCAAGAGTTTTCAGGATTGCCGCCCGAAGTGTGTGAAACTGCGGCTCGGATGCGCCTTGCGCAGGTAGGTTTGCTCACACGTGCCCATGCAATGCCCGCCGAACTCTCGGGTGGCCAACGCAAACGTGCCGCCATTGCTCGCGCCATGGCTCTGGACCCTCCCGTGCTCTTCTTGGACGAACCCAGCGCCGGCCTTGATCCCATTACGTCTGCCTCTTTGGATGAATTGATTCGTCACCTCTCGCGTAAATTAGGCATGACCGTGGTCATTATCTCCCATGAGTTGGCGAGTATTGAGGCGATTGCCGACCGTGCAATTTATCTCGATCGACGCGTGGGAGGGGTGCTTGACCAAGGGTCGCCATACTATCTTAAACATCAATCCCCCTACGCAGAGATTCGGGCCTTTTTCAATCGCCAAGCAGAATGCGCCCCTGTTAAGGAGTCTTTATGAAACAAAAGAAACGCTATTTCCTCGCTGGCCTCTTTGTCCTCGGCGGCTTTCTCCTCTTTGCCTTAGGGTGCATCCTCTTCGGTGGCAGCGAACTCTTTTCCGAAAAGCTCTACTTTGAAACCTACTTCGCCTCCTCGGTGCAGGGGCTTGACGTGGGAAGTGCCGTCAAATTTCGTGGCGTGCCAGTGGGAAAGGTGGAGAGCATCACCTTTACTGCCGACACGTATCGCAATGATCCCGCAGTGCTTGAGTGCGAAAACACAAGAGAGGTGTTTCACTCGTTGATGTATATCCGTGTACTCTGCTCAATCAATTTGAAGGACTATCCCTCTTACTCACCCGAACGCCTGAAGCAGATGGTCGAACGTGGCATGCGCGCCACCCTCGGCATGCAGGGCATTACGGGCATCGTTTTCATCAATCTGGACTATTATCGCGCGAACAAAGCCAACGATGCGACCGACCTTAAATTCGTTTGGACGCCCGAGAAGATTTATGTACCCTCCAAGCTCACCGTCCTCCAAAACATCGTAGATGTCGTCGAGGACCTGAGTGAAGAATTGCGGAAGGTCAACCTTTCGCAGACGATTGCCTCCTTTACGAAGTTGGCAGACAGTGTGAATCTCGCTGTCTCCGAGGCGAATCTCCCGCAATTGTCCGCCACCTTTAATGACTTAGGGCAGTCGCTTGCAAAACAAGCACACGCCCTGGAGGCGACGCTCGCAGCCTTGGATGCAGAGGCGCTCGGAAAGAATGTAAGGGCGTTGTCCGACAATCTGGCGGCGACTTCTACCACGCTTCGCGAGGTGATGCCGCAACTTTCAAGCCGCGTCGATGATACGATGGTCTCCGTCCAAGACGTGTTGGGCGAATTGAAGGTGACGCTTACTGAAGTGAATGCCACCCTTTCTGAGGTGCGGAGCGCCGTCAGTTTTGACGATCTTGGTGAAGAGGCAGACCAAACTTTCGGCACGTTAGCGCGTACTGCCGCCTCGTTGGAGGCGCTCGTGGATGAACTTCGCGAAAAACCTTCTCGTTTGATTTTTGACTCCCCTGAACAATAAGGAGCCTTTATGAAATCTCTTCTCGTATTACTTCCCGCCTTGGTGGCTGTGCTCTTCTGCGGTTGTGCCACCTCTAACCCGAATCCGAAGTACAACGTTTTCCCCAACTCGCTTGAGCCCGCGCTGCGAACCTGTGCCACTTCTGGCGTACGCTTACGCATGGCAGAGGATCTTCGTGCCTACAATGCGCCGCTCGTCTTCCATGTGGACAACACGGTCACCGTTAGCCGTGATCTCATGTATTACGCGCCCCTTGAGGTGGCATTGGCCCGCGCCCTTGAGGATATTACCCTTTTTACCGCTCCCAATGCCGAAAAACTCAAGGTGGAAGTTCGCGACTATTGTCTCATTGAGCATGATCCTGCCACGCGGAAGACACCTGAGGGGGGCGAACTCTCTCCCCTTGAAGTGCGCGTAGCATTAAAAATCACCGTTCCAGGGAAGCCATCTTTCTATAGAGAATCGTCAACTTTCCTTCCCGCAGATGCCGACATTAGAACGCTTCACGAGACCTTTGCCAAGGCGCTTCTGAGTAGCTATCCGCAGGAATTCTAATCCGTTTCCTAATCACAGTATCTTGAAGCGGTGCGTATGCGTTTTGCTACGTGCCGCTTTTTGTGGGCATTGGGTGCTAATCTTTTTGTGGAGTATTGGGTGTGTTATCGTGTTTCATTTTAGGGGATGCGTTTAGGGATGCCTCGCGGGGATGCGGTGGATTTGTGTTACAATAATGTGAAAAAGGAACGTATAATGATGAAATCGCTCGTTTATTGCATTGGTTTCGTATTGTTTGCTTCGTTAGGTTTTGCAGAATTTGCTCCTGAAGCGACGCATGAAGAGGCTCCATTTAAAATTGTGATTGAAGATGTCCCCGAAACGGCGCCGAATACGCCCGCACCTGCACAACCCGCAGTGCAGGCGCCCGTCGCAACGCCTGAGCCGGTTTCGATGACGGTGGCAGAGGCTGATGCCGCGGATGCAATTCCTGAGGAGGAAGCAGAGGTGGAGCCCAACTGCGCCCACGTGTTGCGCCCGCCGAAGGCATATGATCGCGAAGTTTTGATGTTGCAGATCTTCTTGGACCGCTTTAACTTCTCTTGCGGTGTGATTGATGGTGTATGGGGCGATGGCTCGCTGGAGGCGATGCGTGCATGGCAGAAGTCGCGCGGCCTGCGTCAGACTTCTTGGGTGGATGTGCCGTTGTATGCGGAAATTGCCACGATGCCTGAGGCGCTTTCGCGTTATGTGATTACCGCAGAGGATGTGGCGTTGGTGACGGGTCCCTTGCCTGCGACGTGGGCTGAGCGTGCACAGATGAAGCTCTTGGGCTACGAATCTATTGGCGCATGCATTGCTGAAAAGTTCCACACTTCCGAACGTACCTTGCGCCGTTTGAATCCTGCAATTATCAATTGGCCAGAGGATTTGCAGGAGGGCTCTATCTTGGTGGTGCCGAATGTGCGTGTGGCGGCATTGGAGAAGCCCGCGCGTTTGGTCGTGGCACTGAAGGAGTGCATCTTGGCGGGTTATAATGAAGAGGGAACGATGCTTTTGCGCTTCCCGTGTTCGATTGCACGCAATCGCGCCCATTTGCCTGCGGTGGGCACCCTGACGGTGAAAAACATGGCCCCCGCACCGAATTACACCTATGACCCTGCAAACTATGGTCAAGACCCAAGCGTCGGGAAGATGATTGTGCCAGCGGGCCCGCGCAACCCTGTGGGAAGCCGTTGGATTGGCTTGTCCTTGTCGGGTTATGGCATCCATGGTACGCCGCGCCCCAATAGCGTGGGCCGCCCCGAATCGCGCGGTTGCTTCCGTTTGACCAACTGGAATGCCGAAAAGCTCTTCGAACTCATTACCACAGGCACGCCTGTTGAGGTGGTGAATTCGCTTGCAGAGGTGGCGTTTGCACCGAAGCAAGCCGAACCCGCAGCCACGCCTGCGCCTCAGACTGAGACGCCCGCCACGCCTACCGCCGCGGAAACGCCCGCAACTGAGGGTGAGACCTTGTCTGAAGAGACCGCTGAATCGACGGAAGCCTAATTCTCCTCGTGAAGGTTGCCTTCAATTGTCCTATTGTTTGACGAAGGAATGATTACCATGTCCGCCTCTTTTTGTGATTCGTTACCTGCCGCATTTACGGAGCATCCGATTGACTGTGCGTTAATCCTTGGCTCAGGGTGGGGCGATGCGCTCGCGCCTGAGGTGGTGCATGCCGTGGTGCCTTATGACCAATTACCTGGTTTTGGCGCAGCTTCGGTGGTGGGACATAAGGGTGAACTTATCTTAATGACGCTCGCGGGGCGCCGTGTAGTGGTCTTTAGTGGCCGCCGTCACTACTACGAAGGGTGCACGATGGAGCAGGTGGTCTACCCGGTGCGCCTCTTGAAGGCGTTGGGCGTGAAGTGCTTGCTGATTACGAATGCCGCCGGCGGGATTAATGCTTCCTTCCGTGCCGGCGACCTCATGGTGCTCACAGACCACCTTAATTTTACGGGCGTTAATCCCTTACGGGGTCCGCATGATGCTACGTGGTCCACGCGTTTCCCGGATATGACCCGTGTCTATGACCCCGAACTCTCCCAGATATTGCTTGACCAGGGTGGCGAAACGATGCGTCAGGGTGTCTATGTCTTCTCGCCTGGTCCCTCTTATGAGACCCCCGCTGAAATCCGCGCCTATCGCACTCTTGGTGCAGATGCGGTCGGCATGAGCACGGTGCCTGAAGCAGTGATGGCGCATGCGGGTGGCATTCGTGTGGCGGCATTGAGTTGCATCACGAACATGGCGGCGGGGCTTCACGTCGCACCGCTTGTGCATGAAGAGGTGCTTGCCGAGAGTGAGTCTGCGAAACCGCGCATGGCCGCGCTGCTCAAAGCCTTCGTAGCTAACTGCCCCTAAAGAAGATCAGACACAGATTTCCAGTGGCGTTCTATTGTGGAGCGCGCCTAATTAAAAAAGAAGAGCGGATGCCCATGACGGCATCCGCTTTCTGTTGATGGACGGGAAAAGCCCGTCTAATCATGTGGGCGCTGTGAAATTAGAGCGCCATCTGAGCGGCCAAACCGATGTAGTCGGCCGGCGTCATTGCGCGAAGGCGATCCTTGTCCGCTTCGGGGATTTCAAGGGTACCGATGAAGTCGCGAATGGTTTCAGCAGTCATGGCGTTGCCACGGGTGAGTGCCTTGAGCTTTTCGTAAGCATTCGGCACACCATAACGACGCATCACGGTCTGGATGGGTTCGGCGAGCACTTCCCATGCGTTATCAAGGTCAGCTGCGAGCGCCGCTTCATTCGGGCTCATGCGACCCAAACCGCGCTTCGTGGAGGCCACTGCGATGAGCGAGTAGGCGAAGCCTGCACCGATATTACGAATCGCCGTGGAGTCCGTCAGGTCGCGCTGCATACGGCTCACGGGGAGCTTGCGGGCGAGGTGACCGAGGATGGCTTCGGCGAGACCGAGGTTGCCTTCGGAGTTTTCAAAGTCAATCGGGTTGATCTTGTGCGGCATGGTGGAAGAACCCACTTCGCCGGCCACAACCTTCTGCTTGAGGTACTTCATCGAGACGTACATCCAGATGTCGCGGTCCAAATCGAAGAGGATGCGGTTCCAACGCTGCAAGGCGTCAAAGAGTTCTGCCATACCATCGTGGCTTTCAATCTGTGTCGTGTAGGGATTCTGGCTCAAGCCAAAGCCTTCAATCACGCGCTTCGCGAGGGCGACCCAGTCCACATCCGGCGCAGCGGAGGTGTGTGCATTGTAGTTGCCCACCGCACCATTCATCTTTGCGGGCAGGACAATCGCGTCAATCTGCGCGGCCTGACGGCGCAAGCGGTGCACGAATACGGCGAGTTCCTTGCCGAGTGTGGTGGGGCTGGCGGGCTGACCATGGGTGTGCGCGAGCATGGGCAGGGCAATGGTGTCATTGGCCATGGTCTTGAGCGCTTCGGTGAGCGATTCCTGTTCGGCGCGGAGCACGGCCAAACCATCACGGAGCTGCAACGCATGGGACATGTTGTTGATGTCCTCAGAAGTGCAAGCAAAGTGGATGAATTCGCTCAAGTGTGCGCAATCTGCAGGAAGCTTTTCGCGGATGAGGTATTCCACGGCCTTCACGTCATGACGGGTGGTCGCTTCGATTTCCTTTACGCGCTGGGCATCAGCCAAGGAGAAATCGTCGGCGATCGCCTGGATTGCGGCGCGCTGGGCATCGGTGAGCGTGCCTGTTTCGGGCAAGCCAGGTTCGTCACAGAGTGCGAGCAACCATGCAATTTCCACCTGAACGCGACGCTTGATGAGGCCGAATTCGGAGAAAACGGCGCGCAGGGGAGCAGTTTTGTCTGCATAACGACCATCAATCGGGCTGACGGCGGTGAGGGAGGAGAGTTCCATGTGGACACCTTTCGGTTGGGAGGGTTAAAGGGAATTACGCCTTTTTGGCGCGACGTTCTGCAAAGGCCTTCGCGGCCTTTTGTTGTTTGGTACGCGTGGGGAAGGTCTTCTCAGACTCCGCTTCGCGCAGTTGTTCAAGCAATTTGAGTTGGTCCTTGGTGAGGGACTGGGGTGTTTCTGCGATGAGCACAATGTGCAAGTCACCTGCGGGATGACGCCCAATCGCACACACACCCTGACCACGCAGACGCTGCACAGAGCCATTTTGGGTGCCGGGCTTAATCTTGAGCGTGCCAGTGCCATTGGGGGTCTCAACGGGAATTTCGCCACCGAGCGCGAGCAACACGGGCGAGACGCTTAAGCGCAGAATCAAATCTTGCCCTTCGCGTTCGAAGAGTTCGCTCTCTGCCACGGAGCAACGCAGGTAGAGGTCGCCGCGCGGTCCATTATTGTCACCCGCATTTCCCTTGCCAGCCACGCGCACACTCATGCCATCAGCAATGCCCGCCGGCACCGTGACCGTAACGGTTTCATCGGAGGCAATCTTGCCATCCCCGCGGCACTTGCGGCAGGGCTTTTCAATGACCGAACCGCTTCCTTGGCAGACAGGGCACGTTTGCTGGAACATGCCGAAGAAGCCGCCGCGCTGTTGCACCACGCCCGAACCACCACAGTGCTTACACGTGGCGCGTTTCGAACCCGCCTCTGCGCCCGAGCCATTACAGTCAGGGCAGGAGACCGCCGCATGGATGCGGATGTCTTTTTGAATGCCAAAGAGGGCGTCTTCAAAGGAGAGACGAATGCGCATCTCGGTGTCTTCGCCACGCTGCGGAGCATTGGGGTCTCTGCGACGACCACCGCCGCCAAAGCCAAACCCACCTCCGAAGCCACCGCCGAAGAATTGGTTTAAGATATCATTGAGGTCTGCGCCATGCGTAAAGTCGCGGTCAAAGTTAAAGCCACCGCCACCGAAGGCATTCTTCATGCCATCGTGACCATACTGGTCATACATCCGACGCTTCGATTCATCGGAGAGCACCTCGTATGCCTCAGAAGCTTCCTTAAACTTCTCTTCCGCTTCCTTATCACCCTGATTGCGGTCGGGGTGATACTTCATGGCTAACTTACGATAAGCCTTCTTAATCGCCTCAGCGTCGGCACTCTTTTCTACGCCGAGCACTTCATAGTAATCGCGTTTTGCGGCCATGGGTTATGCCTCCTGCGATGCAGCCTCTGCGGCGGGTTCTGCTGGAGCAGGCGCACCTGCCGACACAATCACCTGCGCCGGACGCACCACCTTGCCGCCGAGCTTCCACCCCTTGCGGAACTGATTGACCACGCAGCCTTGTGCAATTTCAGCATGCGGCATCATCGAGAGCGCTTCGTGCGCCATCGGATCAAAGGTCGTCCCCGCAGGAGCATCAATGAGCTCTGCGCCAGACTGTTCCAAGACCTTGCGGAATTCCCCCGCAATCATCTTCACACCCTGCACAAACGGTGAATCATCCTGAGCCGCCATCAAGGCCATTTCAAAATTGTCAAACACGGGCAGAAGCGCGTTTAAGAGACGCTCATTAGCGCGCGCCGTGCGTTCTTCCAATTCACGTGCCTGACGCTTGCGCATATTGTCAAAATCGGCCATCAAGCGCATATGGCGCTCCTTTGCCGCAGCCAAATCAGCCACTAAAGTCTCTACCGAAGGCACTTCTTGGGCGGCCGCTTCAGGGGTCGCTTCCTCTGTCTTCACTTCAGGCGCCGCCGTTTCTGCGGCGGGTTGCTCCTGTTCTTGTGCTTCGGGCTGTACATTTTCGTCTGTCATATCACTAAGACTCCTTTGGTCGAGCAACACACCATCCTTACATTCTTGCGTATTCTAAAAATCGCTCGCGCCCGCATAGGCGCCCGTGTGCCCGCCAAATTAAGGTAATAATCGCCCATCAGTATACCATAAATCCACCCCACCCTCAAAGCCGCAGGATGATTTTAACCTCTCGGAGGCAAGACAACACCCCTCAAATAAACACGCTTCTCCACACGCTTATCTCACAATCTGCCATCCACGCCTCACCCAGCGGCTCTTTTCGCTGTCCTTGTTATGCTCGAGATAGTCCAAACAACGGGGACGCTGCGCTCCCCGCTCCCCTCGCTCCCCATGCGCCGCGTGTGTCAGAGCCCGCGCGCTCATGATGCACCTCAGCACTCGCTCCTCCACGTGCAGCGTGTGTCAGACGGAGCGCGCTCGTGATACTCCTCATCACTCGCCCCCACGCGCAGCATCTGTCAGTGCCCGTGGTCTCGTGATACTCCTCATCACTCGCCCCTCATGCGTAGCATGTGTCAGAAGGAGCGCGTGCGCTCCGCCCGTTCCTCGGCATAGCCGTGGTGAGCCTTCCACAATTAATGCTAAAAGCCTAAACTCCACTCACACTTGCAGTGTAACAAAACTTTTCCAATATGTCAAATCGTCATTTTAGAAAGTGGTGAAATATGGCTAAAAAAGGGCAAAAAATGGCTCTGAAAATGGGCGAAACAGAGAGTCAATTTCGCCCATATTGCCCCCCCAATTTCGCCCATATTGCGACTCAATTTCGCTGATATTGCGACTCAATTTCGCTGATATTGACCCGAAATTGCTTTAGCTTTCCCCCAAAAAGCTGCTACCTGTTGATAACTTTTCCTTCCCCTCAGGGCTCAATTTTCACGACGAAGCCGCTGTAGCGGAGTTAATTTTGCTCCATTTTTGCACTATCTCTTTCTCCCTAAAGGAGTTATGCATTTTTGGGTGGATTCTGGTTTTTCATTCAAAAATCCGCTTATTTGCCGAAAAAGTTTTAAAAACTGCGTCGAAAACATCCCATTGTTGATAACTTGTTGATAACTCAAAAAAGTTTTCAACAAGCAAAAAATCGCCAAAATTTTCAAAAAAGCAAAATTTTCGCGCACGAGTGTTTGAAGTAAAAACAGGATAAAAAGGGAGATGCGATAAGAGGTCGCCGCCTTGCTCAACCTCGCGCTTGAATTCCTTGCACGTGACCCATGCGTGCTATACTTTTTATTTAAATTTACATGACCTTAATAAATAAAAGAGTTGACACGGGGGGGGGTACTTATGGCATAATACGCGTCACCTTTGGGTGTATTGTGCACTCAAACGATGGAGTTTTTCGAAATGAAGAAGTTGATGCTTTTGGTTTTCGCGGCCTGTTTAGCCTTTGCCGCCCAGGCCGTAACGATGAATTGGACGATTGGTCAGAATGAAAGTGTTGCAAACAAGCGAGTGTCGGATCCGATTTCGGGTGCGTCTTGCGCTTCGGCTTCGTTTGCGATCCTCGTAACGTTTCACACATCTGATATTCCTCAAGATATTGAAATTGCTCGAATGGCAAACTGGGGAAATTCGGATTATATTAAAGCATTTGATGTGCGGAACGATGTAGGCTTTAATACGCCTGCTGGAAACGACGCATGGTCCGAGGCGATTCCTTCTGTTCAGGCGAATCAGTCGTATTTGTACTCGATGGTGTACACAAAGCAAGACAATGGCGACCTTGTGTTAACTTGCTATGTTGATAACACGAAAGTTCATACGACAACATTTACAGGCGGTAGAACGGGCTTGGAAATGAATATCATGGCTCCGACAGATGCTTCTGTTTACACCATTGAAGGTGCGACTGCTTACCATGGTACGCTCACGGAAGACGAAATCGCAACTTTGGTCGCCAATAAGACCACGGACCTCACCTCCGTTCCTGAACCGACCGCTCTTGCCCTCTTGGCGCTTGGTGTGGCAGGTTTGGCGCTTCGCCGTAAGATGGCCTAAGCACATCAACTCCGATTGAAAAAGGGAAGGCGTTGAAGCCTTCCCTTTTTCGTTTTTTCTCAAGCTTTAAGAGTGCATTACTTTTTTGTTATGTGCCAAAGTAGGGAGGGGCTCGCGGCTGTAGGCAGTGCAAGTGGAAGTGACTGTGGGCAGAGGTCCATTGTCAGTGATGCTGCTTTGCATTTCAGAGCGAGCTTGCGTAACATCCTACCTATTTAATCAACGCGCGCGCGTAAGAGGCTGAGGGGTGGGGGATGGAGCGATCTTATACAATGAATAAGACGCGCACGTAAGGGGAGGGGCTCGTTCTCGGCCAGGGGTGGTCGCTTTGAGGGCGGTAGGTAAGGGCGGGGTGCACGTCCTTAGTCGTCGGGTGTGCTTTTAACGGGCGGCAGCTCAATGCACGTAAGGGGAGGGGTGGCGTCTGCAGTCGAAGGGTGGTCTCTTGAGGGGTGGTAATTTTTTGAGGTGGTAAATTTTATTGTGTTGATTGAAAAAGTAAGTGGGCGGGTGCGGGATAAAAATTCTAAAAAAGCGAAAAAAGGGGTTGCGTTAAAAGCGTGAGGTGTGATATAGTAATGAGACCTTTTGGAATAGCAAGGTAATTCGTAGCTCTTTGACATCATTTAAGTCCGCGAATCGGACGTAACAGAGGAAAACATGGCCACAGGCATGGAACAGATTCGGAATATCGGTATCGTCGCCCACATCGATGCGGGAAAGACGACTACGACCGAGCGTATCCTCTTTTACGCAGGTATGACGCATCGTCTCGGTAACGTAGACGAGGGCAATACGGTGACGGACTGGATGATTCAAGAGCGTGAACGCGGCATCACGATCACTTCTGCCGCTATCACTTGCGCATGGCGCGACACCCAAATTAATCTGATTGACACTCCCGGGCACGTTGACTTCACAATGGAAGTCGAGCGTGCCCTTCGCGTGCTTGATGGCGCGGTGGGTGTGTTTTGTGCAGTGGGTGGTGTGCAGCCGCAGTCTGAGACGGTGTGGCGTCAGGCTGACCGTTATCACGTTTCTCGCATCGCTTTTGTGAATAAGATGGACCGCATGGGGGCAAATTTTGACCGTGCGGTTTCGGAAATGCGTGAAAAGTTGGGCGCGAATGCCGTGCCGGTGATGATGCCGGTGGGGGCTGCCGAGACTTATGCAGGTGAAATTGATTTGATTTCGCTTTCGTATCGTCGTTACTTGGATGATGAAGGAAAGTCTTTTGAGGATGGGGCAGTGCCCGCAGAGTTGGCAGATGCAGCTCAGGCGGCGCATGAAGCATTGCTCGAGGCTTTGGCTGAAGTAGATGATACGTTCATGGAAGCGTACCTGGAAGATCCGGAACAGGATGTGGCCTCCGTGCGTGCGGCGATTCGTCGTGCGGTGGTGGCGCAGACGATGGTGCCGGTCTTCTGTGGGTCTTCGCTGCGCAACAAGGGCGTTCAGGCGCTTTTGGATGGCATCGTGGACTTTTTGCCCTCGCCGGGTGAGCGTAAGGCGCCGGTGGGGACGAATGTGAAGACGAATGCGGATGAGGAGATTGAGACGACCGCTACGGCGCCCTTGTCCTCGCTCGTTTTCAAGATTGCGACCGATCCCTACATGGGCCGTCTCTTCTTCGTGCGCGTTTATGGCGGTGCGTTGAAGAAGGGTCAGAATGTTTACAACCCCCGCACGCGGAAGCGTGAGCGCATCATGAAGCTCTTGCGCGTGAAGTCGGACGAAGAAGAGGAATTGGATATCCTCGAAGCGGGCGACATCGGTGCAGTGGTGGGATTGAAGGAAGTTACCACGGGTGACACGCTCTGCGTGGAAAATCGTCCGGTGGCTTTGATGGGCATTACCGCTCCGGAACCGGTGATGTTCATGGCAATCGAACCGAAGAGCACGGCGGAAAAGGATAAGTTGATTGCAGCATTGGATCAGCTTGCAGCCGAAGACCCGACGTGCCAAGTCCGTACGGACGCAGATTCCGGGCAAAAGATTTTATGCGGTATGGGCGAGCTCCACTTGGAGATTCTCGTCGACCGCTTGAAACGTGAGTTCAATGTAATGGCGAACACAGGTAAGCCGATGGTTTCTTACTATGAAACCGTTTCGGCCACTGCCCGCCAGACGTACACGTTCGACCGCGAAATCGCCGGGCGTCGACACTATGTGACGCTGACTCTGGAGGTTTCTCCGATTGAACGCGGCAAAGGCCGACAGGCAGAAGTTGCGAAATCCGCACTTAAACGCTTGCCAAAGCCGGAGTTTTCTGCTATTATAACGAACGCTTTATTTGACGCAATAGCGACAGGCGTGTTGGCACGCTTCCCGATGACGGATGTGAAAGCAGAGGTCATTGATTGCGTCATACTGGACGAAGAGACGGCTTCAGACGTCGCTTTTAGAAGCGCCGCCGTCATGGGATTCAGGGAAACCGCACTTGCGGCCCAGCCCGAATTACTGGAGCCTATCATGTCCCTCGACATCGTAACGCCACCGGAGTACGTGGGTGACATTATGGGGGACATTAACAGCCGCCGTGGCCAGGTGTGCGACATGGATATGAAGGGTGACCTTCAGAACGTCCGCGCACGCGTGCCTTTGGCGGAACTGTTCGGGTATGCTACGGCGATCCGTTCGCTTTCACGCGGACGAGCCAGCTACACGATGGAAACCGGCGCGTTCGCAGTGGTGCCCAGAACAGTTAAAGAAGAACTACTCAACAGGTAATGTGAGAATGCAAAGTCAACGCATACGCATTCGCTTGCAGGCGTACGACCACAAAGTGCTGGATCAGGCCGTTGGTGCAATCCTTGACACGGCAATCAGCACGGGTGCGCAGATTGTGGGACCGATCCCACTTCCGACCCGTATCGAGCGTTTCACCGTGAATCGCTCCCCGCACGTGGATAAAAAATCCATGGATCAGTTCGAGATGCGCACACACAAGCGCTTGCTCGACATCGTGGAGCCGACGGCTAAGACCGTCGATGAGCTCAAGAAACTGAACCTGCCCGCCGGCGTGGACATCACCATTCGCATCTAAAGGAGTGACCCATGCAAGGCTTGATTGGTAAGAAAATCGGCATGACCCAGGTTTGGGACGATAACGGCGTCGCGGTTCCCGTGACCGTCGTGGAAGTCGGCCCCTGCCCGGTGGTTCAGGTTAAGACCGTTGAAAACGACGGTTATGTCGCCGCTCAGCTCGGCTTCGTGCCCCAGAAGGCACAGCGCTTGAGCAAGGCTGAACGCACCCGCTTTGAAAAGGCTGGTGTTGAAACCCAGAAAATCCTCGCTGAATTCACCCCTGACAGCGCAGACGAAGTGAAGGCTGGTGACATCATCACCGCCGCCGCCCTCGAAGGCGTCGCTTACGTCGATGTGCAGGCAACCACTAAGGGTCGCGGTTTCGCAGGCGTCGTCCGTCGTTTCCGCTTCGCAGGTGGTCCTCACGGTCACGGTGGTCACTCCAAGCGTCGCCCCGGTGGTATCGCTGCTCGTGACCTCCCCGGCTGGGTTGAAAAAGGCAAGAAGATGCCCGGACACATGGGTTGCGTCGTTCGCACCACCCAGAATGTTCGCGTGGTCAAACTGATTGCAGAAGAAAACCTCATCCTTCTCCATGGCGCAGTCCCCGGTCCTAACGGTGGCATCGTTCGCGTCACGAAGGCACTCAAGAAGGCTTCCAAGTAATGAGCACGATCAAAGTTTATGACAAGACCGGCGCAGCCATTAGCGAAAAGGCTATTGACGCTGCTCAGCTCGTTCTCGACCGTGGTGAACAGGCAGTCAAGGATGCCGTCGTGGCAATCCTCAATGGCTACCGCGCAGGCACGGCTAAGACGAAGAACAAGTCTGAAGTTTCCGGCACCGGCAAGAAGCCCTGGAAGCAAAAGGGCACTGGCCGTTCCTCCTTCGGTAGCTCCCGCAACCCCGTGTGGCGTGGCGGTGGCGTGGCTTTCGGCCCCGTCCCTCGTGACTACTCCCAGAAGGTGAACAAGAAGGTCTCCGCACTCGCATTTGCTCGCGCACTCAGCGATAAGATCGCCGCTGGCGAACTCGTTATCGTCGATACGCTCGCTTATGATGAGCCCAAGACCAAAACCGCTGCGGCAATGTTCAAGGCCATGGGCATTGAACGCTCCTGCCTCGTGGTCGTCGACGACGACGCATCCAGCACGGACGCAAACGACAACTTCTTCCTCGCTGCTTCCAACCTCGCAAACGTGAGCTTGGCTGCTGCTGGTGAAACAGATGTCTACATGCTCTGCCGCTACAAGACCATCGTGGTTACCGAAAAGGCTTTCGAAGCGCTCCTCGCTCGTTTGGCTCGCGTGACCGGAAAGGCTGACAAGTAATGACCACGATCATCCGCAAAATCTCCGTTACGGAGAAGGGCGCTCTCATCGGCGCTAACAATCAGTACATGCTTGAAGTCGCACCCTCTGCGACCAAGCCTCAAATTCGCGCAGCCGTGGAAGCACAGTTCGGCGTGCACGTGGTGAGCGTTAACACCGCTAACTATCGTAGCCGCACCGTCGCTACCCGCACCCGTCGCACCACCTCTACGCAGGCATGGAAGCGTGCAATCGTTACGCTCCGCGATGGTGAGCGCATTGAAATCGTCTAAGGCCAAAGGACATCCTATCTATGGCATTGAAGAACTATAAAGCCCGCAGCCCTGGTATGCGCTTCCGCGTATCGCAGGTGCGCACCCACCTCTCCAAGGAGAAGCCGGTTGCTCACTTGACGCTCGCCAAGAACAGCTGCGCAGGCCGTAACAATACCGGCCGCATCACGGTCCGCCATCGTGGCGGCGGTGTGCGTCGCCGTTTCCGCATCGTGGACTTCCTCCGCGATAAGCACGGCATCCCCGCAAAGGTCGCCGCACTCTGCTACGACCCTAACCGTACCGCTAACCTCGCCCTCCTCAACTACGCTGACGGCGAAAAGCGCTACATCCTCGCCCCCGAAGGCCTCAAGGTCGGCATGACCGTGGTCTCTGGCCCCGAAGCAGAACCCGTGGTGGGCAACGCCCTCCCGCTCGAAAAGATTCCGCTGGGCATGGCAATCCACAACGTTGAGCTCGTTCCTGGCAAGGGCGCACAGATGGTGCGTTCCGCTGGTACCAGCTGCACCCTCATGGCTCGCGCTAACGGCATGGCAACCCTTCGTTTGCCCTCCGGCGAAGTGCGCATGGTTTCCGTGGCCTGCATGGCTACCGTTGGTGCAGTCGGTGAAGGTGACTGGTCGGGCGTGAAGTTCGGTAAAGCCGGCCGCAAACGCCTCCTCGGCATCCGTCCGACGGTCCGCGGTGTGGCAATGAACCCTGTTGATCACCCGATGGGTGGTGGTGAAGGCCGCACCTCTGGTGGTAGCCATCCTCGCAGCCCCTGGGGCAAGCTCGCCAAGGGCGGCAAGACTCGCAATCGCCGTAAGAACAGCAACCGCTTTATCGTCAAGCGTAGAAAGTAAGACACCACTATGGCACGTTCTATTAAGAAAGGCCCTTACGTTGAAGATTCCCTCCTGAAGAAGGTGGAGAAGATGAACGCTTCGGGCAAGAAACTGCCGAT
>JAEIGA010002187.1_pt1 | contig 31235 bp, 26 predicted proteins | sample 9270691 | NCBI WGS metagenome assembly JAEIGA01 (sample SAMN17057246, study PRJNA624740) | gut metagenome | biome: biome; isolation source: fecal sample | host: Bos grunniens | place: China: Xizang | collected 2019
AAACTATTGACAACTCCATATTCTTATGTTATTATAATACGCGTGTCACGGGTTGTGACGAACTGAATATGCTGGTGTAGCTCAATTGGCAGAGCAGCTGATTTGTAATCAGCAGGTCGGGGGTTCAAGTCCGTCCACCAGCTCCATTTTGGTGGCAACAGAGCTTCCAAAACGCAAACTTAATATGGGAGAGTTCCCGAGCGGCCAAAGGGGGCAGACTGTAAATCTGTTGTCTCTGACTTCGATGGTTCGAATCCATCCTCTCCCACCAAAAATAAGACGGTCTTTTGACCGTCTTATTTTTTATCCATTGCGAAAGCAATGGCATATCATCAGCCGTCAGGCTGTATATCATCAAGGGCGGCAACACCGCTCTTGTATCTCATCAGTCCGTCAGGACTGTATATCATCACGCGTCAGCGTGTATCAAAAATCTTTCGCAATGATGATATACAAGACTTCGTCTTGATGATATGCAATTCCTTGCGGAATTGATGATATACAATGCTTCGCATTGATTTGTAAGTAAGTTTGTGCTATAATCATCACAAAGGAAGTGAGATTATGCCTAAAAATTATTTGCTTGTTTATTCTGAACAACTTGCGACGGATATTGAGTTGTTATGCCAAAATTTAAAAGCACCATCTAATACTATATTTCAAATTCGTAAAAGTTCAAGCAGTGTTTATGCAAATATTCGAGAGGCAAACTATGGGCAGAGCAAAGCCGACATGCTTTCTAAATTTGAAATAGCACTAAAAGAATGTAGCGAAACAGAAGGTTGGCTACAACTTTTGTTTAATACAAATGCCATTGATGAAGATACATATAAAAAGCATAGAAATCTTTGCGGTGGCATTAGGCGAATTTTAATTTCAAGTTGTAAGACTTTGAAGGAGAATAAACAATGAGTTCAAATGATGATTTGATTCTATTTTTAGATGATACTGCGGAAGAAGAATTCGTAAAAAAATACGGCAAAGTGGAACTCCCAAAAACAAAATATGATGAAAAAATATTGGAAGAACTAAAAAAGCGGTTAAAAAATGGTGACTATGATTTGAAATAGTTGGCATCATAATAGTTCGTAACCACAGAACCAAACCACCCATTCCTCAATTGGAATGGGTGGTTTTACAATTATTTAAATGTATTTATTTCTTATGTCCCCAATTTGATGGCTTATTGCCCATTACAAAGTGCAATTCGCCGCCTTCTATAATCTGACTATGAGTCAATTTACACTCATTAAGTTCCTTACCTTGCCAGGTAGCAGATTGCACATATATATTACTTCCTCCTACATTCTCACCTGTCACACGAAAGTCCTTACCGTTTCCCAGATGGAACACAATTTCCTCTACTCTTGTGCCGTGAAGATAGTAATTTTCTGTGGTGGCATAGGGGAAGAAGCCGCACATTAAAAATATATAATAGGAAGACATACCGCCGTTGTCCTCGTCACCGGGATAATCGTTCAGCTGTGAAAAGCGGGCAATAACTGTGTCTATTACCTTAGCCGCTAAATCGGGTCGGCGTATCTCGTCGGTACAAAACAGCCACGGTATCTGGAAAGAGGGCTCATTGGTAAAGTTTAGATACCCCTCTTTTCCATGGTCATCATTGTAATAATTCACGCTATGCTCACAAGCCCATATCAAACGGCGGGTAAAGGTTTCTGCGCCGCCCATAGTCTCAACCAAACGAGGTACATCATTATAGTTAATATAAGAAGCATCCCAAGCCGTAGCTTCATAGAAATGGGTATTATAACCGCCGTGGGCATCAAAATCTAAGTCGAAGTCACCATCTTCATTACGGGACTGAGGAAATCCGAAAAAGCCCTCGCTTTCAAGGCCGCAGTTCCAGACATTGAGCCAGTTTGCCGAGCGTTTTTCATAATACTCATATTCTTCTTTTGTTCCAAGCTCTCTTGCTACAGCGGCAACAGCCTTATCGTTAAAGGCAAAGCCCATAGTAGCGGCGGCAGGTCTGAATCTCCAGGTATAGTCAACGCCTGATGCCGTTTTTCTGCAATTACTTGCATAGCCGTTCTCAATATATTCCCGTGAACGCATACGCTGAGCACTTGCAAGAAGTACCTTGTAAGCATCTTCCCAGTCATAGCGTGTCAGCCGTATGCCCTTAAGATAGGCATCAGCTATGGCGTTATCCACATCATTACCGCCTTGTCCTGCCAAGCCCTCCTTAGCCGTCATAAACTGGTCACCCAGAACAATGCCGTTGCCCTTTTCCTCGTTGGTTTTAACTCTGTCAATAAAGGATTCCACAATTTTACTCATTTTTTCAGGATAAAGTAAGCTATACATAGGGAATACCGTTTTCCAGGTATCCCACACGGTATGGAAATCATCCCAATATCCATGGTCGCTTGTGCGGTCCCGCGGCTGAATATTCATATGGTACATCGCCGTATAAAAGCGGCGAAGCAGAGCAGTATCATCAGTTTTCAGCTCAATAACATCCATTACCTCACGCCATTTTTCACGAGCTGCTTCCCTTACTGCTTCATAGTCAAACGCTGGAATCTGCTCACGCAAAAACTCCTGTGCCTGCTCAGCACTGACAAAGGAAATGGCTATTTTAACCTTTACCGTTGTGGGACACTTATCTGAGTGAGGGAATTTGACATAAGCTCCCAGCCTATGCAGTTCATTAATAGAAACGGTTGTTTTTTCCGTTTTGGTTTCTTCCGTCAAAGCCTCATCCAAAAACGTACCGATTTGGGCAGCCTTACCGTCAAATTCCAAAGCAAAATACATATTCCACTGAGCGTCATTCCAGTTACCGAAATACAAACCTCCACCATATATCTGATTACTTACTGGGTCTACTGTCACATAGCCCTCCTTCATAGCGGCGTCATTTTCCATTTTACGAGCAACATCAATAAGAAAAATAGGTATCTTTCCTGCAGGGTATTCAAAAGTATGTATAGCGGCATTGTGTGTAGGCGAAACTCTGGCTTTTATACCGTTTTCCAGTGTCACACTATATTCATAGCATTTTGCCTCTTCACTGCCCTCCTCCGCATAGACAGCACGCTTACTGTTATCAATTTCCACAGTATCGGTCATAGGGGCAAGTAAAAAATTTCCGTAACACTTGGTGCCGCCCGTACCTGATACATAAGCGTGTCCAAAACCTACAATAGCCTGATTTCGCAGATATCCGCCATTATCGTTTTCCATTGTTTCGGGGCTTGGATGAATTGAGCCTGAGGGAAGTGATGGACCCGCTGAGGTTGCACTGCCAACACCAAACAAAAGGTCGGCATACTCTGTTGGGTCAAGGGCTATAGCTTTTTTTGTTTTTTGTGTGTTATTTATCAAAGAAGACATACACTTTCTTATTTTCATAACAATTCTCCTTTTTTCTTTTAATTCAACCATATTTTTTCAAAAAACACAATGGAAAACATTGCTTAAAAATGGTATAATATTGTCATTAATCAAAATTATTTTTTGACAAACCTGTAATTATACGGTAAAATAACAGCCTAAGGATGTGTATTATAGTGAAAAAAGAAATCTCGCAGGAGCAGTTATGGTATTTTAATGAGAAAAAGGAAGTACCCGACCTTCTCAATCATACCGTTATTTCCCCTATGCACTACGGTGATACTATAGAAATTTATATTAATCGCGGCTTTGAGGGAGAAGCAATTATAGGCGGCAGACACTTTGAGTTTAAAGAAAAGAATATTTTTTTCATTCCTCCCCGAACCCCTCACACCTATGTCTATGTAAAGGGCGGTTCTCTGCCCTGTGATATGGTAGGTGCTTTTCACATTAACATAGAAAAGCTAAAACCGATTTTAAATATTGAACAAATGCTGTCGCTTGATAACCGAAGCCTGACTTCATATGCAATTGACTCACACAATTTTGACAGAATACGGGATATTATTTCTGATATTTTGAATTCACAACTCTCTTTTTCTTCTAAGCTGAGTAATTTACTGGCTCTGTTTGAAAACCTTTCCATAAAAACAGACCTGCAAAAAAGCGATATGCAGTATAATCCGTCTGTAATCAAAATAGTGGACTGGGTAGAACACTCATATAGTCAAAAATTAACTCTTGAGCGAGCCGCCGTTCATTTTGGCTTCAGCACCTATTATTTTTGCAAATGGTTTAAAACACAAACAGGAATTACCTTTAATGAGTATTTAAGCTCTGTGAGAATTTCTCACGCCTGTGAGCTTCTGCATATCGGCGAATCGGTATGCTCTGTCGCCCAGCAGTGCGGATTTTACGATTCATCCTATTTCATAAAGGTATTCAAGGGCTATATGGGTATAACCCCTTTTGAATATGCCTCAAAATCCAAATAATTTTTTTCTTTGCAGAACGGTTTTTTTATGGTATACTTAATGTATTATGTGTAATTTAATTATTGGGCAGGTGAAGTAAATTGAAAGAACTATGGTCAAAGATTCGCGAGGCTCTTGTTTCGGCCTTGCCCATTACGCTTATTGTTTATCTTTTTTCTTTACTTCCCAACTTTTCATTTAATTCTGCTGAGTTAATCAGCTTTACTGTAGGTGCGGTTCTTCTTATTTTAGGCATTGGTTTTTTTAATCTTGGTGCAGACATAGCAATGACTCCTATGGGTGTTCACGTCGGTGCCGGTCTTTCCCGACAAAAAACCATCAGTTTACTTTTAGCGGTATGCTTTGTACTGGGTATGCTTATAACCATTGCCGAGCCTGATTTACAGGTCCTTGCAAATCAGGTAAGCTCTGTTATGAATGGAAAGCTTTTAATATACACTGTGGGTCTGGGCGTAGGTACTTTTCTTATAATTGCAATTTTACGAATAGTGTTTAAACGCCGACTTTCCAATATTCTTATGCTTTTTTATATGCTTTTGTTTGCACTGGCTCTTATGCTCTGTGTTAACGAAAACATTGATTTACTCCCCTTGGCTTTCGACTCAGGCGGTGTTACTACAGGTCCCATTACCGTTCCCTTTATTATGGCACTGGGTGTTGGTATTTCTAGTGTTCTGGGTGATAGAAAAAGTCAGGAAAACAGCTTCGGTCTTGTAGCTCTTTGTTCTATAGGGCCCATTCTTGCAGTGCTTGTGCTGGGCATTTTCGCCGACAATAACCTAAGCTATACCGTAAGCTATGGCTCTATAAGTGAAAATATTATAGGTGCATATCTCGAAAATGCAGGTCACGTGGCAAAAGAGGTCGCTATAGCCTTGGGGCTTATTGTTATCTTTTTCCTGCTTTGTCAGATTTTCTTTTTAAAGCTACCCAAACGTCAACTGCTGAGAATAGGTGTGGGTGTTGTATTTACATATCTTGGTCTTGTAATGTTCCTTACAGGCGTTAATGTGGGCTATATGCCTATCGGCTATAAAATCGGCACACAGCTTTCCTCTTTACACCCAGCTTTACTCACAGTTATCGGACTGGTTATGGGAATTTTAGTGGTTATGGCTGAGCCTGCCATTCACGTGCTGAATGCTCAGGTTGAAGAGGTTACAGGCGGATACGTAACAAAAAAATCTATGACGATAGGTCTTTGTATCGGTGTGGGTGCCGCCATTGCCCTCAGCGTTATCAGGATAATATTTGATTTTTCTCTGGTTTACTACATTATCCCCGGTTACTTTATTTCACTTGCTCTTTCTTTGTTTGTGCCTCCTGTGTATACCGCTATTGCCTTTGACTCAGGCGGTGTTGCCAGTGGCCCTATGACCTCAGGCTTTATTCTCCCCTTTGCTATCGGTGTATGCGTTTCCCTCCAAAGTGAAGCCGCCGTACTGCGTGACGGCTTTGGCATAGTAGCTCTTGTAGCAATGGCACCTCTTATAACCATTCAGCTTTTGGGCTTTAAGGCTATAGTTTCCAATAAGGTTAAAGAGAAACGTGCTATGAAACGAATTCTTCAGGCAGACGACGAGCAGATTATCAATTTTATGTAGGAGATAAAATTATGGCAAATACAGTAAACGAATCCTCCATCAAAAAGCTGAAAATGTTAATAACTGTGGTTGACCGTGCAAAAGCAGAGTTTTATCTTGATGTGCTCAGTCAGTTTGAAATTAACTTTCAGATGGTTACGGGCGGAAAGGGCACCGCAACAAACGAAATTGTAGATATGTTAGGACTTAATATTCATAAAGCCGTTATTATAAGTGTTGTCCGTGAGGATATGGTAGATATAGTTATGAAATGTCTTGAGGGTAAGTTCCAATCCATACGTAACGGAAAAGGAATTTCCATTGCAGTGCCGCTAACCAGTGTTATCGGTGTAAATATGTATCAATTCCTTAGTAACAACAAGCAAGGCAGGGAGGATTAATTGTGACTACTGATAATTATGAAGTTATTTTTGCTATAGTTAATACAGGCTATGCAGAGGATGCTATGCACTTAGCCCGAGAACAAGGTGCCCGTGGAGGAACCATAATAAACGGCAGAGGTGTTGCAAGAGAAGACGAAGCTGCTTTTTTTGGCATTACCATTCATGCTGAAAAGGAAATACTTATGATGGTTGTGGAGAAGAATATCAAAGACAACGTTCTGCATACCCTATACAAAAATATGGGTATGCAACAAAAGGCTCAGGGTATTGTATTCTCGCTCCCTGTTTCTGATGCAGCAGGACTTGTAAGCAAACAAGAATAAAATTAAAAACTGCCTCTTCTGACAGAAGAGGCAGTTTTTTTAACAGCTTGAGCAGTTTGCAAAGCATCTTACGATACAAGCAACTGTAGTAATTATAAGTGAAAAGAAAGTAAGCAGTGCGCCTGTAACAATGGCACCTAATACACTTGTTGCGGCAAAGCCTACACCCAACAGAACAAGGGCTGTAAACACTGCTCCTATAATACCTACAAGCAAAGTGGTCACATTAGCGCATATACATCTTTTCTGAGTATTTGAGATTGACGGTAAGGTTACTAATGATACTAAAAGGAAAAGGATAGCTACCCCAAGCACCACCCAGTAGAAAACAGGAGCAACAATTATAGTGGCTGTTACTGTGAGTATAGCAGTAATTATTCCTACAACAAGACTTGCCGCCGCCGCAAATAATACACAGTTATATCCGCATGAGCAATTTACATCAGTCATTTTTTCACCTGCACTTTCTGCAGAAAAACACATCTGCACTACATTATATGTGATTTGCACCCACTTGGTCAAAGAATACTTATCGCACCTTTCAAATAAGCCTTGCTTTTTGTTGTTTTTTTTGGTATACTTTTTGTGTATGTAGCTTCAGCACTCTGAGGTTTGACAAATAAATAGAAAAGGAAGAAAATTTATGGATAACAAAAACAGCTTTAAGCCGTATATTCCTGCTGAAAAGGTTACCCCTGAAATTACAGTTACTTCTATAATAATGGGTATTATTCTTTCGGTTGTATTCGGCGCCGCTAACGCTTATCTGGGTCTTAGAGTAGGAATGACAGTTTCCGCTTCTATTCCCGCAGCAGTTATAGCAATGGGTGTAATCCGTGTGATTATGCGCAAAAACTCAATTTTGGAAAGCAATATGGTTCAGACTGTCGGAAGCGCTGGCGAATCTCTCGCCGCAGGTGCTATTTTCACAATGCCTGCCCTTTATCTTTGGGCAAATGAGGGCATTATGGAAAAACCCAGTCTTTTAAGCATCACCATTATTGCTCTTATCGGCGGACTTCTCGGCGTATTCTTTATGATACCCCTTAGAAACGCTCTTATCGTTCGTGAGCATGGTACACTCCCCTATCCCGAAGGACAGGCATGTTCAGAGGTTATGCTTGCAGGCGAAGAGGGTGGTTCAAACGCTTCTACCGTTTTTGCAGGTATGGGCTTTGCAGCGCTCTTTAAGTTTATTATCGACGGTATTAAAGCCGTTCCCGGTGAAATTTCCCTTAACATCAAAAAGCTTTACCCCAGTGCTATAGGCACTCAGATTTATCCCGCTGTTATGAGTGTTGGTTACATCTGCGGTCCTAAGATTTCATCTTATATGTTTGCCGGCGGTGTACTTAGCTGGATGGTGCTTATTCCTATTATCGTGCTTTTTGGTTCTGATATTATTATGTATCCCAGCACCGATATGACCATCGGTCAGATTTTTGCCGAAAGTGGCGCAAGCGGTATCTGGAGTTCATATATTCGTTATATCGGTGCAGGTGCTCTTGCTGCAGGCGGTATTATAAGCCTTATTAAGTCACTTCCCCTTATTGTTCGCACCTTTGCTGACGCTATGAAGAGCATTTCTGTTAAAGGCACTGCTTCTTCACTCAGAACCGACAAGGACATCAATATGGGCATAGTGCTTGGTATGATAGTAGTTCTCACCCTTCTCGTATGGTTAGTTCCTGCTATTCCCGTATCTCCTATCGGTGCTGTTATAGTAGTTGTATTCGGTTTCTTCTTTGCAACCGTATCTTCCCGTATGGTTGGTATTGTTGGTAGCAGTAACAACCCTGTTTCAGGTATGGCTATTGCAACTCTTCTTATCGCAACACTTATCCTTAAGTTCTCAGGAACAGTAGGTGCTTCCGGTATGCAGGCTGCAATTGCTATTGGCTCTATTATCTGTATTGTTGCCGCTATTGCCGGCGATACCTCTCAGGACCTTAAAACAGGCTATCTTTTAGGCGCTACTCCATGGAAACAGCAGGTTGGCGAGGTTATCGGTGTTGTTGCCGCTGCTCTTGCTATCGGTGCAACCCTTAATCTTCTTGACTCTGCTTGGGGATTCGGCGGCGAAGAAATCGCAGCTCCTCAGGCCACCCTTATGAAGATGGTTATTGAAGGCATCATGGGCGGAAATCTTCCTTGGGGACTTATCCTTATCGGTGTTTTCATTGCCATAATTGTTGAAATATTAAAGCTTCCCGTACTTCCTGTTGCTATTGGTATTTATCTGCCTGTTCAGCTTAACGCCTGCATTATGGTTGGCGGTATCATCCGTTTCTTTGTTGATAAGATTAAGAACGACGAAAAGCGCGAAAAGGCCGTTAACAACGGTATCCTTTTCAGCTCAGGTATGATTGCCGGTGAAGGCCTTGTAGGTATTCTCCTTGCTTTGTTTGCCGTATTCGGTGTTGCTGACAAGATAGATGTTTCGGGCATGCTGAATCTTCCGCCTTGGGCATCAAACATCGGCTGCCTTGTTCTCTTCGGTCTTGTAATTCTTTCTCTTCTTTCCTTCAGCGTTTGGAAAAAAGATAAGAAAGCTGACAAATAATGAAAAAAAAGAAGATTGTTATAAATAAAAACTATCTTGTGAAAGTACCTGTGAAAAATTCTCTTATTAACTATACCACCGATAAAGACGGTATCGTTACCTTAGAAATAGAAAATACAGGTTGGGCAAACCGCATTGCTCAGAAGCTTTTTGGCAGACCTAAAATTTCCTATGTTCACCTTGACGAAAACGGAAGCTTTATTTGGCCGCTTATTGACGGCGAAACCGATATTATCGTCATAGGTGAAAAAGTTAAGGAACAATTTGGTGAAAAAGCCGAACCTCTTTATGAGCGCCTTGCTCAATTTTTCAGAATTCTTGAAAGCTATAAATTTATAAGCTTTCAAAATGATAAAAAATAACATTTTGTCCCGAAAATACATACCCTGTATTTTCGGGACATTTTATTTTTTAAAATATATGTAGCAATTATAATAGTATTGTAGTATAATTAAGAAAAATTTATTTATGGGAGATTTTACAGTGAAAATTATCGTTGTAGGTTGCGGAAAAATCGGAGCTACCATAGTTGACAGTTTAACAGCCGAAGGGCACAATGTTATAGCCATTGACAACAGCCCATCAGTAATAGAAGAAATAACCAATTTGTATGATGTAATGGGTGTTTGCGGAAATGGCGCTGACTGCGAAACACTGAGTGAGGCAGGTATTGAAGATGCTGAGCTTTTTATAAGCGTTACCGACTCAGATGAAATGAATATGCTTGCCTGTTTTCTTGCTAAGAAAATGGGGGCATCTTATACTATTGCCCGTATAAGAAACCCTGAGTATAACGATAAAAGCCTTGGCTTTATGCGACATCATTTGGGACTCGATATGGCTATTAATCCCGAACTGCTTGCCGCAAGAGAATTTTATCGTCTGTTGAAACTTCCCAGTGCCGCAAAGGTAGAAACCTTTTCAGGCAGAACCTTTGAAATGGTAGAAATAAAGCTTAAGAGCGATTCTGTGTTGGACGGACTAAGCCTTATTGAAATGCGAAAAAAATATCAGGTTAATGTACTTGTGTGCATTGTTCAGCGCGGTGACAAGGTATTCATTCCTGACGGTAATTTTATCCTTAAAAGCAATGACAGAATCGGTATAACAGGAAAACCTGCCGAGATTCTTAAATTCTTTAAGGCCTTGGGTATTATGCAAAAACAAGCTAAGGATGTTATGATTCTCGGTGCCAGCAGAACCTCTTATTATCTTGCCAAAATGTTGCTCAACGGCTCAAGTGATGTTAAAATCATTGAACTTAACCCCGAAAAATGCAAACAATTCAGCGAGTACCTCCCCGGTGCTGTAATAATCAACGGTGACGGTGCACAACAAGAGCTTCTTTTGGAAGAGGGAATAAAAAACACCGATGCCTTTGTTTCTCTTACGGGTATGGATGAAGAAAATATACTTATTTCTTACTTTGCTTCCACAATGGGCGTTCCTAAAATCATCACCAAGGTAAACCGCAAGGAATTCGTTCTTCTTGCTCAGAAATTAGGTGCAGAAAGTATAGTTACACCTCAAAACATAGTCGCTGATATTTTGGTGCGTTATGCAAGAGGACTCGAAAACACAATCGGCAGCAAAATTGAAACCCTTTATCAGCTTATGGATGGCAAGGCAGAGCTTCTTGAGTTTATTGTAAGTGCTGACTGTGACATTATCGGCATACCCTTTAAGGACCTTAATACCAAAAGCGGCACGCTTATTGCGGGAATTATCAGAAACCGCAAGGCTATTCTCCCATCAGGTGAAGATTGTCTGCAAGAAAATGATAAGGTTATAATTATTTCCTCTACCCTTGGTATGACCGAACTTTCCGATATAATAAGATAGGTGAGCCTATGAACAGAAAAATGGTTTTATTTTTAACAGGAAAGATATTACAGATAGAAGCCTTACTTCTTCTTTTTCCTGCTATTGTTTCACTGATTTATAATGAATCATCAATGTGGGCGTTTTTAGTATCCGCACTTTTCGCGGTTGCTTTAGGATTTGCTCTTACACTTATTTTCCGTCCAAAAACCGATGTTATTTATGCAAAAGAGGGACTTGTTATTGTAGCACTTGCCTGGATAGCCATGTCACTGGTAGGCGCTCTTCCCTTTTATATAAGCCGTGAAATACCATCATACATTGATGCTGTTTTTGAAATAGTCAGCGGCTTTACCACCACAGGTTCTTCTATTCTTAAAAACGTGGAGGCACTCTCTCACGGTTGTCTTTTGTGGAGAAGCTTTTCGCAGTGGATTGGTGGTATGGGTGTGCTTGTATTTGTTACTGCAGTTATCCCAAATTTGTCCGACCGTTCCATCCATATTATAAGAGCTGAAATGCCGGGTCCCATAGTTGGTAAGCTCGTACCTAAGGTAAAAAACACCTCCCGTGTTTTATATCTCATTTACATTGCACTTACCGTATTAGAAATAATACTGCTTCTTTGTGACGGACTTAACCTGTTTGAAAGCAGTGTGCTTTCCTTTTCGACTATGGCTACGGGCGGTTTTTCCATAAAAGCCGACGGAATGGCGTCTTACTCAGTATACGTTCAGTGGGTAATTACTATTTTTATGTTTTTAGCCGGTATCAATTTCAATCTTTATTATCTTTGTATTATAAAGCGTTTCTCTTCTGCTTTAAAAAGCGAAGAATTATGGACCTATATAGTTATGGTACTTGTTTCTGCCGGTATTATCACAGCAAATACACTCCCACTTTATGATAGTCTTTCCGATACAATTCGTCACAGTGCTTTTCAGGTTTCCTCGATTATTACAACCACAGGCTACGGCAGTACGGATTTTAACCTTTGGCCAAGTCTTTCAAAGGCCGTTCTGCTGATACTTATGTTTACAGGTGCCTGTGCAGGCTCTACTGCAGGCGGATTTAAACTTTCCCGCGTGGTTATTATATTTAAAACCATTAAAAAAGAATGTCAGCGACTTATTCATCCCCGTTCTATAAGAAGCGTAAAATTCGAAGGAAAGGCTGTTGACGATATTACCCGTCATGGCGTAACGGCATATCTTGGAATTTATATGCTGTGCATTTTAGGAATTTTCCTGCTTATTTCGATTGACAATTTTTCTTTTGAAACAAACTTCAGTGCGGCTGTTTCCTGCTTTAATAATATAGGTCCCGGTTTTGATGCAGCCGGCCCCTTGAGCAGCTTTGCCGATTACAGTGCTTTTTCTAAAATCATTCTTTCCTTTGCTATGCTTATGGGAAGACTGGAAATATACCCAATACTTCTGATGTTTTCAATCGGAACGTGGAGAAAGAACAGGTAAACAATATGAATTATCAGATTATTGAAAATAAAAATGCAAATATCACTTTAAAGGAAACCGTAAAAGACGGCATTATATTTTTAAATGTAAACTGGCACAGCGATGAACAGGTTATTCCAAACCGCTTTGGAATACGTTTTCGCATTCCTACTACCGACATTTATTCCACATTTTCTCCATCGCTGAGAGATTGGAGATGTCTTGACAGAAACTATTTTCCAAAGGTTACCAATGCTCGTCTTGCCTCCTGGATGCCGCTTCATCAGCTTGTTTCACTTTCAGGCAAAAACAGAATGTGTATCGCTCTTTCGGACGCCAAAATTCCTACAAGCATAACTTCGGGTGTAAGAGAGCTTGAAGCAGACAGCGAAATAACCGCCTTTTTCTTTACTCAGCCTACAAACTCCATTACCGATTACACCGCAACAATAAGAATTGATATGCGTGACATTCCATATTATGACAGCATTTATGATACTGTTAATTGGTGGGAAAATGACTGCGGATACACCCCTGCCTTTGTCCCCGAAGCAGCAAAAATGCCTGTTAATTCCCTTTGGTACAGTTATCACCAAAATCTTGAGGTTGAAAGTATTATAAGAGAATGTGTTCTTACAAAGGCTATGGGTATGGATACCGTTATTGTTGACGACGGTTGGCAAACCGACGACAGCAGCGGCGGCTACGCTTACTGCGGCGACTGGGAGCCTGCTGCATCTAAGGTGGGCAATATGAAAACCTTTATACAGCGTATTCAGGATACAGGTATGAAAGCAGTTATATGGTATTCTGTTCCTTATCTTGGAATACACAGTAAAAACTGGGAAAAATTCAAGGATATGATTCTTGATAAAACAGGCGACAACAACAGCTATTTTTCTATGGACCCCCGTTATAAAGAGGTTCGTGAGTTTCTTATTGAAACCTATAGCAACGCTATTAAAGAATGGAACTTGGACGGACTGAAGCTTGACTTTATTGACCGCTTTATGCTTGACGGAAAATCCCTTGAATATGACGAAAGAAGAGATATTCAGTCCCTTGAAGAAGCGGTTGATACCCTTATGTGCGGTGTTAAGGAAAGTCTTACTGCAATAAAGCCCGATATAATGCTTGAATTCCGTCAGACATACGTTGGACCTTCTATCAGAAAATACGGCAATATGCTTAGAGTAACCGACTGTCCTAACGATTCCTATAAAAACCGTGCAGACTCAATAAATCTTCGTCTGACTTCGGGTAAAACTGCCGTTCACTCAGATATGCTGCTTTGGCATCTTGACGACCCTGTTGAAAACGCAGCATTACAGTTTGTAAGCGCTATTTTCACAGTTCCTCAGATTTCCATGAAAATAGAAGAGCTTCCAAAAGACCATATAACAATGCTCACACATTATCTTTCTTTCTGGAAACAGTGGAGAGAAGTACTGATTGATGGTAAACTGACTGCAGATAACCCTGAAATGAACTATACTGTTGCCGCCTCTACTTTAGGCAACAAATCGGTAATTGTTCCATACTGTAACGTGATAACTCAGGTTAAAACCGATACGGCCGTTATTCTGAATGCCACAGGATTTGATTTTGTTTCGGTACAGGGCGCAAAGAACAAAATTTACAAGGTAGTAAGCTGTATGGGCGAAACACTCTCAGAGGGCAAAATTGAGGCCGATATTCAGCAAATCAGCGCTCCACTTTCTGCTCAGATATTTATTTCTTAAAATACAAAACGGTAGGATATTTTATCCTACCGTTTTCCCTATTCCCTATTCCCTAGAGCCTAGTCCCTAGTTCCTAGTTCCTAACAAACCTATTAACCTTTTTACCCTTTACACCGGGTTTCACGGCAAAGAGTGCACCTGAGAGATTTTCCTCTCTTATAATTCTTCCGTGAGCCGCACTTGTTATAACAAGTGTGTCAAGATTTTCTCCCGCAAAGGCACAACAGGATGGCTGGGTTGCGGGAAGTGCTATTTCCTCCAACACCTTGCTTGTAGATGGATCAAAGCAAATAACCTTACCTACACCCCACAAGGCTGTCCAAAGATTGCCGTTTTCATCAATACACATACCATCGGGGGAGCCTTCCTTATACTCAAACACGGTACGGCGATTAAATATATTCCCCTTGCCATCAAAATCAAAACAGTCGGTTTTATATGTATGGGTATCGGTATAATAGAGCAATCCCTTATCTAAATCCCAATCAAGACCATTGGAATTACCCACCTTATCAAACAGCTCGGTTAACGTACCATTGCCGTCAAGTCGGTAAAAAGCACTTGAGAAATCATAGCTTATTGTACCGCCGTACACTCTGCCGTCAGGGCCTACCTTACCCTCATTAAAACGATTACCCTTTAGTATCTCAGGAACGCAAAATGGTTCGAAATTACCATCCGTAATCTCATAAATTCCCTTTTGAGCACCGCAATAGATTTCACCTTTTTCGCCAAGAAATATAAAGCCTATCTGTTGAGGCATAACCCTGTCCTCAACGCTGCCTGTTTTTAAATCAACAGTACGAAAACGTTTGCCGAGTATGTCGGTCATATAAAGCTTATTTCTTCTGTCATCCCAAACAGGACCCTCTCCTACTATAGTAAGAGCATCTGTTATAACCTCTACCTTCATATATATCATCTCCTAAATAAATAGTATCAAAGGTATTAGATAATGTCAATGAAAAAACCGCGTAAAAACGCGGTTTTCAATTAATTATTCTTCATCAAGAGTTGCTATAGCAGCTTCTTCTAACTGTGCATCATAAGAAAGAACAGGCTTAACATCTTTTTTCTTGATTTTTCTGCTTACATAGTTATTTGTAATCTTCATAACAAGCGGGAAGAGAACAACTACACCGATAAGGTTGGGTATCATCATGAGACCATTGAAGGTATCGGAAATATCCCAAGCAAGTGAAGAAGAAAGCACTGCACCGAAGATAACTGTTATAACGTGAATTATTCTGAATATAACGGTTGTTTTTGCACCGAAAAGATATTCCCAAGCTTTTGAACCGTAGTGTGACCAGCCGAGAACGGTAGTGAAAGCAAAGAGGAACATAGCGATAGCTATAAATCTCTGACCGATATTGCCCCAAGGGAATACATAATTAAATGCACCACCAACAAGAGTTGCATCGGTAAGACCTTCTGCTATTTGACCGGTTGCAACATTGAATGCACCGCCTTCAAGACCACCGGAGGTAAGTACAACAAGAGCAGTCATTGTACATACAACCATTGTATCGGCAAATACCTCAAAGATACCCCACATACCCTGTTTTACAGGCTCTTTAATGTTAGAGTTGGAGTGAACCATAACAGAGGAACCAAGACCGGCTTCGTTCGAGAATACGCCACGCTTAAAGCCGTTGGTCATAGCTATAATAACACCGCCGATACCGCCGCCTACGAATGCTTCGGGACTGAAGGCATTAACGAAAATAGCCTTGAAAGCAGGGATAATAGCCTGATAGTTAATACCGATAATAATAAGAGAACCTGCTACAAAAAGAACAACCATAAAGGGAACGATTTTTTCAGCAACAGAAGCAATTCTCTTAAGACCGCCAAGGGTAATAAGAGCAGTAAGAGCCATAATTACAACGCCGATAATGATATTATAAAGAGAAACGCCACCCATAACCTCAATAGCAGAGAGAGCCTTTACATCAAAGGCAGCAGCTACATTGGCTACGATTTTGTTTACCTGACCCATACTTCCGATACCAAAGGAAGCAAGCATTGTAAAGATACAGAAAAGAACAGCAAGGATTTTACCTATCCATTTACAACCCTTTTTGGCACCAAGACCATCAGCAAGATAGTACATTGCACCGCCGGACCATTCATCCTTAGAATTCTTTCTGCGGAAATACATACCGAGAACGTTTTCGGAATAGTTGGTCATCATACCAAAGAAAGCAGCAACCCACATCCAGAATACAGCACCTGCACCACCGATACAAATAGCAGCGGCAACACCCGCAATATTACCTGTACCTACAGTTGCGGCAAGAGCAGTACAAAGAGCCTGGAAAGGAGAAATTGAACCCTTTTCCTTACTGTGACCGATTACGTCCTTTTTGAAAAGACTTCCTATAGTCTGCTTCCACCAGTGTCCAATACGAGATACCTGAAACACCTTGGTAACCAATGTCATGAGAATACCGGTACCGATAAGAAGTATAAGTCCGGGAATTCCCCAAACGACGCCGTTTATTTCGCCGTTTATTTGCGCGATTTTGTCTAACATTTTTTCTTCCTCCTTAGACTTTTGTCTAAAATAAAAACTGCCTTCACTATTGCAAAGACAGCTCCGGAGCAAAATAACCCAATTAGGCTATTTTGTTTAGCTCTGTCCTTTTGCCTGAGAGATTTGGGCTTTTGCCCTTTCACCTTCGGCATCCAATCTAATGGACTTCTCCAGAGTGCCATCCGCTTACAGTCTTTTCGGTTACCCGAGCCTGAGAGTGTTACTCCTTCGGCAGCAGAGCTTTTCCTGCAAGTTTCTCTTGGCTTTTTAAATTTACCTGTACATTATAATACAATATAATCTATTTTGCAACAAAAAATTTATAAATTATTAATATTTGTTTACTTTAGAATAAAAAAACAGTTGAAAGCACAAGCGTTTTGTGAGATAATAATACATATTTCAAAAAAGAGGTTATTATAAGTGTATACTTTAAAAATTCCCAAAAACTATAAATCTCTGCTTTCCCTAAGACAAACTGAGGTTGCTATTAAAAAGGTTAAGGACTTCTTTGAAAGGGACCTTGCTATTGAGCTTGGCCTTATCCGCGTTTCCGCCCCCCTTTTTGTTGACGAAAACAGTGGTATGAACGATACCCTTAACGGCACAGAGCGTCCTGTGGCTTTTGATATTAAAGATACAGGTCACACTATGGAAATTGTTCATTCTCTTGCAAAGTGGAAAAGAGATGCTCTTTCCCGATATGGATTTTGTCGCGGCGAAGGGCTTTATACCGATATGAATGCCATAAGACGCGATGAAGACCTTGACAACATTCATTCGGTTTTTGTTGACCAGTGGGACTGGGAAAAGGTTATTGACAAAGCAGACCGCAACATTAATACTTTAAAAGCTAACGTAAAGGCTGTTTATGCAGCACTTAAGCATACCGAAACATATATTGCAGAGGAATATGATTTTATCGACCGCTTTTTGCCTGAGAAAATCTTTTTTATAACCACACAAGAGCTTTACGATTTATACCCAAATCTTACTCCCAAAGAAAGAGAACATGCTATCGCTAAAGAGCACGGCGCTGTGTTTATTATGCAAATTGGCGGTGCTCTCAATAATGGTGAGCTTCACGACGGCAGAGCGCCCGACTATGATGACTGGACCCTTAACGGTGACATTATCGTTTATTATCCTGTGCTTGATATAGCCTTAGAGCTTTCCTCTATGGGTATAAGGGTTGATGAAGATGCATTACTTCGTCAGCTCGAAATCAGAGGAGTGAGTGAGCGAAAAGAACTTCCTTTCCATAAGGCACTTCTTGAAAGCAAACTCCCCTATACCATCGGCGGCGGAATAGGTCAATCGAGAATGTGTATGTTCTTTTTAAGAAAAGCACACATCGGTGAAGTTCAGTCTTCTTTCTGGCCCGAGGAAATGATTAAAGAATGTAAAGAAAATGGAGTAGAAATATTATAAAAGAAAACCGAGTCAATGACTCGGTTTTTTCTTAGTCTTGTAATAATGGCAACTTCTCGGGAGGGCTGTTCTTAAGTTCACTAAGCAGCTCACTGAGTGAGCCTATTGCAAGAGCAATTCTTTCATCAGCCGCACCGTAGTAAATTCTGATTTCATCCTTTTCTTCGTCTGCTATTGCACCGCAGGAAAAGGTTGTATTTCCGGATCTTCCGTAAATCTCGTAATCCTCATTAGGTGTAAGAATCGGCTTATCAAGAATACCTTTAATCTTTGTGGGGTCGTCTAAATCAAGAAGAATTGCAGACAGGCTGTAGCACCACTCTCTGTTTTCCTTATACACACCGTGAATAATCTCTAACCAGCCATCCTTTGTCTTAATAGGAGGTGTAGGTCCTACCTTATAGTTAGCATAGGACATACAAGGATAAAGCAGAGGTCTGTGCATTCCCCAGAATTTAAGGTCGGGAGAATAAGAAATCCACATTCCGTGGGTAGTATCGTCATCAAGGCTATGTCCGGGCTCACACACTCTGACAACGCTATAAGGACGGTCAATTCTTGCATACATACCATTAATCTTTTCAGGGAAAAGACAGGGCACACGGTTTGGGGGAAGCGCTATACACTCAATCAACTCGGCTGTTTTGAAATCTTTAGTTTTGAAAAGCAGATCTCCGGGGCCTATTCCTCTTCCAACGGGAGGACGTATCTGTGCAGGACGAACAATATAATATGTATCGTCTATTTTTGTTACTCTGGGGTCAATTACCCAGCCATCATAGATGCCCTTCGCCCCGTTTGTCCAGTCGATAGTTTTGAAAAGAGGTTCGGGGTTAATATCAAAATTAATTCCATCCTCACTCATTGCAACATGGATACCTGTAAGATTACCATCTTCGGTTTCCTCTTTATAAATAGCTGCAATAAGCAGAAGATATTTCCCTTCAAACATTATCTGACCGCAGTTAAAAACCGATACTGCAGGTACGGGGAAATTCTCAGCAGTTATAATAGGGTTGTCTTTATAGCGATGCATTATATATTCTTCGCCACGAAAATTTTCTATCATTTTTCTTCACCTCATGCTTAGTTTATCATAAAAAATCAGATTTAACAATGAACAATACCGACTAAAAACAGACAACGCCGTTATAAATAACGGCGCCGTCTGTTTAAAAAGGGGATAGGGATGAATAGGGGGGCAAATTAAAAAATTGTAAGCTGTGGGTTTAATGTGTTTTTAGTTACTTTTATTTTAATTTCAACACAATTTTCATTCTCGCTCTGCTTATATTTTACGGGAATTCCCGCACTGCTTACGCTGTCAATCATCTGTTTTATACTGTTTATAAGAAACTTCGTATCCTTTATGGGCGGAAGCTTTTTTTCTTTTATTTGTATTTTTTCTTCTTTTGGTTTTTCCTGTTTTTTATTGGGCTCGATAATTTTACTAAGTTCTCCCGTAGTCATAGAAAGAGCTGAGGCAACATAAGAAATACCATATTTTTCATTTAGTGCCGTAAGTTCCTTTTCATCAAACTTTACAGCCGACAGGCTTTCTGCCGCACGGAAAAGGGTTTCGTCCTCAAAATCAGTAACAATACAAGGAATTTTATTAAGACCCGCCATAATGGAAGCCTTAACACGTCTTTCCCCGCTTATAACTCTATATCCGTATTCACCGGGAGCTACGGTAACAGGAATTAAAAGTCCATTCTCCCTTATACTCTCGCTAAGCAAAAAGAGCTTATATCTGTCCTCTTGTGCATTTGACTTTAGGGGAGGTATTATTTCGGCAGGATTTAAAAAAACAAGCTTTGTTGAGTTCATTTTTTCCTCCTTGCAACCGACTTATCTTTTGCAAATATATATTACCATAGCCTGTCCTTTTTTCCAAGAAAAAGCCATCGACAAAAAAAGCTGTGATTTTTCATAAATCACAGCTTTTACCATTGTTTTCAGTATTTTTTTGCCAAACTATGTAACAAAAACAATTATTTTGCGAACTTTTCATTTACTTTAGGGGAGATTTTGAGATTTTTCCTGATGGTCTTGGATACTTAGGTGGTGTAGGCGATAGTTTTTTTACATCTACAATAGTTCTGTCACCAAGCATTTGTTCCTGCTCAAAGTATATCTTGGTTTCTCCACCGCCAAGAAGAGCTATAGCTCCCTTTGCCTCTTTTACCTCTTCATTACCTGCAGGGCCCTTTAGAGCTATAAAATGACCGCCTTTTTTAACAAATGGCAGACAGTATTCGCTCAGCACATTCATATTTGCCACTGCTCTGGATACCGCAAAGTCATATTTTTCTCTATACTCAGGCTTTCTTCCTCCCTCTTCAGCACGAAGATGAACAATCTGAGCATCAGCTTCTATTTCCTTTAACACTTCCGAGAGAAAAACAAGGCGTTTATTAAGTCCGTCAAGAAGAGTGAGCTTTATATCCTCTCTCACAATTTTAAGCACAACACCGGGAAAACCTGCACCTGTGCCAACATCTATAACCGCAGCTTCCTGAGGTAAATTTACATTTTTAAAGAAGAGTATACAATCATAAAAATGCTTCCATACCACTTCATCCGGGTCGGTAATAGCAGTGAGATTCATTTTTTCATTCCACTCTACAAGCAAATTTGCATAAATATTAAGCTTTTTAACTGCCTTTTCATCAAGAACTACACCTATTTTTTCACATGCAGGTATAATTTTTTCTATAGGAAAATCTATCATTTAATTTTCTCCGTTTTTATATTTTTCAAGAAAAATAAGCAACACCGAAATATCTGCCGGGCTAACCCCTGATATGCGGGAAGCCTGTCCGATATTTTCAGGTCTTATTTTACTAAGCTTTTCTACCGCCTCAAGACGCAGACTGCCCACCTGAGCATAGTCAATATTTTCAGGAATGCGTTTTCTTTCAAGCCTGAGCATTTCTTCAACCGCTGATTTTTGACGGGCGATATAACCTTCATACTTAATTTCGGTTTCGATTTTCTCCCTTACATCTATGGTAAGGCAGGGACGCTCTTTATCCCAGGAAGAAAGTGCATCATAAGAAAGCTGAGGTCTTTTTATAAGCTCGGCAAGACGCATACCCGTTGTCATAGGTGCCGTCCCAACCGACTGAAGATATTCATTAAGGGACTGACAAGGTGCAATTGTGGTAGCTTTAAGTCTGGCTATTTCCGTTTCCTTTTGCTCTTTTCTTAAAAGAAAAGCATCCCAGTCCTTATCGCCTATAAGTCCCAGTTTTCTGCCCGTCGGCATCATTCTCTCATCTGCATTGTCCTGTCTGAGCAAAAGTCTGTACTCGCTTCTTGAAGTCATCATTCTATAGGGGTCGGAACACCCCTTTGTCACAAGGTCATCAATAAGGGTTCCTATATAGCTGTCGGTTCGGGAGAAAACAAGAGGCTCCTTACCCTGTATTTTCAGAGCGGCGTTAACACCTGCAACAAAGCCCTGTACTGCCGCCTCCTCATATCCCGAAGAACCATTAAACTGACCTGCACCGTAAAGTCCCGAATGTTCCTTTATTTCAAGTGTATAGGAAAGAGCAAGAGGGTCAATGCAATCATACTCAATCGCATAAGCATTTCGCATTATTTTTACATTTTCAAGGCCCTTTATGGTTCTGTAAAACTTAATTTGAACCTCTTCGGGTAAAGATGAGGACATACCCTGTAAATACAGTTCCTCGGTATTCTTACCGCAAGGCTCAATAAACAAAAGATGCCTTTTTTTGTCGGCAAAACGAACGATTTTGTCTTCAATACTGGGACAGTATCTCGGGCCGACACCCTCAATATCACCGCTGTAAAGAGGTGAACGGTCAAGATTTTCTCTGATTACCGCTTCGGTATCGTTGTTTGTGTATGCAATATAGCAAACACTGCTATTATCAATATCTTCTGCATTTGTAGAAAAACTAAACGGTGTTATTTCACTGTCGCCATACTGAATTTCAAGCTCACTGAAATTTATACTTGCCCTGTCCACTCTTGCAGGTGTACCTGTTTTAAAGCGTCTTAAGGGAAGTCCGAGATTTTTGAGAGATTGAGCCAAATCCATAGAAGGCGCAAGACCGTCAGGACCGCTGTTATAGTTAACTTCACCTACATAAATTTTACTTGCAAGGAAGGTTCCCGTTGCAAAAATAACCGCTTTGACGGTATATCTCGCCCCAAGCTTTGTTGTTACATCCCAGAAATCGCCGTTTTTCGCAACATCTATTACCTCAGCCTGTTTAACATCAAGGTCTTTTTGCAATTCAACAGCGTGTTTCATATATTCGGAATAATTACGCCTGTCAATTTGTGCTCTGAGTGAATGGACGGCAGGGCCTTTACCACGGTTAAGCATACGGCTCTGAATGGTGTTTTTATCAGCCGCCTTGCCCATCTCACCGCCCAAAGCATCAAGCTCTCGCACAAGGTGTCCTTTAGCCGTTCCGCCAATGGAGGGGTTACAAGGCATATTACCTATCCAGTCCATAGTTACGGTAAACATAACGGTGCTACAGCCAAGACGCGCAGCAGCAAGGGCAGCCTCAATACCTGCATGACCGCCGCCTATAACCGCTATATCAAATTCATCTGCTTTATAAGTAATCATAATTACAGCACAGGCACCCTTCTTGTTGTATAGGTATATGTATAAAGACAGTAATCATTAACCGCAGAGGTTTTTGACAAAACATTTGAATATTTATCATAGGTATATCTCACGGTACTTACCATCCCGTTATCTGCTGTTCTTGTTTCCTTTTCCACCTTACTGCCATTATATACATAATCGGTAATAACTGTATATGAGTCAGAAAGTGTTATTTCCTTTGTCTGCATACAACGCTCTTTTTCAAAAATATACTGAGTTTCGCTTACAGCATTATTTTCTTCGTCAAAAACAGTGCTGAGCGCCAGCGTGCCCTGAGTATAGGTATATACAGTTTTACTAAAGAGCTTACCTTCCGTACCCTCATTTATTTTTTCAATAAGGAGACCATCAGCATAAGAATATTTTACGGTATCAAAAAGGATATCGTTATAATAGTTCTCTACCTTCTCTATCTGTCCGTCCTTATTATAAGTGTATATCTTATGGGAATACTTTAAATCTCCGTTATATTGCTCGGTTTTTTCAATCTTTCCCTGTTTATTGTAATAGCTTATTTCTTTATTGCCAAGGGTGTCGCTCATAACACACTTTTCTACCACAGTCACCTTTTTAAGAGGCACTACATTAAGAAAGGTGAGTACCAATGCAAAAATCAGTACAAGTACCAGCGCCCCTTTCAAAAGAGGGTTTTTCAAAAACCTTTTATAATTAAATTTTATTTTTTTGGTTTTCACAGCATCTTTATTAATGTGAAATCCGTTATAGCTATTCATAACTCTTACTCCTATTTACCAACACAGAATTTTCTGAATATTTCCTCGGTTACGGTTTCTGTTGCCCGTTTTCCCGTCATTTCATAAAGACAGGCAAGAGCCTCGTCTACACATACCCCAACTGCATCGGGAGTAACACCCGATTTTATGCAGTTTAATGCCTCGTTTACACAAAGCATAGCTCTGTTAGCTAAATCCCGTTGTCGCTCACTTATGAGCACCGCACTGTCGGGACTGAGATTTTCGGTTGCCGTAACCCTTGCAACAGCATCCTTAAGGGCGTCTATTCCCTGTCCTAATTTTGCTGACATTCTTACAATTTCGGTTCCCTTTGCAAAATCGCCTATAATCTCTTCACCCAAATCGCATTTGTTAATTATTACGATAAGAGGCTTATCCTTACATTCTTCGAGGAGCTTTATATCCTCGTCTGTGAGCTTGTCATTTGCACAAAATACCGCTAAAACAAGCTGAGCGCTTTCAAGTCGCTGTCTTGCAAGACTGACTCCTACACTCTCAACCTCGTCATTGCTTTCTCTTATTCCTGCAGTATCAGCAAGATGCAGGGGCACTTCCCCCAACATAACGGTTTCTTCTATAACATCACGGGTAGTACCTGCAACATCCGTTACAATAGATTTTGTCTGTCCGCTAAGTAAATTCATAAGGGTGGATTTGCCTACATTAGGTCTGCCTATTATTACGGTTTCAATTCCCTCACGCAAAACTTTACCCGCATCGTACTCACTAAGCATTTTTTCAAAAGATAAAGCCACACAGGACAGTTCACGAATAAAGGTTTCTTCATTAATTTGTCCTATATCCTCCTCAGGATAATCACAATACGCGGCAATACTTGCAGCAGCAGAAACAAGTTTCTCCTCAATAGCATTAAGCTGTTTTGATACACCGCCGCCGTGAACGCTCTGAGAAATTCTAAGTTCACTGGTGTTAGAAGCCTTAATAAGTCCCATAACACTTTCGGCTTTTACAAGGTCCATTTTGCCATTTAAAAAAGCACGTTTTGTAAATTCACCCGGCTGAGCAAGTACAGCACCCGCAGTCAGCACTGCCCTTAAAACCTCCTTAACAAGAAGGGTTCCGCCGTGGACAGAAAGCTCTACAACATTTTCTCCCGTATAGCTTTTAGGCGCAACAAACTTAAGTGCAACTGCCTCATCTATACGCTTTTCACCATTTCTTACCTCACCGAAAAGTGCACAATATCCCGATATATCCGAAATTTTCTTTCCCGAAACGCTCAAAAAAACCTTATCGGCTATATCAAAAGCCTCGGTTCCCGAAATCCTTATAATACCCACAGAGCCCTCCCCCAAGGAAGTAGCTATAGCGGCAATAGTTCTTTCTGCCATAGTATCACCTGCCTATTCGATTTATTTTACCACACAAAGAGGCATATTGCAATAAATTTTAAAGGTATAACTTTTTTGTTTTTTCGCCAAAAATAGTTATTTTTCACTGCAGGGATGCGACATTTTATTCACCTTACTTGATTTATAATGTATATAGCCAAAAATATGGAAGGTGTAAAAATGAAGGATTCTGCAACTATTATAAAACAAAAATTTAAAAAGGTACAAATGAGCACAAGCCTTACAGGACATGAGCTGATTATTGAGGCTGTAAAACACATTATCTTTTTGGTATGCGGTATATTCACATCAAGTGTATCGGTAACAGGAAAATATTTACCCTTTGGCATTTCGGTAGCGGCGGGCTGTCCATACATATATATGCCATCGGCAAGTCTTGGTGCGATAATCGGCTCTCTTTTTCCCACTACCGACCAAAGTGGATTTCGTTATATCGCCGCAATTATTGCGGTTATGGCAATACGGCTTCTGACATCAAAGATTCGGTTCACTAAGGAAAATCCCCTGTTTGCCTCCTTTATTTCTGTGCTTACCGTATTTTTTACAGGAGTTGCAGTTCTAAGCGGAATAAAGGGCGGTGTAGCCTTTGCCTTTATGGAAGCTTTGCTTTCGGCAGGAGGAGCATATTTTATTCACTCGGGAGCAAAACGTATACTTAATAACGATACAGGGCTTTCAACTCCTCAGCTAACCTCGGTTATAATTACAATATCACTTGTTCTGTCGGGCGTCAGCGCTATTGCACCCGGAGGAATTAGTATCGGACGGATTATTTTTGTGTTTTTTATTCTTCTTGCCGCACGACAGGCAGGGGCAGGAACAGGTGCTATTATAGGGGTTTGTGCCGCCTTAAGCTCTGCACTCTCGGCCGCCACTACACCTGTTACGGTAATGCTTAGCTTCGGTGGACTTATGGCAGGAGTTTTTGCCGACATAGGTAAAATCGCCGAGGTGTTCGGATTTCTTTCTGCCGCGATTATCGGGGCTGTACTTGGAGGTTTTTCTCTTGATACTGTAGGAATTCTTATTGAAGCCATACTTGGCTGCGCTATTTATTTGTTAGTGCCTAAAACGGTACTGCGAAGTATGGGGAAAATTTTTGCCGCAAAGGTAACGGTTATCCGTCCTGACGGACTAAAAAAAGCCCTCACAATGCGACTTTCCTTTGCGGGACAAGCATTAAAGGACGTTTCTGCTACCGTTGAAAATGTATCTGCACAGCTTTCAAAAATCAATTCCCCCGACTTTAAAACAGTTCTTACAAAAATAGAAAATGAAGCCTGCAACGGCTGTTCGCTTCGCGTTCACTGCTGGGAAGCAAAGCATAGCCAAACCTTAGAGGCAGTTCTTGCTGTGACTAAGGCAGTAAGAAGCGGAGAAACGGCACCCGAACGCTTTCTTGACGAGGAATTTAAATGCAGATGTATACGGCTTAGTAAAATGTGTACCTGTGTTTACAAATACTACAGCGAATATGCTGCCGCAATTTCGGCAGAAAAAAGAATTGATGAGGTAAGAAGCGTTGTAACCGACCAGTTTTCAGGCCTTTCTTCTATGCTAACTTCTCTTTCAAAGGAGTTTGAAACCGATGAAAGATACGACACCTTAGCCGCCGCAAGAATTGCAGGGGCACTCAAAAATATTGATATTGTTGTAAGCGAATGTGGTGTAAAGCTTGATAAAAACGACCGAATGACCGTAGATATATGCATCAAAAACGCCTCAAACATCGTTCTTAACCGAGCAGATATTATGCAAACCCTCTGCATTGCCTGTGACCGAGATTTTGACCCACCCTGTATAACCCATTCAGGAAAGTGTGCATACATTACAGTCAGTGAACACGCACGGCTTACTGCCGATGTGGGTGTTAATCAGATAGGCTCGGGAGGAAACGTTATATGCGGTGATGCTTACGATTATTTCTTTGACGGCAAGGGACGGCTTATTCTTATACTTTCCGATGGTATGGGAACAGGCGGAAGAGCCGCAGTTGACGGTGCTATGGCAAGCGGTCTTATGAGCCGACTTATAAAGGCAGGCTTTGAATTTGACGCTGCTTTAAAGATACTTAACTCCGCAATGTTGTTTAAGTCAACCGATGAATCTCTTGCAACAATAGATATAATAGCCGTTGACCTGTTTACAGGAAAAACTCAGCTTCTTAAAGCGGGGGCGGCACCCACAATAGTAAGAAGAAGCGGCAAAGCCGCCAAGGCTCAAAGCACCTCACTTCCCGCAGGAATTCTTCGTGGTGTTGCATTTGACAGAGCAGTTATAACACTTAAAACACAGGACATTATCCTTATGATGTCGGACGGTGCCGTAAGCGAAGGCACCGACTGGATAACTGCAGAGCTTGAAGGCTGGGGGGATGGTAGTGCACAGGCTCTTGCGGAGCGTATTTCGAAATGCGCAAAGCGACGCAGAACCGATAAAAAAGAAGACGACATAACCGTTCTTGCGGCAATCATTAAAAAAAGTTAACAAGCATAATAAAGAACCGCTGTGGGAACTCCCACAGCGGTTAAATTTTTAAATATTATCGTAAAGACCTTTATCCATAAGAGAGGTAATTGCACTGACTACAGCTTCCTTATCCTCTTTATAGGTAACGCCGTACCATTTATCCTCAGCCACCAGAACTCTTACCTTCTTTTCGCCACTTTCGATAAGCTCACCCACAACACTGGGAAGGAAGTATTCTGATTTAGGAACTCGGAGATTTTCATCAAGGAATTCCTTGAAGCCTTTCTCAAGATATCCGAAAATATCAGGTGTAAAGCCCCACATATTCATTGATACAACGGTATCAGGGGACATAGCAGTCCAGCTTTCACCGTCAAGGGTATAACGGCAGTTTGCATCAATTTTGGTTCTTTCCACAACCTCGGTGAGAAAGCCGTCCTTCTCAGAACAAATACCTCTTGATACAGTTCCGTTTTCGGTAAGGGTATTAACAAGACGGAAGCCCACCATACCGAACTCGCCTGTTTCCTCCTTTAAGTAATCATACATCTTTGAGAAAGCTGTTTTTCCGTAATAGTCATCAGCATTAACAACTGCAAAGGGGGTGTCAACTACATCTTTACAGCAAAGAATTGCGTGACCTGTTCCCCAGGGCTTTGTCCTGTCCTCAGGTGCGGTATAGCCCTCAGGCAGAGCATCTATTTCCTGAAAAACATACTCAACCTTTACCTTTTTGGCAATACGCTCACCAACAAGTCTTTTGAAATCCTCTTCTATTTCGTGCTTTATTACAAACACAATTTTATCAAAGCCGGCTTCAATAGCATCATAAACCGAAAAGTCAAGTATAACCTCTCCGTTTTTGCCAATAGGCTCAAGCTGTTTTAATCCTCCGAAACGGCTGCCCATACCTGCTGCCATAACTACAAGTGCTGCGTGAAAACTCATTTTTCTGTTTCTTCCTTTCTGTCAGGGGCCTTTAAGTGTGCGTTAGCTTTTGCATCAAAGCCCTCTGTACTCTCTTTCATAAATAAAATTTTTATTGTCATAAGAATAAGCTTGAAATCGAGGAATATTGAATACTGTTCAATATATATTAAATCCATTTTAAGCTTATCCTCAGGAGTTGTATTGTATTTACCGTAAATCTGAGCATATCCCGTAAGTCCGCCTTTAACACGGTGGCGAAGATTGAAGTCAGGATATTTCTGTGTATACTCATAAACATTTTCAACTCTTTCGGGACGCGGTCCCACAAGGGACATATCACCGAAAAGGATATTAAAGAACTGAGGAAGCTCATCAATTCTGAATGGACGGATAATTTTACCTACAGGGGTAATTCTGTCGTCGTCATTCTCTGCCTTTTTTGCACCGTCCTTATCGGCATCCACTATCATAGAACGGAATTTCAGCACATTGAAAATCTTACCGTCCTTTGTAACGCGGTTCTGTTTAAAGAATACGGGGCCCTTGTCATAAAGCTTAATAGCAAGAGCCACTACCAGCATTATGGGAGAAGTAATAACAATACCAACTACCGATACAAAAATATCAACCGCTCTTTTAATAAGCTCCTGTTCAAGACGAAGCCCACGGTTTCGGCACATCATAATGGGAGTGTCGAAAATCTGTATCTGGTCGGAGTTTCTTATAATAACATCCGCACTGGAGGGCAGTACATAGGTACGCTTTGATTTAGCATAACAGTAACGGAGAAGCTCACTCTTCTTTTCCTTTTCTATATCACAAAGCAGTACCGCCTCAAAGCCGTCTATAATTTCCTTTATTTCCTCAACACTCTTTCGGTTGACAGAAACGCCTCTTTCAATATTAAAACGGTCGGGAATTTTGGAAACCTTGCGGATAATAGCTGTTCCCTCTTCATCATCAGCAAAAACAGCAATCATTCTTCTTGCAGGGTAAAGTCTGAAATATATAGTGTTGGCACAGGTTGTACCTATTACAGCTATAGCAATCTGGTAAATAAAGCCCCATACATAAGGCAGCAAATCAATAAGTTGTCTTGCTATAAGGCAAAGCTCAAGATACATTATAACATTTGTAAATACAGCCGCAAGGCAAAGACTGTAGGTTACCTCATGCAGTCGGTTAACACCGATTTTAAAAGCACCATACAATTCGGAAAACAAAACAAGTATAAGCAGATAAGAAAAAGCTACCACAAAGTTACTGCCCCAGGAATAGAGAAAATCTCCGTAAAATCGATACCATATATTCATAAATCCCAAAGCCATAGCCGCTATAATCATAAATTTAACTATAAACATTATGGTTTTTCTAAGCTTCATTAAAATATTCATTTTATTACCTCTGATTTTGAGTTAAAAATAGATTTATTTTACTATATATTAGTATATATCATTCCTCGATTTTGTCAAGTAAAGGTTGGTTTATCTATGCTTTGTCTACTTTTAAAAAAGCCTATAAAAAGAAAACTTTTCAAAAGAAAACCAAAAGTGCATTATGACCTATACAGCACCGACTGGGGTGAGATATGCGTTTACAGGCTTTATTACACAAAAAACTGTAAAAAATATGAGCAAAGGCTACAAGCTGTCGTGCCACATAATATTTATACTCCCCATAGCAGTATTCCCGAAGAATACCTACAAAAGCTATCTTTACAAATTCTAATTAAAAAACTAAAAAAAGAGCCAAACAAAACAGTATGCATTAGCTGTGACAATATAAGTGAAGAAGAACTAATCGAAATCTGCGCTCTGTCAAAAATGGTTTATTTTGTAGGGCAGCGACTTCCGGAGTTTGCACATAACGTATACAAAAAAACAGGCATAATGCCAATACTCTCTTCCCACAGGGTAGATGCTGATTTTTACAGCGAAACGCCCTGTTGTTATAACGCAAATTTACCCGCACAGCTTCTTTCTATCTGTCCTGAGGAATTCTCACTTATTCTTTTCGCAGGGCTTTTATACAGAGAAAACGGCAGATTAATAATTTAATCTGCCGTGTATTATTATAATTTTTCAAGCACCTCTACTGCCTTATCCATAACAGATACATCTGCTTTTTCGATACAGCCGTTATCTACCATAACTGCATTATCGGGATTTATAGGCATTTCTGCAAGGAGAGGAACTCCAAGCTCTTCGGCAACACTTTGAGATTTTCCTTCACCGAAAAGACGAATTTTCTTATCACAGTCGGGACACTTAATATAGCTCATATTTTCAATTATGCCAAGCACAGGAATATTCATCATTTCAGCCATTTTATACGCCTTTTTAACTATCATTGAAACAAGGTCCTGAGGAGAGGTTACAATGATAACTCCGCTAAGGGGCAGGCTTTGGAAAACGGTGAGAGGAACGTCGCCTGTTCCGGGAGGGCAGTCAACAAACATATAGTCAACATCATTCCAGATAACATCGCTCCAGAACTGCTTTACAGCGCCTGCAATAACAGGGCCTCGCCATACAACAGGTGCCTCACTATCTTCAAGAAGAAGATTAATGGACATAAGCTTTATACCGCCCTTTGTAACGGCGGGGAAAATACCCAAATCGTTACCCTCTGCTCTTTCATTTACTCCAAATGCCTTTGGAATGGATGGACCTGTAATATCAGCATCAAGAATAGCAACCTGTTTACCCTTATTTCTCATAGCAACGGAAAGTAAGGAGGTAACCATTGATTTACCCACTCCGCCTTTACCGCTTATTACACCAATGACTTTTTTAATATTATTAAGCTCATTGGTAGGCTCAATAAGGCT
>JAEIGA010002188.1_pt1 | contig 31229 bp, 25 predicted proteins | sample 9270691 | NCBI WGS metagenome assembly JAEIGA01 (sample SAMN17057246, study PRJNA624740) | gut metagenome | biome: biome; isolation source: fecal sample | host: Bos grunniens | place: China: Xizang | collected 2019
AATAAAGATTGGTTTAAAGGAGGCAATTTCTGCAAGTGAAACTATATTCAGCGAAACAGCCTATAATAATGCTTGTTTGTATGTACCTGTTGGTAGTAAGGATTCTTACGCTAAGACATCGCCTTGGAGCTATTTTGATATCAAGGAGATGGACTTTACCGGTATTGAGAATGTGCTTGACGATATAAAAGGCGAGAATGGAAATACAAAAACTATTTACAACCTCAATGGCTGCGCAGTTGAAAATTCCACAAAAGGCATTTACATCATCAATGGCAAAAAGGTGCTTGTAAAGTAATTGATCTATATTTCATAATATTGTTCCCTGCGCCTGCGTGGGGAACAATATTTTTTGAAACAAGCATCATTTGAAATAAAAGGCGAGAAACAATTCAACAAAGAGGGCGTTGTAGAGTTCTGCGCATGCCTTCATCATCAAGGGCCTATCCGTTAGCACCGGAGAAGAAAGCAGAATTTTACAGAACCATGTTGACTGATGAAAGAATCCTATAATCTATTCTCTAATAGAAAATCTGTTTCATATATACAAAGAGAGGGCGACCCAAAAGTAAAAGGGTCGCCCTCTCTTAGTATCGTTGCATCACTGGCACTATCTCTTCTTCAACAATTTGACCATAATTGATGCCGCATGCTCCGAAGCACCGGCCTCGCCCAATATCTCTATCATGCGGTCATAGCCTTTCAGCATTCCGACACGTTCCTTTGTATCGCCGAGCAGTTTACCAACCTCGAGCTTTAAATTATCGATGTTCATGTCGGCTGCGACCAACTCACACACAACCTCGCAACCCGATATAAGGTTAACCAGCGAGACATATTTCACCTTCAGGAAATGTTTCTTAAGCCAAGAGTAGAGCTTTGGCATGGGTGTTGCATAGCAGACAACCTGAGGCACGCGGAAGAGTGCGGTCTCGAGCGTAGCTGTTCCCGATGTAACCAGCGCCGCATGCGAGTGTTTGAGCAAACGGTATGTGTTACCATAGACGATGCGTGCGCCTTTAGACAAGAAGGGAGCATAGAACTCCTGTTCTATTCCCGGTGCAGCGGCTATTACCGGTTGGTAGTCGGGATAGGCTTTCATGGCCTGAAGCATCATCTGCAGATTACTCTCAATCTCTTGCTTGCGGCTTCCTGCCAACAATGCCACAACGGGTTTGTCGGGCAATGAGAATGATTCAAGGAACGACTCACGGCTCTCATTGTCGTTTTTAAGGAAAGCATCCACCGCATCCACACAGGGATTGCCGATATAATGTATCTTATAGTTGTGTCCTGCAAAGAAATCCACCTCAAAGGGCAATATCGAGAAGAGTTCATCGACATCGCGTTTTATATTTTTTATACGATGTTCTTTCCATGCCCAAATCTTTGGAGAGATATAATAATATACGGGAATTGAGGTATTCTTGCGTACATACTGTGCAATAGAGAGGTTAAAGCCCGGATAATCCACAAGTATAAGAACATCGGGGTTCCACTCTACAATATCCTTTTTGCAGCGGCTCATATTACTGAAGATTGTGCGCAGATGAAGCAGCACGGGAACAAAGCCCATATATGCAAGCTCGCGATAATGCTTGACACGTTCACCTCCGACAGCCGACATCAAATCGCCACCGAAGAAACGGAACTGCGCCTCGGGATCGGTAGCTTTAAGAGCTTTCATCAGATTAGAGGCATGCAGATCGCCCGATGCCTCGCCTACTATAAGATAATATTTCATAAATTCCAGTTTTTCAACTCTTCGAGCAAAGAGTAATCGGTAAAATCAATTTTTGTGGGGGTGATGGTAACGTAGTTATTGTCAAGAGCTACTCTGTCACAGTCGGCATCACTATCCTTACATTGGAAACTGCCCGTCAGCCAATACCAGTCGCTTCCATTGGGATGTTTAAGGGGTGCCCACTCGTTAATCCATTGTCCGCAGGCCTGACGGCACACCTTCACACCGGCATAGCTTTGTGAATCGGGAAAATTGACATTAAGGCAACTTCCAATGGGCAAAGAGTTCTTAAGCACCTGTGCCACTATATTGCGTATAACGGGAAGCGTGGCCGAAAAATCGGCATCTGCATCGTGCGAGCACAGTGAAAAGGCTACAGAAGGGACCTCTTTCATACACCCCTCAATAACCACTCCCATAGTACCTGAATAATGCGCATTCACGGCCGAGTTGTCACCATGATTGATGCCACCTACCACCATAGAGGGTCTTCTATCGAGTACCGATTCGAATGCGACCTTGACACAATCACATGGAGTTCCTGTACATGCATACACCTTCAGACCCGGCTCTTCGTTCACTTTCCACACCTTTATCGGAACTTCGCTTGTAATGGCGCATCCCTTGCCGGAACGTCCCGTATGAGGAGCTACTGCTACAACATCGCCAAACTCCATCAACACACGTATAAGTTCATTAATACCCTTAGCCTGATAGCCGTCGTCATTAGAAACCAATATAAGCGGTCTTTCGTTATTCATCTTGTCTTGATTTATTTTGTGCGAATATACAAAAAAAGTTCCACCGCACATCGCTGCACAAGAAACATTAACCTACAAAACTTATTCCGGCTGCATAATTTGTAAAATAGATACTTATTTTATACATTTACAACAATTTTAACAACAATGACCACACGGGTAAAAACAGAGTTATCATGCAACATATCAGAAGAGGCATAAGTTACATAGCAGCTGCTTTCATAGCACTGTTTTCAATAGAGGGAAGCGCACAAACAACAATAAATCCATTGCCGCAGCATATCGAGTGGAACGAAACAAAAGCGTTTGACAAGGGTACTGCATTCAAACTGCAAGGTGAAAAGAGCGCAGACAAGGATGCTGTAAGAGTGTTCAAGGAGAATTTCACTATCGACAACAAAGGTTTCAAAGTAATAATGGGCGAGAGGGGCGACAAAAGCGTATCAAAATATAAGAATCTCATACCCCAAAAGAGCGAGGGATACTATCTGTCGATAAGCGACAGCGAAGTGGTGATAGCCGGCAACGACGAGCGTGGAACATACTACGGCGTACAAACTTTCTTGCAAATAGCATCGCAACCACAGGTAATGGGTGTTACAATAACCGACTATCCCGATGTAAGCGAGCGCGGACTGGTTGAAGGTTACTATGGCAACCCGTACAGCGAGAGCGACCGTATGAATCTGTTCGAGTTTTTTGGCAGACAAAAGATGAACACATATATCTACGGCCCTAAAGACGATGTATATCACAAGCAGCTGTGGCGCGAGCCCTATCCCGAGGAGCAGAGCAAGAAAATTGCAGAGTATGCAGCTGCTGCCAAAGCCAACAAGGTAGATTTCGTATGGGCAATACACCCGGGCGTAGATATCAGATGGAACCGTGAAGACAGCATAAACATTGTCAACAAGCTCAAGATGATGTACGACCTTGGAATACGCACATTCGCCGTATTCTTCGACGACATCTGGGGCGAGGGCACAAGAGCCGAGAAACAGGCCGGCTTAATGAACTACATCGTATCGGAACTCAACAGTTCATACAAGGATGTCAACCCGCTGATAATATGCCCCACACAATACAACAAGGGATGGTCGAGCGGCGATTATCTTAACATCCTTGGCACAAGGATGGACAAGAGTGTCCGTATAATGTGGACAGGAAACAGCGTGGTCGACATGATTGAAATGAATGACATGCAGTGGATAAACAATCAAATAAAGCGCAAGGCCTACATCTGGCTCAACTATCCGGTAACCGACTACTGTATAAACCGCCTGCTGATGGGCCCCACATGGGGTAACGGCTCAGATATAGCCGAGTCATTGGGCGGATTCACATCAAACCCCATGGAGTACGCCATGGCATCGAAACTCTCGCTATACAGCATTGGCGACTACTGCTGGAACATGGCACAATATGATGCACAGGCTTCGTGGGAGAGCGCGATAAACTATCTTATGCCCAAGAACAGAGAGGCATTCCGTTTCTTCTGCGAAAACAACGTCGACCTTGGCTCAACCGTACACGGCCTGCGCCGCACCGGTGAGTCGCCACAATTCGTTGAAGTTAAAAAGGAGTTCGACTCCCTGATTGCCAATAACGATACAGCCGCAGCAGTAAGAAGAATGAAGGGTCACATGGAGAAATTCATAACCGTTTCAACCCTCCTGCTATCGTGCAATGAGGCACCGGAACTTGTAGATGAGATAAAGCCTTGGCTGAAGAGCATGCAGTTGACAGGAGAAAGAGGCGTAAGAATTATGGATATGTATACAGCCCTGCAACAGAACAATCCGCAAGATTTCGTAGAGAATTACCTACAGCACCAAGCAATACTTGGGGAGCAGGAAGCACTCCGTTCGCGCGATTTCGAAGGCTCACTCAAATGGGCAAAGCCCGAAGTGGCAATGGTACACGTAACCCCATTCCTAAAGAGTTCGCTTGCGTCACTCATAACACTCTACAAAAGCAGATACAGCTATCGCAACGAGATATTCCCTGCACAAGAAGTAGAGAACGGAACATATTTCATAAAATACGACAACAAGTATCTCACAAACGAGACCCCCAACGTTGCACGCAGCATGCCCAAGTTTGTAGAGAGTCGCGACGATATACGTCCACAGCGTCAGGAGTGGCATATATCGCTCGACCCCGAAAGCGGACGATACAGGATTATAAATGCCGAGGACAGCCGCTACCTGAACGAACTGGGACGTTTCAGTGCCGGCGACAGCAACCCCTACGATGCAGCATGGCACACATTCTACATAATACGCCTTGCCAATGGCAAATACAGCATACAGAATGCAGGAAACGCAGGCAACAGAGTATGGAGCGTTGAAGATGCACATATCAGACAGAGCGACAGCAATACACCCGAGCCCCAGCATTTCATATTCGACCTTGTACCCACAACAGGCAACAGCGAAGGCACACACCTGTTCGACGACAATGGCGTATACTACATAAAATCCGGCGAGAAGTATCTTACAAACACCAATGCCGGCGGCGTAGGCTACACACCCATATTTGAAGCATGCGGGCAGCCTACCGAGAAACACGAATGGGTAATAACTGCCGACTGCGACGGAAAGGGATTCTACAGAATAACCAGCAAAGCCGACGGAAGATACTTGAACGAATATGCCGACTTTGGTACAAACCCCTATGCACCCGACTGGAACACTTATCTGATACTTGTCAAGGACAATAAATATTCGATACAGACTACACAGAACTCCGGAATACACTTTTGGAACATAAATACCGACAGGCTGTCACAGGACAAGAACATTACCCGTTCACAAAGCTACGTGATAGAGATAATAAAAAAATAGGACAAATACCTTTGTTAAAAGTTTTAAAAAAACGCCGTCAGGCTGTCGATAAACTGTTCATAAGTATATATAAAATAAGAAAACAGTATCTGTTTTTTTCGTAACTTTGCAGCCAAATTGTCATATTGACAGAAAAGCCGACTAACAGGCCTATAAACAAAGTAACAAAAGAGAGAGACTATATATGGGAAAGATTATTGCACTCGCGAATCAGAAAGGTGGAGTAGGAAAAACAACAACAGCCATAAACCTTGCTGCATCGCTTGCTACATTTGAGAAGAAAGTATTGGTTATAGACGCCGACCCGCAGGCAAATGCCTCATCGGGATTGGGCATAGACATACGCGAAATAAACAGTTCTATATACGAATGTCTGATAAACAAGTCAACCCCGGCCGATGCTATATATAACACATGCATCGAGGGATTGGATATAATACCGTCACACATAGACCTTGTAGGTGCCGAGATTGAGATGCTCGACCTGCCCAACCGCGAAAAGATTATGCGCGAGGCGCTCGCATCGGTAAAAGAGAAGTACGACTACATACTTATCGACTGTTCACCATCACTGGGATTGATAACAGTAAACTCACTCACCGCAGCCGACTCGGTGATAATCCCCGTACAATGCGAATATTTCGCACTTGAGGGAATAAGCAAACTGCTAAACACCATAAAAATAATAAAATCGAACCTGAATCCGTCACTCGACATCGAAGGATTCCTGCTCACAATGTTCAACTCGCGACTCCGCCTGAGCAATCAGGTATACAACGAGGTAAAAAAACACTTCCGCGAACTTGTATTCGACACAGTGATACTGCGCAACACACGTCTGGGCGAGGCTCCGAGCATGGGTATCCCCGTAATACTGTACGATGCCGAGTCGACAGGAGCAAAGAACTATCTTGCACTTGCACAAGAGATTATAAAACGAAACTAAGAGACAGAGATGGCACCAAATAAGAAATTCACATTAGGACGTGGACTCGACGCACTTATATCAACCGATGCTGTACGCACATCGGGCTCGTCATCAATAGGCGAAATTGCAATAAGCAACATCGAGGCCAACCCTAACCAGCCCCGTAGGGAATTTGACGAAGAGGCACTCAAAGAGCTCGCAGACTCCATTGTCGAACTGGGCGTAATACAGCCTATCACCCTGCGAAAAATTGCAGAAGAGAGATACCAGATAATCGCAGGCGAAAGACGTTACAGAGCATCGCAGCTGGCAGGCAAGGAGACCATCCCCGCCTACATACTTGATGCAAGCGACGAGAACACCATGGAGATGGCGCTCATAGAGAACATCCAGCGCGAGGACCTGAATGCAATGGAAATTGCCCTTGCCTATCAGCAGCTCATCGAGAAGCACAACCTGTCACAGGAGCAGCTCAGCAAGCGAGTGGGCAAAGGCAGAGCAACCATCGCCAACTTTCTGCGACTGCTAAAGCTCCCTGCAGCCATACAGGTAGCCCTTAAAGAGAAAAAGATAGACATGGGACACGCACGAACCCTGCTGGCACTCGACAACCCTGCTGCACAGATTGCGCTGTTCAACGAGATTCTTGAGAATGGCTATTCTGTACGCCAGATAGAGAACATCGTACGCGACACAAAGAGCAACACCCAAAACGGCAAAAAAGAGCAGGCAAAGGGCAACGAACATAACGGTGCAATGTTCCACCAGCTGAAGAAGCAACTTACCAAATTTTTCCAGACACCTGTACAGCTCACATGCAGCAACAAGGGCGCAGGCAAAATCAGCATAAAATTCAAGAACGAGGAGGAACTGGAGCGCATCATTGCCATCTTTGACAAACTAAACCAATAAGAAATGCGACGTATAATACACATATTGGCAACAGTATGTGCTGTACTTGTGTGCAGCACAGCCAATGTACGCGCCGAACAGCCCGACGAGGTATTGGTAAACGGCAAAAGAACCACGATAGAGAGAGTACTTGCTAACGACTCTACGCATATTGACAACATATACAGCAGCACTCTGGGCACAGATACCGTTGCCACAGAGGAGAGCATTGTTATCAACAGATTTGATGCAGCAGAACAGCAGGGCGAGATAAAGGCACGTTTCGTACCCGACCCGCAGAAGGCCACATGGCTGGCAGTGGTATTCCCCGGAGCCGGACAGATATACAACCGTAAATACTGGAAACTACCCATTGTATACGGAGGATTCATTGGCTGTCTATATGCTTTCAATTGGAACAGCCAGATGTACAGCGACTACCGTCAGGCATTCCTTGATATAATGGATGCCGACCCCAACACCAAATCATACGAAGAATTTTTCCGCCCCGGATACGATTTCGAAGGCAACAGAGAGTATATCGAGAATGTTTTCAAGAAGAGGAAGGACCGTTACCGCCGTTGGCGCGACCTTAGCGTCTTTGCCTTTATCGGAGTCTATGCCCTTTCTGTCATAGATGCATACGTAGATGCGCAACTCGCCAATTTCGACATTAGCGACAACATAAACCTCTCGATAAACCCGCAAATGATACAAAGTAGAGGCATAGGAGCAGAAGGAGGTTACTACGGATTTAACTGCAATATCACATTCTGACACGACAAATGACCAAGAGAAAAGCCATACTATCAATTTTTATACTCACATTCAATATCCTCTTTGCGCAACACACGAAAGAGGATATTGGTTTTGAGACAGACACGCTCGAAATTCAGGAAGACTCAATCTACACTGAAGAAGCCGATGACTTCATCGATTTAATCGACCTCAGCATCGTAAACGACAGCAGCGACATACAATACGATATGCCGACAGGCATCATAGAGCATGGATATATCATGGACGAGGACAGTGTAGTGTTCGACATCCCCGAAGGAATGAATGTGAACATTGACAGCCTACTCAACAGCTGGTATGCACAGAATCTGCTGAAAAGCCTCGACTGCGACTCACGCGACATAAGCCCAAAGACATTCAGCGACTCGGTATATGCACAACGTCTGTACACGATGCCGACCATAATGGAGATGACCTACAACAACGTGGTACGCCAGTACATTGACAGATACTCTACCAAGAACCGCTCACTTATATCTTACGCGCTTGGCATGTCACACTACTACATGCCAATAATCGAAGAGGCCATCGACCGTTACAATCTTCCACACGAGCTGAAATACCTTCCCATTGTAGAATCGGCACTCAAGCCAAAGGCCGTATCGCATGTTGGAGCAAAAGGCCTGTGGCAATTCATGTTTGCAACAAGCAAAAGATACAATCTGAAATCGAATAACTATATCGAGGAACGTTTCGACCCTGTGAAATCAACCGATGCGGCAATGCGTTATCTGCGCGATCTGCACGCCATGTTCGGACGCTGGGACCTTGCTCTTGCAGCATACAACTGCGGCCCGGGACGAATCAAGAAGGCCATCATACGTTCGGGAGGCAAGAACAGTTTCTGGGACATCTACCGATATCTGCCACGCGAGACCCGCGGATATGTACCGGCATTCATTGCAGCCAACTACATAATGACATACCATGCCGAGCATGGAATATGTCCAATGGAACCCAATATACCCATTGCGACCGACACGCTGCATATAACAAGCAACCTGCACTTTGAACAGGTTGCCGAGCTGTGCAATGTACCCATTGACGATATCCGCGCCATAAACCCGCAATACATACGCGACATTGTTCCGGGAGGAGCCGAGCCATGCGTACTACGCTTGAGGAACGAGACAATAACAAGATTCCTTATGCTTGGCGACTCAATCTACAGATACAACGAAGAGAAGTACTTTCCAAAAGATAATGTCGAGAAGATGCTGAAGGATGCAAAATCGAACAGCGAATGGGGAAGTGGCGGACTCATACGACACAAGATACGGCAAGGCGAGACACTTGGAGGAATTGCACGTAAATACAGGGTCTCAGTGAACAATCTGAAAAAATGGAACAATCTGAAGAACTCAAACATACGTGCCGGACGTTATCTAAAGATATATAAATAGTGAGACTATGGACATCGATGACGAAAAGAGGATTTTAGATGAAGAATCTACCATAAACGCAGCGTTTCAGGAGATACTCGATATCTATCTTGCATCGCAGCACCGCCGCAAAGTTGAGCTTATAACAAAAGCATTCAACTTTGCCCGACAGGCACACAAAGGCGTAAGGCGCAACAGCGGAGAGCCGTACATAATGCATCCCCTTGCTGTTACACGCATCGTATGTGCCGAGATTGGATTGGGCTCTACATCCATATGTGCAGCCCTCTTGCACGATGTGGTAGAGGACACCGACTACACCGTCGAGGATATAAGAAACCTCTTTGGCGACAAAATAGCCCGAATTGTCGATGGGCTCACAAAGATTTCGGGAGGTGTATTCGGTCTTCAGGCATCGGAACAGGCCGAGAACTTCAAGAAGCTGCTGTTGACAATGAGCGAGGATATACGCGTCATTCTGATTAAGATAGCCGATCGCCTGCACAACATGCGCACACTTGAGTTCATGCCAGTCAACAAACAGTATAAGATAGCAGGAGAGACACTGTATATATATGCGCCCATAGCCTACCGTCTGGGACTGAGCCGAATAAAGACCGAACTTGAGAACCTCAGTTTCCGTTATGAGCATCCCGAGGAATACTCACGCATTGAGAAGAAGATAGAGAGAACACAGCAGGAGCGCGATGTACTGTACCACGAATTCACATCACCAATATGTGACGGACTCGACAGGATGGGATATAAGTACCATATCATTGGCCGTGTAAAATCGCCCTATTCGATATGGAACAAGATGCAGAAAAAGCATGTCGCATTCGAAGATATCTACGACATACTTGCAGTGCGCATAATATTCACCCCGCGCGAGGGAGAGGATGAGAACAACGAGTGTTTCAAGATATACAACACAATCACAAAGCTGTACAATGCACACCCCGACCGCTTACGCGACTGGGTAAACAAACCCCGCGCGAACGGCTACCGCGCGCTGCATGCCACCTTCATGAGCAAGCGCGGCGAATGGATTGAAGTGCAGATAAGAAGTGAGCGAATGAACGAGGTAGCCGAGCAAGGTATTGCAGCACACTGGAAATACAAGGCACAAGGCGAAGAGAACAGCGCCGACGAGCAGCTCGATAACTGGCTGCACACCATAAAGGAGATACTCGACGACCCGCAGCCAAATGCGCTCGATTTCCTCGACACAATAAAACTGAACCTGTATGCAACCGAAATTTTCGTATTTACACCGAAAGGAGAGATAAAAACAATGCCACAGAACTGTACGGCACTCGACCTTGCATACAGCATACACACATTCCTTGGCAACCACTGTATCGGTGCTAAGGTAAACCACAAACTGGTACCATTGAACCATGTGCTAAAGAGCGGCGACCAAGTAGAGATTCTTACATCAAACTCACAGCATATTGACGCCAGCTGGCTCACCTTTGTCACAACAGCCAAAGCACGGGCGAAGATACAGGCTGCGTTAAGACGTCAGCAGCGTATTCTGCAGCGCGATGGCGAGGAGAAATTGACAGAGTTCCTGCAAAAGGAAGACCTCATGAGCCACAGCAACAACATCGAAAAGGTGTGGAAGCTACACAAGTTAAAGAGTCGCGAAGAGCTTTTAGAGGCATTGGGAGGAGGAAAGATAACACTTGGCAACGAAGACAAGGATGCACTGCTCGGAAACAAGAAGTTCAGATTCCAGCTATTCCCTTTCTTTGGCAAAAAGGAGAATGACGGAAACGAAGAGCATAAAGCAGAGCAGTTCGAGAGTGTCGATCGCAAGCATCCTATCAAACTTACCGACGAGACACTGCACAGCAGCTACATCATAGCCGACTGCTGCAGTCCCATACCCGGCGATGATATCTTGGGATATTACGACGAAGAGAAGCACATCGTAATACACAAGCGCAACTGCCCTGTTGCAAACACACTCAAGAGCAGTCACGGCGACAGGATATTGGCAGCCAACTGGGACACACACCGCACACTCTATTTTCAAGTACCTATATTGATGAAGGGTATCGACGGATTCGGAGTATTGAACGAGATAACCACCCTTTTGTCGCAGCAGCTGAACATCACCATCCAGAAGCTTACGATTGAAGGACACGACGGAATATTCGAAGGCACAGTGTGGGTAAACGTACACGATGTAGAAGAGGTGCGCAACATCTGCGACAGCCTGAAGAAGATAAAGAACATACAGACAATAGCACGTATCGACTAAAAAATATCTCCTTGATTCCCGGGAATCAAGGAGATATTTTTATATACCGAAGTACAGCACCGGCTGCACATACCAAATCAATTGATTTATAGAAAATCGAGCGCAGCCCTTATACCCAGCAGCTCTTCACGAATCTCCTTAAGACGGTTGACAACATCGCTGTTTCTCTCGGCAAGTTCAAAAGCACCATTCTTCTTAAGGAACTGCCTGGCACCTGCCAGAGTCAGGCCTCGCTCCTTAACCAGATGATATACGAGCCTCACCATCTTCACATCCTCTTTGGTATAGCGGCGCACATTGTTAGCACCCTTTTTAGGTGATATCTGACGGAACTCGCTCTCCCAATAGCGAAGCGTAGACTCGCTTACTCCCACCTCGTCGGCAACCTCTTTAATGGAATAATACAGTTTGAAATCCTTCTCTTTATTCAGTGCCATAATATCTTAGTCATATATCTTACCATGATTCTCGGCTATGCGCAACATCTCGTCGTAGCCCTCGGCATCCAAGTCCATAAAATAGTAGTTTATGGGATTTACAGGCTTTCCCTTTACTATGACCTCGTAGTGCAGGTGCGGACCTGTACTCTTTCCCGAATTACCACTTAGTGCCACCTGTTCGCCTCGTACCACCTTTTGTCCTTTCTTCACCGAGAACTTATTCAAATGGGCATATAGAGTGCGATAGCCATATCCATGATCAATCTCTACCGTGCGGCCATAACCCTGCAGCCATTTTGCAGCGACAACAACTCCGTCGGCTGTAGCATATACGGGAGTACCTATGTCACATGCAAAATCCATACCTCTGTGATATTTACGCACTTTATACACAGGGTCTATGCGATAGCCATATCCCGATGCTGTACGTTTCAAGTCGCGGTTGGATATCGGCTGTATGGCAGGAAGATGACGCAAATAATCCTCTTGCTCACTGCTCATATGCACAAGTTCATCAAATGAGTTTATCTGCACATATAGCTGCTTTGCCAGCATATCCATTTTCTGCGTTGTCAGCACCACCAGTTCCGAGTTGCTCATATTCATAAGTTCGTCGTAGCGGTTTGTACCACCATATCCGGCATTGCGTGCAACCTTTGATACAGGTTCGGCATTCAGCATCACACGATACATGTTATCGTCGCGTTGCTGTATATCCTCGAGCACCTCCATTGCATCGTCAAGACGCTGCGACAGTATTCGGTATTGCGCAAGCAGATTGGAATTCTCTTCCTGAACATCTTTCATCGAGGGGGTCTCGACAAGCAGGTAGAACATCAGGAACGATAATCCACCGAAAATGACAAACAGCAATATACGACGAAGTATTGTAAGAAAACGCTGCGCAAGGTTAGGATAAACCCTGTCATAAGTTCTGGTCGTAGGATTAAAAACATAATAGACTTTGCGCATGGTATTCTGTGCTTATGGCATAAATATATATTTATGAACTTTTGCAAAAGTAACAAAAGTAAGCTATCTTTGCAAGTTGAAACAAGAAAAAGCGACAAGATGTAACAGTTATTAAGGTTTACAGCCTGTCACATTCACAATTCACCGGAATTAAAACAAAAAAAGATAATTATATGCTCACATCAAAAGAGATTAGAGAATCGTTCAAAAGATTCTTTGAGGAGAAAGGACACCTTATTGTACCTTCTGCTCCTATGGTTGTAAAAGACGACCCCACACTTATGTTCACCAATGCAGGTATGAACCAGTTCAAGGACATCATACTTGGCAACAGTCCTGCAAAAAGCAAACGCGTAGCCGACTCACAGAAATGTTTGCGCGTAAGCGGAAAGCACAACGACCTTGAAGAGGTAGGTCACGACACATATCACCACACCATGTTCGAGATGCTCGGCAACTGGTCATTCGGCGACTACTTCAAGCAAGAGGCTATCGATTGGGCTTGGGAGTATCTTACCGAGGTTGTCAAGCTCGACCCCAACCGTTTGTATGCAACCGTATTCGAGGGTGCTGCAAGCGAAGGCCTTGAGCGCGACAACGAGGCTGCGGCAATTTGGGAGAAGCACCTTCCTGCCGAGAGAATACTCAACGGCAATCTTAAAGACAACTTTTGGGAAATGGGCGACACAGGCCCCTGCGGCCCCTGCAGCGAGATTCATATCGACCTCAGAAGCGACGAGGACCGCGCCGCAATACCCGGCCGCGACCTTGTAAACGGCTCACACCCCCAAGTAATTGAAATTTGGAACCTTGTATTCATGCAGTACAACCGCATGGCCGACGGTCACCTTGAGGAGCTCCCCGCAAAGGTAATCGACACCGGTATGGGATTCGAGCGTCTTTGTATGGCACTGCAGGGTAAACAGTCGAACTACGACACCGACGTATTCCAGCCCATCATCAAGGCAATTGGCGAAATCTCGGGCAAGAGCTACGGCAACGACGCACAGACCGACATCGCAATGCGCGTAATTGCCGACCACATACGTACAATATCATTCTCAATAACCGACGGCCAGTTGCCTTCAAATGCAAAGGCAGGTTATGTAATCCGTCGCATACTCCGTCGCGCTGTACGCTACGGCTACACATTCCTTGGACAGAAGCAGGCATTCATGTACAAGCTTGTCCCCACACTCATAGAGAACATGGGCGATGCCTACCCCGAGCTCAAACAGCAGCAGGAGCTTATAACTAAGGTTATCAAGGAGGAGGAGGAGTCATTCCTTCGCACCCTTGCAACCGGCATTCAGATGCTCGACAAGATAGTAGCAGCCGCATCGGCAACAGGCAACAATGAGATAAGCGGTGTAGAAGCCTTCACCCTGTACGATACATACGGTTTCCCCATCGACCTAACACAGCTCATCCTGCGTGAGAACGGCCTCACAGTGAACATGTCACAGTTCGACGAGGAGATGCTCAAGCAAAAGACACGCGCCCGCAACGCTGCAACAGTCGAGAACAGCGACTGGGTAACAGTAAACGAAGGCGACAGCACATTTGTAGGCTACGACTGCACCGAGAATGAGACAATCATACTGCGCTATCGCCAGACAAAGCAGAAAAACCAGACCCTCTATCAGATTGTACTGAAGGAGACTCCCTTCTATGCCGAGAGCGGTGGTCAGGTAGGTGATACAGGTTACCTGTTGTGCGGCGAAGAGAGAATTGAGGTTATCGACACAAAGAAAGAGAACAACCTCCCCATTCATATAACAAAGACATTGCCTGCCGACCCTGCTGCAGCATTCAAGGCACAGGTTGACAAGAAAAAGCGCATGGCATGTGCTGCTAACCACTCATGTACCCACTTGCTCGATCAGGCACTGCGCGAGGTATTGGGCACACATGTTGAACAGAAGGGTTCATTGGTTACACCCGACGCTATCCGTTTCGACTTCTCTCACTTCCAGAAAGTAACAGACGAGGAGATCGCAAAGGTTGAGCGCATAGTAAACGCACGCATCAGAGAGAACATACAACTCACCGACCATCGCAATATACCTATTGAAGAGGCGAAGAAACTCGGTGCCATAGCTCTGTTCGGCGAGAAATATGGTGACCATGTACGTGTTGTACAGTTCGGAACATCAATCGAGTTCTGCGGTGGTACACACGCATTGGCTACAGGTTCAATAGGAATGGTCAAGATCATAAGCGAGAGTTCGGTAGCAGCAGGTGTGCGCCGTATCGAGGCCATCACAGGCGAGGCTCTTGAGAATCACCTCAACAAAGCACAGGAACTGATGAAGGAGATACATGCCCTCTTCAACAATGTACCTAACCTAAAGGCAACAATCATAAAATCGATTGCCGAAAATGCCGAACTCAAAAAAGAGATTGAGGAGTATGCACGCGAAAAGGCAATACAGGCAAAAGAGCAGTTGCTCAAAGAGATTAAGGAGAAGAACGGTATGCGTTACATCAGCGCAATTGTACCCCTTCCCGCAGCAACAGTAAAGGACATTGTATTTATGCTTCGTGCCGAGCAGCCCGAGAATCTGTTGATTGTAATAGGTAGCGTACACAACGACAAGCCCCAGCTCACAATCTCGGCTACAGCCGACCTCGTAGAGCAAGGTATCAATGCCGGCAAGATTGTAGGTCAGGCTGCCAAACTGATGCAAGGCGGCGGTGGTGGTCAGGCGCACTTTGCACAGGCAGGCGGCAAGAACGCTGAGGGCATCAAGGCTGCTGTAGACAAGGTATTTGAAATTATCGAAGGATAAACTGATACATTTCCCATCAACGGTAGAGGGGTGCGCAACTGCGCACCCCTCTACCGTTGATAACATTAGCCTCGGCTACATCTCTTTCCAATTGACAAGATAGAGTTTTTCGCTTGCACGGGTAAAGGCTGTATAGAGCCAACGGTAATAGTCGGCACCCATCATATCCTCTGTAACGTACCCTTGGTCGACAAATACACGTTTCCACTGACCACCCTGCGCCTTGTGACAGGTGACGGCATAGCCGTACTTAACCTGCAGGGCATTATAGTAGGGATTATTGCGTATCTCCTGCATGCGTTTGCGCTTCGAACGAATCTCGGGGTAATCTTCCCAGACAGCCGAGAAGAGCCGCTCATTCTCGTCACGGGTGAGGGAAGGCGACTCACTCACAAGCGTATCGAGCATAATCTTCACATCCATCTCGCAATCTTCATAGTCAATGAAAGAGAGTGTTACATCAGCAAAACGGAAACCATACATCTCTTCAATTCCACCAACACGCTGTATCTGCGCAATATCACCATTGGCTATAAAATCCATCTTCTCGAGCAGACCGCTCTCCTCTTTGCCCAGCATCTCGCGCCAATAATAGTTATTCTTGACTATCATCAGCAGGTCGCCCCTGTTGAGCTCATCTTCGCGATATAATATCCTACGGCGGATACCCTCATTATATACATTGGCACGTTTGTTGGAACGGCATAGAATAATGGTCTCGTCTATGCCCACTTCGCTGTAAGAGCCCTCGATAGCCTCTATAAGTTCCTCGCCCGACACACGACATACATCGGCAAACCCCTTCAACTCAATCTTGGGGAATTGTCCCACTGCCCCCTCTGCAATTATGCGGCGCAACATTGTCGCATTATACAGAATACCCGAGTCCTCGGCCTGACGCATCACTTGGGTGAGCTCAACATGCTCGACCTTAAGCATCATCGAGGCGAGATATTCGGCCGAGAGAGCCGGCGACAGCTCCTCGCCTACAGGTGGCAACTGCGCAGTATCACCCAAAAGCAACAGAGAGCATCCGTCACCCGAATAGACAAACTCGACAAGATCATCGAGCAGCGCACCCGAACCAAATCCCGACATTCCGCCATTGGCTATCATTGAAGCCTCATCGACAATGAAGAGCGTATTGCGCATGCGGTTTTCGTTGAGCGTAAAAACCGTGTTGTCGACGATAGACTTTTGGCGGTATATACATTTATGTATAGTGTGCGCGCTCATTCCCGAATAGAGAGAAAAGACCTTCGCTGCCCTTCCGGTGGGAGCAAGCAGTACACTCCTGCGCTCGAGTTGAGACATCGTCCTTACAATAGCCGCTACCAGCGTCGTCTTTCCCGTTCCGGCATATCCGCAAAGGATAAAAAGCTTGCGGCTATCGTCGCTCAACAGAAAATCGGACAATTTTTCTATAGAATTATTCTGTTGATTGGTTGGTAGAAAGGGAAAATTTGATTTAATTTGCGAAGTTAAATAATTATTTATCACTTTTTCACAATAAAATTTATATAGAAAAACGTATTTCCGTTTTTTTATTTTATTTTTGCAACATGTTTACCCATACGAAGGTAAACAAAATTAGGACACATAACACGAATATTAATATAAAAAAAATAAAACAACCTTATGAAGAAATTAGCATTAAACCTTTTGCTTGTTGTAGCAATTGCAGGATTGGCTTTTATCTGCGTCCGCAGTATTTTGGATCCTATTGAATTCTCTGAGCAGCGCAGTGCGCGTGAAAAGGCAATTATCCAGCGCCTCATCGACATCCGTACAGCACAGATGGAGTTCCGTAACAGTCACAATGGTGCTTACGCCGACAGTTTCGACACTCTTATCAACTTCGTAAAGACAGCTCAGATGCCTATCGTACTTAAGGTAGGTGAGTTGAATGACGAGCAGTTGGAGCGTGGTCTTACCGAGCAGAAGGCTCTTGAGATGATTGCAAAGGCAAAGAAGACAAACAAATGGGCCGATGTTGACAAAGAGGGCTTGCGCGAGTTCCGTCGTGACACTTCTTGGATTGCTCTTATCGACACCGTATTCGGCAAAGGCTATAATGCTGACTCTTTGAAGTATGTTCCTTATGGCAAGGGCGCACAGTTCAGCTTGGCTACAAGCAGCGACACCACAAAGTCGGGTACCGTACAGTGGTTGTTCGAGGCAAGCACACCCTATGAGACATACCTCGAGGGTATCAACGATCAAGAGATGCGCAACCTCATCAGCGCACAGAAGAAGATTGGCCGTTTCTGCGGTTTGAAGGTTGGCGATGTTGAGCAGCCTAACAACAACGCAGGTAACTGGGAATAATTCTGCATGGATAGAAATACTCCTAACCTAAATAAAACATTATCCATTCGTATAAGTACGAATGGATTTTGTTTTTGCAGCTATACAGCATCGCAGCCCGACTCGTTGCAATACTATTCATATAGCGTAAACAACAGAATCACCCTTGCAGCAAACTTGGACGAGGCATTGAAAGAGTGTCCATTCGTCAATGACGAAGCGAATATGAATGTGAGCATAATCGTTGAGGCAGACAGATTCACAACTATCCCCAACGAATATGACAACAAGAGCGAGCACGCAGCACTCTTCAGGACATGTTTTCCACAAGTAGCGGCAACCGACAGAATAATAGCCAACAGACTGCCGGCACAAGGAGTGACCTTGCTTTTCGCAATAGACGAAAAATTATACGACCGTCTGTGCAGCATAGGCAATGCAACATTCTACTCTCCTATAAGCATTCTTTTGGGATTCCTTGAGAAGCAGTCCATTGGCGACAGCAAATATATGCTGGCCTGCTGCGACTGCAACAGCATGCTGCTATTGTCGATGAGCGAGGGAAGGCTGCAACTTGCCAACAGTTTCAAGTCGGACGACATGCACGACCACGCCTTCTACCTATTGAGCATCTGGAAAGAGCATAAGCTGCAACAGGAGAGTGACACGCTGTATATATGCGGTGACAAGGGAGTAGAAGATATCACCCCAATTCTCAACATGTTTATACAGAACACAAAGCGAATAAACCCCAACGAGCTTTTCCGCCCCAACCTGTTAAACAGAATAACAAAAATACCATTTGACCTACAAGCACTACTTCTATGCGAATAATCAGCGGTAAATATAAAGGACGTAGTTTCGACATCCCACGTAATTTCAAGGCAAGGCCAACAACCGACTTTGCCAAAGAGAACCTTTTTAACATACTGCTCAACTACACCGATTTTGAAGAGACAAAGGCGCTCGACCTCTTCTCGGGAACAGGCAGCATCAGCCTCGAGCTGCTATCACGCGGATGCGAGCATGTGACATCGGTGGAGATTGATACACAGCACTTCGCACACCTGAAGAAGTGCGTCAGCGCATTGGGCGATGACAACTGGCATGTTATACGCGACGATGTATTCCGTTTTCTGCGCCGTTGCAGCGCTTCGTACGACCTTATCTTTGCCGACCCTCCCTATGCCCTTAAGAAACTTGCCGAAATCCCCGATATTGTGATGAACAGCACACTTTTGAACGAGGATGGAATATTTATCTTTGAGCATGGAAAAGACAACGACTTCAGCAAGCATCCCTGTTTTTTCAGACACATTGCATATGGCAGCGTTAATTTTAGTTTCTTCAGACACCCCCAAAAAGAGGAGGAGTAAAACCACAATTACATTATAGGAGAAAAGAGCCTTGATACCGACTGTTTCAGACGGGTATAAAGGCCTCTCGCCTCAAACTCACGCAGCGTCAGCTGCCTGCACCACTGCATATCCTCAATGAACCTGTTTCTGATATCGCACGCCAACGTATCACTATACACATAGGCCGATATCTCAAAGTTATACTCAAAGCTCCTGAAATCGAGATTCGCAGACCCTACAACACTCAGGTTGTCATCGGTCACAATAGTCTTGGCATGCAGAAAGCCACCATGGAACAGATACACCTTTACACCAGCCGATAACAACATGCCAAGATACGAATAGGCAGCATTGTCGACAAGGCTGTTGTCGGAACGAAGAGGTATCATAAGCCTCACATCAACCCCCGACAGGGCTGCATTCTGCATAGCCTTTAGCACCGTTTCATTAGGCATGAAATAGGGAGTCTGCAGATATACATAACTCTTGGCCGAGAGGAGCAGTTTCACAAGTGCCCCGGGTATTGTACGCCATAGACCTATCGGATTGGAAGAGGCTACCTGAACTACTGCATCGCCGCAGGAAGGCAACGTGGGGAAGTAACGCTTACCACTCACCACCGACCCGCTTGCAAAGAACCAGTCCATCAGAAAGAGTGACTGTACTGCATACACGCCACTGCCACGAACAGCAATCATTGTATCGCGCCACACCCCGCCATTGATACCTTTTACATAGCGGTCTGCGATATTACAACCGCCCAAATAGGCCAAACTGCCATCTATGATAACCGATTTACGATGATTGCGATAATTCACCTTATTTGTGAGCAATGGGAAATATACTTTAAGAAACGGCTCCACATATCCTCCTGCACGGCGTATCTCGTCATAGAAAGAATTATTGACCGACCAGCAGCCCACACTGTCATAAAGGAGACGCACCTCGACACCGTTTTTTATACGTTCTATTAACGCGTCACGAATTCTGCGTCCGAGTCCGTCATTCTCGAATATATAGAACTGCAGATGAATATGCTCCTTTGCCAATGATATTTCTGTCAGCAATCGGGTAAAGAAATCCGATGTATCGGCAATATGCTCCACGCAGCAACCACTCATGGGATAGGCATCGGCACTCCTCTCAAGATATGTCATCAGGGCTGAATATTCGTCTGAGGCATCATGCTCTTCATCGTTACGGTAGCTATAGAGAGCCTTCTGCTCTATCTGCAATCTGAAACGCTCTCTTATATACTTTCGACGACGGGTCTCCCTGCCGAAGAAGAAGTATAGTATAAGCCCCACATATGGAATGAAGAGCAATACGAATATCCATGCAAACGTAGCAACAGGATTGCGGTTACCCAGCACCACGCGCAACATTATCCATATTGCAACAACGACATTCAGCCAATAGAGGAGAGTCAATATATATCCATAATCAGTCATAATACCATAGCAGCATATCAACAAGTGCGAAAATAAAAAATAAAAAGGGAAAAACCGGTAAAGTCTTTCCCTTTAACATATATATGCAGATATTACAGGCTATCAATATCCCCGTTGCATTCCCATACCGCGCATACCGGAACCGCCCATACCACGCATATTGCGTCGTGTCTCGCTGCTACCCATTGAGTTTATCTTGTATATAAAATGAATCAAACCATACTGATATATCGCATTATTGCGGGTATCGCTACGCATTATGGCATTTACCGTGCGGCTTATATTGCTCTGTTCGTGCAATATGTCATACAGTTGCAGGCTTACGGTAAGAGCATTCCCCTTGAGAAAACTTGCCGAAAGCTGCGCATTCCACAACAGTTCGTTGGTATTGAACTGAGGGTCGTCGAAACCTCTTCTGCTGCTCATCGAGAGATTTGTGGAGAGTGTAAGGTTCTGCCATGGGAATTTCACATTACCGCCTGGACCGTATGAGAAGTTCCATGTATCAGACATGGCATTGGGCTGCAACTTATTGTCGGAATGTGAATAGTTGAGTACACTGTCGAGCGTAACCTCAAAGACATCGTCCCTATATCCGAACTTCAATCTCTCGCCAACATTTACAGTCTCAACAGTGTTACGTTCGCTGCTGCTGTTGCGTTGCAGACTGATATATGACTCCTGATGCTGGAAGGAAAGGTTGGTAGACGTGCTATATGTAAATTTCCTGTTCTTGGGCAGTGCCGAGTTGAAATTGAACCCACCTGATGTGCTCCAGTTTCCATTGATATTCACAGGCTGTGTAATACGGGCACCTGTTGTCTCGACATAGGTAATCCTGTTCGTTATACTGTTGAATGTAGTATTGAACATAAGATTGGCTGTGATACCGGTTTGCGTGTCGGGGTTGTTGGTATTGAAGAATGCCATTAACCTATTGTTGAAAGAGGGTTTCAAGCCGGGGTTGCCCTTCGTAATATTCAGCGGATTGCTGTCATCTGTTATATCCAGAAGGTTGGTCATTGAGGGCTGCGAAGTGGAACCGCGATACATCACATTCAGCGTCGTTGTCTTGTTCCACTTGTATCGCAGACGCAGATTGGGCGCCATATTGTAGACACTGCGCTTGAGCACAGTGTCTATGCCCTGATAACGGTAAGACATACGCGACGACTGGGGCATCCATGTTACTCCTGCACTGAGATTTATCTTATCGGTTACATAGCGCAGCATCAACTGTACATCGTGTCGGGTGTTGCGGTAAACCGAGTGACGGCTTAGATCGCTGTCTATGTACTCCTCGTAGCCCTGTGGCAACGAAGGAAAATCGTAATCGCTGCTCAACAGCAGGCGATACATATCATCAGGAATCGAGTCAAAACGGTAAGTAGAACGGTCGCTGCTGTTGTAGCTGTGGTCGACACGATAGCTCGCCTGAAGATAGAGATTGGATGTTATAGGCTCGGTGTAGCTCAGACGCGCATTATAACTCCAGTTCTCGCCCGGAGTGGTTGAATAGCGCTTATAGTAATAGCCTTTATCATCGGTATTGATGGCATAATATTGAGTCCGGCTGTTCGAAGCCGATTTGTTTTCACTATCACTGTATCTGAAACCACCCTGCAAGGTTATGTTACGTCCCGGCTTGCCCAATCGACGGTTAATCTGAAGGGTTGTATTTATATCCTTGCTTTGTGTAAATCCCTGACTCTCATCGTCGCTGCTGTTGATGGCAATGGTACTCAAATCATCGTACACAAGACCAAAGCTGTCGCTGGGATAGTCGAGCAACGCGAATGGGTCGCTGTTGAATGTAGCAGAAACGGCTCTCGACCAACTGTCCTGCTCACTGTACGATAACGAAGGACGGAAGATGATATTCGTAAGCGTGTCGGGTTTCCACTCAAGACGGAAATCGGCATTTACCCTTGACGAACGTCCATATCCATTGTTACGGCTGTTCGAGAACTGATTGTTTGCACCCTGTGTCATAAAGTACTCGCTCGACGAGAAAGAGAGGTTATCGGTGTCGCTGTGGCGATAGCGTACATTTCCGCCAAGTTCTATGTTGCCCTTCTCCATCGCAAAGTTGAATGCAGCATCCTTATGTGCCGCAAGACCTGCACCACCCCTTCCCGAGAAGCCTCTGTCATTCACATTATTGGCCGAGAGTACAAGAGAAAACTGCGAGGTCGATGAAAAGAGATTCGACATATTCTTGAACGAATAACGGTCGCGTGTACCGTATGCAGCATCTATGTTACCGAAGAATCCCTCGTCGGCACCCTTTTTCATCTGAAGGTCGAGCACAGTCTCCTCTTCGCCATCATCAATGCCTGTGATGCGCGAGAAGTCACTCTGCTTGTCATAGAACTTCACCCTGTCCACCAACTCGGCAGGAACATTCTTGAGGGCCACATCCTTATCAGTTCCATAGAAATCCTTTCCCTTCATAAGAATGCGGTTAACGGTCTTTCCGTTTACCTTTATCGTTCCATCCTCGCCTATCTCAACACCGGGATATTTCTTGATAAGTTCCTCGAGCATAGAGCCGGGAGGCACTCTAAAGGCTGCAGTATTATACACCACAGTATCCTCGGACATTGTAATGGGGGAGGCCTCGGAAGTCACTACAGCCCCCTTCAATGCTACAGCATCGGCATCGAGTTTTATACGGCCGAGATTGACGACAGCATCCTTTCCAAGCGTCACAACCATATCCTTTGAGATGAAACCCACATACGACAAGCGCAACAGATAGTTACCCGAGGCTGTCTTTATTGCGAAACGTCCCTCTTCATCCGTTGCCGTACCGCCACTGTAAAGAGTATCGGGCAACAGATAGAGCTGCAATGTCGCATTTGTCAAAGGAGCATTCTCATTGCCACTGTAAATTTCGCCAAGCACCTCTATTTGCTTTCCCTTGTTGCCCTTTTGTGCAAATGAAAAAAGAGGCAGCAGGCAAAGTAGCACAATTATATATCTTCCCATATATTTTATATAATGAATCTTATATATGACTTTAATTTACAAAATTAGTTTAATGTCGATAAAATATAAAAAATATATAGACAAAACATACCCCACCGTTAACATATATTATATCTTATATTATGTTTTAGTTACACACACATCAATTAAATGATATATCTTTGTCATTTATTTATTTATTACACACAGGAATGGATTCAATTACCGGAAATTTATTAAGAATTATAACAGAAGGCAACCATAAGCCCAACTGCATAGAGTTGTTCAAGGATGCGCTGAAAAAGGAACTGACGCAGTGCGACGACGAAGCAATATATGCGGTAGCAGCCATCTGTACACTCTACATATCACATTTCAGAGCGGCATTCCCAATGCAGAAGCTACGCACCTTTAACACAAACATACGGCAGGAAATCACTCTACCGCTCTTCGACTGCCGACTGTACAACACAATACTCTCATCTGTCCCCGAAGAGAACTTGGAGAGTGTAGAACTGTTTGATGCAAAGAATAACATAAAGAGTGTACCGTTAAAAAAACAGGATATAATAGAAGCCCTCGACTTTTATACAAACCAATAAACTGATAAAACCCACTAAAAAGAGCAGATAATAGAATATTTGTAGTATTTTCGCAGACAATAAAAAAAAGAAACAAAAGATTATGAAAAAAATCATATCACTGAGCCTGATAGCATTAGCAGCAATAATTGTAACATCGTGCAGCGACGAGAGTTCACTTTCAGACCCCTTCAAGGAGCAGAGCCATCAACCATTTTTCCCCAAGAACCTCTCGTTCAGAAGTACGAACAACAACGGAACAGTTACCGAAGACAGCTGGGTTTTCGAATACAACAGCGACAACACAGTCAAAAGATACACATGTATCCATAAGATAACAGGCAACAACCTTGACATCGAGGAGAGAAGAATAGGCGACCTGCGCTATTACAACGACTACACAGGAAGCAAATGTATCGAGGCAAAAGTATATGTCGACTATTCAAGCCGCAAACTTGCTGACATGCTTACATACACCGATACTATAACAGAAGATGTTGTATTCAGCGGCAACTACATCTCGTCTATCAACACAAAAGGATGGCGCACAACAAGTGGCGACAGAGTCTCTACCCTGTCGAGCAAACAGACATTCAACTATACCAACGACCTGTGTACAGGCTCTACATTCATTGACAGCAACAACGAAAAGACCTACACATACAGTTGGAAGAACAATATGCTTGTAAATGTCGTTGTACACAATCAGAACAAGAAAAACAGCGATCTCACACACGACACATACGAATACAGCTACAACAATAAGATATTTGCTACGAATTATGTATTCAACCCATTGGCATTTATATATAACAACAAACCTTTGATATATGATGCAATGGGATACATGGGCAAGAGCACTCCCTATCTTTTGGAACTCGAGAAATATGACGGATACGAGAATATCAACGGTAAGAAATACGATATTCAGTCGGAGCAACACAGCTACCACATTATGTCAGGAACAAATTCGCTCATATACTCGGCCGAGTCTCCCGGTTACAGTGAGTACATATACAATTTCAGCGAATGATAATAATGCGGCCACAGGATTGCAAGTTTTCAAAACTTAGCGACAGCGAGTGGATAGAACGGCTTACAGCAATACCACCCGATGAGAAGGCTCATGCCTATTTTTTCAACATCAAGTGTGCTGCATTCCTCAAATACATTTCAATAACACTGTTCAACGACATGCCTATAAGTTCTTTGACAGGGGCACTCTACGAGTTCCTGTCAAAAGACGGATGGCACATCCTTAAGCTATACAAACAGAAGAACGGAGCATCACTCAGCAGTTATCTGGCGCGTTGTGCGATAAACCATTTCACCAAACGGCAGAAGAGGGAGGAGCAACTATATACTATACATATGGACTCGCCCGACATCGCAGATGAACTGGACCATTTTACCGATGAGGAGGAGAACAATCACCCTCCCGTATGGCAGGCATTCAACAGGTTGAATATACGCGACCGCAATATTCTCCGCAAATTGGTAATAGAGGAGAAGAGTGCTCTTGAAGCAGCCGATAGCATCTGGCCCTATGTAAGGAGCAAGAAGGATTGGAGAGAACTTCCTGTTACAAGGGTGCAGAATACTATATCCATGCTCAAACGCAGGGCATTGCTCTCACTGTCACTGGAGTTGGAAAATATTGGCAGCCGTTAAAGAGAGTGGAGAGAATGCGTAGCACCACCCTCTATGCCATTCCTGTCATCATTACCACATGCTCAAACATAAATATTGCAGGTATACAAAAACCGTTCTTATAAAAAAGAACGGTTTTTGTATACCTGTTAGTCAATATCACACTTTCATTTTATAGACATTTGTCTCTTTGGACTCAAACTCCAAGGAACGGTAGAGATTATTGGCAGCTACACGCGAAGGACGCGAAGTGAGCATGAGCGTTCCGCCAAACTCCTTAGCCTGCTCAATGGCATGAAGCACCAGACGGCGACCAACCGACTTGCCACGCACCGAGGAGTCGACTACAACATCCTCTATCCACTGTTTGATACCTGTAGGCGCATGATAGCGTGCCAATGTAATCATGCCACATACTCGACCTTCATACTCGGCAACATACATCGCGCTGTTATCCGACTCTAATATGGCACGCAACGTCTCGGCAGTGCACTCTACGGGAGACGACACAAGTTGCGAAAGCAGTTGCTTCACTGCTGCCACCACAGCCTCATCGCAGACAGTCAACCTGTATATTCTTATATCCTCTTGCATGGCTCACTTCTTGACTTTACATTTTACCCCTTTCGACTCATTCTGCATGCGGTCGAGTACTGTAACCACATAAGTACGCTTTCCCTTCTCGCTTTCGGGTATCTTGTAATATATCGACGATGTTATCGCCACTATATTCTGAGTCTTGTTGAGATTAACCTTTTCACCTTTGGCAAAGCAATATACAACATAACGCCATGGAGCGTTCATCGGGTCCTGTCCGTCTTTCTCACGTCCCTGCCACAGCAGCACCTTGCCATCCTCGGTATCAATAACGCGCACTCCTTTCAGTTTCTTGGGTGCTTTCTTATCAATAAAAGGCATCTCGGGCATCAGCGCCGGATAGCGATGATACTGATGCTGAAGAACATCCCTGTAACTTCCCACATTCTTGGCTGCCGATGCCGCATCCCAAAGGCACGAGCCCATCACAGCCTTTTCGCTACGCTGAATCTCCATTTTTGCAGGCAACTGATGGCGTGAGGGGTTATTTACATCAGCAGCACGGACGGTGCGGTTTACATCCTGACCTATGTACAATGGACGGTTAGAAGCATTTGCAGCCCACCAATGTACAAGAGTCTCGTAGTCGGCAGCCTTGTGACCTATCTCCCAATAGACCTGCGGAATACAATAATCGACCCATCCCTCGTTTATCCAATGCAGCACATCGGCATACAGTTCATCGTAGCTTTGAAGTCCTTTGGTGTTACTGCCATGAGGAACACTCTCCGAGGCATTGCGGTATATTCCGAAGGGAGAGACACCGAACTTCAACCAAGGCTTAGCCTCGCGGACTGTCTGATGCAGTTGCAGAATAAGGCGGTTCACATTCTCGCGACGCCAATCGCCTTTGTCGGCAGCCTTGCTGCGCTTAAAGAACTCCTCGTCATCAAACTCCTTTCCTTTGGCAGGATAGGGGTAGAAATAGTCATCGATATGCAGGCCATCAACATCGTAATTCGATACAATATCCTTTACCACCTTGCATATATGGTCGCGGTTCTCCTTTAGTGCCGGGTTAAAATAGAGCTGTCCCTCGTAGGCAATGAAACGCTCGGGGTGCAGCCTGCTCTGATGCTCGGGAGCAACCTTTTGAGTGCCCTTTGTACGTGCACGATAGGGATTGATCCAAGCGTGCAGCTCCATGTTACGCTTATGCGCCTCCTCGACCATGAACTCAAGCGGGTCCCATCCGGGAGGCACACCCTGCACACCTGTCAGGTAACGGCTCCAAGGCTCATACTGCGAGTCATAAAGTGCATCACCCTCGACACGCACCTGAAAGATAATGGCATTCACATTGGCCAACTGCAGATTATCGAGCATATCGGTAAGATATGCACGCATCTCGTCAGGCTGCATATTCAGGAACTGACCGTTTACAGCCTGAATCCATGCACCACGAAACTCTCGCTTCAAAGATTGGTTATTTTTTGAATAGGCAGTTACTGCACACAACAGCATGAGCAACAACAGTGCCCGCCGACATATAAGCTTCATTTATTTTGGTTTTTACATTAAACTTTCGCGAAGGTAATGATTTTTAATTTTATTCAACATCAATATATGCAACAAGGTAGAATAATTTTATGTATTTTCGCAAGATTAAATAAGTGTACGATGAGCGAAAAGGATTGCATTGTTATTCGTAAAGCAAGAGTCAACAACCTTAAGAATGTTGATGTTGATATTCCACGAGGGAAATTTGTGGTTGTAACAGGTCTGTCGGGGTCGGGAAAGTCCTCGCTGGCATTTGACACACTCTATGCCGAATGACAGCGCAGATATGTAGAGTCGCTATCGTCATACGCGCGCCAGTTCTTGGGACAGATGAACAAGCCCGAGTGCGACTTCATCAAAGGTATTCCACCTGCAATTGCAATTGAGCAGAAGGTAAACAACCGCAACCCACGTTCAACCGTAGGAACAAGTACCGAAATTTATGAATATCTGAAACTCCTCTTTGCCCGTATCGGCAAGACTTACTCCCCAATAAGTGGCAAGCTCGTCAAGAAAGACAACCCGCAAGACCTTGTGGAATGCATGAAGATGCAGCCCGAAGGGACACGCTTCATGCTGCTTGCACCAATTGCAAAGCAGAAGGGACGTAACCTTGAAGAGCAACTGTCGATATACCTTCAGCAAGGATTCACACGCGTGTGGGTAAACGGCGAGGTAAAACGTATCGAGGAATATACCCCGCAGAAGAACGACAGCCCGAGCCTGCTCATAGACCGTCTTACCGTATCGAATTCGAATGAGACGATAAGCCGTCTGCTCGACTCGGCCGAGACAGCCTTCTACGAAGGCAACGGATGCTGCATGTTACAGTTCATGAATGAGGAGAAGCCCCACACGTTCAACATACGTTTCGAAGCCGACGGAATGACATTCGAGGAGCCTACCGAACAGATGTTCTCGTTCAACTCGCCCATAGGAGCATGCCCCGACTGCGAAGGATTCGGCCGAATCGTAGGCATAGACGAGAATCTGGTTATCCCCAACAAGTCACTCAGCATTTACGATGGAGCTGTCTTTTGCTGGCGAGGCGAGAAAATGGGACAGTGGAAGAGCGAATTCTGTATGCGTGCGCCAAAGGACGATTTCCCGATATTCGAGCCATACTACAATCTCACTCAGGAACAGAAAGATTATCTATGGCACAGCGGACCATACATAGAGGAGTATGGCGAAGGTATCTGCATAGACAACTTCTTCAAGATGGTGCACGAGAACCAATACAAGATACAGTACCGTGTAATGCTTGCACGTTACCGCGGAAAGCCCATCTGCCCCACATGCCACGGCACACGACTCAAGAAAGAGGCTACATATGTGAAGGTAGGCGGCAAGAGCATTACCGAACTTGTAGAGATGCCTGTTACACGCTTGAAAGAGTTCTTTGACACCCTTGAGCTTGACAAGCACGACGAAGCAATAGCCAAGCGCATTCTTGTAGAGATAAAGAACCGCGTCGATTGCCTAATGGATGTAGGACTGGGATATCTCACAATGAACAGGTTAAGCAACACCTTGTCGGGCGGTGAGAGCCAGCGCATAAACCTTGTGACATCATTAGGCAGCAACCTCGTAGGCTCACTTTACATACTTGACGAGCCCAGTATAGGACTGCACAGCCGCGACACCGAAAGACTCATAAAGGTGCTGTACCGTCTGCGCGACTTGGGTAACACCGTTGTCGTCGTAGAACACGACGAGGATATAATCCGCGCTGCCGACCACATAATAGACGTAGGCCCGAAAGCCGGCTCATATGGCGGCAACATTGTATATAACGGCAGTATTGCACAGCTGAAGCCCGACAGCAACAGCTACACAGTAAAATACCTGTTGGGCGAAGAGACAATACCCCTGCCCACCCACCGACGCACAAGCAATAACCTTATAACAATAAAAGGTGCAAGAGAGAACAATCTTAAAGGAATAGATATAAAGATTCCGCTTAATATTGTCACAGTTGTTTGCGGAGTGAGCGGATCAGGAAAATCGACCCTTGTGCGCGACATACTCTACCGCTCGCTGAAACGTCATTTTGGCGAGACATGCGAGGCACCGGGACAGCATGAGAGCCTCGAGGGTGCACTGAAGCAGATAACAGGAGTAGAGTTTGTCGACCAGAACCCCATAGGAAAATCATCGCGTTCGAACCCTGTAACATACCTGAAAGTATATGATGACATACGGCATCTGTTTGCACAACAGCCACTTTCCAAGCAGATGGGGTTCGGAGCCGGCCATTTCTCTTTCAACTCGGACGGCGGACGCTGCGAAGAGTGTAAGGGAGAGGGCAAGATAACCGTATCGATGCACTTCATGGCCGACCTTCAGTTGGAGTGTGAGGTGTGCAATGGCAAACGATTCAAAAAGGAGATTCTGGAGGTAAAGTTCCACGGCAAGAACATTTACGACATTCTTGATATGACCGTCGGCGATGCAATAAACTTTTTCCATGAGCATGGGCAACAGCGCATAGCAAACAATCTTCAGCCATTACAGGATGTAGGCCTTGCATACATAAAACTCGGACAATCTTCATCGACACTTTCGGGTGGCGAGAACCAGCGTGTCAAGCTTGCCTATTATCTGAGCATGCAGAGCGATAAGCCCACAATGTTCATCTTCGACGAGCCTACCACAGGACTCCACTTCCACGACATAAAGAAACTGCTCGACAGTTTCCGTCGATTGATAGAACGCGGACACACCCTTGTGATTATTGAGCATAACATTGATGTAATAAAATGCGCCGACTACCTGATAGACCTTGGCCCCGACGGTGGTGAGAATGGCGGCAACCTTATAGCAGCCGGCACGCCCGAAGAGGTAGCAGCATGCGATACATCATACACAGGACGTTATCTGAAGGAGAAACTCAGGACGCAATAAAAACAGAATATCAGACCCGTTCATTTCTTAAAATTTATGATAGTTCTATTTAAGATTGTCGAAATTTTGAGCAAAGCGTGTCAAT
>JAEIGA010002189.1_pt1 | contig 31228 bp, 35 predicted proteins | sample 9270691 | NCBI WGS metagenome assembly JAEIGA01 (sample SAMN17057246, study PRJNA624740) | gut metagenome | biome: biome; isolation source: fecal sample | host: Bos grunniens | place: China: Xizang | collected 2019
AAATCTTCACTATCTTCACTGTAAAGATACTCCCCCTTACAGCCTCTAAGGGAGAGCATTTTAGACTTTAGAAAAGTTGATTTTTTGGCACTGTGTAAAAACTGGGAAAAATACCCTTTTTTGAAAAACCCCGTTTTTTGGCTTGCACTTTTTTAGGGCGCCTTTGCCCGCCTCTCCCGGTAAAATTAAGGCATGAAAACGCAGGAAAAAATGAGGCCGATCATGGTCGCCCCGGCGGAAAACGGAACCGATAGGCAGAGGGCGCAGTGGAGGGAGGAAAAGAGGAATCCGGCTTTTTACCGGATTGAATACAGGGCGCAGTTCGGAGACTCTTCCTATGGCTATTTTGACGCTGACAAAGTCAAAGCCTGCTTTAGGTACGGCCTAAAAGAAAAGCAAAACGGACTGCCGGGTGTGGCCTATAAAATCCATTGCGATCCGGGCAGGGTCAACGATTATTTCTCCGCGATGGTGTGCCATGTAGAGGACGGATTTTTGGTGGAGGATTTGGCCTTGGTGTGGCGCCCGGAAGAGGCTAAGGATCATACCCTCAACTACCTTGAAATCCAAACCCGGCTGGAAGAGGCGATAAGGGCCTTTAATCCGGCCTCAGTCACCTTTGATCAATTCAACTCCGCCTACATGATAGACTCCCTGCGCGAATACTGCACGCGCTTTGCCATGGAAACCGAGGTAGGGGAAGAGACGGCTACGCATGCCAAAAACGCTCAGACGTTTGAAAATCTGAAGCTCCTTATCAATGAAGGGCGCGTAAAGTGCTACGCAGACGATTTAAATATTCAGGAAAAGGGCAGGAGCCTATTGGAGGCCTCCCTTTGCAAAGTGGAAGATGAGAACGGGAAGATTATAAAGCCTAGGGAAGAGGGTTTCGGCCATCTTGATTTAGTGGATTGCCTAGCCGTTTTAGCCCGGCAGTTTGATGATGAATTAGCCGGAAAAAGATACGATTTTAATAACATGGCGGAAATGGGCACGCCTGATATGGGCATTGAATTTTAAGGGGCGAGATGGGAGAAAATGAAATAATTTTTACGCCGCAGGGCGATGACGATGTGTCAGAGGCAGAGATTGCCAGCGAAAAGACGATGGGGCAAATCCTATCGGAAGTTAAAGCCATTTCCGATTTAATCCGCAGGCCGCGGGCGGCAGAACCTGCTCAAGAAGAAACGCAGGCGGCAGAAGCTGCTGAGGGCAAAAGCAAAACGGCGGCTCTTAAAACCACCGCTGCTGAGGCCGTTAAGCAAACAGGCAGCGAGCAGGTCCAGCAGTTGAAGGGCATTAATAAAAAAATGGACGTCATAGCCGCCCGGCTGGAAGAGACCCCTGCAGGAGCTGTAGTGCAAACTCAAAAAGGGGCTGTTGAAAAGGCGGCGGCAGAACCTGCAAAAGAGGCTAAAGCCCAAGAGGTAAAAGAGATAACGGCAACGCCGGCCGCGCCTAAAACGGGGGAAACCGAAAAAGAGGCGGAGGGCTGGGAAAAGTTCAGCGCCAAAAACAGGCAAAATGCAGGCCTCTTAAAAAACGAATGGACGGATAAAGTCGACACGCAGGTAAGCCGCCTAAAGAGTCAATCGAATGCGATAGGGCAAACGCTGCACACTGTAGGAATGCGCGGCATGGGAGATAGTTTTTTGCGCTTAGGCGAAGAAGGCGGCCTTTTAGACGCTATAGGCGCGCGCCTTTTCCTCCCTGCTTTGGCGGCCTATGGGATTACTAAGATCGCAGGCGATTCAGTCAAAGCCATCCGCGAAACCCGGAACCGGGACATAGATCAGGCGATAAATGCCGGGGAAGCTACTGAGGAAACTGCGCAAAACGGCCTTTATGACTTCCTGCATAAATTCGGCTTTTCGGCCGTCAGCGGGAAGGAGCTATCAGAGTTTAGGCAAAGCGATCTTTCCCAGAACTGGGCACTGTTTTCGGCCAAAGGGGACGATTGGTTCCAAACACAGAAAACTTTAAAGACTATGGGCTGGGATTCGCAGGCAGATCAGCAGTGGGCTCAAGAGATGGTAGCCATGGGCCAAAGCGCAAAGAGCGTAAAGGCGCAATTTATGGATTTGTCGAATGAGGCCAAAGAAACCGGGCTTTCATTTAAAAACCTAACCAGCGTAGTAGGCACCGCCGCAGTCTCTTCCGATAAGGCATTAGGAGAAACCTCCGCCACAAAGATAATCGAGGGGAGCAAATCGGCTTTGCATGCTTTGCAGGGCGCAGGGCTGGAAGGAAACCAGCAGACCATAGAGTCACTGGAAAATAACGGCGACTTTAAATTGGCGGCCATTGAGGTGATGGATGAAACAGGCCACGGGCAGGAAGCTATGAATGCGGAAAATAGCCCTCAGATTTTGATGGACGAGGTTCTCAAAAACAACTTATTTCCGCAGGTCTTAAAGCAATGGGAAAAGATTGAGTATGAGACGGCCGGAGGAAACGAAGAGAGATATGCCGCGAACCTGCAGTCACAGGGCTTCCAGCTTTCCAATGTGCAGTCCTCTCTCACTACCTCTTTTGCTCAGGGTGGCGGTTTGCCCACTGCTCAAGCCTCCGGCTCTCCGGTTCAAAACAGCCTGCATGTAACGATTTCCAGCACCCCTGAATTGGCCGCCAAAGTCATTCAAGACGGTCATTACCAGCAGGCTATTCACGGTTCGTGGGAAAATTACTATCAGATGAATAATTTCGGTTCAAATTCCGCTACCGAAACAGGAAAATAAGGAGGCTTTTATATGGCATTTAATCTAATGCAATTCGCGGCAGGGGATAAGCGTACCTGCGAAATCAACGGCCATTCTATTTCCTACCATATCTTAGACGTGGGTGAAGAGCTGGAAGCGTCACGCCTTTGCGCGCCTTTTATAAGCACTCCCGGTTTGGAATCTGCAGTAAAGACGGCTACCTTTGCCCTCTCTGTGGATACCATTGACGGCGCTCTCCTCTTTGCGCCTATTTCGCCAGAACCCGCCCCGGAAGAGAGGTTTAAAAAGGCCTGCGGATTTTACCGCTGGTGGATTGAGGCATGGTTTAAGCGCTATGAAAAAGCACAGGATGAATATATGGCTCAGCTGGAAGAGTTTAAAAAAAAATCCACGAATTAAGCCCGGCCTTCCTTAAATTCTTTGAGCGCCTTTTGCCCCTAAAATCCCTGCCGGCGCTTTATATCGAAATGGAAATAGAAAAGCAGCAAAACGCCAATGAATTGGCCCGGATTAAATCCCTTGAGAGCTTTATCAGCCCTTCCCTCTTCCATGAAACCTACGAAGAGCCTCAGCAGTGGGCCTTCCTTACCGGGGAGGAATCGGACGCGGATATGGAAATGGAAAAACAGGCTGCCAATGCTGCGGCGGATTTGCTTATGCAGATGATGGAGGAAAAATGAAATCACAGGCTTTTAAAAGCGAATGCAGGCTTATTTTGGATACCAAATCGATGGGGCCGATAGATGTAAGCGACGATGTTATTTCCTTATCCCCCAGCCTCAGAACCGGTGCCGTTTCTACCCTTTCCATCTCACTCAACAACTATTCAAACCAGCTGGGCGGGCGCTACAACATGCTCCTTTCGATAGGCGATAAAGTCCACATGGATTTTCATGTAAACGGCATAATTTTTCCGATGTTTACCGGGCGCATTTTCTCAGTGCCTTTGGTGGCCTTCGACGCTCAGGCTTTTACCATCGAGGCGCAGGACTGCATAGGCGATCTTAATTTTCAGTACTGGTGCCCTTATTCAGAGGAAGCGCAAACCAAATATCTGACTTTTAACCAGCAGTCAATAACGGAAGCGGCCGTGGAATTGGGGGAGGAAGATGGCGGCCTTGGGAACTTGCTTTTAGACTTTTTGGAAAATGTCTGCCGATTTCCTAAAAATTCGATTTATATTCAGGCATTTCCGGATTTGAATAATGTGATGAAAAATATTTTAAAAACCATCGTCTGCAATAAAAATCCCAATTATGAAGATGAAATCGTAAATATTTTTGAGCAGTATTTTGGCACCATCACTAACGCCGGCACCATTGCAGGCTCTTCCCCGTCTTCCTCAGCCTCTTCCAATAACCCGGAAAACAATATCACGGCCGATGTGGTTATGGGCTATATCCAATCCCTCACAGGGAGCAAAAAAAACTGGCCGAGCGGCGAATGGTACAACCAAACCAAAATCGAGTGCAAATATGTGAATGAGGGGAGTGGGGAGCCGACTACCATAATGATGGCGCCGGGAAACGATAACGGATCGCGATCGGGGATGTACGGTTTGCGCCTGTGCGACGTCAAAAAATATCTGGCCAATAATGAAAAAATCAATTATGCCGCTTACCTCCCATTGTCAGAGCAGCAGCAGATTTTCTCTTCCATGTGGGCCGATTTGATAAAACAGTATCAAGATCCATGCCTAGCCTTTTTGAATTATTGGCTGCCGGGGACGAACCAGAATTTTAAAGGCAAAAGCAAAGGCGGCATTCAGGCGGGCGGAAAAAACGGCGCTTCCTGCCTGCTCATTATAAATGGCGGCGTTGTGAACCAAAAAAGCGATATAGAAAATCCCCTGCTGCAAGAGGCGAAAAAGTTTGACAAGCTGCCTGCTAAAGATAACACTAAGTGGGCCCAATGGCTTAAAACCATTCCTATCGGAACCGGGCAATATGCCACCAGCGACAACTCTTCCCCTGATCTGGGCGAGCAGTGCTGGAGCCTTTATGAGAGCTACACCCATTTCCTCTTTGGCTGGAATTATCAGGGCGGCCCTAATTACCAGCAGGATAACCCCAATTCAACGGGGATTGTAGGAAATGGGGCCTATTACCTCTTAGCTAAAGACAATCCCACTATCACAAACGTTTTCGACATTCTACCGGCCTCGGCCTCTGCAAAAACAGGGGACGTAGTTTTTTGGAGCAAATCAGGCGGCTTAAATGACGGTCCCGGGCAGGAGTATGGACATGTGGCGATCGTTCTGCAGGATCAGGGCGCCAGCCTTTTAGTGGAGAACCAATGGGAGGGCAGCGGGGGCGTAGTGCAATCCTCATGGCCTAAAAATGCCTCCGGATGGTCCCTTGCCGGTTACTTCCGGCCTAAGATGTTCGCCTCAGATACACTTTCCGATGAAACCGCCTCAGCCGCTTCTTCTTCCACCTTATCGGCCAGCACAAAGGGCGCCGCTGCATATAATGACATGTTTGAGCTTTTCAAGTTTGTGCAATTCAATAATTCCGCGCTTACTCAAGAGAGCGAAAATCTGGATAAGTACGACAATCTGTACGACAACGAGCCTGTATTCGGATTTGTACAATCTTTGTGCAATGCCTCCATGCGCACTTTTACCTCGCTGCCGGACGGCTCTTTTACAGCCTTTGTACCCGATCACTTTGGATATTTTTCACAGGTGAATCCGGATTATGACAATCTGGTGGAATTGGATCCCATAAATATAATCGACTATTCCATTTCCCAAAATAAGAGCTCTTACATTTCTGATATTTTTTGTTTAACAAATGAGGCCTTCCCCAATCTTTGGGGGCAGAGCGCAAATACCGGCCTCTCAACTGCCTGCCAGCTTATGGAATCTAGCGGCATTGTGTCATTGCAAAGGAATCCGGAAGAGCTGGCCCGCCTCATTTCTCTAGATGGCACAGGCTACCCTACTTCCGCCAAAGGCATTGCCGCCCTCGTTCAAGATTGGGGCATACAGGTTTTAAAGGCGCCCGATCCTAATATTGAGAGCCATGTGATGACGGGGATTTTGGCCGTCTATAAATTTGTAGAGGCATGGGCTCATATGTACACGGCCAGTATTCAAGTGTCTTTCCGGCCGGATTTGCGCCCCGGTTTGCGCATTCATTTATCTAATCTGGGCATCACCTGCTACATCGAATCTGTGACTCACACATGGAGCGCGCAGGCCGGGGGATCTACTGCCTTGCAGGTAAATTCCATCATGAATGACAAAGGCAGGGCTGGAATGTGATTCATTTAAAATGAAGTTATGAGCTCACAACAAAATCAAAACTATACGCAGGCCGACTATCTCTCGGCTTTGCAGGCGGCGATGAAACAGATAAATCCGGATTTATCGGTAGTAGACGGAGACGTCATAGACTGCATTTTTAAGGCCACGGCGCAGGTCTTATCAGCCTCAGCCTTAAATCAAGTCGATCCGGATTCTTTTTGGGATATCTCTACCAAATTCGGTTCGGATTTGGATTCCTTTGCGGCCTTTTTAGGATTTACGCGTCTAGCCGGGCAAAAGGCTAATGTCGTGCTGCAGTTTTACCTTCCTTCCCCCTCTACTTCCGATTTGCTTTTGCCTGTAGGTTTGCAGGTGAATGACGATAACGGACATGTCTTTTCCACCACCGGGCAGGCCCAGATCGCGATCGGCCAAAGCCAGATTAACATCCCGGCAGAGGCGGCGGAGAGCGGAACCGGCTACAATGTAGAGGCCTTTACCCTCACTTCCTTTACTTCCTCGGTGTCAGCTTCCCTGCAGGTACAAAACCCCTTAGCGGCTTCCGGGGGTACAAATGCCGAAACCGATTCAGAGTTTAGGGCGCGGATTAAGCAGAACCTTTTTTACAAGCAAATCGGCACCAGCGCCTCTTTTAATGAATCCCTTCTAGAAATTGACGATAACGCGCGCGTAACCACCATAGGGGCGCAAAAATGGCATTCGCAGTATGGCCCCCTCGAGCCTCTTTCAGGCGCAAATGGAGGCGGAATAGGCATGGTAAGCAATGTCCCGGACGCGCAGTATGTCTACCCCAATTCCTCCTACCTCATAAAAAATAGCGGCACGGCGGATCAAACCGCTTACAGCGCAGGCATTGCCTACAATTTCAATCTTTCCAAACCTACCCAGCCGGTTTTTGAAATTGCGCCCACCGGCTCCCTAGATTTATCTTCCTATTCAGGGTCAGCGCTGGATTCTATAGGCGCTCAGATTGGCCTTCCTAGAAATCCCGGCACTTTGCTCACCGGCATGGCTTTTTTCTCAGTGCTTTCTTCCGTAAATTCCACTACCGTCATCCCGGCTTTCACTTCCTTTTCAATACAGGGAAATGGCCCCTTCCAGCTCACAAAGCCGGCCTATATCGAGCCTCTGGCGCAATCCGGAAAAGCCGTGCCATTTGAGAGCGTGCAGCCGGGCGCTTCCGGGCTTTCTGTAGGGGATAATTTTTACCTAAATGTGGGCAGCATGGTTCCGGGAAATCTTTACGGCACCATTTCAGCCTTTACGCCTGGCCAAGAGCCATGGAGCGATGAAGAATATAGGTCCCAGCTGCTGGATTTTTTGGCCTCCCAATCCGGTTTGAACAGCGGCGAAATGGTCTTTACGGCCTTCCAATACAATCCCGCCTGTTCGCGCTGCGACATTCCAAATGGCATTACAAATCGTGTCGATTGTTTTATAGACGGCTCCCTCTCTCAATCCGTGGTGGAATCCGGCCTAATCGCGCCTACAGAAATTACTGCCTCTACTTCGCAGCAATGGAAAACGGAAGATGGGAATAACGTCCCTGCCGGGAGTTATATCCAAATTTTAGGCACGCCTGCAGTATCCGGCCTGGCGCAAAGCACCATTTCCATAGGCGGCTCGACTTATCGCATAAGTTTAGTGATGGGAAGCGGAGAAACAGAAAGAAGTTTGCGATCTCAAGCCGGCCTCTTATGGCAAACTGCACCCCCGGCCTCCGGAGAATCCTATGTGGTGTCTTTAATCCAAAATAAGGCCCTAATAGATTCGCAGTATCAGGCCGACAAGATCGCGCCCTTAGGCCTAGACATTTTGGTCCACACAGGGATTAAGGCGGAAATTTCCCTAAATCTGCAGATTTTGCCGATGACGAATGCCACGCAATCGCAGGTTCAATCTTCCCTGCAAAACCTTTTGGAAACCTATTTTTCCTCTTTGCCCTTTGGCGCCTTTATCAATTTCTCCAGGATTTTGAGCACTGTGCAAAGTTCGCCTTATGTGCAGTCATGCGCTTTTGCGGCCGATTCGCCCCTAACGGTTGAGACGCCTTACGCAGCCTCTTCCGGTATCTTTTCGGACTCTTTTTACCTCAATTCCAATGTCTACCCGGTCTTAGGCCAGATAACCTTTAATTTTGGATCGGCAACCTCAGGCTCTTCCTCCCTAGGTTCAGGCGTATCGGCGGATATCTTTATAGCACAATGAAGGAGCAAAGATGACAGACTCTCTATCTCAATTCCCCTCCGCTGCCGACAATTTCCAAATCCCGCAGCAGCCGGCCGATACCTATCTATCCGAAGCAGAGGCGGAAACCACTCAAACCGGAAACGCCCTCAATCATCCTCAAATGCACCAAGCTGAAAATGAGGCTATAACGGCCATTGAAAATAATGCGGCTTTGGCCGTTCATGATCATTCCGATCCGCAAGGCGCCGATTACTCCTCCCTAGCGCCAAACCAAAAACACGGATTCCAGCTGTCGATCGCAAACACCCATATCCCTTCCGGCAGCAATGCAGGCCCTACTCAGGAAGAGGCAGGCGCGCCGGATTCGTCAGCTTCCGCATGGCATCACACTGTGGGCAATTCGCCCTCTTCCATTGGCCAAAATCAGGCTGTAGGCGGCGGTGCATGGAATGCCCTAGGCCTCAATTCGGTTCCTAATGGATACTTAAATCCGGGTTCAACGTCTTTCCCTAATTTGCCAAATCAGGTTCAGAGCAATGCCTCTGCCATAAATTCTTTGCAGGACGCTCTCTCATCTCATTCTTCTGCAATTTCGTCTCTGCAGGGCTCCCTTTCATCTTTCAATTCCTATTGGCAAAACCGGGCGAACTCTTTCTTAGGCCAGCCTTACACGACTCTCTCTTTTTCCCCTGCCTCCACCATTACCCCCATAGCCGCCGGGGGGACTACTGAAAATTATGTTTGCGTAAACCTCTTTGCCCGGATTTGTTTTTTGCAGCTGCGCTCTTTTCTAAGCGCCCATAACGGCGTGGAATCTCAGGTAATGATTTATAAGCAAAATCCGCAGCCGGACGGCTCTTACTGGGCTCCCAATTACCTCATCTTTTTCCCTCATGCCATCGAAATGCGCCAAACTAGAGGGGACGAATATTTGCGGTTTGATCGAGATATTTCATGGAAGCCGGATGGCAATATATATACTTCTTCTTTAGGCAATCCCGGTGAGAGGGACGATGTAGGCCCTAATCAGGCGGCCCCTATGCCTTATAATGTCGAATTGGTGCACTATAGCGCTGATGGGCGGGCCCTTGAATATACAAATCTCAACCCCTTCCCTAATGCCTAACTCCTAAGACACGCCGATGATTGCGGTTCTTTATATGCTCTTTATATGATTAAAACCGTCATTGAAAATTTAAGGAGAAAAAATGACAGCTGAAAAAATAGCACCTGCAGCCTCTGCAGAAATCGAAAAAGCCGCCCAGCCCATTACTTATATAACTGAGCCTTCCAAAGAGGCTAGAATGAGCGAGCTTGAAAATGGCGATATCATTTCTCAAGTAGCCGCCGCCCTTTCTACGCCCCTCCCCGCTGTTGTCACCCTCAAAAATGCCGGCGAAGCCCTGCCTAGGATTGAAACCCTTTTGGCCGCTGCAAAAGTGCTAAGCGAGAGGGCCCGCTCTGAGTGGAAAACGGAAGCTCAAGAGGCCGGCGAAACCAAGGTGGATTATCCTACAAATGGCCTCCGCATTCAACTCATCTCTTCCAAGCCGGTTCCAGTAACTACTGAGGACGCGCTCATAGGCCTGCGCAATTCCAACCCGGTGCTTTTCGCCAAGATAACCAAGCCCAGCATTAAGGCTGCGCCCTCCAAGATGGCAAAGCTTCAGGAAAAAATCGACAAACTTCAAGGAGAGCTCCTGCAGGCTCAGACTGAGATGGAAACCTATGAGGCCTACGAACACCCCACCCTCATTGAGGACGCGGCAGCCATTAAAGAGGCCGCAGGGGATTGGGACGGCATTGAATGGCAGGAAAAAAAGGCGCCCTACGTTAAAGCCGCGCCCATCCCTGCTAAGAAAAATTAGTAACTGCTAGAACAGGACACCCCTCTGAGGGTGTTTTTTTATGCCCTCTCTAAGCCATTTTTGGCCCTGCGGATATTTCCTTAATTCGCGGCTGAAACTATCTAGTGCCTTTCCTATGGCCTTGTCGATAAACCATGTAGCCTTAATCCCCGGATTGCGCCATTTTTGCTGGCGCCAAATTAAGTGATTGTATTGCCCTTCGTGCCAATCGTGGATCCATCCTGGCAGGCCTACGCCTACAGCGGTGCGGAACCTCTTCCCATGGGCCAAAGGCACAACTTTTCCTTCCAGCCCCCATGGTATAAATGGCCAAGTCCCCTCATTTTGGAAATTTAGATAAAAAAGCCGGCGCGGAATGCCAATCCCTATGCGGCTAGGCCCCCATACCGGATATAAAAGCTCTGCGCCGCGCCATGATCGCATTCGCATGTATTGCCGGGCGAAAAAAACAGCCTGAATAGCAATGCGCCGGCAAAGCGCGCTAGGCACTCGATTTAAACTTGATTTTGTGAACGATTTTCTGTTTTTGCCCGGCAAAGCCTACCGCCTTTCATTGCCCGATGGATATGTAAAATCCCTTTCATTTTATGCAGATGAGGGCGGCGGAGAGATGAGCCTTCAAACCATAGGAAAATGGCCCATATTGGCAGGGTTTAACACTATCCCTGTAAATCTCTACGCCTCATCTCTCGAATTGGAAGTGAGCAGCAAAGCCTTCCTTAAACGTTTTAGCCTGCAGGGCGAAGAAAATGAGCTGGAGGGCGGCGCTTTCGATTTGTTTAGCGCTATCTATCCCACCTCTAGCGCCCTTTATTCTGCATGGCTGACTTTGCCTAATTCTTCCACTCAGGCCGTCAAACTGCCCGGAGTTTTAAATGCCTCTGTCCGCGCCTTTTATAGCAGCACTTTGCCTGCACACGCTAGCGCCTCTTCCATGGCTTTTCAGGCTCTAACCTCTTTTCCCATTCCGGGGGCCATCGAAAAAGCCAGCTTGTCTTATAGGGGGGAGGTTTCCATCAATGGCGCCCCTTTGCCTTTAAGCAATCAAAGCGCTGCCTTATGGCAATGGCCGAAAAATTCGGTTCAGGTGGGATCGCAATCGGCGAATGTTGACGTGGGCCTAGAAAATTCTATAACTTTAGAGGCCACTGCCGGGGAGGTTGAGGCTTTTTCCCTATACAGGGAGGGCGATAGCCTGCCTTTTATAAGCTTTGATTCTTCCACCTCACTATTCCGCGCCGGCTTTTCCCCGGAAGATTTTGCCTCCCTTACGTTTTTGCCTCTCACAGGCTGGCTCTCAGTTACAGGCGAACTCCCTCTGCCCTTTGCCCTTTATGGAGGCGTTTTGAGGCTGGATTTCACAAACCTTCCTGCCGGCCTAACCGCCTCTCAGCAGCAGCTTATTTTTAGGGCCTACGATAAAAGCGCCTCTGCGATTAAAAATATCGAACCGCCTGCAGACGAGGGGCAAAAAAGCGAAAATCTAGTTCCCATCACTCTAAAATCCGCCCCTCAAGGGAAGATTTCATCATTGCCCCCCTCGCCTGCCCTCTCTACGCCTTTTTACGGCCCCTCTTCCGGTTTGGTTTTGCCCAGCGGCGCCGCTTTCCAGCCATCTGAGATAAACAATCTAGAAACTGCGCCCGCACTTTTGGCCGACACTTCCAATGAACCTACGGCGCAGGGCGGCGGATTTACGGGCTCTACATGGTTATCCAAAATGGGCTACTCAATAGCGGCCGAAAACGTGCAAACCGGATCGCGATCCTATCCAATCCAATCAAATCAAGCCTTTATAGATCCCTCCCTCTTTAATGGCCGAACCGTGACTTTTTCGCGCTATTTCCAATCAATCCAGTTAGCGCCCGGAGCAGCGCCTGCAGGCTTTGAAATCGAAAAGCCGCTCCCTCTGGATATGTTTTCACAACCGGAAAACATCTATTCCCAAACCCCTTCCTTAAATGGTTTTTGGAGTGACGATACCAATGTGTGGGAAAGCTCTTCCATCGTGTGGGGAATGGATAATCCGAACCTTTCCTTTGACTACACGCCGGATTTGACTGCGCCCTTTGCCACCCTCTCAGCCTTTAAACCTACCAAAATCTTTTTGGGCTCGGCCAATGACAACCGGCCCGGCGCTTTCAGCCTCTCTTACCTTTTGCCTACAGGGGGGCAGGCTTCGCTGATTTTGGATTTGGCTACAGGTTCAGCGCAGTATCCCCTCACGGCCGATGGAAATGAACACACAAAAGAAATCCGGTTTGCCTCCCATTCCTCCGCCGCAGTATCCCTATCCATTTCCGGCACTATCTACCTTTACAGCGCCGTTTTTAAAGAGGGCGCGTGGAGTTTGTCAGTTACCACCGATCAGGGCTGGCATGCGCCGATTGACGGCATTTTTTACGGTGACACCGTAAATCTGGGCTTTCCGACAAAATCCCTCACTTTTTCTTTTGTCCCTATCGCGCCGGCCCTCACCTCCCTGCCTTTGCCCTCAGGCTTTCTTGTGCAGGCTAACTGCGATCCGGGGTGGAATGAAGAAAATGTCCCTCTATGGCAGCCTTTATCCGCTTGGTTCTGGATGTGTCCAAGCAGCATAAGCGCAAATGCTTTCTTCCAATGCCGCGCCATGGGATTGAATATGGCCGCTTCCATGGAAAACATCCCCCCGGATTGCATTTCATGGGGAATAACCTCTAACCCTCAAGGCGCTTTTTCCTACTGGGGCGGGGGCTGGTTTTTCTGCTCTAAATCCGGCGCTACCTGCACTGTAACAGCCGTCTATGGAGGAATTTCACTTGAGGGGCAAATAAACAGCTGAAGATAAAATTGATGAGTTATGAACCTTGCCCCCATCTGCAAAACGATTGCCCTTTTAGCGCCCTTCCTAACCGGGATAGTAGGACTAGCCGGCCTCGTGTTCAAAGTATGGACGTATGAGCAAAAAAACAGAAAGGAAGCAGAAAAAATGCCTCTGCCAGCGGAAAACCCTGATTTAATAACGGTATGCTTAAAACTGGATGCAATTGCAACAGAGCAAAAATGCCTAGCGCAAACCACTGACAACATATGCGCCGTTTTGCGCTCTTTGGGAAACCGCCTCGACAATCTGGACGCGCGTTTTGGCAGCATTGAACAGCGCATTTCGCGCCTCGAAGAAAAAGTGCATCAAGGGGAGGAAAGATGACAACTAATCTGGGCTCTTTTATCCAAACATCATTGGGCGCCTCTTTGCCCCTGCAGCTAATCTCATCTCCCTACCTCTCCGGGAAGGCCGGGGTCGAACCTTCTTATTCTACGGCGCAGACTTTAGGCCTTATTGCCGGTGCGAATGTTTTAGGCCAATCCCTCTTTGCCTCTTCCGGGCAAACCGTTTCCATCTCTTCCGGGATTATCGCTTTTAAAGGGCAGGATTTGTTTGCGGCTCCCCCTTGCTCCCTTACTGTTACGGTGGAAAGCTCTTACAGCGTACTTTATATCAGCAAAAAGATGAGCGGAGCGTCCCCCTCTTCCGCGCAAATCGGCCTTATTGTGACTTCCTCCTCGACTACTGCTCAAGATGCTCTCAGCAGCGCGCAGGATTCAATTTCAGGCCTTTTCGTGCCTCTTTGCGTACTCAGTGCAGATAGCAGCGCGAACCAGACTATCGAATGGACGCTGGATGAAAATTCGCAATATTCTTCCCCTGTCCTAAACCAGCTAGGGCAAATCCAGCAGTGGGAAAACGCCACAAAATCCTTTATCGAAACCCAGCTGTCGGCATTGATGTCAGATTTGACAGGCTTCGCTTCATGGGAGCAAAGTGCCAGAAACAACCAGATTGAAATCACGTTTTCCCTCCCCTCGGGTCAAAACTTGTCAGGAATGAACTATGCGCTGGCCGGGGGAGAGTATGTAGGTGACAACAATGTCATGAGCCCCGCCGCCTTTATCTTTTCAAATTATCTGGCCAAATTCGTCCAGCTCGTACCGGGAGGCATTCAAAATCAGACATCGTCGAGCAGCACGGGCAACTACCTCCAGCAAATACACAATACGGCTTATGGCAATGACTTCTGGTTCGCCCCTTCTCAGAACGTGTCTTTCCCCTTAGCTTGGCAGGACATATCCGCGGCGTGGATTAAAGGGGTTCAGTGGCAGACTGACGGCAATCTCTATTTCACATACTTAGCCCCCGGAGAGCAGGATTTTCCCCTATCCTGCGGGATATATCTGGGAGATGGTGTTACTTTAAACCGCTATAACGGATCTGAGCAGGTAGCCACGCTGCCACCTAATCCTCTGGCCAATCCTACTTTTCAGACTGGGTGGTAAAGAGATCGCATTCCTCTTCCTCTTTTTTGTAGGGGAAAAACTCGATTTTAAATTCAAAATGCCCCCGGTTTTCCTCCGGCAGCGCTTTAAAAGTCACTTGCGGAATGCGCCTGTAATCGTCATCGTTTAAAAGGCCGTTTTTTACCAGCATATCGACTACGATTTTTTCGGTTGGGTGCCAATTTACAGGATCGAATTTGCGCTTTGAAGGTCCTCCTACATAAAAGCATTCTTTCACCGGAGCAGGGAGCGGCTCCGGCTTTTCAGTGTCAATCCACATCTGCGTAATGGCCTGGACCCGTTTTTTCATTTCCAAAAATACGCCCCTCACATTTGCCGATGGGCGAAACATTCCTGTACTGATTTGGTTTGCATTAAAAGAGCCGTATTGGTGATCCAAACAAAAAGAAAAAGACAAAAGGGGCTCGTTTTCTTCCATAATTTCCTCCATTATTTGCTGCTGATGGGCGCTGCGCTTTGAGGGGCCCCGGCAGGCGACGGCGCAAAATAGGCCAAAACGCTCAAATCCGGAACCGAGTCAAAAGATATGCCTGTAATCGGATGGCTCATGTTGATGGCTTTTACGTCAGTTTTTTCCCCCGCCCTGAGGGCTATAGAGTAATTTCCTGAACCGTCTTTTAGAAACTTAATCTGAGGGGGCGCTGCTATCTTCCACGCCTCTTTTGCCACAGGGGTTTGAGAGCCATCATCATTTTGCTTCCAGCCATTGATAAAAAGGGCGTAGTCAAATTCCCATACGTCACACACTCCGGGGAGCAAAAGGACTGCATCTGCGCCTGCCAGATGGCCCATTTTCTTGTCTACTTGATTTTTATAAGCCGGATTACTTTTTGCTGCGTTTATGAACCAGCCTTTTCTAATCCCACCTTCCCAGCCGGCCCCATAGCAATAGGGGCAGACATTGCCAGCAGGCTCAGTATTCCCATAAACAGGATCCCAGCAGTGCGAGCAATGGCTTATCCCATTTGCAGGCGCGTTCTGGGGATTCCACATGCTGAGCACTAAGCAGGGTTCGCCTACCCATTGATTGGCTTCATTAATGGCTTTTTGGAGCCACATTTGGGAGCTTTGCCTATAGTTGTGCAGTACTGCCATTAGGCGCCTCCACGGTTAAAGATGTGGTGTCTCCGCTTAAAAGGGTGAGAGTGACTAGAAAAGAAGAGGGGGAAGAGGGCACGATATTGAAATTTATGAAAATCTGATCGGGGAAAAAGAGGCCGGGATTTTGCTTATAAGCGCCTAAAAGGGCTTCCATCCTTTCCATAATCACAGATTGCATAGCCGCCTCTATCTCTTCCGTGCTGGCCGAACCTATCTGGGCGTAAATGGCGTTATTTTCATTTAAGAGGGCCTCTTTAAGCCATTGGATTAAGGCCTCTGAATGCTGCAGGACTTTGCCGGATAGATCGCCGTTTTTAATCTCAGGCGTCCACACGGCTAGTGGCCACTTCCTTAAAGAGCGCTAGGGGATCGGCCGGGTCGAAAACTATGGAAATTTCCTCAAATTGCGGGTTCATCATGAGGTCGTAATTCCCATCGGTGCCCCTGTTTTCTATATGCTCGCATTCGTCCTGCCCGCAAATGCCGCAGACTATATCGGCGCTGGCGCCAAAGGAAACCGCAGTTAGCGCGCCGGATAGGATCGCCTCAGATAATCCCTCAAAGGCTTTGTCAACGTAGATTAACAGGTACAGGCATTTATCGGCCGGGTTTAGATAAGCGTCTTTTACTATGCCCCGGCTCTGCACGTCATTTCGGATTGTCAGGCCATAAGCGCCTTCCTCTTCCGGAACCACATGGTCAACAAAGACATTAGGGCAGCCGATGTACTGCTTATAGGATTTTTTCAATTCCGGATAGGTGATTTCATCCCCGTTGAGGTTTGGAATGTCGGCATGCAGCGCGGCAGTGTTGATTGCGATCTTATCCGGCGGAACCTCATAGTTTTTCCCAAAAAAATCAATAGTCATAATTCCATTTTAGTTAATGGGAGGGGTTATCTTTATTCAAATTGCCGGCTTATTATAATGTAAGTACTATAAGACATAACTAAGGAGAACATAAAAATGAGCGAAGTCAAAGTCATAATCGAATGGTCTGGTAATACTGCAGGCCTGCACCCCGATCCGAGGACGGTTCTGCCCTCTATGGCGCTAAGGGGGGCGTAGAGCAGAATTATCCATTCATTAAAGAGGTGCTGGGCTTTACAGGCAACTTTGAAGATGGCGCTTATAACTTCAATCTCCCTGTCCCGCTTTTGGCCTGCTCAATCTGGTATTAGACGTACCAGAGTATAATAAGCTGTTCGGAGTGGTGGAAGCTCGGTATCTCGCGAGCCCCATAAGCTCGAGGTCGCAGGTTCAAATCCTGCCTCCGCTACTAGGAAAGCCCCTAAAATCCCCCCGGCTATGAGCGGCGGTTTTGAGTTATGGCAAATAAAATAGGGCTTTCCTTTTTTATTTAATGGGCACTGGCTATCTTTATCCGCCCATTCTTCCGGGCATACGAACCTACCTTATAAGTCCCATGCTCTAAGGCATATAGCAAAGAGGGTGTGGGTTTCACATTCCAATTCCAAAAATCCCCCTGCCGGATGTTTAAAGTGCCATTCTTTTGATATTCAATGTAGTAGCCATTAAATTGCACTTTCTGTTTTAGCCATGAAGCTACGGCATTGGCATTTTGCGCAGCGGTTTGAGCCGCATTCATGGCAGCAGAGGCGGCATTTAGGGGTTTGACTGCATTTAAAAGCTGGCTTATGTTTTTGGTTACGATGGACTCTGTGAAGTACTTCCACAAATCCGGATCCAGATTAAAACCGGATTGGCCGGTGTAAAGCATATTTGTTATGCAGAGAAAAGAGACATTTAAAGCCGGGAGGGGGTTATTGTAAGCCCATGTATAGGCCGCAGATGAAATCGTGCCTTTATAATCCACATTCAGTTCCGGAAGGGAAAAATCGACAACATCATTCTTTATGGCCCATCTCTGGAGCATTCCCACAGTGGCATTCATGGCTTTTATGGAAGGCTGGGCAATCTGGAATTGGATTGAGGACATGGAGGGCTTAGGCGCCGTAAAATAGACTGAATTTTGGCCTATCACAGTACCTGCGCCGGAATTCAAAGAGAATGAAATATTTGTAATCCACAAATTGCAGGTGATGGAACCGTTTTTCATAGTGCCTGCGTGCTGCATTAATCTTCCCTCTCTATAACATTTATTATACATTTAACTATATGGATAAAAAGCAAACATGCGGCCTCATATGGGAAGAAAAGCCTGAGGCAGTAAATGAGGTCCAAGGGTTAGAAAACATAGCAGAGGTATCCAACGGGGGGCAGCGCGCAGCAAATCCTAATCGAGGGGGAAAATCTGGATGCCCTCTCTTTTTTGCAAAATGAATACAAAGGAAAAGTCGATTGCATTTATATAGATCCGCCCTATAATACAGGCTTTACAGAATGTAAATATAATAACAATTTTCATAAAAAGGGCGATCCCGATCGACATTCTTCACGGCTCTCTTTTATGGAGCATAGGCTGGCCATTGCCAAAACTTTACTAAATCCACAAAAATCGGTCCTAATCTGCGCCATAGTTAAGCAGGCCATTAAAAAAGCCCCTGGTTAGAGGAGGCTTTCACTAATCCCTAAGGTGCGTACGCCCTTCCGTTATAGCGCAAGGGGGCAATCCTAATACCAGCCCACTTCCACCTCATGGGCCCAGGCCGCAGCGATTGAGCCATAGCGCTCTTTTATGTACTTTAGCCCCCATTGGATTTGAACCATGGCATTATCCCTATAGGAAGCGGAATTGGCCACTCCCTGCCCCCCATCAGGATCGGCCTGAGGAATGCCATAGGCGCCGGAAGAGGCGTTTTCCGCATGCATATTCCAGCTGCTTTCCCGTGTCCAGAGGCGCACCAAATCTTCAAACTGAGCCGGATTCAAACCGTATTTGGGCAGTATGCTCTTTGCATAGGCCTGTGCTTGAGAGGGGGACATGGTCTTTGAACCGGCTACAGGCGCAGCAGAGGCGCTGGAGGAAGAAGAAGATGATGATGAAGCAGAAGCAAAGCCGGGGAAGCCTGTAATCTTTGAAAGCTTAATCTGGGTAATTTCCCCTGTGCTTTGCCCTCCATGCCAGCCGCCTCCGGGGTCTTGAAAACCTATCTGGTTTTTCATTTTTTCCCATAGGGAATTAAAGGCATTGGATTGAGTGATTTTCCCATATCGAATGATGGTGCAGGCAAAAGAGTAGGGGTAGCAGTTAGTATCCACGGCCTGCGAAAAAGAAATCGACTGCAGGATAACGTCCAGATTCAATTTGTATTTGGTGCAGATAAGGTGAGTGGCCATACCCTGCCGCTGGTTTTGCAGGCATTGGGCAAAAAAAAGATTAAAAGCCTGCGCCTCCGCTGCCAATTGCGCCCTATCGCGCCCGGCCTGCGAAATCTGCCCGGTAAAAGCCAAATCTATGGAAGAACCCAAGAGCTGCACCACCTGCCCCCCTACGGTTTGAGTGACATTCGTCCGGGGTTTAGGGGAAAATTGGCAGGTTTGCGGGTCATGGGCAAATTGATATGAAAAATCCCCGCAGGAAAGCTTAAACACACTTCCTCCGCAGGGATTAGAAAATAAAGGAATTAGGATCGATGGGCCCTATGCCCTTTTCCTTTTCGCCTTTATGTTCATAAATCAGGCTCTTTTTTTGCTCTTCGGTAAAATTACGCCTGCCTTCGCGCCATCTGCGGTTTGTCATATTCCCTCCTCATATTCCGATTGCCATTTTTGCAGAGCCTCCGCAATGCGCCCGCGCTCTGTAGGGTCTTTGACGTTTTCCAAAACAATTTTAACAATGCCGGCCATAAACTCATCGGAATTGTCGTCTTCCGCCGCTTCGGCGTCCATAATTATCTTTACCCCCTGCATAGCAGCATAAGGGCTGGTTTTGCCGGGATAAAGCAGACGGCCCTGCAAAGAATCTATGATAAAGGTTTTTGCGCTCTCTAAGGCCAAATCTTTGGCGCTCTCAGCAGCCTTTTCAAAGTCTAGGCTTTTATAGAGTTTAGGCAGGGATTTAAAAGGCCCGGCCCATGCCTTAAAGTGCTGCTTATGTTTGACAATGTCATCGGCCGTTATGGGCTCCCCGTCAATGTAAGGGGTCAAGAAAAAAGCGGCAGCCGGATTGGTGCAAAAAGTCAGCAATTCCAAAACTGCCTTAGATTCTTTAGGGTTTTCGGCCAAAAAAACACAGATTGGGCATTGGCCGGCTGCTTTATCTCCCGGTTCCTTCCACTCAGGAAAGAGGCCCTCATTTTTCTCTTCTTTTTTGGCGCTCACACTTCTATTTTACAGAATGCTCGAAATCAGCCTTCCACTTTTCGTAAGTGTCATCCTTTATGGCATTGTCATAGGAATTTTTATTGGCGACATCCGCGGCCTGCATGATTTTCAAGATGTTTTTGTAAAGTTCAGGATTTCTGTGGTTTTCAATCCTATGGGCGTAAGCGTCATTTGTGGCCATAGCCTGCTCCCTTTGATAGTCGTCTCCCAGCAGGACGTCCATTTTCTTTTTCAGCCCTTCTTGAACCACCCTTTGCGCATTGAGGCGGTTTTCGCGGTAGTTGAAAAGGTTGATTTTCTTTAGGATTAGGATGTCGCCTTTGGTTTGAGCCGCAGTCACTTCCGGTGTGCGCACATACTTTCCGCTGATGACAACTACGCTTTCAGCGCTGAGGGAGGGCTGGATTTTATAAACCATTTCGCCATTGCCGATATCCAAAACATAATTAGAGGGCGTGAGGTTTACAGCATAGTATGAGGCCTCAGGGTTTACAGTATCCTCATTTTCCAAAACGTCTGAGGGCTCTATACCCAGCCCTGCGATCTTATCTGCTTTCATCAATTTCTCCATTCTTATCAAAATCCGATTGATAGCGCGTAGCAGCCCTATCTGGAGGCGGCGCCAGAGGTGCTTAATCCAATTAAGGAAAGCCACATTGCCTCCTCTTTCGGTTCCATCACCAAATTAGTGGCCAGATAGTTTTTAATCAGATCTACCATCTTTCCTTTCACTTCCGGCGCGCAGGTTAAAACGGTTTTAAAAGAGCCATACTTTTTCAGCAGGGAGCGCGCCTGAGTATCTGTAAAGAATGATGGCACATTGTCGCCGGGGTCCCCTGTAAATGCGGCCAATTCAGCCCACCTTCTAGCCGGGAAGTCCAGAAATTCGCTGGCCCATTTTTCGGTATAGAACCGATTTTCTTTTGTTTTGTAATCCTGCCGGATAACGATTACCCTCTTCCCCTCTTTATCGCAGGCCAGCTGCAGCCAGTCATGGTCGATTGTCCAGAGGAATAAAATGTGGTTTGAATCCGGCACCGTGCGGGCCATTAGAGCGGCTTGGTCATCGCCCTCTGTGTAGTTATCCTGCATGGTTTTAAAGCGGGATTTTACGCAGTTTTTAGCCTGAGCAAAAAAGAGGAGCTGCTCTGTGGTTTTAGGTTCGCGGTTTCCTTTGTAGGAAGGGAGGTAGGCCGTCCTCTTTTTACTTCTTCCATGGTCAAAAATTACGGTGGTATTTTCATCAGAGGCGCCACAGCACCCTTGTATCTCAGAAATGAGTGAGAGCATGCGCTCAGAATCGCAATCATTGGAATGCCATAACTTTTGCAATAAGACATTTCCGTCAATGCCTAAAACCGGGATAGGTTCGCTTATTTTCCCTGCTGCACTCATGGGGCTAGGCTTCTTCATCATCCACAGGAACAGCCGCGATTTCAAACTCAATATCCCCAGCGGAATTACCCAAAATCGGCCGGCGCATGGTGAAGCCGCCCTTTTTATTTAAACTCCATTTGCCGTCGCGGAAGTATTTCAGCAGGGTATCTGAGATAGCATAGCCATAATTTTCTTCACTGCGCTTGAAAAGAGCCAAAAACATAACACGGCCGTCTTTGCCAATCTCAAGGGTGCCGGGGTGGACATGAGGGAAAGCAAAGCTGTCGGCAGAGGAAATCTTAGGCATCCATGTAATATCGCTATTGCCCAGGAGTAAACCGGCATTGCTCCTGCCCAGCCCAGCGGCGAAACGGATTGCGCTTTCCAGCCCTTGCATAGCCCACGCCTGCTCTGTCCTGCTAATTTCAAAGCCTCTTTCCGGGATGTCAATCGTCTGGTTCGGATCAAAATTAATCGTAATCCAGATCGCGATCTTATCGGCGTCTAAAAAGTCTAAAAATTCTTCTACCCCTTCAAAAGAGCCCGGCGCGGGTGTAGATTTCAAAGCTTTCGCCAGCTCTTCGTACTCATCAAAATCTTCCGCATTGCATAGGGAGACAATATGACGGCTGACGGTACCATCTACTAAGGGATCTAGCGCAATCTTTACACCGATTTTTTCTTTTCCTAAGAGAGGGCTAAAAACAGCAGCCGTCTCCGCAGTATAGGCTTTTAATTGCTCCTTAGGGAAGCGTTTTCCTTTAGGTATTATGTTACAAACCACCCCGGCGCCCCCTGTGAAAATTTTATCCTGGTTCAGGCGCATTTCGATGGCTCCCTCGATGCCCATTTGGAAAATAGAGTCCGCGCTCCCCTCGGGCGTATAATGTATGTCTATCTGGCGCTTGACGTCTTTTAGCGGTACAAAAACATTAAAAGTCTTTTGCATTCTCCGCCTCCTCTACGAAATTCAACTCTAGAGAGCCTATTGTCTCTTCTCTATGGGTTAAAGGCACCGTGATTTGATAAGCGCCACCCTGTTTCACAAAGCACTGGGACTTGAGGTGAAAACGGCTTTCGAGGCACAAAAGATCCGGATAGCCTTCCATCTTAACTTCTTCGGGCTCTACTATACGGAAGGTTTCCTCCTTTAATGTATTTGGGCCATTATGTTCAGAGGCTATCAGAGGGATCCACGCAAAAACGCCGCTGGGCTTTTCAGGTACCGTGAAAGGCAGATCTTGCAGATTGCACAGTCTTAAAATGGCCCTGGAGAATGAGAAATTTAGCCCCCATTCCGGTAAGTCTCTTTTAAAAACGTATTCCCCCGGGTTTAAATGGGCTACGGCCGTGACTTTTAAGTGCCTTATATCCGCTATGTCGTCATAGCTGTAGGATCTGAAGCTGTGGGAGTGGCGCGCTTTCCAGATTTTGGATTCCATCGCTTCCCGGCCGGAATAATTCCCATCAGGTGCGTTTTTGCTTAAAGATGGGATAACAAGATCAGGCTTTTCATCAACATCAGTAGAGTACCGCAGCTGGATATTAACTAAAACTACCTTAGAGGGGTAAAGAGCTGCTAAATAGGCCATGGTCCCCTTGCGGCTGGTTACATAGCCATGGATATTAGGGTCAATAAAATCTTCTACCTTGTCTTTAGGGAGCAAAAAGCGGACATTTTCTGAATACCTCGGGGCAAGGCTTGACTTTATCGTATTTCGCAGCGCCTCACCCAGATTATGGGAAGCTGAGATTTCAGATCTCCAGCCGTTTTTTAGCGCTTTTTCCACATCCCCTAGCGGGAGGGCAAGCGTATGATTTTCGATATTTACCATAATAAAATGGGCTCCTTTTATATTTACATGATATATCATACCATGCGCACTCAAAAAACCACCCCGGAGGCCGGTCGTTTGCAAATCCGTTTTATCTGCCCGGTTTGAACCTCTTATTCGGCCGGATGCCGTCTAGATACCTTCTCGAAGCACATCTTCCCAAAGTAACGGCTGCAGGATATCCCCTGCTATCAAAGTCCATATAGGTTATCCGGGGCTTCCTACTTTTTTTGGAGTTGATTGAGCGCCCTTTCTTTCTGGCATAGGAAATCATAAGGCGATCGCGGTTAATGCGGTTTGCAAGGTATAGGGCGGCATTGGTATAGGCTGCGTCATAGGTGGGAGCCTCAAGAGCGGGTACTCTCCTTGAGAAGTTCCTAAGGCTATACGAAAAATCCCCTCAAAACGTGAGAACCCAGTGTCCGCCGATTCCCATTCTCATTTGGCTTTCTCCTTCCTTTTGACTTCCACTAGGGTAGACGGGATATTAAAAACCTGCTCATGGCTTCGGCTAAACATCTCCCCCTGCCAAGAAAAAGCGGCGGCCTTCGTCCGGAGGAGTGGGGCAGACTTGGGAAAAGCAATAAAAAACCGCCCCCTAAGGAGCGGAATAGAGCCCTAGTAACTAGCCAATAGTACCCAGAGGCTGAGGATTGACAATGTTGGGGAAGGGGTTGGAAACCGTCTTTGTAAGTTTGACAATAAACGGATTTTCCACCACAATGCCCAAAAATTCCGCGTAAACCACATCATTGATGAGGTCGGAAGTGTACATCGGATTATTCATTGCGCAAATGCCGCCGATAGAGGGCATCATTCCAAGGTTCTCTTTTGCAGGGAGCATATAGGCAGTACCCTGAGGAACTATAGGCGAAAGGATTACATCCAGCCCCATCCATGTGCGGAGCTTAAACTGGCCGTTGATTTCCTCTTCCTTGATAATGCCCATCTGGTTCAGGGTCATATTGGCAAGATCGCCGTAATCGCCAGAGTACATAAGCAAAGTGCGCGGCTCCTGCTGGTTGCCCATCATAAAGCTCTTAGCCTCAGTAAACATTTCCCTAGAGAAGGAAGTGTTGGAAGTGGTATAGACATTGGCAGAGGTGCCAGTCATATCCTGATAAATCGACAGCTGAGCCTCGATAGCGGCCAAAAGCGCGGTATCTTCCTGCTTGGTGATTCCCCAAACCGCCTGCCTCTCAAGGTAAGGCATGGGATTTTGAGGCAGGGTGGCCATCTCAATGTAAGGCACCTGAACCTCAGTGCGCACGGTGCCGATTTTGGGATAAATCTTATTCAGTGCAGCAAACATCTGAGGCGTGGATGTGGCACCCGGAATCATCATGATGGCCGGTATCTGCTTGTTAAAGAGAGGATAAGCGCGCTGAGTGCCGTAGGGATACATATCCTCAACCAAACAGCGGCGGGCAAACCCCTCATAGTATGCATAAACAGAAATGGCGCCTATAGCTTCTACCGAGGCCTTCCTCTTATCCTGATTGAAAGCCTCAGCTATCCTTTTGGCAGCCTCCCTTTTGCTGGGCACTTTGCCCTGCAGCGCCTGCGCGGTCCATCTCTGAGCCACGGCTGTAGGCGTCTCTTTCATGACGTAGTAAGCGTCATTCAAACTAAGTTCGGCCATTAGTCGTTACTCCAATTCCCTATGAGAGGGCCCACATTAATAAGCAGAGAGCCGTCTGCATAGACGTTGTAAATATAGGCCAGAGGTTGGGCGTAGCCGGTCATGGCATTGGCCGAATTGGTAGTCCAGCCGCCGCCGCCCCATGCATAAAGGGGCGTAAGGGAGCCGGTGGTAGGCGCTGCAATGGGCAAAACCGAAGGATCGATTACGCTTTTTCCTATCTTATAGAAGGAAGTCGGTTCAGGCATGTAAACAGCCACATCAGTTGAGCCGTATCCGCCGTCGCCCGGAGTGAAAGAAGAGGAAGCTATTCCAATCAAGTTGGCGCTGGAAGACACCTGATTTCCAGTTGCCAAAGGCGCTACCTGCATAGGGGCATTCCCCAAAACTACAGGTTCTCCGGCTTTAATGGAAAGGGCCCCGGTACCGGTATACGCGGCAAAGGGCACGATTTTGGTATTCAGGTAAACAGCGCGGCAAGTGGGATTAGAAAAAGCTTCGGCTACAGTCGAAACAGTTCCCATTTTCTATTGCCTTTCTTTATTTAGCGTAGGCGCCTGTAGGTAGGGCGGGAAGCGCGGCGGGTGAAATCACGGCGGACATAGGAAGCGCGGCGGCCCTCAACTTCCTCCCCCTCGATATCCGGTTCGTCTTCCAGATCCTTAATCAGGGCCTTGTCGTCCTCATGCAAAGAGGCGATGTAATCGAGGGCGTCCGCCCAGCTGTCGAATTTGTTTTCGCTCTTATCGCGATCATTGCGCACATAGACAAATCCGCCGTCCTCGGAAATGTGGAGATATTCGTGGTCATCATGAGCGCCTTCGTCATCTTTAACATCGGCCATCCTCTTCCAGTTGGCGTAGGCCCTGCGGGCAGCTTCGCGGCGTGCATACATTCCAGCGCTGCTGTTCATGAAATCATCCTCTCTATCGTCAGGAATATTGGTTTTTACAAGATTGGTGTCATAGGCATTATTGTCCGCAGCCTGTTGAAGCCATGGATTGCTATAAGCAGCCATTCCCCCGTCCTTTCAAAATACGGTTCGCCTTTATATTACCATTTAGTTTAATACAGATTGAAAACAAGTCGATTTTAGTAATTCCTTTTATCATTAGGGCTTATGATTGGCCCCTCTTTTTTTATCTCAGTGCGGGGGTCGTTTTCCGGATTATTTTGCAAATCCACATTATCTTCGGTTTGGGTAGCGGCCACCAGCTCGTCTTCCTCATGGATTTCGTGAAGCTGATCGGCTATGTTAATGCCCATATCGGCAGCATCGGCCAGAGTCTGCTTAGAGATAGGCACATTGTTTCTAGCCAAAGTTTCAAGGGTCTGCAGGCGCGCATTGGAATCTTTCATCACTTCGTTGTCGAATACGAGGCGCGCTTTTTCCGGTTCGGCCGTTTCTTTGCGCCTGCCCCTAACGTCCACTACGCAGGCTTTGAGACCTAACTTCTCTATGGCCTCATCGATTCGCGGCTGGAAGGCTTCGATAACCACAGCCCTAAGGCTTTCAATGAAACTGGTATAGACGTCTCGATTAACGGCAGAGGAAGCAAAAGGCGCCCCGGAAGAACCGTCAATAAGCCCTTTGCCGGCTCCAACCACTCTCAAGATCGCGCTTTCGCACCTCTCGTAATCCCTGCTCAAATCTGCAATCTGCTCTCCGGAAAAAGCGTTTTTAAATTCTACGCCTATCTTAAAGAGGCCGATTCTGGTTTTTGCCATCATGAGCTGCCTAAACTGCTCAGCCAGCTTGTTGAGTTCCGCCTGCGTAGGCACCCATGCTTTAGAATTTGGCCCTAATTCGCCGGCTTTTAGTCCTACGCTGCCGATTATCAAAGGCGTGGCCAACTGGTTTAGCTGCTCATAAAGGGCCGCGTCTAAGCTCTCTTTTTGCACTAGGGCCGTCAAAGCAGGCGCGAAATACGGATACCCGCGTCTGTCCCATGGGGCATTTTTATGCACTATCCGGATTAATTCATCTGTGGGAAGCTGCAACCCGGCGCCGCCGCGCAGCATAGAGCCCCAGCCATCGCCTGTAAGGTTCAGATTATCCTCATCATCACTTTCCGTGTTTTCAAAGGCGCTCACTGTTCCATTCCCAGATACGGACACATTATCCGGATTAATGATTTTCTCTCGGGTGAAACAATCCTCAGCATCCTTCCACCGAGCCCATGACGTGGCTTCCCCGGATATTAGATACTCTTTGAAAAAATCCTGAAAAAAGGTTTGCCAGCCGCTCTTTTCAAAGCAGGCATTCAAGGTTTCCGCATTTTCGCTGTCTTCACAGAGGATTTTAGGATTTTTGGCCGCAAACATGGAAGTGAGGCGCAGCACGATTGAAAAGGTCTCATTTACATTCGCATATTTGCGCAGAGTGCTCCTAAGCTCAGATCGGTCATTTTGGGCCACCAATTTGTCATATTGCCCGGCCTGTTTTAAATATGTCCCGGCTTCCACGGGCGGCGTCATAATCATCTGCATATCTGCAGTCCTCTTTTGCCGACGCTTAAAAATTCCCATAAACCCTATTTTAGGAAAATCAAATCCCTAGCCAATAAAAGAGGGCTGAAACAGCGCATATAGCCGCGGCGCAAAGACAGGAGCCTAAAAACCAGTCCCAGCCGTGCCAATTGTGATTCATGCTTCCTCCTCCGGCGCGCTAATGCCCATCCAAACCCATAGGCAAAGAGATGACAATAAGATTTCCATGGCCGGGCGGATTCCACCGGCGAAAGCGCAAATGCAAAAGGTCAAAAAGCAGCAGGATACCCATATCTGAACACCGTGCAGACACTCCCGGATTAGTTTCATTCCCCCTCCCATAAAAAAACCAGCCCGGAGGCCGGCAAATGTCAGAAGAGCCTAGAGCCTTAGGCTTTTTCCTCAGCCGAATCTGCTTCCGCGGACTCAGCCTCTTCCTTTTGACTCTCTATGAAATCAGCATAAGCAGAGGGGGTTACGTTTTCAATCAGGTAATCCCATGGAGTCGCATAGACTTTTTTAGCGGCTTCCAGATCTTTTTTGTCGAGGTGGAAATCTTTGTTATTGCGAACCAGAGAGTATTGAGTATTTAGGCCCTCCCCGGTCTTGGAAAGGGTTTGAACCCATTGGTCATAGCGGCCTTTATCGAGGGCGGCGGAGGCGTCCAAAGACTGCTTTAGAGTGCGGCCAAAACTCCAAATCCACAGTATCTCAAGGCCGTTCTTGTCTACCTGCGGCTTAGCGGGGTCGTCCTCTTCCATGAGGATGACATTGCAAAAAAAGCGCCTGCTGGCTTTAAGCCCGGCTTTGCAAAGGGGGCAGGGCTCGTTTATCACTTTGCGGCAGATGAAGCTCTTAAATGAGCCGTCAGAGAGCTTAACGTAGTTGTGCATGGGGAAAGTGCAAAGATCGCGGGTAGGATCCTCAATGGCCGGCAGGAAGTTTATCGGCTTATCTTTTTCGAGGCGGATAAATTTCCCGGTTTTCCCATTCAGCTCATAATCGCCGCCTGTGTGTTTTCGCTGCCACTCAAGGGCGCGGGTGATGATTGATTCAATATCCATTTGTAACCTCCTTATATGGAAGTGATATATTTACAATATTATATCAGAATCTATTTCCTGTAAAGAGCGCACATTTTTGTAACTCCAATAGGCGGAGGCTAAAAAGTTGATTTCGTCCGGGCAAACATAGTCTGCAATTTTCAAAGCGCACCGGCCGTAATACTTGCCCCTAGAGCCTTCGCAATACCCATTTACAATACGGTGGCAAAAGGGATAGTGCCGACAGCCCCCCTGCCCTCTTATAACCCCAGGCGTAGCTAGGTAGCCGGTGGTATACCCGTCTATCTTGGGAATTAAGGAAGTGAGGATGCCATTTTGTGCAGCGGCCCATGCGAAACCGGGCTCCTCTAATTCCCTCTCCCATACTTTGGCCAAAAGGCCGATCATAAAGCATTCGCCCGTCTTCTCCGGTAAAAAGAAAACGTTAGCAATCCAGTAGGCGGCCTGCACTACATCCATTACTTTCTCTACGCTCCATCCTTCCGCTTTTTCGCCGTCAGCGCTATCTAAAAAGCCTGCTGCTTTGCGGCCCCAGTACAGGGTATTGGCCACGGTTTGATCTGATAAAGCCACCTCCCTCTCAAACACTTTTCTGGCAAAAGGCACCTGAGGCAAAGATCTGTCGAGGGCGATATCCCTGTGCTGGAAATTGGCCAAGCGTTTCAGGTGCTCGCGCCCTTCCAGCTTTACGAACCATTTTCCGCCTTTATTAACCGCTATCTGCGGGTACTCTTCCTGCAGCGCCTCTAGAAAAGCGCCATCGCTTATATGGCTCATCCACGGATCTTCTCCGGTGAAGAGGTACTTGGCTTTACTTAATGAGATCAGCATTTCCATTCCCTTCATTCCATCCGCAATTTTGCGCAAACCATTTTCTGAGGCGGGCCTGGCCGGCAGTTTGGAAACAGATTCGGTTATGAGGTGTTAAAAGCACTTTTACATGGCTGTCTTTCCAGTCATTGGCAAAGGGCTTGTCAATAGAGCCGGGCTTGGGCGGGAAAATGGCATAGAGGGCTTTTAGGCGCCCATCGTACATAATCGGGCAGGGGCGCGAAAGCTTGATAAACAAAGGGCGGCTTAGAGGCCTTTGAGAGACTGCGTGCAAATCCAGAGAATCTGCAAAGCAAATGAAGGAGGCGTAAAAAGGCACTGTGGTCTGCACAATCAAATCGGTTATAGGGTACTCCACGCCATCCCATTCAAAAATCTGATAGCCCTCATCTATATTTGCCCTGCGGTAGGTATTGAGGCCGAAGACGAGGCGAGGTTCAATTTTTGACATTAAATCTCCCTTCCTTATTCCAGTGACGAAAATCGAAATCTCTAGCCAGCTCCATATTGTGCTTATCTTTGGCTCCCTTTGGAAGGAATGGCCAATCGTAGGGGTTGGAAGAATAGTCCTGAGCAATAATCTCTTTGCGATGCGCGCGGACGCTTTCCGGGGTGTGCCACAGGTAAGCGCCGTAAAGAAAAAAATAAGAGTACCCTTTTTCGAGGGCATTTTGCTTTTTGAGCCACTCCACCATCCCATCAAAGAGGGTGCCGCCGGCTAAGACGAAAAACTCCTGCTGGCTGTAATAGAACTCCTCCAAAATGGCTTTGACCGTATAGGCCGCCAGCTGGAGCGCATGCTGCTTTGAAGGGAGGCGCAGAGCCTCTTTAAAATCTTTAAAATCCTCAAAAGTGCGCACAGAAAGGAGGGCATCCCCCTCCTCTGTTTCGCCTGCAGGCTCGAGAAAGATATTTAGGTTATACCTCCACGCAATACGCTCCCTTTTCAGTGCTTTGCGGATTTGCGAAGTTGTCACACCTATCTGATCGGCAATGATTTCAATGGCATCACCCTCATGCCATTGCTTAGGCCTCTTAACGATAGCCTCTGCCATGTTTATGGCCTCCTTTCCTATAAACATATATAGAATACCATATTTTGCTACTGTTCATACATTTTCCATGATTCAAGCTGGCAAACCAGAACTTCCGGGTCCCATTCGCCGCTTTTTTTGGTATTCAGCCCCTGCTGGTAGTAGTGGTAAAGCATTCCGCTCCGGTTCCTGGGGGAAGATGGGAAGATGGCCATCTGGTGGGGAAAAAATTGGGCCATGGCAGGCGTATAGGCCTGAATAGCGGCATTGCCGCTGCGGCTGCTCTCCCCGGCCAAAGCGAAAAAGCCCTCGTCAAAAGCAAAGAAGGGGACTGCGCCGCCCCTGCCGCCCGCAGTATTGCTGCTAACCGCCGCAGCCGTCAAACTCACAAATCCCCTAGTCACTTTCCTGCGCCGCCTTTTAGCTATGGCCTCCGATCGCAGCTGGTCATGGATAGTGGCAAATTCTATTTTTGAGGGCAGGGCGCGGACCAGGTAGGGGGTAAAAAAGGGATTGCGCAGGACGGCTGAATAGAAATCGGCGAAAAGCTTGGTGCGGGCCTGCGACTCGGTGGTGGCCATCACAATCAATTCATAGCCATGCCCCAGATCCGCGCCGTGCCCCCAGTTTTGGGTATAGAGGAAGCAGGCTGCGCAGTAGGAAAGCTGCAAACCGGTCAGGAAAGTCTTGCCGGCCCTCCTCCCCATCACAGGCACCACTAGGGGGAACCATTCATGGCCTTTTTCCTTTAAAAACTCAATCCTATCCAAAACGTCTCCCGGCAGGCCGCTCTTGTAATCCTCATCTCCCTGCAGCCCCGGATGCGTCCACTCTTCCAGCTTCTTTTTCTCCCACGACGTGAAATCGGTTTGCAGGTTCCATATTTTTAAGAGCAGGCGCTGCGCAGGGAAAAGGCGGGCGCCTAAATACTCCGGGCTTTCAAAAAATTCCATCGGGGAGTTCCACGGATACGCCCCTCCGGACAGCTTGCAGATGAGCTCGGACAGGTATAAATTTTCCATTTTCATAAGGTCGATTTTACAGTGCGGGGGAGGCGGAAAAGAGGGCAAAAAAATGAATCCCCAAAAAACGGGGTTTTTCAAAAAAGGGTATTTTTCCCAGTTTTTACACAGTGCCAAAAAATCAACTTTTCTAAAGTCTAAAATGCTCTCCCTTAGAGGCTGTAAGGGGGAGTATCTTTACAGTGAAGATAGTGAAGATTT
>JAEIGA010002190.1_pt1 | contig 31227 bp, 43 predicted proteins | sample 9270691 | NCBI WGS metagenome assembly JAEIGA01 (sample SAMN17057246, study PRJNA624740) | gut metagenome | biome: biome; isolation source: fecal sample | host: Bos grunniens | place: China: Xizang | collected 2019
AGAAACACTCTCCTTATAGACTCAACGTGAACTACGTTCCTACCGAGAAACCCACCCCTCTATTCGATAAGTGGCTCAACGACGTATTTGCCCCAGAGGACATTCCTACAGTACAGGAGATAATGGGCTATTGCCTAGTACCTACTACGGCAGCAGGAGAAGCCTTTTTCATAGTAGGAGATGGCGAAGCAGGTAAGTCTGGTTTGGGTACTATCCTGATGGGCATCTTGGGTAAGGCATCCGTGAGTATGGAGACACAACAGCTTGTGACAAAGCAGTTCCAAGTAGCCGACATAGAGCATAAGCTCTTGGCTTATGACGATGACTTGGGTTCGGCAGCACTTACAGAGACGGGTCTTCTCAAGAAGCTCATAACGGCAGATACACCTATTAGAGCAGAGCGTAAGTATTGCGATCCGCACCAGTTTAATTCTTATTGTAGAATACTGGCTAGTGCTAACTTTATGCTCTCCTCGCTCTACGACGATTCCAATGGTTTCTTCCGTAGATTACACCCGATCTTGGTAAAGCCCAAAGCCCCCGATAGAAAGGTAATCAACAAATTCTACGAGCTTATTCTCGAGCAGGAGAAGGAGCAGATATTCAAGTGGGCGTTGGTAGGCTTGCGTAGGGTAATGGCTAACGGATGGACAATCTCTTGGTCAGAGAGGTCTAGAAACTATCTACAGGCAACAAAATCTAATGCCGTTAATTTCGAAGACTTCTTCAATGAAACCTGTGAGGTTGACGATACAACCGATACAACCATCTCGGAAATCACAAAACTTTATAGCAAGTGGTGTGCCGAGAATGGTATGAAAGAAGCATCTAGTCGAAGATTGGCTAACTGGTTTGCCGATAATTCGGAGAAGATTGGTATACGTCGAAGTGAGAACATAACACGGAACGGTAAGCGTTTGAGAGGCTATAAAGGACTCAAAATCAAGTCCGAGTGGAAAAATCTCACTCTGATCATCTAAATTACAACACGCATATTGGAGAATACACATTCGTACACAGAGTAGTTTTGGAATGAATGTGTTTCTCTAAATGCAGGAAAAATAAGGACTTTTCGATAACTATACACATTAACACATATATACTATAAACAAATATTACGTACACATATATGTATATAAAAGAGTTTAGGCTTATTTTGTGTAGTATGTGTGTGTAGGGTATTTTGGAGGTAAAAATGATAAAATTAAAAACATTAGATGTTTGTGAAAACTGTCTACTCTTTAGTCCTGTATTAGCAGATGACTTGGTGTTGACTAGTCTATCAGGCGATACTGTGTTTCACACGGTGACTTGTGAGAATATAGAGACGTGCAAACAATTGAAAGAGCATTTAATAAAGGAGATACAAAAAAATGAATAAAGATAAAGTAAAGAAAGCACTTGAGCTTTGTCGCGATGGCAAGTGTAATGAATGTATCTACAATAGATGGGTGAAGGACGTTTGTCAGGCTCAACTTTGTAAAGATGCTCTCAAGATAATAGATAGGAGGTGACGACTATGGAAGAGTGGAAGCCTATCGCAGATTATGAAGGCTATTACGAAATTAGTTCCTATGGTCGAGTTAAATCGGTTGAGCGAGTTGTTGAACATCCTTCTTTGGTGAACGGTGCTAAATATAAAACTATTCCGGAAAGAATTAGAAAACCGAATATTATGAAAGGGTATCATTGTGTTTCACTAGCGAAAGACGGGAAGTATAAAGTGTATCGTATTCATAGATTGGTTATAGAACATTTCGGAGAAGCACAACCTTCGGAGGAGCATCAGGTGAATCATATTGATGGTGATAAGGGTAATAATCATATTGAAAATTTGGAATGGGTAACACCTAAAGAGAATACTTGTCACGCAATAAAAAATGGGTTGAGACATAATCCTAATGAGGAAACGAAAAGGAAAATGGGCGAGGCTAGTAAACGTATGTGGCAGAACCCTGACTATCGAAAATTCCAAAGTGAGATGGCTAAATCTAGGTGGGCAGATGAAGAAACCCATAAGAAAAGATCGTTGGCTATCAAACGAGGAATAGCAAAAGCAAAGGAGGTAAGAAATAATGGAAACTGATAAGCAAATGACAGATACCGAACTCGTTGAGGTAGGTAGAAAAATCACAAAGGGTAGAGGTGGTAAGAACAACTTTCCCACTTCAAAAATGGTGGTTGAAACGCCAGAGGATAAGATGCTTGTGCAGAAACTCTTGGGTGAGGTACTGACCGAATATAAGCAGCCTAAAGTAAAGAGTGATGAAGAACTCGCAGAGAGGTTGAACGACTATTTCGCGAGATGCGCTAAAAATGGACAGATTCCCACGGTTGAGGAGATGTGTTTGAGTACGGGTTACTCGTATGCGACTTGTTATGATTGGGAAACAGGTAGGCGAAAGGGATTTAGTAGTGAAACTGCCAATATAATAAAAAAAGCGAAGGAAATGCTAAAGACTTTCGACGCTAAATTGGTTATTGCGGGTAAACTCAACTTTCTGGCATACTGCTTTAGAGCTAAAAACTATTATGGAATGGTTGACAAGCAGGAGATGGTTGTTACACCTAATATGAACAACGACTCCGACTATAGTGCAGAGGATATAAGAGCAAGGTACTTGAGCGACTCTCCGACTATGGAGCAACTTTCCGACTCTTAACGACTATCAACTTTTGCGACTTTTCGGCAACTTTTTAAAAGAATTTGTATCGACTTTGTCAACTTTTCGACTTTCCCGACTTTCGACTTTCTAGCAACTTTCCCGACTTTGGCGACTTTCCCGACTTTGGCGACTTTCCCACGGGCGAAAAAATGCCCACAGCGGCGCGATCTCGGGCGCGGGCGGGTGCTAGCTGGGGTAGGGCGTGAGCGTTGAAAAATCAATATTTAAGCCCCGCCGCGGCGGGGCTGTTTTTATACTTCGGAAACGTCTACAATTATAAAGCCGTCGCGCATTCCGTACAAATAAGCCATTGTATAAGATCGCGCCGTAATTGTTACCGTTTCGCCGGTGCTATATGTTATTCTCCATTGTTTCATTTTGTATAACCTTCCTTTATATATTAATGCTGGTATATTGCTATTGTTTCGCCGTTCTTTAATTCCCAGCAACCTATACCGCGGCACGCGCATTCTGTACAATTGCCGCCGCATATCTTCCAATCTGGCGCGGGTTCTGATCCCTTTAATATTACTTCGCATTCTGGCAGCCCGTGCGGGTTTTCGGTTTTCCAGTCGCCCCAGTTACTAAAAATCACTTTTAAATTAGAAGGAATAACGCCGCCGGCGTTTAAATACTCATTGACGGTATTGCATTGTTTAGTGAATGCTAAAAAGCTGGTATGCGGCAATTCCCGCGCTAGTACTACCATATTATTAAAATAGTTTAGATCGGGAATATCGCCGGAAACGTGATACCTAAAATAATGCGCCATTCGCGCCGCCTGTTTCACCTGATCCCAGTAAAGCGCGGGATTTTCTTTTAATATGTTTAAATTGTTTTCGTATGCTGTTTTTACCGTCTTATATAAGCGGGTTATTTTAGCAGCATAGCATAGTTTGAAACAGGGCGCGGACGGGTTGCAAGTAATGCAAGCGGGCAGCGATACCGAAGGAATAGCCCCCATTTTACTATTGCCTTTACTGATTGATACAATGTTTTCTTTTTTCATTTGTTTCTACCTTCCTTTATTATAATATAGTATTTACGATAATATATTATCATAATTTATCGTAAATGTAAATAGATAAATCAAGATTTATCGTAAATATTGCGATTATTTACAATTTATTCATAATTAAGGGATCACAGGCGATCCGGGCGGCGATCTGTACCGAAAACGCCCGGCGGGGGATATCAGAGCGCGAAAGGGGAGGGAGTTAGTGGTGTAACCGCCGAAAATAAGAAAAAGACCTTTTCGAAAATTCTCCAAAAAATAAAAAAGAAATTTACGAAAACCCCTTGACAAATTATCGGTTATGATTTATAATAAAATCGTAAATAACATTTAAGGAGCAAATATTATGAAGAATGTAGTTGCTTATATCAGAGTATCCACCGATGGACAGTGTGGAGACGACAAGTTTGGATTAGATGTACAGAGAGAGCAGATAACAGAATACTGTGCCAAAAACGATATGAACATCCTCAAGTGGTTTATGGACGAGGGTGAGTCTGGTGCTAAAGAAAGACCCGGCTTTGATGAGATTGTTTATGGTGATGTAAGCAATCCACCTTATGAAGCAGTAATCGTAGCCAAAAGTGACCGTGTGGCTCGTGATATTAACATTTACTATTACTACAAGATGCTCCTTATCAAGAAGGACGTAAAGCTCATCTCTATCGCGGAAGATTTCGGACAGTTTGGCGTGTTTGCCAATATGCTTGAAGCATTCACCCTGTGTGTAGCAGAGATGGAGAGGGAGAACATTACCAAGAGAACAAGCAGTGGTCGTAAGGTTAAGGCATCCAAGGGTGGATATAGTGGTGGTAGACCTCCTTATGGTTACACTCCTTCCAACGGTAAGCTCGTTATTGTTCCAGAAGAAGCCGAGGTAGTAAGATACGTTATCTCTGCCAAGGATAGCGGTGTTACTTATCAGGCAATTTGCGATAAGCTCAATGCCGAGGGCAAGACCAATCGTAGCGGCTCGAAGTTCTCTATCAGTACCATACAGGTTATTGTCGAGAACAAGCCCTTGTATCAGGGAATGTACCGTTATGGTAAAGATGCAGAGTGGGTTGAGGGAGAACACGAAGCTATTCTCAATTAAGGAGAAGGTAATATGGTATTTGTGTTTATTTTAGGAATAATAGCCTTTCTACTTATGGAACACACGTTGGTATTTTGGCTCGTGTTCGTACCATTAGCCATACTATGTATGGTATTTCTACTGCAATTCTTTACTAGTAGAAGACTGGGGTTAGTAGATTTAGCAGTCGCGATGATTATTTTAGTGGCAATGGGTATAATACTGATGATAGTGTGTATCCCGTAATAGATTTTGATTTTTAGTGCGATGATTCGCAGAGGTATAAAGTCCTCAATGAGTCATCGCACTTTTTTATTGTGAAAAGTGTGTAAAATCCGCACTTTAACGTATTGAAAAGTGTGATATGGAGGTAATATGGAAAGAGTCTTAATTAAAATTGCGGAAAAAATGAAAAAAGACCCATCATTACGGGTCTTTAAAGATATGTATGATTTCTGTAGAGAGGTAATGAAAACAGACGTACCACTTGGGGTAAGGTATTTAGTGGAGTTATCCAGTGAGTTGGATCAGATAATCCCAAGCGGAAAGCTCGACAAAGACATCGTTGAGTTGTATTCTCTTCACAAGAAGGTATGGTTGGCGGCTGCACCACATCACTTTGAAAGTTTCCTATTATACATAGAATCGGCAAGAGAACCTGCCAAGAAATTCTACCCACCTCGTAGGAAAGTGCTAAAGCAAGTGGTGGATGCTCTACAAGAGCTAGAGGATGATACGCTCGATTTATTAGCGATCTCGCTCCCACCCGGAAGTGGAAAGACCACTCTCGCCATATTCTATCTCACTTGGCTAGCAGGTAAGCACTCTGACGAGCCTATGCTGACGGGATCGCACTCTAACTCATTTGTTCGAGGTGTATATGATGAGTGCCTACGAATATTAGACCCCCAAGGTGAGTATCTATGGCACGATGTGTTCCCAATGGTGCAGGTAAGCAGTACCAACGCAAAGGATTGCCGAATTGACCTAGGTAAGAGAAAGAGATTTGAAACGCTAGAGTTTACCTCTATTGGTACAGGTAATGCAGGTCTATATCGTGCTTCTCGATTACTCTATTGCGATGACCTTGTGTCGGGTATTGAGGTAGCTCTATCAAAGGAGCGTCTTGATAAGCTATGGGAAACATACACCACTGACTTGAGACAGAGAAAAATTGGTGACCACTGTAAGGAATTACATATAGCCACTCGTTGGAGTGTACACGATGTTATTGGTAGGCTTGAGGCTGATTACGGTAATGGTGATCGGGCAAAGTTTATTGTTATCCCGGCACTAGATGATAATGACGAGAGTAATTTTGATTATGCCTATGGGGTAGGTTTTAACACGAAATTCTACCACGAGCAGCGTAACATTATGGAAGATGCATCGTGGAGAGCGTTGTATATGAACCAGCCTATAGAACGCGAGGGCTTGTTATATCAAGAGGATGAGTTAAGACGGTATTTCGAGTTGCCCGATGGTGAACCCGACGCGATCCTCTCGGTATGTGATACCAAGGATAGAGGTACGGACTACTGTGGTATGCCTATTGCATATCAGTACGGGCAGGATTTCTACATCGAGAAGATTATCTGTGACAATAGTAACCCGGAGATCGTGGAAACAAGGCTTGTTATGGCATTGCTGGAACACAAGGTGCAGATCAGCCGATTTGAGAGTAATAGCGCGGGCGGTAGAGTGGCACAAAAGGTGCAGGAACAGGTGAAAGCCAAGGGTGGTCGTACCAAGATTACTACCAAGTACACCACGGCAAACAAGGAGACCAAGATAATCGTTAATTCTCCGTGGGTAAAGGAGCATTGCCTGTTCAAGGATAACTCGGTTATTACCGATAAGGAGTACAAGAGAGCAATGAATTACCTTTGTACCTACACTATGGCGGGCAAAAATAAGCACGATGACATACCCGATGTTTTTGCACAGTTGTCCGAGTTTGCACAGTCGCTTGAAGGGAACAAGGTTAGTGTGTTCAAAAGACCGTTTTAACACTATATATAGTGTTATATAAAATATTTTTACCCTATATTTAGTGTTTTACCCTTGACAAAGGTGTCATAATATGGTATACTGTATACGTAGAAAAGTATTCATATTTTTTCCTTATAATTAATATAGATTTGATTAAATTTTTGGTGCGATAATTCGCAGAGGTATAGAGTCCTCGGTTGAATTGTCGCACCATTTTTATTTTTTTGCAAAGGAGGGATTTAAGATGGAGATGTATGGTCGTAGAGTGATTACTACGGATGCTACCGAAATTACGAGTGAAAACATTGTGGATGAGCTTAATAAAGCATTTGACACCCATAACCTTAACCGTGGTGAAATTAATTATCTGTGGGATTACTATCGCGGCAAGCAGCCTATCTTGCAGCGTAAGAAAACGGTTCGCCCCGAAATTTGCAATAAGATAGTAGAGAATAGAGCAAACGAGATTGTTTCGTTTAAGGTCGGCTACCTTTGTGGTGAACCCATCCAGTATGTAGGTAGGAATGGTGACGAGAGTGTATCTCGTGCGATTGCCGAATTAAATGAGATGATGTTTGGTGAGAACAAGGCTACACAGGATAAAGAGGTAGTCGAATGGCAGATGATTTGTGGTACTGCCTATAGATTGGTTCTCCCGGATAAAGCGGGTGAGGAGGATGACGCTCCCTTCGAGATGTTCACCCTTGACCCCAGAGATACATTCATAGTGTATTCTAGCGAGGTCGGCAACAAGCCGATGTACGCTGTTAAATATAGAGTTGATGGCGAGAGAAACCGTATTTGCTCGGTTTACTCGGCTAACTGGTTCTGGCGTCTTGTAGATGACAAGATTGTCGAGAGCAGAGCGCACGCGCTTGGTATGATACCGATCTTCGAGTACCCGGCTAACAATGCGCGCTTGGGCGCGTTTGAGATCGTACTACCGATGCTCGATGCTATCAACAACGTAGCTTCTAACCGAATGGACGGTGTAGAGCAGTTTATTCAGGCATTTGTTAAATTTGTAAACTGCGATATTGATGAGGAACAGTTTAAGGCTCTCAAAGACCTCGGAGCAATCAAGGTTAAGTCGGTAGACGGTGCTTCGGCAGATGTGTCTATCGTAACGCAGGAGCTTAATCAGGTGCAGACACAGACACTTGTAGATTACCTCTATCAGACGGTACTCACAATCTGCGGTATGCCTAATCGAAATGGTGGTTCTTCCACTAGCGATACGGGTGCTGCGGTGATTATGCGAGACGGTTGGACGCTTGCGGAGTCTAGAGCAAAAGATAGTGAGTTGATGTTCAAGAAGTCGGAACACGAGGTGTTAAAGCTCATTTTGAGAATTATTCGTGATACCGAGGGATTGAGTGAGGATATTTACAATTTGAAGCTCAAAAATCTCAATATGCAGTTCACTAGACGCAATTACGAAAACGTGCAGAGCAAGTCACAGGTTCTTGTGTCTATGCTTCAGCAGAATAAGATACATCCTCGCCTTGCTTTCACTCATTGTGGATTGTTCACCGATCCCGAGAGTGCTTATCAGGTAAGCAAGGAATATAGCGAGGAACAGGAACAGAAAGCCATCGAAATGATGGCTCAAAATCCGGCTACAGAAGATGAGGAGGATATTTGATTATGAAAGATATCCGAATAGATATAGGTCTGTGTACGGCTCTAGATATAGACCTTTCTTCCGTGGATTTTACGGGGATTGAGGGTGTTATTTTTACCATTAAAAATTATCCCGATCCGAATTCTCCCGAAGTAATTGAGAGAGTGTTTAGAGAGCCGGGAATCCACAACGTTGTGATTACCCCAGAGGAAAGCCTGATGCTTAAAACCACTGCCGAATATGATTTTTGTACAATTCTTGCGGACGGTAGAAAATTTAAGATGACCGACAACGGAAAAGTTGTGGTGAGAAAAGCGGTGGGTGATTGCGTTGACAATTGAGGTCAAGAACACACCAACACAGAGCATTGGAGTATTTAATAAAAATTCACGCCAAGAAATTGACGTTATAAATGCTACAGAACAGAAAATCAGTATATCGGAACAAAAGGGTTCTCAAGATATTAACGTTGATAATGCGCTCGAGCAGAAGGTTAAGGTTTCTCAAGATGTCATTATTGTTCCAGTATACAAGGATGCTCCATTATATGAGGGTGAGTACGAAGTCACCCCTCGAGTTGATGAGCAAACACTTCCTACCGCAAAGAAATTCCTGACAGAGGATGTGACAATCAATAAAATACCTTACTTTGAGGTAAGCAATAATTCAGGTGGTATAACTGCAAGCATTGCGGATTGTATTGATGATACAAAGAAATAGAAGCAAGGTGCAGAAGAATTTTCCTATACTTAAATAACAGAAACGAGGTATAAAGATATGGCAATTTCAAAAGTCGTTTATGGTGGTAATACTCTAATAGACCTTACCGCCGACAGCGTAACAAAGGAAAAGTTACTCGAAGGAGTAACCGCCCACGGAGCAAACGGTGAGCTCATTACAGGTATTTGTACCTACGATGCAGACACAAGTGATGCAACCGCAACAGCCGCGGAAATTCTCTCGGGCAAGACGGCGTACAACAAGGGTCAGAAAATCACAGGTACGATGAAGAATAATGGAGCGGTAAGCGGTACTATCTCCACCAAAGATGGCGCATATACTGTTCCGCAGGGCTATCACGATGGTAGCGGTAAAGTTAAGATTGACCCCACAGAAATGTCGAAACTTACTCCCGCAAACATTCGTGAGGGTGTAAGCATTCTCGGCGTAGAAGGTACTATGGGTGCTAGAGAGGGTGAAATAGCACAAGAGAAGACCGTTACGCCTACCACATCAGATCAGACCATTGTGCCGGACACTGGGTTCACTTGTTTGTCGAGTGTAACTGTAAAGGCTATTCCCTATGAGGAGATTGAGAATTCTGCCGGAGGAATGACAGTAACAATCGGTTAAGGAGTGATTTTATGGCAGTAAACAAGGTTGTTTATAACACCGAAGACGGCGCACAGACACTCATTGACTTGACAAGCGATTCCGTGACACCCGAAACCCTTGCGAAAGGTGTAACGGCACACGATGCAAGCGGTGAGATGATTGTCGGTACATTAGATGCAAAAAGTGACACTATGGTAGGCACTTGGATATTCAACGAGGTGCTTGATCTCCCCGAATTTGATTACTATTTCAATTTTGTCTTGACCAATGTAGCGGACGCGCCCCAATTCTACAATATCTACTCAGATGGCGGCTGGTTATATTATTGGGATGTTGACGATTACGATCATGTAGTGTATATAAATGGCGTTTGGGAATACCCCGATTGGCGAACAATCACTATCACCGAAGAGCCTACCGATGTCGAGTGTATTGAATGGCTCAAGGCAAATGCTAGAAAGGCCACCTATGAGGACGGCATTGCAGAGGGCGAAAAGGCAATTCTCTCTACATATGTGGATTGGTCGGTTTCGAGCACATCTAGCCTTTGCATTGTAGGCTTTTACAGCGATACTGATTACTACGCTCGTATATACTGTTGGGTTGGAGACCCTGTTACAGGAAATAGTTACTATGAGGAGTTCGTTCTTGAACCCTATGGCTCATACTCTATAGATACAGAGGAAGTGATAGGTACGTTAGCTATAAGCGGTGAATGGTCAGTAAACGTTACTATAATGGGATTCAGTAAGGATGGTGAGATGTAATGGAATGTAAATATCTATTTGGAAGCAAAATGCTACGGCTCTGTAACTGCCGAGACGAAGATTGGCTTACCTTCGTTGACAAGAGGGGTGCTGAAATAAAATCGTCTAGCGAGAGAGGTATTCCGTTCTATACCAAAATGCTTGAACGCTTTATGCTCGGCAAGAATAAGGCTGATGAGATGTTCAAGTCGCTATACCTATATCAGCTCTCCGCTCCTTTCATCGAGGACGAAAACTATCCCTTCAACTTCTTCAATATCCTAGAGCATAAGAAAGTGTGGATAGAACAGCTCAAGGGATATCTCAATCTTCCGAAGACGGAGGAGTGGGGAACGAGGTACGAGACTCTGCCAAAGCAATTCTACCACCTTCTCTATCAGTATTATATGATAACCGAGGGTGTGCATTTCATCTCGAAGGCGGCGATGGTGGACGTGCAGAAGATACACGATCTTGAGATGCCGTCGAGTTATTTTTACGAGATAAAAAATCTGATTAACAGCTTATAAAAAGTGGGGGACAGACAATTGCGCAGAAATAGAAGTGCTGAACAAACAAACGAGCCGAGCGAAAGCTGATTCAAACAGTTAATAAATTCAATAACAACGCTTGCCGATTGGGGCAGGTTAAAAGGTGAGGTGATTCAATGCACTATACAAAACATTTTAATATAAACGGTGTAGATACAAAACAGGTGGCTTGTATTGAGTTGCGGGGAAAGCCTAATGCAGCAACCGAGGGTGCGCTCGGTGTATTGGGTATAGATGTCACCTCTCCTACACACGATGTATATAAATGCGTTGCCGTAAACGGCAGTATCTACACTTGGGAATTTCTATCCTCGGGAATGAGTATTATTGCTGCGACTGAAACAGGTGAAGGATTTTTAAATAAAACCTTTGAATATAGCGATTTACTTTATCCCGAGGGATATATAGTCAGATGTGGAGATTTGATTCTTGATTCCGGTGGATATTTATATCGGGTAACCACTCTTGGTAATACTTCTTGTGATGCTACTTATACTGGAACACAGTTTGGAGTAAGTAGAGATGTCCTCGGAGTTGCTACTGCCGTTAGAACGATCAACAATGTGGCACTAGGATTTTTCGTAGGCACTCTAGAGGAGTACGGCGCGTTAACTGATAGCGAGAAACAGAACCTATTTGCTATTATCACAGATGACACATCAAAAGAGGAATTTGAGAATGCTCTCGCTGAATTGAGTGAGAATCACGAAGCATTGAAGGGAAGTCTTACTAGTGGCTCTTTAGAGGTAGCAAAAGCAAAATATGCGACAAGTGCAGGAAGTGCAACAAATGCTAATTATGCGACAAGTGCGGGGAGTGCTACCAGCGCGACAAGTGCTGGAAGTGCGACGAATGACGGCTCGGGAAATAACATTGCGAGTACCTATGCGAAGAAGAGCGATCTCACCGGCGGCTCTTTGACGGTGGCTAAAGCAACCTCTGCAACGAGCGCAACGAAAGCAACAAATGATGGCAATGGGAGCAATATTGCAAGCACCTACGCAAAGAAGAGCGACCTAACCGACGGCTCTTTAGAGGTGGCAATAGCAACAGCGGCAGGAATGTCAAACGCGGTGAAATGTCATAATTTGACTGGCGTTTATTTTGACGGAACCGTCGCGGAGTATAGTATAGGAAAAATCCCCGCCCCAGCGTTACTTATATTCGAGTTTTATAACACGGCTGTCGGAGACGCAACAGCATTCGCGGTGTATAATGGTGCCGAAAAGACTAACGGAAGATATATGCGGGTTGAGTTTGAATACGATTCCTTGGTATTTAGATTTTGGGTAGAAAGCGGCACGTTGTATATAGCCCCTAGAGAGCTACCGGGATCGGGTTCGTCTTATTTGGACAATTTTTGGTATATACCACTTGGTGCATAACAAAGAGAGGTAAATAAATGGCATATATAAACGGAAAAGAAGTTTTATTTTATCCGCAAGGAGTTGCTACAGGCGCGGATGTAGAGATACTCCAAGAGCGCGGCACAAGTGAAACCGCCGCAATGTCGCAAAAAGCAATTACAGAAGAACTTGAAAAACTTGAAACGCAGGGCGCGGAGATAGTGAAAGAGAACGGGCGGCTTTCGACAAATCAAACGCAGATGATAATGGCGATTGCCAAACTTTATGAAGTTGCAACCTCAATAGATTTGAGCGCATACGAGAGCAGCGGACGGATCGTTGAAACATACGAAGACGGCTCTACAAAGACAACAACAGTTGAATTTGACGAGAACGGAAACCCAATAAAAATAACAGATAGCGACGGCAACGAAACCGTGCTGACTTGGTAAAGGAGGATACTATGGCATACAAACTTATTAATGAAATCTATTGCCCTTATAACGAAGAAGAAAAAAAAGAGTATGTTTGTGATACCAACGCGGACATTGCGACATTACCTATATGTTGTACAGGCAGTACGGCATTGGTAGTCGAAAGCGGTAAATATTATATGGTAAACGCAAGCGGCGAATGGGCAGAGTTTGGGGGTAAATAATGGACATTTTATCTTATGTACTTGGATATAACAAAGGCAAAGCGCAAGGCGGCGGTGGTACAGCCGAGACTGACATTTTCCCATTGCAGACAGTTAGCGGTTTCCAAGAAGATACGGAGTTGTTACTCGGCGCTCATTATGCGTATGTACCTACCTTTGAAATAAAAGATGGCGAAACATATTATGTCGAGTGGGATGATAAAGGAACATTCACTTGCAAAGGTATGGCGGTTTCATTTAATGGCATTAACGCTGTTTATCTTGGTAATGGCTCAATGCTTGATCATCCCCACAACAACGAGCCTTTTGCGGTAGTTTATTTGGTTGACGCGGGTCTAACTGAATTTATAGCAAATGACGATAAGGCATCACACGATATCCGCGTATATCAGAAAGGCGAAAGTGGCGCGGCTGATATTGAAGTCAAGCCTCTTACAGTAACGAAAAACGGCACTTATACTGCACCCGATGGAGAAGCTTATTCTCCAGTAACTGTTAGTGTATCGTCGGGTGGTAGTATTGATTTTCCGTATGATTTGAAAGAGATTTTCCCCGAAACGGAAGTGACATTTAAGTTTGGTGACTCTACCTATTTCCCTACAACTCCTACTTTTTTGTTTGCTGATACAGAAGAACTAAAGAGTATGGAGGCATTCAAATCGGGTGACGGTGTTCTTGTTCTTTGGGACGGAAAAATATATCCCGGCTACGCAGGAAACCTAAATACCCCTCCGATAATTGCAGAGGGTGGCAGTAATACGATGGTAACGAGTATAGGCCCAAGCGTAGGTAATACGGCTACTTTTGACGCTTATCAACCTTTTAGTACGATGAAATTTGTAAAACCTGATAAAACCACTTTCGCCCCCGCGGAAGTTCAAAATTTGGCAAACGCAGGATATGGCTCTACTCCATTTTTCATCGTTGCAAATAGCACAGTTGGATATGTTTTTTGTGCCAATTCTAACCTTGATACATTATTTGGCACGATTGCGACTTTTGCGGGTGCAACTACTTCAATTCCATACGATGGACTGTTTGTAGGTATGGGAACAAGTGAATATGTTACTAGTAAAAGACTTTCTCCCGGTACAATTTATCCTGTTAGGTATATGTATGATATTTACCATCTTGAGGCTATTGCTACAACTATCGAGGTGAAGGGAGAAACGAAGGAAATTGTTTATGTCGGAAACGCCAAGAGTTTTGGTGGCGATGATACTGGCGAGGCTTTTGCAATAATTCAAGGTCTCACGGGCTCCACCGTCTTTGTGAGTATTAACAAGCACGGCTCTGATGAAAGCCCTTTCCATTGTCACTTTGTTGTTCATCCACCTGAAATCAAACACACCGTTCAAATTTTCAAATTTATATGATACCAATAATTTTAATATCACAAATACTAATTCAAGTTATCTTTCAGTATGAGCACTCGATAGAGGGACATATAGCCTTGTTTATTGCTCTTGCTTTTTGCTCGGCAATGGCAGAGGCGCGTTGGTGCGCTATATGGGCGAAGCACGATGACTTGGATATACGGCTCAAAAGGCTAGGAAAGCATTTACATAATATGAGAGTGAACTCTAAACGCAAGGACAGACAAGTCTTAAAAACAGAAATCACAGTCAGGGAAGACTTAAATCGCAGGAGGTAACAGAATGTTTATTAAGGATTTACTTAAAGACGCTTACAAAGAGGGGATGACGATAGAGGAGGTTGAAACTGCTCTAAAGGACATCGAACTGCCTACCGATAACTCGGCAGAGATTGATAGGCTCAAGACGGCACTCTCTAAAAGCAATTCCGAGGCGGCAGATTACAAGAAGCAGTTACGCGATAAGATGTCGGCAGAGGAGATTAAGGCTAAAGAGGATGCGGAAACAATCGAGGAGCTAAAGAAGGAAAGAGATGCACTGCTTCGTGAAAAGACAGTGGCTGGCTACAAGGCTAATTATCTTGCACTCGGTTATGATGAGAAGCTCGCCAATGATACGGCAGAAGCCCTCGCTAATGGTGAACTGGACAAGGTGTTCAGTAACCAGAAGAAGCACAATGAGGTAGTCGAAAAGAAAATCCGTGCGGATGTTCTAAAAGAAACCCCTACGCCCGAAGGGGGAAATGGTTCGGACACAATGACTAAAGAAAAATTCTCGAAGATGGGTATTGCTGAACAGTATAAATATTCAGTAGACCATCCCGAGGAGTATAAAAAACTGTACAACAATTAAATTGTTGTATCGCAACGGAGGTTGTAGAATATGGAGATATTCAGAGCAATTAAAGAATACCCAATGTATAGCGTGTCGACAGAGGGGCGCATTATGAAAAATGCGACTCGTAAAATTATGAAACCAAGTAAAATGCGTAACGGATATATGCAGATCAATCTCTTTACAAAGGACGGTAGACGAAAAAAAGAACTCGTCCATAGGTTGGTTGCGATAACCTTTATTCCCAACGAGCATAATTTGCCCGCCGTTAATCACATTGACAGAATTAGGGATAACAACCGAGTGAGCAATTTAGAGTGGGTTACTCACAAGGAGAATGTTGCTAAAAGTTCTGCCCCAAAGAAGATACGGGTAATTGACAGCCAGTCCGGGATAGTTACCGAATTCAATAGCATTCGGGAAGCGTGTAATCAATTGTCATTGATTGAATCTAATGTTTCCGCTTGTTTGCATAATTACCGACAGCGAACACATAGAAGGTATACATTTGAATTCATTTAGGAGGTATTATTATGAACACTATTTATGAAAATTTCTTCCTCTCTAATACTGTAGAGGATCAGTACAATTCCCATCTTAATCTCAACCAGTTCTGCGAGATTGATGATTCTCTCGTAGGCACTGCTGGTATGAAGCGTATCATCCACACCTATCGTGCTACCGATGGTACTGAAAAGCTCACTGTAGGTAAGGGTAACACCAAGTCCATCGAGGTAAGCTATACTCCCGTTGAGTATGAGATCGCTCTTGCACAGAACAGATTCGTATGGAATGACGAGCACGCAATGACCGATCCTATGCTTGTTCCCGTTGGTATGAAGCACGCAGGTACTGATATGTACAACACCGTACAGGCAGACATCTATGGCGAGTTTGCAAAGACCGGTATCGAAGTTTCTAGTGCTGCATTTGATTTCGCAGCATTCGTAGATGCTACTGCCGCACTTAACATCGAGAACGTAGAGAACGTAAACCTCTTCGCATTCGTTTGCCCCAAGGATAAGGCAAAGATTAGAAAGACCCTTAAGGATGACCTTCAGTACGTTGAGGCATACGCTAGACAGGGTTACATCGGTACTGTTGCTGGCGTTAACCTTTACGATAAGGCTGATGCAACCGAGGGCGAGGTTATCGTTGCTATCAAGGGTGCAGTTACTATCTTCAACAAGAAGGGCGTGGAGACCGAGCAGGAGAGAGACCCCAACACTCGTGTTAACTCTGCTTACTCTCGTAAGTACTACGTTGTTGCTCTTACTGATGAGAGCAAGGCAGTTAAGATTAAGCTCACTGCATAATTTCCGAATGGTAATGGAGGTATGAGATTATGACGGAAGTTGAAAAGTTATCAATGTTGCGAGTTATGGTAGGACAACCTAACGAGGGTGATTGGTCTGACGATGTTCTAATCTCGTACCTCAATATCGCAGGGCAAAAGATAATAAATCGTGCCTATCCGTATGACGATACCGTGACAGAAGTTCCTCGCAGATATGGCTATCTCCAGTGCGATATAGCCGCTTATCTGCTCAACAAGAGGGGCGCAGAAGGACAGACATCGCACAGTGAGAATGGCATCAGCAGGGGCTATGCAAGTGCAGATGTTCCTGAAGCTATGCTTGGCGAGGTTACCCCTCACGTGGAGGTATTCTAATGCGATGTATGGTACGAAATAAAACGAAATTTTATTACGCATCGTATAAAGACCACACCGAAATTATTGACGAGTACGGCAATGCGACGGGAGAGTATGAGGTTTCATACAGTAATCCCATTGCGTGTTTAGGTAATATTTCGGCAGCACAGGGTGAGATGCAGAGCCGACAGTTCGGTGAAAGTGAGAGTTACGACAAGGTAATCGTACTTGACGATGGGGATGCTCCAATAGACGAGCATTCGATTCTGTGGGTCGATACTCTCCCTCACTTGAACGAGGATGGCACTACCGATACACCCCACGATTACATCGTGAAGAAGGTTGCCAAGAGCCTTAACGGAGTGTCGATAGCAATACGGAAGGTGATGGTAAATGGCTAAAACCATTATTCGATTTGCTTTAGACGAACGGGGAATTGACGATGCGATCCGTGAAATAAAAGAGTATAAGCAATCGTTTTTAAAGAAGGTAGATATCTACCGAAAAAGAATTGCGGAAGAGATCGCAAATAGTGCATCGCTCAAATTTGCAAGTGCCACTATGGAACACACAGTTCGTGGAGAAACGAGAAAACCTGACGTGCGAGTCAGTGTTGAGGAGAGAGGTGGCATATCTGTGGTGGTTGCGGATGGTGAGGATGCAGTATGGTGCGAGTTTGGTGCGGGTGTTTACTACAATGGCTCGGCAGGTTCTTCTCCTAACCCTTATGGTAAGGAACTCGGTTTTACAATCGGTAGTTACGGTAAGGGTTACGGAAAAAGCAAGGCTTGGGGCTATTACGATGAGACAGGAGAGCTTGTAATCACAAGAGGTACTCCGGCATCGATGCCAATGTACAATTCCGCAAAAGAAATTACGAAAAAGGCAATAGATATTGCGAGGGAGGTATTCTAAATGATAGACATTGAACCTGAAGTATTTAGTATCATAGCAAAAGCATTGAGAGAAAGATATCCTGATGTTTATGTTGTCGGTGAATATGTAAAATCTCCCTCGAAATTCCCTTGTGTATCGATTATCGAGAGTGATAATTCGGTGTATAGCAGGACACAGACAAGTGGTAGCCTTGAGAATCACGGCGAAGTGATGTATGAGGTTAATATCTATTCAAATAAATCAAGTGGCAAAAAGAGCGAGTGCAAGGCAATTGCTTCGCTCATCGATAACGAGTTTGCGACACTCGGTTTTAGTCGCATAATGCTACAGCCCGTTCCCAATATGGATGATGCCACGATCTACAGAATGGTTGGGAGATATGAGGGTGTAGTATCAAAGGATAAAGTCGTATATAGGAGGTAATTATTATGGCTATTAACACTTATGGTATTCAGCTTATGCACAAGGGTACTGGTTCTACTTATACCAAGCTGATCGACATTAAGGATTTCCCCGATCTTGGCGGTGCGCCCGAGATGCTTGAGACTACCACTCTCTCCGACGGTATGCAGACCTACATCGAGGGTATTCAGAGTTCTGATGCTCTTGAGTTTACTGCAAACTACACCAAAGAGGATTACACCAAGCTCGTTGCTCTCAAGGGCAAAGAGGAGGATTACGCAGTATACTTTGGTGAAGAGGGTATTAACGGCAAGTTCGAGTTTAAGGGCTATCTTTCTGCAAGAGTTAATGGTGGCGGCGTAAACGAGGTTGTTGGTATGACAATTTCTATTACTCCCTCTACCGCAATCACATCCGCTTAATAATTTTATAGGAGATAAACATTTATGGCAAAACAGTTGAGATTTACTTATCAGAACAAGGAGTACGTTCTTGAATACACTCGTAGAAGTGTTGAGATGATGGAGAAGAAGGGATTTGTGGCATCGGACATCGAGACCAAGCCCGTAACCGTTCTCCCGGCACTGTTCGCAGGTGCATTCCTCGCTAACCATCGTTTTGAGAAAACCGAGGTTATCGATGCAATATATTCCAAGATGACAAACAAGCAGGAGCTTATCGGCAAGTTGGCAGAGATGTATAACGAGCCTATTATGGCTCTTGTTGATGAACCCGAGGAGTCCGAGGGAAACTTGGATTGGACAGCGAGTTGGTAAGTAGCTCACTGTCTACTACAGAGGAGGACGGACGAAACGGTTCGCCCTCCTCATTTACTTACACGGATAAATTTTATGAGTTATTTCCTTATTATTTATCGATAGGTATGACACCCGAACAGTATTGGGAAGGGGATTGTACTTTGGTCAAGTATTATCGTAAAGCCGAGGAATTAAGGGACGAAAAACGCAATCAAGAGTTGTGGTTGCAAGGTATGTACATCTACGAAGCAATTTGTGACGTATCACCTATACTACACGCATTTGCGAAGAAAGGTACTAAACCTACCCCTTATTCTACGAAACCTTATGCGATCACAGCAAAGCAGGTTAAGCAAGACGAGGAAGAAAAGCAACGTAAACTTGCCGAAAAGGGTAAGAGGTTTATGGAGGCTATGGCGGCATCGATAAATAAGAAATTTGAGGGAAAGACTCAATCTAACGAATAAAGGAGGTGAGTGTAATGTCTACTACAATTGAGTCTTTAGAGTTGGAGATACAAGCCAATTCAAAAAGCGCAGTAGCAGGTATAGATGCCTTAACACAATCTCTTGCAAAATTGAAAAGTGCTACAAAAGGTGGTTTAGGTCTTACAGCGGTTGCAAACGAGCTTCGCTCCTTCGATAAAGTGGACGCAAGCGGGACAGTGACGAAAATGGAGACTATTTCTTCCGCGATCTCGAAATTGTCAAGCCTACCGAAAACAAATCTGTCGGGATACATTACCCCTCTTAAGAGTTTACCCAAAGCACTTGAGGGAATGAATAATGTCGATATGACTGACCTCAATTCGGGGTTGCTTGAGTTAGTTGAATCTCTCGAACCGTTATATGACTTAACGAAAACAAATCTGTCGGGGTACATTACTCCGCTAAAGGATTTGCCACAGGCGTTTGAGGGCTTGAATGGCGTAGATATGAATGCGTTCAATTCGAGCTTGACGACACTGGTTAAATCTATTGAACCCTTGAAGGATTTGTCGGCATCCAACATATCTGGATATATCACGCCATTGAAGAGTCTACCACAAGCGTTAGAAGGATTGAATGGTATCGATATGTCGAAATTCAATTCGGGACTGACCGAATTGGTAACCTCGCTAAAACCTTTGTCCGATCTAACAAAAACGAATCTGCCCGGTTATATTTCCTCCTTGAAGAAGATACCCGAGGTTATGGCAGAACTCAACGAGGTTGATATGAGCGCATTTGCTGCAAAAATGCAGGAAGTGGCTACCGCTATGAAACCTCTCGCAACCGAGATGGAGAAAGTATCCAATGGTTTCTCCGCAATGCCTACCAAGATACAGAAGCTGATTACTGCAACCAATAAGATGCCTTCTTCTAATAAAAAGGCGGCGGGTTCTTTCACAGACCTCTATCACAAGATAAAATTGGGGGCAAATGTAATCAAACAGTTTACCACAAAGTTATGGTCAGCAGTAGAGAAATCTATGGATTACACCGAGAATATGAACCTATTCACTGTATCGATGGGTGAGTATGTCGACACTTTTATCAATTCAATGGGTGAGACAGTGATGGGAGCGAAGGAGTATTCTGAAATAGTTAGTGATGCAATGGGTATTGACACTAGCGAGTGGATTAGAGCGCAGGGTGTATTTATGACTCTTGCGACAGGTTTTGGAGTAGCCGGAGAGAGAGCCTACACGATGAGTAAGAATCTAACCCAGTTGAGTTATGACTTGGCATCCTTCTACAATATGGATGTTGAGGATGCTATGTTAAAAGTTAAATCAGGTCTAGCGGGCGAGCTTGAGCCTCTCCGTGCTATCGGTTATGACTTGTCACAGGCAAAACTCGAAGCTACGGCACTTGAACTCGGTATCTCAAAGTCGGTGTCGGCAATGACGCAGGCAGAAAAGGCACAGTTGCGTTATCGCGCTATTATGACGCAGGTAACACAAACTCACGGTGATATGGCAAGAACGCTCGAAGACCCCGCTAACCAAGTGAGAGTATTTAAGGCGCAAATCAATATGGCGGCAAGGGAAATCGGTAATATGTTCATTCCCGCGCTTAATGCCATTATACCTTACGCAACAGCAGTTGCGAAGGTTATCGGATATATTGCGAGTAATATTGCAGGTCTATTTGGTTACGAAGATAAAGGCATTGAGGAAACCACAAGTAAGGTTGTAGAAAACACCGATGCCGTTACGGAAAATTTAAGTGATGCTCAAGAAGAAGCCAAGAAGCTCAAATCCTATATGCTTGGTTTTGACGAACTCAATGTAATCAATCCTAATTCAGGTAGTGAAGAGGATAAATCGGGTTGGGTAGATTTTGAATTACCCGATTACGAGGATAAATTTTTAAGCGGCTTGGCAGAAAGCAAGGTTAATACCATTGTCGAAGAGATGAGGGAATGGCTTGGTATTACCGACGATATTAGTAGTTGGGCAGATTTGTTTGATACAAAACTCGGAAAGATACTGATAACGGTAGGTGCTATAGGCGGTGCATTTGTCACTTGGAAAATAGTGTCTGTAATTTCCACCGCAATAACGGCAATGGGTAAGGCAATTGGTGCAATGAAAACGGCTTGGGCAGGAGTAAGCGCAGCAATCGCGGGAGTTTCTGCACCGGTAGTTGCCGTAGTTGCAGTAATTGGCGCATTAGTAGCGGGCTTAACAGCCGTGTATTTGACTAACGATGAAGTAAAACGGAGTGTGGACGATGTGATAATGAGCGTGAGGGATTCGTTCGTTCCCCTGATTACATTTGTTACAACCAGCGTGATACCCGGTTTACGAACCGCTTGGGAGAGTTTAATGACAATACTCAAACCCATTGGGGACTGGCTCGCTATGGTATTCACATCTATATGGATGGATATGCTTGTTCCCGCGCTTCAGTGGGTCGCCGATGTAGCAGTGCCTAGTGTTACAACGGTGTTCACAAATTTGTGGAACAATGTTCTTGTACCGTTAGGTAATTTCTTGTCGTCTGTGTTTACTCCAATTGTTAATATGCTTTCCGAAGTATTAACTTGGTTGTGGCAGTATGTAGTCCTCCCTCTCGCGAGTGCTATAGGCGAGGTACTTTCCGCAGCTTGGGAAGGTCTGTGCACAATAATTAACGAGACTGTTATACCCGTGGTAAATGGGGTAATACAAGTATTTCAGTTCTTGTGGGATAACGTTCTGTCACCAATTGTTGATTTCTTATGGGATATATTCGCTCCCGCGATCCAAGGAGTTTTTCAGGCAATAGGTGACATCATTGGCTCGATTAAAACTATTTTTACGGGAGTGATAGATTTTGTCACAGGTGTTTTCACAGGTAATTGGAAAAAAGCGTGGCAAGGTGTTGTAGATGTTTTCACAGGTATATGGAAAACAATCTCCAATATTATCAAGACACCGTTCAACGCAGTAATTTCTGTGATTGAGGGCTTCATCAATAAATTCATCGATGGATGGAACTGGTTGAAATCACAAATCAATAAATTAAGCATTGAAATACCCGATTGGCTTGGCGGCGGTACTCTTGGTTTTAATTTGGCGATGAGTGACCACGTTAGCATACCTCGATTCGCAGAGGGCGGTTTCCCCGAAACGGGTCAGATGTTCATCGCGCGAGAAGCTGGCGCAGAGATGGTCGGTAACATCGGTAGAAGAACTGCCGTTGTAAACAACGAGCAGATCGTGGCTAGTATCTCTGGCGGTGTAGCAGAAGCTAACGAGGAGCAGAACATTCTTCTTCGAGAGCAGAACTCTCTCTTGAGAGCGATTCTTGAGAAGGATAGTAGCGTTTACCTTGACGGTAGAAATCTTACAAACAGCGTTGAGAAATATCAGCGTGAGAGAGGTAGAAATATTCTTGCAGGAGGTGTTATATAATGGCTTTTAAGGCATTAGTATCAGTAGGTGGATATGATTTTCCAGAACCCTCTACATATAGTGCAAACACTTCCACCCTCGTTGATTCGAGCAGAAATGTTTCGGGTGTACTTGTCGGATCGGTAATTCGTGACGATATTTCCAAGATAGAGATATCTTGGAAATATCTCACCGTCGAACAGTGGGCAAGAATACAGAAGTGTTTTAGTCAGAGTGCGGGGGGAAAATTTATAAACGATGTTACCTTCTTCGACCAAAGTATTGGAGATTGGGTAACAACACCCAAAAAAATGTACATCAGCGACAGGAAAGCCGGAATGTGGAGGCGCGATCCCGCAACAGGAGACATTCTTGGCTGGACTGACTGTTCATTATCGTTAATCGAAGTATAAAAGGAGGTGTAGATATGCAGGAAGTGTCTAACAATTGGAAAAACGCCCACAAACAGACGCTCTTAAACGAGAGTTTTGTTGAGGTGTCTTTGGATATTGCTGACCCCGATGCTCTTGCGGCGGCAGAGCCACAGGACAACGGTGCTATCTACATCTCTAATTCCGTGGAATTAACCGACGGAACAGAGAAGAATCCCGCACCATATGGCACACTAGAGCAAAATTTATGGTGTTTGGATGGTAGTAGAAAAGCTATCCCAGAGAGTGGTTCGGGTAGAAATGGCTATGTGAGCGACGTATTAAGCGATGACACCTGCATATTTAGTGCGAAAGTACCTGTTATCACAATTGATTTCAAACAGGTATTTAGCAAATTAGTTCCGGGCATCACGATTGTTTGGAGTAATACCTACGGTGAATACCCAGACACATTTGAGGTTATTGCCTATAATGGTGATACGATAGTAGCAAGCAAAGAGGTTACTGGAAACCGTTCTGTAAAAACCATAGCTCTCCTCGATATTACTAACTATGACAAAATAGTGATAGTTATCAAAAAGTGGTGTCTACCCAACCATAGGGCGAGAATAGAGAACATCCTCATTGGTGTAAACAAAGTGTATGGCAAAATGGATTTGTTTGATTATTCTCACACACAGTCTGTAAACCCCGTATCGACATCTCTGCCGAAAGGGGAGATCAGGTTCTCGGTGGATAACGTTAGCGGTGAATACGATCCCTACAACACCGAGGGTTTATCCAAGTACCTTATCGAGAGACAGGAAGTCAAGGCAAGATATGGTTTGAAAATGGATGACGGCACTATCGAGTGGATAAAGGGAGGTACATACTACTTGTCCGAGTGGAGTGCAAAACAGAATGGTCTAACAGCAGATTTCACGGCGCGAGATTTGTTAGAGTTTATGTCTGCTATTTATTACGACAAGGTGAGTGCAATAACATCTAGATCGTTGTACGATCTTGCAACAGCCGTTTTGGAAAGTGCCGACCTGCCTTTGAATACCGATGGCTCGGTAAGATGGGTGATAGACGATTCGTTGAAATCTATTACAACCACTGCGTACCTTCCGTATGATACTCTCGCTAACTGCCTACAGTTAATCGCAAATGCAGGTGAGTGTGTATTGTATCAGGACAGGGAAGGAGTCCTTCACATCGAGCCTTTGAAGTTCGAGGAAACCGATTATGAGATGAATCTAGGCAATAGTTACTCCAAGTCGGAGATAAATCTTTCCAAAACAATCAAACAGTTCAACATCAAAGTGTACTCATACGCTATTGGTGATAAGGGAGTGGAAAGTACAACCACCGAGCAAATCAAGGTGGTGGGTACTGTGGGTGAAACCATAACGATAGACAACCCCTTGGTTACTGATACCGACAGAGCTACTTCCTTGGTGGATTGGATGGCTACGCATTTGGGTCACAGAATGACGCTTGATTCTTCGTGGAGAGTAGATGTAAGACTAGATGCTCTCGATATTGTTACAAACTCAAACGCCTACACTTCTAATAAGGTTCGTATGACCGACGTAGAGTTTAAGTACAACGGAGCTTTTCGTGGTACAGGAAAGGGTAAGGTGATGTAATATGGCTAACATTTGGAGAGAACCAATATTTGACAGAACCGCTTCGGATATTGCTAAAGCTATTAGTAAGATCGCCGAGTGGAAAGAGAATCACACTCATTGGGCAGATGTTGCCATAGATTACGAAAAGGTGAGCATCAACGAGGGTGAGGTCAAGACCACAGACGATTCCGTTATTCTCGAATACGATGGTGCGGTATATGTTGAGGATGAGTCACTTATTCTGCAATTAGGAGCAGTATACAACCTGAAAGGGTGTTTGAATTTATCGGATATTATCCGTATAGAGGATAATATCGATTACCTTGCTGATAGATTAACGAGGTATTGTTATCCAATCGTTGTATCGAGTAAGAATTGGGTGAAAACAGATTTACCTAATGCTAACGATATGAAACGAATTGCGGATAACATTCATTCAATATTTAGGGGATACTATACACCGAGTGGGGCTACCGATGTACCTGACATAATGTTATCGTATCAAGATATAAATGCGCTCGAGTATAATCTGCATTTGCTGAAAGAAACACTCGGTGCTATGGAAAATTGCTTCACCCAATCGGGTACATACAAAAGTGGTGCAACATCACGTTTACCAATAAGGAGATAATAATATGATTTATACATCAAGAGATATAAAAGACCGAATAGCAATCGGTGATAATAAATATTATATGACAACCTTGGATGACGGTAGAGTTATGCTCACTCCTGCACCCGATGTTGTCGTAGAAAACGGAACTGACATCAACAAAGACTTGCTACAGTTGATGGAAGATAGAATTACTCTGCTTATGAACCGAGTGTTTAGCACTATCACTGCCAATCCGTTCATTATTCGATTCACTTCGCTTGACGAGTTAGATGTCGAGGGAGTTTGGAACGAAGAGATTGGTAGAATAGAATGTTAAGGAGGGCTAAAATATGGCACAAATACTTTCAAATCTTCCATTAGGTGCTTTGATAAAATTTGGTAAGCATCAAGTGGGTACGGAAACCGCAGAACCAATAATTTGGATGGTAGCGGATAAAAACCATAGTGGCTATCCTGCTAACTCGGTTACACTCGTTGCACAAAAAATCATTGACCAGCGTGCTTACGATGGTGGGGAAACAGGTGCAACAAATGGAAATGCTAACTACGCCCTTTCTAACATCAACCAATGGTTAAATAGTAGCGCGGCGGCAGGGAACTGGTACGTCGCGAAGCACTCCACCGATGCCCCTCCCACGAGTGACAACACCTCGTCCGGCACAGCTTATCAATCTAGGGCAGGATTCCTATATAATTTCACCGCAGCCGAAAGAAATGCAATACTACCTACAACGTTGGTAAATCAAGTCGGTTCGAACATATCCGGTACGGTTACATCCTATGTATTTCTACCGTCTATTTGGGAAATCCTTGGAACGGGAGGAGTATCAGATGGTAGCTCTCGCCTGAAATATTTCCTGTCATACCCAGCGGAGTGCGCGTTGACTAATCAGGCGTTTAGTAATACTAGCTCGCCGAATAAGCCTAACTACGCGGAGGCAATATACACCTATTCTTTGAGAAATACCGACGCTGCTGGCACAAAGATTTTAACTATATCTAGTAGCGGTTCGAGTTCTACCGCAAACCCGAAGGAGGGTCACATTGGTCTTCGACCAATCATCAACCTTTCGGCTACCGCTAAAATCTCCGATACAACGGACAGTAGCGGTTGCTATACTTGGGCGGTAAACAACCCGCCTACAATCTCGGGTTCGAATAGTGATTTGGGTAACAAAACCGATGATTTTTCAACCACTTATACTATTAACGACGGTGATAGCGAATCGGTTACAGTTACCGAGTATATCGACAATGTTGCTATCCGTTCTTATGTGCCTACTCGTGGAAGCACCAATACCTTCGCAGTAAATGGCATTACTTGGCTAAAGCTCGCAAATGGTATTCATACTTTGAAAATCGTTGCTACAGATGGATTTGACACCGCGACGAGAACGTTGACGTTCACAAAGATCGCGAATAAGATCGTCGTTAAACGAAAGACCCCAATAGCATCGAGTGCAAAGCCTTCTAAAATCCTTGTGACCCTTGTTAAAAACATCCCAGACAATGCGTTAGTTACGGTTGAAGTTTGTAACAATGGTTTCGATGCTTCCCCCAAGTGGGAAACCATCCCATATTCTAGCATTACAGCAGGCGTTCTGTATGATTTCACAAACACCGCCAAAACGGCAAGCAGGTGGGGAGTAAACATTAGAGTAACGGTAGATCGTAATGGAGCAGAAGGTGCTTGTTACATCACCGAGATAGGAGGTAATTTCGAGTAATGGAATATTTAGTACCTGTTATCGTGGCTCTAATTACGGGTGGCTTTTCTGTTCTTGCCGTAGTCCTCACAAATAATCACTCAAATGCTAAAATACACAACGAGATGGCAACAGCACAAGCCGTAACCAAAGAACAGCTTAAAGAGTTGACAAGAGAAGTTCGAGCGCATAATGATTTCGCGATTAGAATCCCTGTACTCGAACAGGAAATCAAAAATCTTAAAACGCGAGTGGCTAGTCTTGAGGAATATCACAAACAGCCCCAGCAAACAGTGACCATAAGAGGAGTGATAGGTGATGAACCTAATCGAGTCAATATTGACTAAAAATCCTTGCTACATAGCAGGGAGCAAAATTAAAGTAAAAGGCTTGATGCTACATAGCGTAGGATGCCCTCAACCCTCCGCATCAGTATTCGTGAGGAATTGGAACAATTCTACCAATGTAGTACAAGCCTGTGTACACGGATTTATAGATGCGAACACGGGGGATGTTTATCAAACACTCCCGTGGGAACATCGAGGTTGGCACGCGGGCGGTTCGGCAAATAATACCCATATAGGTATTGAGATGTGCGAACCCGATTGTATCACGTATACCAAGGGTGCTAGCTTCAAATGTACCGATACTGCACGTGCTAAAACAATGGTAGAACGCACTTATAAATCAGCCGTTGAGTTGTTTGCGCACCTGTGCAACAAGTATGGGCTTAATCCCCTCGCTGATGGGGTTATTATCTCGCACAGTGAGGGTTATAAGCGAGGTGTATCAACGAACCACGCCGATCCAGAACACCTGTGGAAGGGGCTTAAATTGCCTTATACAATGGATGGGTTTAGGAAAGATGTGAAGTCGGCTATGAACCCTAAATACTATCGTGTGCAGGTCGGTGCATTCTCTAAAAGAGAGAACGCAGAGTTATTACTCTTAAAACTTAAAAAAGCGGGTTTTGAAGGTTTTATCAGTAACAACTAAAATTTTATTAGTAATAACTAAAGGAGGAATTGGTTATGAAGTATGATTTTAAGGAATGGATTAAGGCAGCAGGAATAAGAGCCATTAGGACGGTGGCACAGACCGCCATCGCAACAATTGGCACGTCTGCCGTTGCCTTGGGTGATGTTGATTGGATAGTAGTTGCCTCTGCTGCTATCTTGGCGGGCATTCTGTCTCTACTGACATCAATCGCAGGTCTGCCCGAACTTGATAAGAACAAGTAAAACAAAGCCGAGTGGGGTATTAACCTCACTCGGTCTTTTATATATTATCACGCCCTATGATGAGGGTTGTATTTCAATACAACCCCAATGATGGAGACCAAGGGCAAAAATTATACCTTCAATTTAACATCAAGGTCGATTTGTTTATAATCCCAATTGTGTCTACCTCCCGGTATTCTATTAGCAAGTTTTCTACCGTAGGTCATTCTCTCTATACACTCCTTTAAGAGTTGATTCTGTTCGTCGGCAGTTGCTTTCTCATCGAGTAATGCGTCAAGTGCCTTTTGGAAGGTAACTATCTTGCTCTCATAGTCGATAGGCTTAACAACCTGTTTGCGAGCCTTCTCAAGTGCCGTTGTAGTGTCTGTTCGCTCTTTGGCGATCTTATCAGTAATCGCTTGGAAAACGTGGGTGGGCATTTTAGCAGCAGGATCGGGATTGATTTGTGCATCCCACAAAGCAAGTTCTTTGGCATCGAGATCGCTCAATTTCTTCTCAAGGCTTTTTATACGTTCTTCGTGAAGTCTCACTTCCTTTGAATTATCACCTTTTTTAGCTTCAACCTTAAACTCGGCAATGGCTTGCTTCAAACCGGGTACTACAAGGTCTATAATCTCCGTTACTTGACAAGAACCACTACCACAGTACTTTTGTTCATTGCAAACCAAACGAGGCTCTCTGCCTTTTTTATGCCTATATGACATTGCTTTACCACATTCGCAATAGAGTAGAGAAGCAAAGGGGTTACGCAATGTTCTATTGTCGCAGGTACGATGCGTTCTGCCACGTTTTTCTTGTGCTAAATTAAATAATTCTTCTGATATAATGGGGTCGTGTAAGCCTTTAGTAAGTATACGGTCATCTCCCTTGTTTACAGGGCGAGTCTTCTTAAATTCACCATCTACAACCACGCATACGCCTTTTCGAGTGTTCCATCTAATCATACCAATATAAATGGGGTTCTCCAGAATATCACGGATTGCTTCGGCTTTCCACTTGTCAATTTTAGGTGGCTTAATCTTCATATCATTAAGTCGGTTGCTTATGGTCTGTGTACCGATATTCTCATTGACAAACCACTCAAATATCATCTTAACGATATTGGCTTGTTCTTCGTTAATGGCAAGAGTGGAGATTTTCTTCCTACCTTCATAAATAAAATGTTTATCATAACCAAATGGAGCAAGATTTAAGTATGCTCCTTTTTTTGATGCCAAATCGCGACCAGCTTTTAATATACGTTTATTATATTCGAGGTAGAAATTTCCTTGTTCCAATTCTGACTCGAACATCTTGCGCTCGAACTCGTCAGCGATATTAAATGTTCTACTCGGAGTGATAACCATTGTATTGGTAAATCTAAATATCTTCGAGATATAACCTATCTCCTGCTTATCGGGTCTACCAAGTCTGGAAATTTCTTTGACCAAGATGGCGCGAATGGAATCGCTCTCTACCATCTTTAGTACTCGCTGGAACTCCTGTCTATCGGAGATGCTCTCGCCGGAAACCACTTCCTTAAAACGATTCTCTTGGGGTATGGGGTAGGGAAGATTTCTCTCTGCCCACTCATCTAGTATTGACTCGTGATTTGATAGAACCTCTTCGGTAGTAAGTAGCGGGTCATCGGCTCTTGATTTTCTCAAATATATTAGTATTTCTTCGGGTTTAATATGATAGTTATACAATTATATACCTTCTTTCTTTTTAAGTTGCTCCAGATGTGTTCTATAGAAATTATGCACTGCAAGAAGTTCTTCCTTGTGGCTTAATTCTTTTTTAAGAAGCTCGTTTTCTGTAGTTAATGCAGCAACCTTTGTCTTGAGCATTTCGTTCTCAACAACAATTAGGTCGCGCTCTGCTTCTACGATATTGGCATTCTCTTTCACCTCTATGAGTGTTTCGGTAGCAAGAACAACCTTGGTCTCGGCAAAAATGTTGTCAAGAGTGGTGTCAAGAGCATCAGCAATTCGCCGAACAGTGTCAACATAGGGGTTATCGGTGTCACCCGAAAAGATGCGTTTAATGGTACTTTCGGGGATTTTGGTAGCATCCGCTATCTGTGCGAGGGTCATTCCTTTAGACTTTTTTAATTCTTTTAAATTATCGAGCCACATATTTGAGTCCTTCTTGTATCGTTTTTGTTTTTATAGTATCATCTTTCATACTCAACTTGGTATTAAAGTTGGGTATAAAAAGTAATAAACTTGAGTCTTGTATTGTTGTATTCGCAAGATTATAATTGAGTCATAACAGAATATGACATTTTTCATTCGATTGTTCTGCTATAATGATGCCAGTACTATCTAGCAAGGAGTAATAAATTAAATGACAGAAAATGAAACCAAGTTAATCGAGATGATTCGCAATCACACCGATCCCGCCAAAGCCTTTGTTACGGCTCTTGAAATTATTCTTTTGTTCCTAAAGCCCCACGAACAACCCGAATCAACATCTGTTGTTGACTCTCGGGAATCTGTCTAAATAGTTCGAGCATTACTTTCTCACAATCGGTTAATTCGATTTGAGCCGGTGTTGTTAATTCCTCGTTATCCATAGGAACATCGTAACCCATAAGCCAAGACTCGCTAACATTCAAAACATTAGCCATCTTGAATATCTTATCTTGTTTAGGCTCATAAGCTCCTTTCAAGTATAAACTTAAAGAGCTTTTTGGAACATTAGCGAGTTTACAAAGCTCGGATTGTTTCATATTTCTAATAGTCAATGCTTTTTCTATTCTTTTTCTGCACGATTCGGTCTTTTTTCTATTCACGTTTTCACCTCCGTATACATATAATATTACGGAAGTTTGGAAAAGTCAACACAATTATTTAGAGATTTTCCTAATAGTTTGGAAAGATAGAA
>JAEIGA010002191.1_pt1 | contig 31226 bp, 18 predicted proteins | sample 9270691 | NCBI WGS metagenome assembly JAEIGA01 (sample SAMN17057246, study PRJNA624740) | gut metagenome | biome: biome; isolation source: fecal sample | host: Bos grunniens | place: China: Xizang | collected 2019
AAAGGAATGTCTCGAAGCCCTCGAATGTCGAGTGCAAGAAACCGAGCTTACCGCCCTCGGAGAAGGTAGGCTTAATCTTATCTACAAATTTACGCAATCCCATAACTAACACTCCTTAATCATTAGGTTAATACCATCACGCAAAATCTGCTGCATCTCAATCTTCGATGGATCAACAAACTCGCAAACTGCCAAATCCTCTGGCAACACCTCATAAATACCAAGGTTCTCCATCTTATCGAGATCCTTAACAAGGCATGCCTTCAAGAGATATGCTACATATACATCCATTGGCAAGTAGTTCTCATAGAGACCCGTAACAACAAATGGACGCTCACCACCATTTAGGTTGGTATCGAGTTTGTACTCCTTCTTTGGGCAGAGCCATGAGAAGTATGCACGCGATACAGAGAAGCGGTGAAGACGTGGCATAGCCCAACCAAGCAACTCGTATACGTTACCCTCTGGGATAAGGCTCAACATATTAGCATTTGCAGAGATGTAACCATCAGCCGCTGTTGTAACACCTGTAAGAACGTCACCAGAGATGATACGAACACTCTCCGAAACCTTGCCTACGATAGACTCTACAGCAGCACCGGCGATGATACGCTTGTAGCATGGCTTCTCGGCCTCGCTACCTGCAACTGCCACAACCTTGGTCATGTCGAGCTTTCCGCCCATAACCAAGCGACCGATAAGCACTACATCCTGAACATTTACGGTCCATACGATGTCACCCTTGGCGATACGGTCGATGTGGTGAATCTGAACACCTACATTACCCACAGGGTGCTTACCAGAGAATGTGTGATACTCAACACCCTTAACCTCTGACATGTAGCCCTCATCGCCCTTACGAGCAGACAAGTGAAGCTTGCCATCAGTCAAGCGCGCCAAGATTGCCAAACCAGCCTCCAAAGCTGCCTTCTCCGACTTCAACGCAAAGTTGTAATCTGGAGCAAGAGGCGCAGAGTCAAATGCTGACACAAAGATCGCCTTTGGTGAAGCATCTGGGTTAGCAATTACGCCAAAAGGACGCTCTACAATACGAGTCCAAAGACCCGACTCAAGAAGCATCTCAACGATTTCAGAACGTGAAGCCTTGGCATCAACAACCTTAAGCTCTTTGTACACCTGTGTAGCATCTGGCTCTACGGCAACGTTAAGCAGCTTACGTTTCTCGCCACGGTTGATAGCTGAAACAACACCGCTAACTGGTGATGTGAAGAGGATGCGAGGATTGTTCTTGTCGAAGAACAATGGGCTACCAGCCTCTACCTTATCACCAACCTTAACCAACAGCTTTGGTGTAACGTTCTCATAATCAAGCGGACTAACAGCATACGACTTGGCCATTGGAGCATCCTCCAAGCGAGCCTCTGCCTTACCTGCAAGCTTGATGTCGAGACCTTTACATAATTTGATGTTTTGCGACATAAAACTGTTTGTTAGATTAATTTGATAGTTTTTTATTATGTGTTTGATATATTATGAACCTTTGGGGGTACCAATATACATTAAAAGTGCGCACGAAGATACGGCTTTTTTTTGAAACAGACAACGATTTACAGGTGTTATTTGGGTTTTCGGTAATAATTTATTAATTTTGTAACACGAAGTAGATATGTGATGTACCAATTTATTGACATACACACCCACCATCCTAGACACGATGTTATCTCGCCTCGCATGGCAGGCGTACACCCATGGGATGCAGAGAGAGGTTATGAGCTACCCAATTTTGAGGAGTGCGACATTGTCGGAGAGATTGGTCTAGACTACTGCTGCAAGGCTGACCGCAATATGCAACGAGAGCTATTTGAGCGACAACTCCAGATAGCCTCAACGATTGACAAGCCTGTTGTTATACATAACGTCAGAGCCACCGAGGATATCCTCAAAATTTTAGCTAGATATCCCCAATTACGAGGTGTTCTCTTTCATGGTTTTATAGGGTCGCAGCAACAAGCCGAGAGTATCGTTAAGCGTGGCTACTACCTGTCGTTTGGAGATCGCTCACTACGCTCTCCAAAGAGCCGCAATGTGATTGCAACAACAGATATAAGAAGGCTCTTTTGCGAGACTGATGACGACCCAAATTTAGCTATTGAAGAGATATATGCAGAGGTGGCAAAAATAAGAAATATGACAACCGAAGAGTTGCTTAATGCAATAGAAACCAACTATAAAACTTTTTTTTAGAAACATTGATTATTAGATAGATGGAAGGATGGCTTGAAAGAACTGAACTACTCCTCGGCCAGGAGAAATTAACGCTACTTCGCAATGCCAATGTGCTTGTTGTAGGCGTTGGTGGAGTGGGTGCTTATGCTGCCGAGATGATAGTACGCGCAGGCGTGGGACGCATGACAATAGCCGATGCAGATAGGGTATCGGAGAGCAATATCAATCGACAGCTTGTTGCCCTACACTCAACCATTGGCCGCGAGAAATGTGATATCCTTGCCGAGCGCCTCAAAGATATAAACCCCAGCCTGAAGCTCACCACCGTCAATCGTTTTATAAAGGATTCGGAGACTGATGAGTTGCTCGATAGCGACAAGTTCGACTATGTGGTAGATGCCATAGATACCCTATCGCCAAAGCTCGCATTGATAAAGGGGGCGATGGATAGAGGGATACCTCTAGTAAGCTCGATGGGTGCCGGTGCGAAGTGCGACCCTACGCTTATGGAGATTAAGGATATCGCCAAAACACACCACTGCCCTCTCGCACACATGCTTCGCAAACGACTACACAAACTTGGTATTCGCAAGGGATTTTGGGCGGTATTCTCACCCGAACCGGTGCGCGAAGGAGCGATGATACTATGCGAGGAGCAGAATAAAAAGTCTAACGTAGGCACTATATCGTACATTCCTGCGTTATTTGGAATAGGCTGTGCATCGGTTGTGGTGCGCGACCTTATTGGAGAGTTTAACAACGACACTAAAACAGAATAAATATGAAGAAAATAGTCTTTTTGGATGAGTACAGCATCGCTGGTCGCAACTTTGAAAAGGTGACCTCACAGGGCGAGTATACAGCCTACGATTTCACACGTAAGGAGGAGGTTGTAGAGCGTCTTAAGGATGCGGACATAGCCATAACAAACAAGGTTGTTATAGATGGTGAGGCGATGCGCCAACTCCCTAATTTGAAGCTTATCTGCATAGCTGCTACGGGAATGAACAACGTAGACCTCGAGACAGCAAAGGAGCTTGGCATAGAGGTTAAGAATGCCGTAGGATACTCCACAATCTCTGTTGCGGAGACCACCCTAGCCTCGGCTCTTGCGCTCGCTCGAAACGTGGTATACTTCGATGAATACTTCCATGATGGCCGCTACCGAGAGGCGGAACGTGCCTTCTGCTACGACCGTCTTACGTTCCAGATTAGCGGCAAGCGCTGGGGTATCGTAGGTCTTGGAAACATCGGTCGTGAGGTGGCACGTCTAGCCTCGGCCTTTGGCTGTGAGGTGCACTACTTCTCAACATCGGGTGTTAAGCGCGAGGAGGAGTATCAGGCTATGGAGCTAGAGGAGCTTCTAGCATGGAGCGATATTGTCTCTGTACACTCACCACTCAACGAGCGCACACGAGGCCTTATCGGCCTTGAGCAGCTAAAGAAGATGAAGCCTTCAGCAATAATCATCAACGTAGCACGTGGCGGCATCATCGATGAGGCTGCCCTAGCAGAGGCCCTAGATAGTGGATATGTAGCTGCCGCAGCACTAGATGTCTTCTCTGTGGAGCCATTGCGCGAGTCACCACTATATAATATTAAGGATCGCTACCGTCTGTTGGCATCGCCACACAACGCATGGTCAGCAGCCGAGGCTATCGACAATCTTATCGACTGCATAGCCAAAAATATAGAGAATTGGCTAAAGAGAGAGTAGTCCCAACACACAACAAGAGAGTGAATAAAAAGTGTATTTTGTCGTTACGCTTGCCCTCAAAATGCTCATTTACGCCCAGTAAACTCCGCTTTTTCGGGCTTCGCAAGCCTAAAACTACATCTTTTTATTCACTCTCTTAGGTTATGGGGGCCGGCTAAGTTACTTTTTAGTCGGCCCTTTTTTTTCATATTTACACCCATCTAGAGTGCTTTGGCACGTAGATTCTTACTCTATGAGACTCTCACTCTGCGCATAGTGTTTTTGGAGTCTCTGATGCTTACCGATACTGAAGCCAAGGCCAAAGTATACGTTCATTGATTTTGCATAGCGAGGGATGCTAAATGCCTCATACTTAACCATATTGCAATCGATAAAATCCATACCAATAAAGAGATTTAGACCCTTTGGATGGAAGTTGAGAGCTGCACCAAAGATGCCAAATTTGTTATGATTCAAGAAGGTGTGGCTTATAGATGCCGAGAGCCAATTCAATGGGCGGAAGTTAGCCGAGATTGTAAGCTCACTATATACCGCCTTGGTCAAAAACTGCGTGTGCGACAACAAACCAAAGGATATGCGGTTTTTGAGAATATTATACTCCACACCCACATTTAAAGCGCAATTAACCATCGTGGTATAGCCATCGTAGCTCTTAAGGCCCACGATGTTATCGGTATTTATGTCGCCCACAGGCTTTACGAAATCACCCGACTCCACATCAACACCCTCAAACTCAAAGTCACCATTCAGCTTACCGCCAATGTGTGTAGATTTAGCCCACTTGATAAAGCCCAAGTCGGTAACACCTATAGATGCCTTCAGATGATCATCAAAGAAGCGCACCTCGGCACCTAGATCTACAGCAAAGCCATAGCTCTTGGCATTACCTAGGTTACTCAAGCTCAAAGGCTCACCCTTATATTTACCATCTACGATATACCTATTCTCGGTAAATATACCATTAGCGCGCCAATTACCGCGCAACGTACCCGTAACCTTCGACACATCGACATTAGCAGATAGCTCGTCAAACTCAACACCAAGGTCTAATATACCTATCAAGAACTTGGCTTTTGCACCTACGTTGAGCCAATCGTTAATAGGCACTGCAGCACCTACATAGAGATCGAGATAGAGTGTTCCACCAAGGTAAGTATCACCAAGATTATAGTGGTTGTTGCCCAACGTCTTAAGCGCCGTAAAGAGATCCTTCGACTCGGTGTTTGATACCGAGAAGTGCGCACCGACACCAAAATTCCAGAAGATATTGGTCTCACGAATCTTATGGAAGAAGCCACCGCCAAGGATGGTTATATCCTCCTTGTTATGCACGATACCCCTATTTGGTAGGCGATCGAGGAACTCCGATGGAGATACCGCGCCATTAAATGCTGTGACAATCTGACCACCACGCTGGTAGAAGAGGTTATCCACAGAGAGGTAGTTGGAATTGAGGTTTATGCCCATGCCCGAAAGAAGCGGCACCGCCACATATCCTCGTGTTGGCACAAGGGCAGGATTAAGCTCCGTACGGAAGTAGGAACCCTCCATAAAGTAGGATGTTCGTGACTGTGCCGATGCGACATCCGCCACTAGGAGGCCAACGATAAATAGAATACTATATAGTATCTTCTTCATAATCACACATTTTAACGATTACTACAAAAAATCTTTTACATCGACAGTGATACCATTTGACAACCTCACCGAGATTACCGCCTCGAGATACTGCTCATCGAGGATACTCACCTCCTTGCCCTCTGCGGCCTCGCCCATAGCCTGCAGGTCGAGATGTATCTTGCTCACCTTGGCAAGCTCCGCTATTCGGCCACCATCGACAATAAGGTCAAGCTCGGCCTTTGTATACTCTGGGGTAACACCATCTACCGACCCCGCAATGACAAATTCTGCTCCCGATGCGCGCTCTCCTTCAAGCTGCGCCGAGGTAGCGTTACCATCCTTATCACGAAGCTCCACAGAGGCGTTAATGCCTATAGGTAGCGTATTCATAACCTCGGCGATGATTGTCACATCACCAACCTTAATATCATACTCCTTGAGATCATCAAACAGGTCATCAAGATTCTCGATATCGTACTGATAGTTGATGTTCAACTCATTATTAAAGGCCACAGGAAGCTCCAGACTATAGTCGTAAAGAATCCTAAAATCATCGTCAATATAGAGCGTATTGCTGACGTTAGAGTCTACACCGATGTTTAGATTTACATCAATCTTGGAAGGTATCGAGCCATCGATAAGCTCATTAATATTCAATGGCACAAAAATACACTCGTAGCTTGGTTTCTTATCCGCAAGGACTATCTTACGCTCCACAACCACAATATCGGAGCCGTCATATCCAGCAGCGTCAATCTCCACACCTTCAATGCTTAAGCTAGAATCAACGCCATCAGAGATCGAGCCATTAACCTTGAGAGGTAGTGTAAGAGGATTCTTGATGTTTATAACAACCATAGGCGAGAGTCCTGTACCCTCTATCTCCAAATCCTTCAAGATATCCAGCTTTTCAATCTCGATACTCTTCTCTATCTTGTAGTCGTAATCCACCCTGCCAGCTATAGCAAGCACAAGAAGATTCATCTTCTCGATACCAACCTCGATGTCTACATTACCACTATGCTCTAGTGATGACACCGCGACAGATATGCCATCCCTAAATCGCGCTGTGATATGAGGCTTAAACTCTAGCTTTATCTCTCCATCTACGGGGGCTATACCATCCCCGAAATCGAGAGCCTCAAGCACAACATCTACGCCATCACTCAAGGCATCTATCGATGCAATTATCTTATGCTCCTGGGCATCGTAGGTGTAATCAGCATCAGAAAGCTCCTGCAGGTCAAGAAATTTTGGCAGCGTAACCTCAACCACTATATAATCTGCCACCTTGCTATCGAGCCACTCCAAGCCCTTGGCGCAAAATCTCAAGCTCTGACCCTCAACAAGATCTACGCGCTCTAGGCCCTTCACCTGCTCCGGAAGATCAACAATATTTATACTCCTTGCCTGCTGGCTATCAGGTTCAAAATCGACAAGCTTAACCTCGGGGTCTAGCTCCACCTCGGCATCACCATACTCAAAATCGGCCATGAGGGTTACCGTCGGCTTATTATTGAGGCTAAATAATCCCGACTTTGGCGTAATCGAGAAGTCCATGCTAAAGTCCAACGCCAATGGGATATCAATATGGTGATTCTCAACATGGTTCACACTTGTCAAGCTCTCAACATATAGAGTTATATACAACTCCTTTGCACCCTCCGCAACCTTATACCTATTTTCGTAGTTACTACCCTCGTAGATAGGGTTACCATACTGGTCAAGAATCACGAATGTTCCGCCCGTAACATCAAGGTTAAACTTCAGCTCACCCTCCTTGATGATATCCGCAAAGTCGTTAAACTGAACCTTGAGGAGCATAGGTGCGCCACGATGTTCACCATCTATATCCCTGAATATAAGCTTCTTGAAATCCTTAATCATATCAGGAACATCAAGCTCAATATCCTCGGGGTCGAAGGTATGCGTAACGCTACCACCAATCACAGGCAGCAGCTCACCCTCTGGGAGATAGAACGTATCACCCAACTCCGATACATCGACACCAGGGATGTCTGGCAGCTCCTTATAGTCCTCCAAAACATCCAAGCCAACATCTATGCTCTTACTCTCGTTAAGCACAATGGGTGTCATATCTATCTTGAAATCGGGATACTCCACGCTAAACGTATTGAGAACCTCTGGTACCTCAAAACGTTTAGTGATATCCTCAATGATGATTGTATCGCCACCACTTTTGCTAAAGGTGTAGTTACCATTCTCATCCTGAACGATACCCTCAATCTCCTTCTCTTTAATAAGATCCTTAACGCTCTTGCGCTTTAGCTCTCCAACCTTGAGGATTGTCTCTCCATGACCTATTTTAACCTCACCACTGACGTTGGCAAGGTCGTAGCTTTCGTCTACACATGCCACAAATAGGAGTGCAGAAACCACTGCAAAGCAGCGGAATATACAATTTTTAAGATTCATATATGTAAGTTTTGGATTTCTAATTAAGTACAAATATAGTATAATATTCTTTATAATCAAAGATGCTAAACAAAATAAGCAAAGTAACTATCTATATTATTGTTTTTTTACTTTTTAAAGTATATCTTTGTATCCAATTATTATATATAATTTGCTATTTTATTGTTATATATGAAGAGAATATCTATCAACAGTGCTACTATAGCCCTATTTATGCTCATTACTTCATGTAATGAGGTCCCCCAACCACAACAGATTGCAACCTACGACTACATGAAGGTATCTACTACCGATACCGAGGTAGAGAGTCGCTTCTCTGCCTCTATACGTGGTCGTCAAGATATCAGCATAATGCCACAAGTTAGTGGCACCATATCGAAGGTATGTATTAACGAGGGAGAGAGCGTAAAGAGTGGCGAGACACTATTTATCATCGACCAAGTGCCATACAAGGCGGCACTGGAGACTGCCGAGGCAAATGTAAAGGCTGCCGAGGCTGGCGTAGCTATTGCCAAGCTAAACCTAGATAGCAAAAGGGAGCTATTCTCGCGCAACGTAATATCGGAGTATGAGCTACGTCTCTCGGAGAATCAGCTTCTCTCGGCAGAGGCTACACTAGCACAAGCTACAGCACAACGCACCAATGCTGCGAATAGCCTTGGATACACCGTTGTCAAGGCTCCATCAAACGGCGTTGTTGGCACCATACCATATCGCGTTGGCGCACTTGTAGGCCCAACAATACCACAGCCACTAACCACTGTCTCGGACAACTCCGAGATGTATGTATACTTCTCAATGAACGAGAGCCAACTCCTAAAGCTCACACGCCAGCATGGCTCAATGGATGCTGCACTCAAGGCTATGCCTCAACCAGAGCTATGCCTCAGCGATGGCTCGATGTATGACCACAAGGGCGTTATTGAGTCTATAAGTGGCGTTATCGACCAGCAGACAGGCTCTATAACACTGCGTGCCGTATTCCCCAATCCTGGCAAGCTACTACATAGTGGCAGCTCGGGAGAGGTTGTACTTCGCTACTATGAGAAGGATTGCATCGTGATACCATGTATCGCCACATACGAGGTTCAGGATAAGACCTATGTATACCAGCCTGTAGAGGGCAAGGCTACATCGAAGATTGTGAAGGTAAGCAGCTATGACGGCACTAGCTTCATAGTTCGCGAGGGTCTTGAGGCTGGTGACATCATAATCACCGAGGGTGTTGCTATGCTCCGCGAGGGCACACCGATAAAGCTCAACGAGAGTAACAACGAGTCTTCATCAAACACAACAGAGGAGTAATATGGATTTAAAACGATTTATAGACCGCCCCGTACTCTCAACAGTGATATCGCTAACTATAATGTTTGCTGGCATTGTAGGCTTGCTATCACTCCCCATTGAGCAGTTTCCGACCATTGCCCCACCAACAATCAATGTGACCACCTCCTACCCTGGTGCCTCGGCAGAGACCATCCAAAAGTCTGTCATTGCACCTCTCGAGGAGCAGATTAACGGTGTGGAGGATATGACATATATGACCTCCACCGCCTCTAATAGTGGCAATGTCACCATCTCGGTATTTTTCAAGCAAGGTACCGACCCTAACATGGCATCTGTGAATGTGCAGAATCGTGTGACACGCGCCACATCGGTACTCCCTGCCGAGGTAGCAAAGGTTGGTGTGCAGACAGCAAAGAAACAGACATCTATCATCAAGGCCATAGGTATAAACTCCCCAAATGGCACCTACGATGAGGCGTTCCTTGCCAACTACTTTGTGAACAACATACAGCCCAAGCTACTGCGTATCAACGGTGTGGGTGAGTGTATGACTCTTGGCTCGAAATACTCCATGCGTATATGGCTCAAGCCTGCGGCTATGGCGCAGCATGGCCTTATACCTGCCGACATCACAAGCATCCTTGCTGAGCAAAACATAGAGTCTTCGACAGGTAATCTTGGTGAGAACTCTGGAGGAACATTTCAGTACACCATGCGTTACCGAGGTCGCAAGGTTACCCCAGAGGAGTTTGACAATATTGTCATCAAATCACTACCATCGGGCGAAGTGCTACGTCTCAAGGATGTTGCAAACGTGGAGTTTGGCAACGAGACCTATGCCTACACTAGTGAGGTAAATGGCTTGTCGGGTGTTGTGGCAATGATATACCAAACCGCAGGCTCCAACGCCACGGAGATTATCAAGGAGATTGACGCCATGATTGCCGAGGAGCAAGCCATAGCTCCAAACGATGTGGAGTTCCTAACCATCATGGATAGTAACGAGTTCCTCTTTGCCTCTATTCACGAGGTTATCAAGACCCTTATTGAGGCTATCATCCTTGTTATCCTTGTGGTATTCATCTTCTTGCAGAGTGTTCGCTCGTCCATAATACCTCTTATTTCGATTATCGTATCGCTAGTAGGTACGTTTGCCATTCTTGCGCTCCTAGGCTTCTCAATCAATATGCTCACCCTCTTTGCCTTGGTGCTTGCCATAGGTACTGTTGTTGATGATGCTGTGATTGTCGTGGAGGCCGTACAGGCAAAGTTTGAGGCGGGATATCGCTCTGCCTACAACGCCTCGGTAGATGCCATTAAGGATATCTCCATGGCTATTGTGACATCTACATTAGTCTTTATGGCGGTGTTTATCCCTGTTGCGATGATGGGAGGCACATCGGGAATCTTCTACACACAGTTTGGTATAACCATGGCTATTGCCGTAGGCATCTCGGGCATCAACGCCTTAACGCTCTCCCCTGCGCTTTGTGCCATGATGCTGAAGCCTCATGACGAAGAGGCACATAGCAAGGGTCTTGGAGCGCGATTCAAGAGCGCCTTTGACACCACGTTTAATGCTCTTTTAACAAAATACCAAAGGGGCGCATACCTCTTTATCAAGCGACCACTGATACTTTGGGGCGTACTAATAGTTTCGGTTATCGCTATGGTGTTCCTATTCTCCACTACAAAGACAGGACTAGTGCCTGCCGAGGATCAAGGAACCATAATGGTAAACGTCACAACAGCACCAGGCTCTACCCTAGAGCAGACAAATAAGGTGATGGAGGAGGTGAGCAACCGCATAAGTGTACTCCCACAGATAAACACACACTGTAAGATTTCGGGCTACGGCATTCTCTCGGGACAAGGCTCATCGTATGGAACGATGATTCTTCGTATGAAGGATTGGGAGGAGCGCCCCGAGGATGAGGATAACGTGCTATATTTGAGCCAGAAGGTTATGGCTATGTGCCAAGATATCAAAGATGCACAGGTCATAGCCATAGTACCTCCGATGATATCGGGATATGGTACTGCAAGTGGCTTCTCAATGCACCTTCAGGACCTCAACGGCGGAGATATCACCGAGTTTTACAAGGTTACCATGTCGTTCCTTGCAGCGCTAAACAAGCGCCCAGAGATAGGCATGGCATACACCACCTACAATGTAAACTACCCTCAATATATGGTAGATGTGGATGCTGCAAAGTGCAAGCGTGCAGGCATCTCCCCTGCCGAGGTGTTGGCAACTGTGGGAGGCTATTATGGAGGACAGTATGTCTCAAACGTAAACCGCTTCTCGAAGGTATATCGTGTTATGATTCAGGCCGAAGCCAAGGATAGACGTAACATCGAATCAATGGATAACATCTATGTACGTGTAAATGGTGAGATGGCCCCCGTGAGTCAATTCGTAACCCTCACAAAGATTTATGGTCCCGAGACCCTCAACCGCTTTAATATGCACACCTCGATTGCTGTGAATGGTGAGGCGGCAGAGGGCTACTCATCGGGAGATGCCATACGTGCTATCAAGGAGACCGCTGCGCAGGTACTCCCTCGAGGCTACGACTACGAATTTAGTGACCTCACTCGCGAGGAGGAGAGTACATCGAGCAATGCTGCAGCGGTATACGGCATCTGCTTCTTGCTCATCTATCTTCTTCTTGCAGCACTCTATGAGAGCTACCTCATACCATTTGCTGTACTTCTATCGGTACCTGCAGGATTGTTCGGATGTCTGCTCTTTGCACGTGTGATGGGCCTCGAAAATAATATATACCTACAGACAGGTATGATTATGATTATTGGTCTACTATCCAAGACTGCCATCCTCCTCACGGAGTATGCCACAGAGCGCAGACACGCCGGCATGAGCCTCGCCGAGGCTGCCCTCGCCGCAGCACGCGCACGTCTACGTCCTATCCTTATGACGGTGCTTATGATGATATTCGGAATGTTACCTCTTATGTTCTCATCTGGCGTGGGTGCTAACGGCAACTCATCTCTAGGTTCGGGAGTTGTTGGAGGTATGCTGATTGGAACTATAGCCCTTCTATTCCTTGTCCCTGGTCTGTTCATCGCCTTCCAATGGTTGCAGGAGAGGATACGACCTATAGATGTTAAGGAGGTGACAGATGAGAACATCATACGCGAGCTAAAAGAGGTTAAAGCAATTATGAACGAAACAGAGAGATAAAAGCTATGAAGAGATACCTATTAATAATCCTTATGGCTACGATTGTGGCGAGCTGTGGTATATATAAACCCTACTCTCGCCCCGATGTGAAGACCGATGGCATCTATGGCGCACAATATGATAGCTCGGATACCACATCTATTGCCGACCTACGCTGGGATGAGTTTTTCAGAGATAGCTACCTGCAGCGACTTATCACACAGGGATTGGAGAGTAATAGCGACATGCAGGCGGCATATCTTCGTATAGAGTCGGCAGAGGCAACGCTCAAGGCGGCACGTCTAGCCTACCTGCCATCGCTAAACTTTGCACCAAATGGAGGTCTCTCCAGCTTCAACTCATCATCAGCAAGCTGGACATATAGCGCTCCAATATCGGCATCATGGCAGATAGACATCTTTGGTGGCATCACAAACGCCAAGCGTAAGGCAAAGGCGCTATATGCTGAATCGAAGGAGTATAGCCAAGCAGTACGCACACACCTCATCGCTACTATTGCCAGCTACTACTACACACTCCTTACGCTTGACAGCCAGCGTGAGGCTACACGTCTTACGGCAGAGTCTCTAACCAAGAGCGCTACAACCTTACGCTCTATGATGGAGGCTGGCATGACAAACCGTGCGGCAGTAGCACAGATGGAGGCTGCGGCATACGATGCCCACACAGCACTGATGGATATAGATAAGCAGATTCGCGATGTTGAGAATAGCCTCTCAGCACTTCTTGGCGACACCCCTCATACCATAGAACGTGGCTCGCTACAGAGCCAGGAGTTCCCCGAGACGATGACAACAGGAGTCCCTGTGCGTCTTCTTGCAAACCGCCCCGATGTACGTATCGCCGAGTACCGACTCATGCAGGCCCACTACGCCACAGCGGCAGCACGCTCGGCACTATACCCCACACTAACACTAAATGGCCTTGTGGGATGGACCAACAACGCAGGCTCTATAGTCACAAACCCTGGAGGAGTGCTACTCTCGGCGGCAGCATCTCTCACAGCACCGATATTTAACGGCGGTAAGCTTCGCGCACAGCTAAAGATTGCCAAGGCACAGCAGGAGGAGACACGTCTGGCCTTCCAGCAGAGCATCCTCAATGCTGGTAGCGAGGTAAATAGCGCCCTTGCCGAGATTGAGACAGCACGTGCCAAGAGAGAGCTACGCACAAAGCAGATAGAGTCACTTAAGAGTGCTGCGGAGAGTACCGAGCTAATGATGCAGTATGGTTCAACAACATATCTCGAGGTACTCACAGCGGAGCAGAACCTCCTAGCTGGAAAGATAGCCGAGATTATGGATCGCTACGATGAGATTCACGGATGTATATCGCTATATTCGGCTCTAGGTGGTGGCCGCGAGGAGGAGAAGGAGGAGTAACACTACCTTTATAGATAAAAGAGAGGTCCTGAAGCAATCTTCAGGACCTCTCTTATGTTTGAGTGGCTGTTATGTTACTTCACAACAACGCCCTGATTCTCAATAATACCTACAACACCGCTGAAGGTACCCTTGATATCGTTGCCAGCATCATCCTTACCATCAACAGTGATAACGACATTACCGTCAATCTTTTCAACCTTGATAGTACCATCCTTGATAGGTGCTGCCTTCGACATATCAATCATACCACTTGCACACTCCATATAATAGGCATTAAGCTGCTGGCTATCGTCACGCAAGCGGCCTGCAGGGAATGTCCAATCCAACGACTCATCAGGATTAGAGAGCTTATACTCACCAAGGTAACCCTCTTGATTATCGAAGCCACCAACAGTCTTTGGAACGATAAAGTTAAAGATAAGGTATACACCACTAAAGGTTGTCTTATCCTCAATCATGTGCATAAACCATACATCGTGACCTGTACCAAACCAATCGCCACGATAGTAGGCATACATAAAACCTCCTGTAACATCAAAGCGTAGAGTATCGGTATACTGGCTCACAGGATAAACATCAGCATAGGTATCCTTGCTGTAGTCGCCAATGATAGGTGCATCATTATATATCACTCGGTGAACCTCGCCACTCTTTAGCACTATATCTGCTACAATACCTGTCTCGGAAACAACGAGGGTACATGAGCTAAATGATTCCGTTGTGCCATTTGAGCTGATAAGGTAAGTACAATCCTTATAGGCATCGATAGTACCAGCACGTGAAGAGCGTGAATGATCCAAAGTGTAGGTACCAAGAGGAATACGCAACTCCTTGCTAAACTCTGCGCTCTCGTCAGCATAGATGTCGAAACGATACTCTGTTGCATAGTTAAACTCATTAATACCTGCAGGCTGCATATCAGACAAGATGATAAAATAGTTGAAGCCTTCGGTCTGTCCACCATCTACCAAGAACTTTCCGTAGTATGTACCTGCAACATGCGTTGCCTCGAAGGTTACATCAGCAGCAGCAGTTCCGTCCTGCATAACCATCACCTGGAAGCTATCTACGCCACATGACACCTTGATAGTAGAATTACGCGCCTCACCGGCATTTGGCGATACACTAAAGAGTACCTTCTCAGATGTAATCTCCTCAACAGCAATCCACTCAACTACAGCAATGGCCTCAACAACTCTTGCTCGTGATGCCTCTGTGGCCTGCTCTACAAAGTCGAAAAGAATCTCACCCTGGCCACCCTCAACACCAAACTTCATGACAGCATTTGATGTAAGGGTAATCTTTCCTGCAGGAACATCATCCTTAACATCCTCTGCGACCTTCTTCTCGCATGCAACAAGCGCAAATAGGCCCAACATCAAAATTGATAAAAGTTTTTTCATAGTTTTAGTTATAGTTAGTTTTTTAGGTTAATCTACATACTCAAATGGAACAGAAGCCCCAAGTTTACACATCGTAGTATTTACAACCTCATACTTGTTGTTATACTGCGAATCCTGCGCTGCAATAACCACAAGAACCTTAAGCTCTGAACGTCTTATCACTGTATTCGGAATAGCCATCTCGAATACCTTGCTAGAGGTAGACTCAGCAGATATATATCCCCATTCAGAGCCTGTGATGTCGCTATTGCTCAACACGCTATAGGAGTCACGAATGGCGTTATGATGGATATTCATCCACGACTCATAGGCATTAGATTGCGAGCCGTAGATATTATCCTCTAGGAGGAAGATATTAAACTTATAGTGACGAGCCTCCTTGCTCTTGAGCGATGCACTAACAATAATCTTATCACCATCTATCTTCGCCGCAACAGCTACAGCAGCACTCTGCTTCTCCTTCTTAAGGGTATCTAGATGTCTGTAGATATAAGAGATATTAGAGCCTGCAGAATCGGGATACTGATAGTTAAAGGTGAGTGTTGGGAAGCCTGTAAGCACTTTAAGAGTCTTCTGATAGTAGTAACGCACAGTATAGGCAACACTCGATGTCGCAGGGTCGCTACTATTATATGAGTGTGCTACAGCTAGGTTAAAACAGTCATTATACGAAGGATTCTCCTCTACAATCTTTAGAGACTCCATCATATACGGGCAGTATGGGCACTCTGTTCCAGTATGTTCAATAAGCAGCATGCGATACTTAAAGTCGTAGCTCTCGGGGTCATTATCTGCGGGAAAATCGGGGGCAGAGGCAGATATTACATTCACAGAGAGAACCTTCGAGCGAACGCCCTCATGCTCCGCATAAAAGGCACGCTCACCAACCTCATCAAAGGTCATAGGATTAGGAATCTCCTGATGAGTGTAGTAGTCGTAGATGCCCGACTTGGAGGTGATATCCTCGCTGCCATACACCACAGTAAAGGTTACTGGCTCTCCAACATGGGGAGTGGTGGTATCGGCAAGCAAGACTACAGTATCTGTACTTCCGCTCTGAACAATGGTTGTCTTGGCAGTTACATCATCGCACGACAACGTTATTGACGCCTTACGCTCCGCAGAGGCAACATTCTTATCGACAGTAAACACCACCTTCGAGGCATCAACAGAGTCGATGGTAATCCAATCGGCACTAGCACTAACCTCGGGAGTTACCGATGCCATGCTTCCCGAGACAGAGTAAAATAGGTCGAAAGTTCCTCCCGTAGCTGTCACCTCTACCTTGCGCTGTGGTATGATAATCTTTGTCTCGGACTCTTCGGTGATACCCTCCTGCTGCACAGCGAGGTTGTATACATTGGAGCCATAGACAACATCTATCACCGCGAGACGCTGCGCAGGGGTGTCATTAGCCTCCACGTCAAACTTTATCTTATCCTCCACAGTGATATTTGATATCCACTCTGAAGTTGTAGTAGCCTCAATAGTCAAACCAGAGTCTGCCGAAGTCTCAAAGTAGACAACCTCGGCGGGGCCTCCCTCTGCACCTACAGTGATAACCGTTGATGAAAAGATAAGCTCCGAGGCATGCTCCTCGCTCTGCGAATCCCCACTGCTACATCCCACAAAAAGAGTAGCTACAAATGCTGCGAATAAATAAAATATTCTCATATACGCTACTCGCTAATAGGTAAAACAATAGGGAAACCTACAATACCATGAGAAAAACCTCCCTTATAGTGCGCACGGATGTTCTGCTGTAGATGATTAACAACATCCACCATGATATCATAACCATCTTCGCAATGAGCTACGGTAATTGTTCCACTAACAACCTTTGTCTTGCCATTTGCATTAACAATCTCGCAAGCATCAGCATCTATATAGTTTGCATTAGTTCTATCTTCGCCATATAGCACCTCAAATGTTGTCTCGGGGATGATGTAATCTACAGCCCCAGAGGCAAGCATACATTCGAAGGTCAATTTGATGCCGTCAGCCTCAAGGTAGATGTAAAAGTTATTGTTGTAGAACCACGCTCCCTCGGCATCAAAGCACTCGTGGATGACATTTGGGGATTTGCCCGTAGGGACAACCCACGCTGTCATAGTCTCTACAGCGAGGTAGATATCATATAACTTACCCTCCTCGTAGTCCACCATGATAGCCTTCTCTGAACCAGAGATAATGTTAATCTCGCTATCGATGTCATACACATCCTCCGACTCTGCGCCATAACCACCCTGTAGGGTGCTACGGAACTTAAAGCCATCCTCATCCAACGACACATTTGACACAACCTGGTAGATACCAATCTTGCGCATAGATATCTCCTCGCCAAGACCCTGTACATACCACACATCCTTACCCTCATCAACAACTTCGTGAGCATCGGCAGGAGTCTTACCCTCGCTCATAACATAGTATGTATTTAGCTCCTCGTTGATATATAGGTCATAAATACCCGACTCCTTAACACGGATATCGCTACCATACTTCGATGCTGGGTACTTATGGTCACGCTCCGCAGCCTGGCCATTGCCACCAAGGCCGTTCTGCATCGAGCCGTCCAAGATAAACTTAAACGAATCAGAGGTAGATACCTCCACGCCACAAGCTACATAGTAGCCCTCGATGCTCTCCATAGCTACTGCCGATGCTACATCCCAATTATTGGTAAACGTACCTACAATAGCCCAGCCCTCCACGGTTGGTTGAGGAGGTTCGGGAGTCTCCAACATAGCACTCTGCTTCACAACAACGTCAAATGACTTTGAGTAGTAGCTTACGGTAATCAACCCCTCACGATCCTCATTCGTATCATTCTTCGCAACACTAAAGAGTAGAACACCATAGTAGCTATCATCCTTGTTGATAATAATCCACTCATCATCTGTCTTTACTGAAACGGGAGATGGCTGGCTCATTAGGCCCGAGTCAAACGCCTCATCGCCCTTGGTGAGGTTATACGTAATCTGGGCATCGCCACCCTCGGCAGTGAAAGTCATGATCTTATCGGAAGTAAGCTCTAGTATTGGCTCTTTCGAATCACCAGAGGGCAACTGTGTAGAATCATCCTCCTTGTTACAAGCCACCATAATTAGTGACACCAAAAACAACAGCGAAAATAGCTTTCTCATTTTAGGTAAACTTTGTTAATTAAGTAAATATCTCTTTTATTTTTTAAATTATATACTCTCTACACGCTCTATTTCTTAATAAAGAAAAGTCTCACGATACAAATATATGTATATTTTCGCAAATAGATGATTTTTTATATAAATATCTACTATCGCAACAAAAAAAGGGCTGACTAAAAAGTAACTTAGCCAGTCCCATAACCTAAGAGAGTGAATAAAAAGATGTAGTTTTAGGCTTGCGAAGCCCGAAAAAGCGGAGTTTACTAAGCGTAAATGAGCATTTTGAGGGCAAGCGTAACGACAAAATACACTTTTTATTCACTCTCTTTATATGTGTAGTATAATCTACTACAAGAACGGAGTAGCCTCTGCAGCACGTGTAGTAGTTGCCTCCTCGATTACAGAGAGAGGAATCTCACACTTCTCATAGATGCTCTTAACAGAGATATCCTCCTGGCTATACATGATAAGTCTATCATCACCTACCTCAAACTTATAGCCAGAGGTCCAATTAGTACCATCGCTATACGAGCCTGTAACGATATCGCCATTAACAACATAGCTACCCTCAAAATGCTCGTAGTATAGTGAGTATACCTGCTGGTAGATATCAAACTCACCACCCTTATACTCTACATATACCTGAAACTCTGGAGCCTCGCCATTCCACTCTACAAGGTGCCACTGACCATCTATACCTGTAGTAACAGGAGGGTTATTAGGCTTATCATCACCGCCCGAAGACTTCTTCTCACAACCAACAAGAGCGATAAGAGCCATGGCGAATATTGCAAAAAACTTTTTCATATCTCGAAATATCTTTTTAGCATTAACAATATATTACAACCAGCCACCAGGGATAATTGGAGCGCCAGTACCCTCATCTAGAGTAATACCTGGACGAACGATAAGTGCAAACTCCTGCTGCGCCTCCATACCGCCAGTAATAAGGCCACCACCCAACTGGTTACCTCCAGCGACATACTTCAAGGTCACGATAGCAGAACCTGGCTTGGTACATGTGAGGAGCAACTTGCTACCCATAAACTGACAGCTCTCAATACCTAGCTTCTCGATAACATCTGCAGGGATGTCAGACTTAAGCATCTTAATCTGGCAGTTGCCATCACCAAAGAACTGGTTGATATCGATAATCACCTGCTCACCAAGAGGAACAGGAATACATCTTGTGCCACGCACTGCCATCAACACACGGTAAGCATCGATAAGACCTGTACCCATCTTATTAGAATAAGAGGATAGGTTCATTGTACCACCTTCGAAATTAGCCTTTGTGCCAGAGAACGTTCCGAAGCCAGATACTGACGATACTATGATATCCTTCAACTCTGGGAGTGTCAAGAAGATACCATTATCAGCAGCATAAGAGATTGCCAACGCCGCAATACCCGATACATGAGGACAAGCCATAGATGTACCCTGCATACGTGCATACTTATCACCTGGCAATGTAGAGACTACACAACCATAGTCATAAGTAGTACCATTACGCTTAAAGTACTCACCACCTGGAGCAGAGACATTACAACCACGGTCGTAGCAAGTAAAATATGTAGGCAAACCATCGGGAGCAATAGCCGATACAGCGATAAGCTTATTCCATGCTGCTGGATAACCAGCTACAGCACGGCCATCGTTACCAGCGGCAAAGATTACAATACCACCATCGAGGTTTGGATGGTTCTTACTCTCCATGAAGTAGAGGAGTGCCTGTGCCTCAACGCCTGTGCTACCCTTCTCGAAGCCCTCATCGTTACCAATAGCGCCTGCCTCAAAGCCCCATGAGTTCTGCAAAACACAAGCGCCACGATCTGCGGCATACTCGATAGCTGCAGCAGTAGCTGACGTACCTGCGGCAGTACCACCAGAGATAATCTGACAAGAGATAAGGCGTACACCATCACCGTTACCCGAGCCACCAGCAACACCAGCAACACCGATGCCGTTGTTGTTCACAGCAGCAACAGTACCAGCTACGTGAGTACCGTGTCCAGAGTCACCATTACGTGTCCAGGTGATACGACCCTTATTCACAAAGTTGTAACCATAGATATCATCAACATATCCATTACCATCGTCATCAACGCCCTCCTGACCATTAAGCTCTGCCTCGTTAGCGAGCATATTAGCTGCGATATCGGCATGAGTATAGCAAACACCCTCATCAACAACCGCTACAATGACATCTGGGCGACCTGTGGTAAGCTCCCACGCATCAAAGAGATTAATGTCAGCACCCGCCTTTGCACCAGGGAAATCTACACTACCATCGTTGTTGTAGTGCCACTGCTGGGCAAGCATTGGGTCGTCAAAAGGCATATCCTCGGCACGTGTGACGAATGATGGCTCAACCTCTGTAGCCTCATACTTTGGGGTCTTAACACGTGTTGAGAACTGTACGCGCTCCACAACATCTACATTTGCGAGAGCCTGCGCTGCAACCTCTAGGTCTACCTCCTCTGGCATTGTGATAGTATACCAGCGATGCATACCCATCGCACGCTTCTTATCGGCGTTTACCTTGAGATTAAATACAGGCTGAAGATCCTCGGCGCCAATCTCCGCTACTACGGCATCAAGAGCCATAACACCCGAGCGTGTAGCCATGGTAGCATTCTCGAGCTGCTCTGCTGTAGCCTCATCAACGTAGATGATAAGCTCACCCTTTACAGCCTTCTCGGGGGTGTTAATGAGCTTCTTCATCACAGCTGTCTCCATAGATGCAGTACCTCGCTCGTCTACATTGTCTGTAGCACAAGAGACTGCAAATATTCCTGCCAAAGCAAGAATAAAGAGTTTTGTTCTATTCATAGTTGTTTTAGTTAAAAGTTTTTCAGCGCTATAGGTACAACAAAAGCATACCTCTCAATCTGCAAAAATAGTATAATTTTTTGAAACTCACACTTTACGACAGATATTTTTGAGTATAAAGCAGATATATTCTACAATATGGATATAGAGATAGATATAAACAAAGTATCCCACCTGGGAACCAAGTGGGATAACTATCTATCGTAAGCCGCTAGCACGACCTACACTAGAGGATTATAGGAAAGGTGTAACCTCCACGCCACGTGTGCCGCTCAACGCCTCATCCTTAATCTGCTGTGGAATCTCACAAGCCTTGTAAACACAAGTTACAGGATTGGTCTCATTGCTCTTAAGAGTCAAGGTGTTACCATCCTCCGAGATACCTCCGGTGTATGTACACTTCCATGCGCCAGACTCGTAGTACTCGCCCGAGATTGTTGTACCATCTACAGTATACTCACCATCGAAGTACTTATAGTCGAGAGTGTAAACCTGCTGATAGATTGAGAAAAGACCATGCTCGAAAGAGATGTATACACCAAACTCATTAGCAGTGCCATTTACAGATACAAGCTGCCACTCCTTCTCAAGGCCCTCAAGAGTTCCTGATGGCCCTGGTTCTGGATTTGGGGTATCAGACTTGCTACCATCATCCTTGCTACAACCTACAAGTGTCAAGAGCATAAATGCCAACATTGACAATATCTTCAAACTCTTCATATAGTTATCTTATTTTTCGAGATTAAACACCTATTACAACCAACCGCCATTGTCGTTGTTATCACGCGCAACGATAACGATCTCCTTCTCCATGAGCTTACCACCAGTAGTATCACCACCACCAACAGCATCGCCACCAGCGATATACTTAACAGTGACAACACCAACACCAGCCTTCTTACATGTGAAGTACAAGCTTGTGCTGAAGAACTCTACCTTATCGATACCAAGACGGTTCTTTGTCTCTTCGGAGATAGAGAAGTCCTTGAAAGCCTTAACCTTGATGTCACCAGTACCGATGAAGTTAGAGACCTTCAACTCATACTCCTGGCCTACGACAGCTGGAGCGCAGATAGCACCACGCACGTTCATAATAGCCATCAAAGCATCAATTCTACCAGTACCCATGTTACCCTTGAATGGCTCAAGAGCCATAGATGTTTTAGAGCCCCAGTAGATATACTTGCTACCTACAAGCTCATTATCGATGTTACGAACTGACGATGTGATGATGTCGTAGAGCTGTGTATTTGTAATCTTAAGGCCATTCTCAACAGCATAAGAGAGTACCAACGCTGCGATACCCGACACGTGAGGACACGCCATAGATGTACCCTGCATATAACCATAATCAGAGCCATAAGGCTGATTAGTTTGTGCATCGATAGCCTCTGATGGAAGTGTTGAAAGCACACAACCCTCATACTTATACTTACCATTTACGATTGAAAGGTCGCCACCAGGAGCAGCTACATTACAACCACTCTTATAGTTTGTATATGATGTAGGAAGACCATCTGGAGCTGTAGCAGTAACAGCGATAAACTCGTTGTAAGCGCCAGGATAATCTGCTGTTGCCTTACCCTCATTACCAGCAGCGAAGATAGCAACGCTACCTGTCATTGCAGGGTTGTTGCTCTTATTCACGAAGTAGCGCAACGCAGCAAGCTCAACACCATAAGAACCCTCGTATATAGCGTCTGACATAGTGGTACCAGGGTTAAGTGGATAACCCCATGAGTTCTGAAGGATAGAAGCGCCGTGATCTGCAGCATACTCCATACCCTTTGCATTTCCCTTCAAGCTGCTATTATCATCGCCATCGAAGATCTGGATAGACATGATGCGAACGCCATCGCCCTTACCCGAGCCACCAGCAACACCAGCAACACCAATACCGTTGTTATTTACTGCGGCTACAGTACCTGCTACGTGAGTACCATGACCAGAGTCACCATCGTAATCGCTGCCAACCCATGCCTGAACATCCCATGAGATGTTACCATTACCATCAACGCAGTTATAGCCATAGATATCATCCTTAACGCCATTGCCATCGTCATCATGGTTTGGAGTGCCGTTAAGCTCCTTGGTGTTTACCCACATGTTATCCTTAAGGTCGGGGTGAGTATACTTAACACCCTCATCCATCACCGCTACGACAACCTGATTAGAGCCTGCGGTGTAGTTCCAAGCTGCAAAGGCATTGATATCCTCACCAGCCTTTGACTCTGGATAGATACTCTTAAGGCCCTCGTTGTTGTAGTGCCACTGCATAGGAAGCATAGGATCGTCAAAAGGCATATCCTCGGCACGTGTGATTGGCATCTCAAGTGCTGGAGCAGCCTGCATCCTCTTTGGACGCTTGATGAGTGTAGAGTACTGCACACGCTTAACACCTGGCAAAGCAGCATACTTCGCAGCTACGCTCTCTACATCAGCCTCCTCGTCAAAACTAACAACAAACCAACGGTGGAGGTTCTGCGCTCTCTTCTCATCACCATTTATCGACATGTTAAATACAGGCTCGATGGCCTCTGCGCCGCACTCTGCAGCAACAAGATCGCATGCCTCAACGCCAGAACGTGTTGCCTCCTTTGCGATACTCCACGCCTCGGCAGTCTCCTCATCAACAAAGAGGATAAGCTCACCCATCTTTGAACTGTCAGGGGTGTTGATAATCTTATTGGCAGCAACACTCTGTGTGTCTACTGAAGACTCCTCCATTACAGGGTCCTGCACACACGACACTGCGAAGATTGCAGCCAATGCAAACAATGAAATTTTAACCTTGTTCATAATCCTATTTAGTAATTAAGTTTTTGCTCTCCACTAGCGCGATAACCTCCCATCGCACAAGGTAAGAAAGTTACCACACTCTCTCAAGATGCAAAGATACAAAAAATTAGGAAAGTAGAACATATAAAGCGATTTTTTTTGTGGTAGCGTGGAGAAAGCGCTATTATGACACTATTCGGAGTGGTTGAAAGGCCAAGAAAGGGCGCTTATCACAACAAAAAAGGGGTCTGACCAACGGCCAGACCCCTATCATCAAGCAAAGCTCTTAATTAGAAACCAAGAACTACATTGCTCTTAAGGTTACGAACTACAGGACCCTCGTAAGCCTCTGCAGAGAATGAAGCCTTCTTTGAAGTAACTGAAAGAGTCATCTTCAAGCCAGCGTCAAGGCTCTTTGCAGAACGCATCTTCGATGGAGCTGGAGTCTCCTCTGGTGTCTCCTCTGGAGTCTGCTCAACAACCTTTGATACTGTAGCCTCTGGAGAGAATGCCCACATAGAGCCAAGGTAATCACCAGTTGCAAGATCAAATACCATGTTACCGAAGTAGTTGTCCAATGAAGCAACAACGCCATCAGCATCGAATGAGAATACAAGATTTGTAGCCTCTGCCCACTCTGCATCTGAACATGCCCAGTAACCGTAAGCAGCAGTCTGCTCCTCGTTAGCATAGAATGCTACGCTGTTGAACAATGGACCATAGCTCTCCTCAAAGCCATCAAATACAAGAGTATTAGATTCTCTATCGATCTCACCGAGGAATGTAAGAGCATTACCCATATCGCTGATGTTCATAGCGATAGTATCAGGCTCATAAGCACCTGTGAATGAAATCTGGATAGCATTGTTAGGATTACCCTCCATTGCCTCTGAAATTGTGTAAGCACCAATCTCGATACCTGTAGCGTTAGGCAACTCTCTCTCAACCTTATATGTATTTGTGTAGCCATACATAGTCTCGAATGATACAACAGCTACATAGTTCAAACTATTCTTAAGGTTGAATGGACCAACGATAGCTGAACCGTAACCATACTCTGGATTAAAGGTAGCCTTAAGATCCTCGACAGAAGATGTAGCATCTGTACCATAATTTGCTACGATATCCTTTGGAGATACGCCACTAGCGACAGCAGCCTCAAGTGTAGCAACCTCACCAACCCAGTACTTAATAGAGCGAACCTCCTTGTAGTCTGCAAAGAGAGCAAGAGCTAGGAAGTAATCAGATGGGAAATCAGCCTCATAATCCTGACCTGTGAGAGCAGATACTGTATTGAATCCAAGACCCATAGTACCTACCTCTGGCAAAGTTGTAGCATCCTTACCAGGATAGTAGAACTGGTATGAACCAACCTTATCCATAGATGGGTTACCATTCTCCTTGAAAGGTACGAATACTAGAGTGTACATACCTACCTCCTCGAGAGAGAGCTTCCATGAAAGCTTTTCTTTGTTACCCTCGTAGTAAGTAATCTCCTCTGACTCGTTGATAAGAGCCTCTACAGACTCATCATACTCCTCAACATAACCTGGAAGAACAGTGAAACGATACTTATCAACATCAGCACCAAGAGCGAACTCAACAACAGCTGAAATTGTAGAGTTATCAGACTCTAGAGTTGTACCGCGGTATGCAGCGCTGATAGACATATCCTTAATCTCGTAACCAGGAAGCGATGCAGCAAACAAACCCTCCTTGTTAGCATAGTTACCACGACCATCAGGAATGTGCCACATGATAGTCTCCTTTGTTGGGAACCAGAACACACCCTCCTCGAGGAAACCATCAGCCAAAGAAGCCAAGTAGAAATCCTCAGGCTTACCAGTACCTACATCGAGCTTGAAGCCTAACCAGCTTGAAGGAATCTCAACAGCACCACCCTCCTTAACAACGAACTCAATGTAACCAGGAGTTGTGAAGGTCATATCCTCTGGTACACCACCAATGATGTAAGGAACAGCATTCTGTGCGAATGGCTCTACGATACGGTAGCGGTTCTGCTCAAGAGCGTGCTGCACCCAGTTAGCCTCAACAACAATACCTGAAGGACCTCCATACATTGGGCCCATGAAGTCGTCACGGTACTGACCCTTACCCTCAAGAGCTACCCAAGGCTCTGCGATACCAATCTGGAAGATATTCTCGGCAACACCATACTGCGAAGCCTCGGTGCTATCGAGCTGAATAAGAACAGGGTACTGCTCACCAGGAGTAAACGATGAAGCATCAAACTGAACCAAGATGTTTGCCTCAGACTCACCAGCAGCAAATAGAACTGACTTTGGCATGGTGAAGATACCAGACTCGAAGTCATCGTAACGAACTGAAACCTCTGCGTCACCTGCTGTGTTGAGACGAGCAACCTTGATATTTACTGAAATATCCTCGGCAGTCACAACAATAGGATCTACGCTAGGGAAGTATACACCAAGGTTTGCATCCTTTGCACCAGGTGTAAAATCCGCGTACTTGTGCTCGCACGATGCCAAAGAGATGACACCTACGAGTGCAAGAGCGAGATATATAAAATTAAACTTTTTCATACTTTTTAAAATTTATCGTTATAAATACCGATTAAATTAGATAGCAGGCTGAACAACGTTGGTTGGATCAGGATTGTTCTCCTTGATAGCAAGGTTGATCTGTGTCTCCTGCTGTGGGATTGGAGATGTCCACCATGGAAGACGACCTGCTGTGTTGAAGCGGCGATCCTCATCGTAGTTGGTACCAGCATACTTGCAAGTAACACCCTTGTTAAGACGCTTGAAGTCGTACATCATCTGACCCTCACCCCAGAACTCGATAGCCTTGTTGAACAAGATCTCATCAAGAATCTCCATAGAAGGACATACGTACTTTGGATCACGTGATGCCATGAAGGCAACAAGCTTCTGCCATGCAGCATCCTGACCCTGAGTGTGATAGATAGCCTCCATCTCGATAAAGTACATCTCCTCGCAACGCATCATAGGGATAGCGATAGCACCTGCAGTAGCATAGTCAGTACGGTTACCCTGTGCTGGACGGAACTTGAAGAATGTATAAGGAGCAACAGCATCGTACTCCTCCTTTGACATCTGTGTATAAGCCTTGAATGTCTCGTAAGAACCATCTGGATCTACGATAAGCTTACGGCGGAAGTCATTCTTACCAAGGTGGTTGAAGTACTTCGAACCTACACCTGGGCATGTGAACTGACAGTAGCCATAAGATGCCTCAATGCACATGTGCGCTGCAAACTGGTGCAAGTTACCTGCGATAGTATCTGTAGAGTGGAAGAGAGTCCACATCCAAGAAGAAGCCTGTGTATTGAAACCAGTGATCTTATCGGTCCACTCCTTCTCTGACATGATAGCACCACCGAAAGTAGCGATAGCCTTCTGTGCATACTCTGCAGCCAAAGCGTAAGCCTCGTTACCCTGTGGAAGCTCGCCGTTAAGCTCGCCAGTGTTCTCCTCGTTGAAACCACCCAACCAAAGGTATACACGAGCGTAAAGACCGTAAACAACTGCCAAATCAGGATCTGTAGCAGAAACCTTGCGGTAAGTATCCTTTGAGAACTCTGCCTCAGCGATAGACAAGTCGTTAAGGATAAACTTGAAGAGCTCCTCACGTGTAGCACGTGGATTGTTCTTCGCAGCATCCTCGGTAGTATCCTCGGTTACGATAGGCACTGTAAGACCCTTAACACGATTATAGCTCTCGTTGTAACCAGCTACATCACCTCTCTGAAGCTCGATATCAGCCTCATCCATAGGAAGACACTCGAAGATACGAGCAAGGTCGAGGTAGAGGTTAGCACGGTATGTGCGAGCGATAGCTGAAGAGCCTGCTGACTCCTCCTTACCAGCCAACATCTTGATAACATCGTTACAAGACTTGATCTGTGGATAGTATGTATACCAGAAGTGTACTGGCATCCAGCCATTGTTAGAATAACCCTTACCCCATGAACCCAAGTAGAAACGGTTATAAGCAGGGGCGTTACCCAACATCCAACCATTAGTAACAACAACCTGTGCTGCCTGGTCGTTATAAACACCTACTGAAGGGAAACCAAAGTCAGTATGCTCCCAACCGCCATAGGCTGGTGCAAGGATACCACGAGAAATACCCTTGAGGAGGTTTACATCCACGTCAATACCTGTCTCAAGCTGCTCCTGTGTGATGGTGCTAGTCTTGGGGAAGGTCTCGCGGATACATCCACTGAGGGCAATTGTCGCACCAAGTGCTACAACTGCAATCGTCAATATCTTTGAAAATTTCATAATCTTATACCTTTGTTAAATTAGAATGTCAAGGTTACACCACCTGAGATAGTACGGATTGGTGAATACAAACCATTACCGCCACCACGTGGGTCGAAGCCCTTACGTGCAGACCAGTACCATACGTTATCACAAGCTACGTAAACACGCAAATTCTGAATGTGACCCTTCCACCACTTGGTTGGGAATGTGTAACCAAGGTTGATGTTAGAGATATTCAAGTAGTTAGAGCTTACCAAGAAACGGCTAGATGTAGCTGCTGTGTAGTCATCAGCATACTGGAAACGTGGAATCTGTGAGTTTGGATTCTGTGGAGTCCATGCATCCAACAAATCCAAGTGGTAGTTCTTACCAAGTGAAGAAGCGGTTGGAGATGACATGTAACCAGCATAAGAACCATCGATAGTAGTACCACCAAGCTGATAGTCAAATGCGATAGAGAGGTCGAAACCGTATGCATACAAAGTAGTTGTGAAACCACCAAAAATGTCAGGCATTGTAGAGTCGAACAACTTCTTAGAATCTGGATCAGATGAGATATCACCATAGTTGGTTGTCTTTACCCACTCACGGCTGACCTCCTTGCCTGTCTCCTCATCATAAGTCTTCTTAAGGTGCCACCACTGTGACTCACCAGTCTTCTGGTTTACACCTGCGTAATCATAGATATAAAGAGTGTTCAATGGAAGACCCTCTGCAAGGAATGTGTTACCAGAGATGAAACCCCAGTGGCCATTTACCTCATAATCCTTACGTGACTCTGGCAAGCTCAACACCTTATTCTTAACCCATGTAAGGTTAGCGCTGATAGACCAAGTTACGTTCTTTGTGCGGAAGATATCACCATTCAATACAACCTCGATACCAGTATTTGACATATCACCAATGTTGTCGTAGTATGAAGAGTAACCCATAGATGGAGCTACTGGTACAGAGAACAACATATCAGATGTCTTACGGTAGAAGTAATCAACGCTACCGCTCAAGCGATCCTGCCAGAAACCAAACTCAACACCTACGTTCAAGTTAGAGTTAGTCTCCCATGTGATATTAGGATTACCCTTCTGACCGAACATGATAGAGATACCATCGCTACCATCGTTAGTTACAGAGTAAAGGTCGGTGTACATGTACTGACCGATAGCATCGTTACCCTGTGAACCGTAAGAAGCCTTAACCTTCAACATGTTGATAAATGGAGCATTGAACCATGACTCACGGTTGATGATCCATGCAGCACCTACAGACCAGAAGTTACCCCAACGGTGATCTGGGTGGAAACGTGAAGAGGCATCGCGGCGGTATGATGCAGATGCGAAGATACGACCATCATACTCATACATACCACGGATGAAGTAACCCTCGTTTACATACTCACCAAACTGTGATGCAGAGCTCTTACCATCAACTACAGCACCGTTAAGCTCAAGGTTATCTGTAGAGTAGATGTTCATCTTACCAGCGCTCAAAGAGTAAGAACGGAGGTTATATGTCTCGTGACCGAGCAATACCTGGATGTTATGCTCCTCGTTAGCACCAAATGACTTGTTGTAGTTCAACAACTGCTGCAAGTTGTGGTTGTATGAACGACCGTGGCTCTTTGAAAGAGTACCCTTGTTAGCAGCAAACTGACCATAGTATGGGTTCTTCATAGATGTAGAACGAGTCTCATCGATAGTTACAGAGCCGTTCAATGTAAGAACCAAACCTGGGATGATTGTGAAATCAGCGAAACCGCTTACAGAGAATGCGTTACCCTCTGAATTTGACTGATCCAACCAGATGTTCTGCAATGGGTTAGACTGTGAACCAGAGAAACGTGAAATACCAAGGATAGAACCATCACCAGTATCGTAGATAGGCCACTTGTCATCGTACTTCTTACCGAAGTAGTCGTGACCAGCCTTGTTATCCTCGTACATAATCTTACCCTCACCATCGCGGATATATACAGGGTAGATAGGAGCCATATCAGCTACAGCAGCAAATACGTCACCTGTAGAACCATCACCCTCGTTAGTACCTGAAGCACCGTCCCAGTTGAAGTTTGTATAGCTCATGTTAGCACCAACCTTCAACCACTTCTTTGCCTGGTAGTCAGCACGCAAACGTGCAGTGTAACGGTACATGTTTGAACCATCGGTAATACCGTTGTTGTTCAAATAACCGAATGAAGCGAAGAAGTTAGACTTCTCTGATGCAGCAGCAATAGAGAGGTTATACTCCTGACGGAATGAAGGGTTGTACAACTCATCGTACCAGTCATCTGGACGGATGGTATACTTCTGACCCTTGTTCTCGATAACGCGACCCAAAGTAGCGTTAGGGTTCAACTTACCATTTGTACCGATAAGTGACTGACCAGCAGGAACTGTGAAGACGTTGTAACCAAGACCACCCTCACCTGAAGATACCATAGCCTCGTTAGCCATAGTGTGAGCTGTAGCCTCATCCTTACCTGCAGTCATGTAGTAGTTCTTCAATGCAGAGTAGTGCATCTCATAGTACTGACCTGGATCCTTTGTGTACTCATAGAGCTGACGTGCTGCCATATTAACACCCCACTTCGCATCGAAGTTTACGCGAGCGTCACCAGCCTTTGCACGCTTGGTAGTAATCATGATAACACCATTAGCACCACGAGCACCATAAAGTGCGTTAGATGCAGCATCCTTCAAGACTGTCATTGTCTCGATATCGGCCATGTTGATATTGTTCTTATCACCCTCGTAAGGCACGCCATCAACAACCCACAATGGGTCATTACCAGCGTTGATAGAACCGATACCACGGATACGGATTGTTGGCTCTGAACCAAGAGAACCCGAACCCTGTGAAGTCTGAAGACCTGCTACCTTACCTGTAAGGGCGTTAGCAACATTTGAAGACTGTGTCTTCACGATGTCGTCTGACTTAAGAGTAGCAGCAGAACCTGTAAAGGCCT